>CEUS01550362.1_pt1 | contig 46393 bp, 39 predicted proteins | sample 427031 | NCBI WGS metagenome assembly CEUS01 (sample SAMEA2622837, study PRJEB7988) | marine metagenome | biome: marine biome (ENVO:00000447); feature: marine epipelagic mixed layer (ENVO:xxxxxxxxx); material: "saline water (ENVO:00002010), including plankton (ENVO:xxxxxxxx)" | depth 140 m | reverse complement strand
CCACCACCGCCGTAGCCACCGTAACCACCACCGCCGTAGCCACCGTAGCCACCATAGCCACCGTAGCCGTAAAGCGACAGGAGAGTTCCAGCTAAGTCACCTGCCGTACCATATTGGACACGATAGATGAAATTCTGGATACCTCCCGTTGTGGATGCGGTATCGAGTTTTTCTACCCACTTTTCAACTTCCTTAAACATGTTGGGGTTGGAGCTAACCACAAGAATGCCGTTGATTCGCTGGATGGGAACAAACCTGAGAGCCGATCCTTGTTCAGAAATGGAAAAAGCTGAGAATATGCTCTGTAATTCTTGTGTCAAAACAGCTGCAAGACCATTTTTCACTTCAATTAGACGAATTCTCTGATCATCCAATTGCTCGGAATCAAGCAAATCGATCAACTCCATCGTGCGAAGCATATTACGACTGTTGTCCAACACCAAGATAATGTTCGAGGCTTCCACAATCGTGTATTTCGCACTTTCGCCAAGAAAGGGTTCTATAACAGCGGCAAGATCTTCAGCTAAGGAATAACGCAGCCGGATTGCACTTAGAACCATGCGTTCATCATTTGTCAGTGCAATCTCAGTACTACTTTGAGGCAAAATTGGTAAATGGCCAGCGTTATCTGAAGGCACAATGCGATAAAGTGATCCAACTTTGACAGCGACTGCACCATTAATGCGAAGGATCGTCTCCAACAGAGGAAAAAGATCAGATTGTTGAAGTGAACCGTAGGTATTAATCGTTACCGCACCATCCTTAACGCTGGGATCGAGAATGTAATTGATTTTAAGTTGACGAGCTAAGAGATCAACAACCTCAAACAAGCTTGCCCCACGAAAATTACGGAACGATACTCCTCGCGAAGTCTTCTTGGCAGTAGGACTCGGTTGAACTTCGTCCGTTTGGGTAGTCGGCCGTTCGACGTCCTTGCCTGTGGCAGATTCACTCTCTCTGTTATTGTCAACCACTCCATTTCCTGAGTCGTCAGCTGGTTGCTGTTTAGCTGTCTGATGAACTGGCTCACCAAGTTGTTGGTTCGTTTTCTGTGCTCCAAAAACACTGGCAAAAAACGACAACAAAACCAGTGAATGACCAATTAATTTAATCATAAGGATTTCCCTCTGGATCAGACTCAATGAGTTATTGCCTCAGTGTCTGACGATACTTTCGGACCCTTTCCTGGCAACGACACCCTGTGATGTACTTTGAGCAATCTCATCTCAAAAGCCGATAACTCGGAAAATTTGCGTTTCCAAACTTGCTTACCAAACGGTGTGTTGCGACGAAATGTAATGGAGTCAACACTTTCCTCAATCTCAACGTTGCGAGCTCCCGCAAATTTGTCAGCAGGTCCTGCTGGGCCTCTCTTTGCCAGACCAAAAGGTGTCTCCTGAAAATACTCGCCCTTGTTGAGAACGGATTTAGAAGTCGACTCCTTGGAGCTCTCACTGTCAAACTCTCTTGATTCATCAGCACTAAGGACAGCGACTCCGACAAAGAGGGTCGCTACAAATAGAGGCAAAAACCCAAAGTTGCAAATGTGATGAGATACTACTTTTCTAATTTTCATTTTCAATACTCCTTATCTTGGTTGAGCTTCCCACCAATGTTGTGAACCAAAAGGTGTCTTGCGAACTCTACGTACCCAACCGTCCGTTGTTGTGCCATCAGGAACACCATCGTTTGGGTCGGCTGTTCTACGGCCAGTCTGTCCCGACAATGGCGCACCAATGTAATGTTTCTTGCTCACGCTCTTCTTCTTTTGGGGACTGAGGTTAACCGAGCGCATGGCAGACGTTGAGCGTGTCGCCGAAGTAGACCTTCTAATGCCTGTCTTTGTTCTCGGCTGAACGCGCTTCACGGTAGTGCCGACCAATTCTTCCTCAGCAACCTCAAATTTTCGGCCAGACCACTCAAGAACGATGCCATCCTCTGTCGCAGCCAGAAACGTAAACTCACCAACCTGCTCTCCCACAGCCACTGGTCGGGGGGTTCCACGAGCAGTTTCTGACAGCATTGCTATCGGTCCGTCTCCAAAATCCATAACACCAACCAGTAATGGGTATGCTGGACGTGCAGTATTTCTCTGCTCTTGGGTTGGTTCTTCAACTTCAATCACTGGATTACGGTCGGGAGAAAAGAGCAACCGGTCAACGATAGGTCGAAAGTCAGCAGGACGCAGCCGCGAAGTTTCTGCTGACGCAGGAAAAACCGGTGATTTTTGCTCGCCAGAACCTCCCAATAAAACCTCGTGCCGGCTATCAGCTTCCGCAATGCTGTTCATTAACTCCGCTAGGCCAAACAAAACTATGGCCAACAAGGCAACGTTAATGATCAAGAGTTTCCTTTTCATAATGAACCTCCCGCACTAAGCTGAGCCCTATTAAGTTCGGGCGCACGTGAAGCGGGCAAAAAGCCCGCAACTGTCGCCGTTACTCGCACTGTCTTGCTATCTGAATTCGGGGAGTCAATACGTATTTTGATGGTGCTCAGCAGCTGTGAAGAATTTCCAACAGCGGCAACCCAGTTGACAAGTTGCTCAATATGACAACTGAAATTTACAGTGACGGGTATAGCCGCATAGTGATCATTTTTACTCTCTGCAGAAACGAACCTGGCATTCTCCATAACAATATCTTCGGCCTGAAGTGAACGTTCAAGAATCTGGCGCATTTCGGCCTGGGCAAGAGCTATGTTTTGAGAAGCAAGTAGTCCTTTTTCCATTCTTTCAAGATTTTCCTGGACAGTTTTTGCTTGTGCCTGCACAAGCGGTATACGACCAGCGCGGGCTCGTGTCAGCCTAAACTGCCGCTCAATCCCCTCGAGCGACTCCGAATTCACAGATTCACTACTGAATCCAGTCGGAAAAAAGAGATCGCCCTGCAACAACATAAACAGCACAAGGGTAACTCCTAATATGATCAGCGCTCTTTTATCTCTCGTTGTCACCGTTACACCTAATCCATCCATCACTCATTGCTCAATTGACTCAGACGCCGTTTTGCAGTCATCTGAAATCTTTCCAGACCGTCTTTTGTAGTCACAATAGATCCCAAAAATTCTGCGTCGACTAAACTCGATGCTTCATTAATAAGAGCTAAAAGAGGGGAAGCACTGTCAGCCATCCCTCGAATGCGAACTCCACTATCATCCATTTCCAAAACGGTTAACCAGACGGTGTCCGGCAAAAGGTTGGATAGTTCACTCATAATCTGCAGATCTGATCCTGTACGACTGTCGAGAATATCCAGGGTTGCGTATTTTTCCCGCCGCTTCTTGGTTTCTATATCAAGCGCATTAACCTGTTCAACGGTGAAGCTCAACTTTGCCATCTCAGTTTTGATGGCACGTACGTAATTACCATCTTGAATCCAACCACGCAACAGGGAGCCAAATGCTAGTAATAGACATGCAGCAACTAAAACAGCTGTCGGCAGATACATCCACTTTGAATTCTTTTTCCTACGTTCGGCTGACAGCAGATTGACACGCCAACCCATACGTGGACAAGCAGCATCAAGCGCTACTGCGTAGGACACTGCAGTGTTTTTGGTGTCAAAGTTTACAGGCGCTGCCGTGGGCAATGGAAGTATATCTTCAACACGACATACATCAAACTTCTCTGTCGACATTGCAGCACTGCTGATCTTTTCACTCATCTCACCAATACAAGTAAATTTCACCTCGCGGTCCATTTCAAGACGTAAATCCGACCCCGTAAGGCTCAACGTGTGAGGTGAAGGTATTTGACCTACTCCAAACCATGTACTCAGCAGTAAGCGGCTTGTTCCCTCTCCGTAAAGTTCTAGGCCTTCCGTGCTAAAATCAGCAACCAAGAAAGGTTTTGGGGGAGTATCCCAGCGCACACGCATAGCCCCAAAAAAAGATGCGGCGGCCACCGTAAACGACCCGACTGCAATGCCAGCAGCTTCAAACAAATCTGCATATGCATCCACACCTTTCTGCTTTGCAATCACAACAGCAAGCGGTAATGATGTGGTTTTCCCCTCGATGGATCGCAGTGGAGCAAAAGCGTAGCAAACCTCACTAGGTTCAAAGGGGTGTAAATTTTCCACCTGGTAATCTACTGCGGCTGAAAGCTCTTTCTTGGAGACAGCCGGAATGACAAGTTCTCGTACGATTACTTGGCTCCGTGGTAGTGCAACACTGGCCGAGATATGTGCAAGTTGCAGCGATTCAAGAAATGTGTGATATTCGGCACCCCATTCCGATGCACGGCGTTCACGGAAGCCTGGTATCTCTAGATAACCTTGAACTTCAATTCCACTACGACGCGAACGTGCGACGGTAACACGAAGTACATCGCCGCGGATCTCGATGCCGCATCCCGTCCCCAAGCGAAAAAGTAAATTTGAGTTCATAACATTTACTGGCAAATCTTATCTAAATAGGGGTGTCAAACCAACGCACAGTCCGAAACCCCAATGGACTCCTAGGCAAGGCGCCTGAAACCTTGGCTCCCACAGTGCGCCTAGTGTGCCCATTGGCCAACTGCGCAGTAGCCCACAAGGTAAAACGCGATTCGTTACCTGTGAAAGCCATCTGAAAACCTTGCCCAGACACTTCGAAATTAGGAAGGTCTTGTCTGGAAATAGGGTGTGCCATTCGCATACGTAGAATACGATCCACTTCTTCAGGTAGAAACCCCGCAGCTTCAAACGTCGCAGGCGAAGCGTAGTTCACATTAATAGATCCTGCACCATACATGGTAAGTTGATGAAAAAGGCCCTCTAGACGAACCAAGTTATTGTTCCGATCGCTAACGAAGCTACCGTAAAATAGCCCCGGGGTCATACCAGGAACAGCAAGAAGTTCTTCCAGCTGTTGAAAAGACGCACCAGATAGCGATAAAGACGGAATTCGTGTCAAAAATTCTCCCGAAGTGTACACACCTTGGCGGCTCGCTCTGCGCAACCGATCGATTTCAGAGGCAATACTAACTGCCCGACTAACATCAGCTCCCGATGCGACTAATAGTCTTGCCAACACCTCAGGTTTGATGTTTCGGATGTTAAATTTTCCACTGTCACCAGTAATCTGAACGGTTGCCGACCCCCCTGGGAGCATCAACGTCATCAGGCGTTGGCCCCTAGTAAAACCCCGCATGCTGAGACTTCCCTGGTTGCTTTCTACGTCCATCATTCGTTTGGTTGCAATTTCGATTGCTCCTTGCGCTAGAAAATAGGCACGCGTCGAGTCAACGTTTAGAGCAGCACGATCGAGTTCAGTACGCACGGTCGTCGACAAGCTGAAAGCAATCATGGAAAATGCTGCCGAAAACCACATCACTGTAAGCAGAGCACTACCACGACAATTCTTGGCACGGTCACGTAATGTCAAGGCAACCTCCCTGCTCTTCGTAGAGTGTAGATTTCGAATTCTGAGAGCTCTTCTACGTGCTGAGAAAAGATTGGGGTTGTAACGGAAATTGGTAACGCTCGCGACTGGTAGTCTGGTTCTGTCGATGGTTCCAATTCAATCCGCACTGCCGCTGGCAAAGCGTCCCTTTCGTTCCAGATCCGAACCCACATTGGCGGCTCGTCAATAGTATGTTTCCTCGAAAGATAACTAAAAGTACAGCTAGTCAATTGATCTACAACAATGAGCGTAGTGGGCAAAGGCATAATTGGCTGGAAAACCAATCGCCCGCCGGGAACACCTTCGACAGGTACTCGACCTGTCACCAATTGGCCGAGCATGTGAGAGCCCTGATAATCAAATTGATTCAGTAATAAGCGAAGAGTTCCTTGGTGAGGATCAACCTGCAACTCAGTGAGCTGCAACTTACCCCGTGACCCAAAAGAGATTGAATGTGAAGACATAAAACGCATGGAATGCGCCTCACCCTGAAAAAAAGAAGTTTTGGCGCTAGGTATCTCACTTCCTGGTAAGGTCTGCGTGTTGATCGGAACAATGGAGGCAACCAAGGAACGTAGCAACATATCTGCATTCGCAACACGGCGATCAAGTACAAGAACATCGTTAGTAGTACTCCAAGAGGTTGCTCCAATTTGTAGTGATGTCAATAGACCAACTGTCAACATAGACATCAGACCAACTGCTACTAGGACTTCTATCAATGTCATCCCTGCGCACGAAGGCAAAACCCTGCTACTCCTCGAAGTACGACTCGTATGTTTCAAGCGCTCAATACAGGTCCTCGACCTTAAGAAAGCTAATCCGTCAGTGAACCGTTCGTAGGATTTAGATACGCACACTAGAATTGCACTCATTGCGGACCAATCTCCTGAATATGAAATGGGGTGATTAGAACTCGCTTAAAACCATCAAACAGTTGTGTCTTTCTTCTACCATCAGCAAGCCACCAAACGTTCAATCGTATTCGGGCTATCATCACACCTCCCGGTCGAAAAGCAACGGGCATTTCAAAAGGCTCCACGACAGCTTCCCATCCAGAAAGGTTGTCATAGCGACCCGATATCTGGCTGGGCACCCGTAGTGGATCTTGCACCCATATTTCGCTCATTGTGGAGCGTGCAAGCATAGCAACTCGATCATATTCCTTCACTCGGGCAACATTTGATAAGGAGGTGCGCACAACGCTGAGCAAACCAACAATTGCCAGCGAAAGCAAAGTCGTGGCAACGATCATTTCAAGAAGGCTGAATCCATGGAGCTGTGAATTAAGGTTCGCAAACTTCGAGTTTCGTAATATCAAAGATCGTTTGGTGTTCATAGAGTCACTCAGGGGCTAGGGTTGCTCACTAATTGTCATGCCATTTCTCAGCAGCTCCGGTGAGTATATTGACCTTTAATCCAGCCCTCGTTCCTGCACGATTTTCTAGTCGCAAACGGAATTCAGGCGAGGACTGTCCCGGGTACAAAATTAACTGCTCGCGTTCCATTGGAAACACCACAGTAATTCCATCTTCGAATTCGAATTCATCCTGCCATCCGCCTTCGGTTGCGATAGCTAAAAGCTGCTTCTTTTCTGGATCGACCATGAAATGCACTGGCCTTTGACGTCGAGTGGCTTCCATACGGGCACGATTGAAAAATGTACCAGCTTGACTGACGGAGGTACGCAACCGGATGCCATCAAGTCCACGAGTAAGGGTGGGGTAAGAGATGCCCACCATAACCGCAATAATGGCAACAGTTACTAAAATCTCGATCAGTGTGATGCCAAGCACCATTGCAGAGCGAGCCCATTGAGGTTGAGACAAACAGCAAATTGTGAGATGCGCGTTATTACACGTTGTCCGGACGCAGCTCTGACGCACTTGGCTCATCAATCAGACTGACGCACCGGCACAACAAAAAGACGGAAGTAAATCGACACGCAAGCCAAGTCCCCGAAATATTGCTACAGAATTGTAAAGATAGGTGCCGATCGTAGAACTAGATCTTACTTCCAGCTGACGATATCTGCATTCGAATCCTCGCCACCCTCTACTCCATCGGCACCGTAGGACAAAATATCCGGCTCGGGACCGTGCTTGCCAGGAAAATGGTACACATAGGCATTATTCCAAGGGTCAAGAGGGATCTCTTTTTGTAGATAAGGTCGCAAAGCATCCATGCCTTGCTCTTGATTCGGAAATCGTCCATGTTCGATGTTGTAGAGCTGCGACGCTGCCATAAGGGAGTCAATCTGCGCAGCAGCTGCAGTTTTCCGTCCTTCATCAAGCGCAGGAGTCAACCTCTGATAAGCAACGGCCGAGAACAAAGCTATGATCGTAATCACGACCAGCATCTCTATCAGAGTGATACCAGATTGAAGCTGGTTATCTCTTTTTTGTGTCCGAACTCCTACTGCTGAATTTTCCATGGGAAACATCCTCCTCCCACCTTGTGAAGTCTCCACCGCGTCTGTCATATGGTTATTCTTTCGTTCCACTAAATCCACTGTCAACGTCAACTGAAAAATTGTTGCCAAATCACCCATCGGTAAAGACCTACACCACTTCGATTCGGTGACATGGAAACCAGTTCGCTAGTGCACAGCTTACCATCCTAGATTTATAATCCCGTCTGTTGAATACTGGTTATTGCAAGCATAATGCTCAGGATCATCGCACCCACGACTACGCCCATGAAGAGTATGACAACAGGCTCAAACAAAGCCGTAAAACGTTTGATTGCATCGCGAGTATCCTTGTCGTAAATGTCCGCCATACGTTCGAACATGTTGTCCAGGTGACCTGTCTCTTCACCGACTGTCAGCAGGTGTCCAGCTAACTCTGGAAATTTTTTTGTTCCTCGAAGCGGCCCAGCAATACCTTCCCCACGTTTAACTCCCCGAGCAACGGATTCGAGAGCTTCTGCTAATACACGGTTTCCTAATATGCCACGCGCAATCTCAATTGATTGAACTAGTGGAACTGCACTTTTGACCAATGTCCCCATAGCTCTTGCAAACCTCGCGGTATCCGCCTTAAGTAGTGCTACGCCCAATAATGGGAAGCGTAACTTGAAGCGATCGAAAACCATCCGACCAGTTGGAGTTTTCACATAAAAACTCAACCCTATTCCAGCCAGAACTAAGACAGCAGCGAAAAGTACACCCCAATTCTGTACTAGTTCGCTGGCGGTCAATAAAACCGCCATAGGTAGTGGCATCTCTATATTTGACTGAGTAAATGCCTCGGCAAAACGCGGTATGACAAATCGAAGTAAAACGAACACTGACCCTGTTCCAACAACTACCAAAAGTGCTGGATAAGTCAACGATGAGACAATGTAGCCACGCAATTCGTCGCGAGAACGTTCGAAGTCTGCCAACCTATCCATCGTCAGAGGTAACGTACCGCTAGCTTCACCCGCGCGCACCATACTCAGGTAGAGATCCGGGAAGTACTCGGGGCGAGTTCCCAAGCTATCAGCAAAAGACTTACCAGATCTCAATGCCTTGAGCACGTCTTTTACAACACCTTGAAAACTCTCGCGCTTGGTCAGCTCGGCCGTAATGGAAAGTGCCCTATCGAGGGGTATCTCTGCATTCAGAAGCGTCGCCATTTCTGTTGTGAAATGCAAGACGTCGCTAGCCCGTTTTCCAACGAATTTCGGCATGCGCAACGAAAAACGGGAAGGTTTCGATGTCCCAATAAAAACTGGTGTTAACCCCAATCTTCTTAGCTCACGAGCTACCGAGCGATCATCCTGACTCGACAAAGTTCCTTCCTGGATTTTGCCGTCGGTAGCAAGGGCACGATAGTGAAAAGTAGCCATAGTTCTATGCAGTCAAATCGTTTCAAACTCAGGTGTGCATAAAGTACTACAGGGGCTAGAACTCCTGAGTCACTCGCATCACCTCATCAACCGTTGTTGTTCCATTCACAATCTTTTCCCAGCCATCTTCACGCAGGTTTCTCATACCATTCCGGCGAGCAGCGTCAGTTAGTTTGGATGCATCAGCATTGGTCATGATAAGCTCACGGATTTCTTCGTTTAATTCCATCATTTCAAAAATGCCCATCCGTCCTAAGTAACCCGTTTTTGCACATTTCTCGCAACCTTCCCCTCGGTAGCTCTGAACTTTTCCACCCTCCGGTGATTCAACCACTTGATCTTCATGCGAACAATTGGAACAAATCACTCTCACCAGTCTCTGGGCCAGCACTCCTACAACGGACGACGTGATCAAGTAGTTCTCGATCCCCATATCAGTCAACCTGGTAATAGCACTTGGGGCGTCATTAGTGTGCAATGTTGAATAGACAAAGTGACCGGTCAGTGCTGAGCGAATAGCAATATCTGCCGTTTCTCGATCACGGATTTCTCCGACCATGATCACATCAGGATCTTGACGTACGATGTGACGTAATCCAGCGGCAAAGGTCAATCCAATTTGCGAGTTAACATGAATCTGATTGATACCATCCATTTGGTATTCAACCGGATCCTCGATAGTGATTATTTTTCGTTCAGTAACATTAATGCGTTTCAGTGCAGAATAGAGAGTGGTTGATTTGCCGCTACCCGTAGGGCCTGTCACAAGGAAAACTCCATGCGGAAGGGAAGTGTAGAACTCCATGCGTTCTAGCATTCGATCATCAAAACCCAGTCGTGTCAGCTCGTAAAAATCAGTTGCACTGCGATCAAGCAACCTCATAACGACACTTTCGCCATAAAGTGTCGGCAAAGTAGAAACACGCAAGTCTACTTCGTGACCAACAACTTTGATCTTTATCCTTCCATCCTGCGGTAAACGACGTTCAGCAATATTGAGCTTAGCCATCAATTTGACTCGCGATACGATTGCCGCTTGCAGTTCTCTGGGAGGTGATTCGAGTTCTTCCAATACTCCATCTACGCGAAAACGCACACGGAAGTCTTTCTCAAATGGTTCGAGGTGAATATCGCTAGCTCTTTTTTCGATAGCCACAGAAATCATCATGTTGACGAAACGAATCACCGGTGCTTCACTAGCCATATCGCGCAGGTGTTCGATCTCCGCGGAATCATTGCCGCCAACACCGTACTCATGACTTTCCTGTTCTGCTTCTTCCTCGCCGTAATGTTTATCTATGGCGTCTAAAATCTCTTGCTCTGATGAAAGTACTGCTCTCACTTCAAAACCGGTCACACTCCGAACACTCGCCAATGTTTCGAAATCGAGTGGGTCCACCATCGCTAGTGTGAGAACATCACCATTCAGCTCAAGAGGCAAAAATCGAAATTGCCTCATATAGCGGACTGTTATTGCATCGATGTCTGGCAAAACCGACGGGAAATCCTGCACGGTTACCAGTGGGGTTTCAAGCTGTTCCGACAGAGCTAGGAGCACCTCGCGCGGAGCAACAAACCCAAGATCCATCAGAATCTTGCCGAGCTTGTCGCCACGCTCTTTTTGGAGTTCCACCGCACGATCTAAGTCGTCCCGTGCTAGAACACCCTTCTCAATAAGTATTTCTCCAATATGCACAGACATAAGCACGTTTGTTATCAAATTAAATGAGGGTTTCTACAACGAAACACCTCTGATACCGCCGATCAACTATGCAAACTCGTCTGATCAGTCAAAACAGCATTAGAACCGTCGAACCTTCAATTCTCGTCTTAGTTCGAACTCACTTATACGACCGGCGGCGTAATCAAGAAGTATTTTTCGTTGTGCCTGTAAAACCAACTGAGAAGGCAATTTCGTCGTGTCCTCCCACGTGAAATGGAACAGTGCAATAACCAGCGCTATATTTTCGTTAGCTGCAATGGCATCCAAACTCCCAGCCGCATTTTTTAGTAAGTCAAGTCCTATTTCCTCAAGTTGCTCGATTCCTAGCTGTTTCTTTTTGTTGAGATTTTTTATCTCAGTCTCTGAGTAAGGTTGACGAAATGGGCTTAAATTGGCCATCGGAACCACGTTGACTTCAAGCAGAAAAACCACGCCAAAGTCTTCCAAGCGTCCTCCGCGCACACGTCCTATCATGCGCATAGGTAAAGACTCAAACCGGCTAGCGATAGTACGTTCGACCATCCGCGACTGATTCTGAAATTGGGTTGTGGTTCCCGATAATTCAGCTGTAGTCACGTCACATATACCAAACAACATAACTACAACTGCGAGGACATTACATCGGATCAACCTCGCATTCATGATTCGGTTTTTGGCTCTCACGAAAGTTGCTGCTATCCGCATCTCTACCTCTCAAAAGTCATCGGCTTTGCTTCAGCCGACGTGGTATAAGCGAGATCCTCAAAATCAGTTCTCAAAATTCGCCATCCTTGTTCACTTTCTCGCCGCAGCTGCTCGACGGCAGCGCGCCAAAGGCGTTCTGAGTTTTCTGATTCATGCGAAACAGTACTCGCAACTAGTTGTGATATTTCGTCGCGTAATTTCTTGTTGTTCTCGTCGATTAGAGTCACGGCCATTGCTCGCATCTGATCGGGCATTAAGTTAGCAACCGCAGTGGATTCAGTCTTGTGTGCCTCGGTAGCCTGAAGATCCGAAACGGTTCCAAATGCGAGCTGCCAACCCTCTTGATCAACTCTCAAGGAAGGCTGAACGGTCCATATGCCTGCAAATAGTACTAGCAAAGCCACAGCTGCTCCAAACCCAAAATGCTCGGCTGGAGTCCACAGTTTTTGCCAAAATTGACCTACACCCTTGGGTTCGAAAATTTTGTCCGACACAAACGCAATACGTCGTGGAATTTCTTCCTCAGGAAGACTCAGTAGCGACCTGTGAGTGATCTGTAAGCGCTCCAGTTCTTGCCTAGCTTCACTAGACGACGCCAGGTAGGCTTCAACTTCGGTCCTCTGCTCCAAATCCAGTTCATCAAATAAGTAATCACGTAGATCGTATGGGGGTTTTATCATGTTCACAGCCTCCGATATCTATATCGATCCAATCATTAAACCAATCACATGGCTTCCCAGAGAGTAATAACCCGAAAACCAAATAACATCCTCGCTAGTCACTCTCCACCGGTGACAAGCTAGCCTTCAATAACTCGAATGCCGTATAGAGTCTCGATTTCACTGTCGATACAGGGCATGAGAGAATTTCCGCAATCTCCTCAAATTTGAACCCTTCGTAGACTTTTAATAACACTGTTTCCCTCTGTTCCAGCGTCAATTGATCCAATGCATTCCGTACCGTCAGATTCCACTCCATCGGAAAGGCCCTCGAAGCACCCACACTGACTACTCCGCCTTCGGTTGCCTCGGGAACCTCTTCGTCGAGAAATCGGTTCGTTTTCCGGAATAAAGAAACCGCTTCATTGTGTGCAATACGAAACAGCCATTGCACAAAACGACTTGGCTCCTTCAACCGAGATAAACCACGATAAGCTTTCAGGAACGTTTCCTGCGTCAGGTCGAGGGCATCCTCGCGATTACGGAGTTGCTTCAACAAGTAGTTGTAGACTCGTTTCTCCCATCGCGAGACAAGGATATTGTAAGCATCCACGTCGCCCTTTTGGCTCCGCAGGACTAGGTCCCGGTCTTCTATTTCTCGGAAAATCAATTCCCGCTCCGAGCACTTAGGTAGACGTCAGCACATACCAAAAAGTCTGCCAGAAAGACAAACTTATATGAATTGTAGCACTCTATCGAAAATAAAGTTCTTTTTTTCAATGACTTAGACGGTTGAAGAATTACCGATCTCATTGCCGAAAAAAATGCTCCCTGAAACGTCTTTTACAGTGTAGGGCTGGTCTGGAGTTATTACCCTAGCCAGTCTTGACTTTAGCGAACCACAAGAGATCGGTGGCGCGGGGAGTTAACCCGCGCCACTTTTCTTTTGGAGCTTTCGCTTCCTCACCTCAGAAGTAAGCCCTTCCCCGAAGATGAATCCCACAAGAGCAGCATGACAAACTAGCCAAGGTCCAATGAGGCTAGTAGATCATTCTCCCACGAAAAATCAGGCGCCTGCCTTCGACTCTGTCGACGATACCAAAAGAAGCTGTCTGTGAGTCCCTTCTCAAAGTCTCTTGCCTCAAACCCTAATTCACTCCGAGCCCGTTCCGTTTTTTGCAGGATTGGTGGCATGTCAAAATATTGTGCAAAGTAGTAAGGCGGCTCAAAGACCTTCCCACCTTTTTCGATCAATGTCTCTCGATCAATAAATATTAGTTTTGGTTCGACGCCCGCAACTCGAGCCAAAATGTGTACCAATTCTTCTTGAGTAACAGCAGTTGGGTGAGCAATATTATAGGAGCGCCCCACAGCCTTATCTGATTCTGTGGCTAGAATCGCTGCTCTAGCAAAGTCATCTGCATGAATAAACTGCATTAGACGGGAACCATCCCCTGGAATGATGATTGGCTGAAAAGCAAGCAGTCGATCCCAAAAAAAAGACTCTCGATAAAAAGGGTTTTCTGGGCCGTATATATACGGCGGCCTCAAAGTAACGACCGGAAATCCACTTTCCGCGTGAAGCTTGAACAATGAACGCTCACTCTCCGCTTTGTTGCGCGCGTAGCTATCAGGATGACTTGAAGAAACCAGAGGACCAGATTCATCTACTTCGCGAGCATCACCGTGGCAGTAAGCGGCAACACTTGAAGTAAAAACATAACGTTTTAGGCTTTTGCAGCTTTGTGCCGCAGCAACTACTTGTTCGGCGGTGGTACCACGTTGCCAATCGTAAACGTTGTCATAAACTACTTCAAAATTGCTCCCGGTGAGAGTCTTGATGACTAAAGCAATATCATTGCGATCACATTGAATTGACCGCACACTATCGCCAAAAGGGGTCGTTTTGGCTCGATGCAAGATGGTCACTTGATCGCCACGAGAAAGTAATCGACGAACCAAAGCCCGTCCAAGAAAGAGCGTTCCGCCAATAACCAAAGAGCTTGCCATGAAATTCATCCAAAGCTGGCCGCAAGTCGACCGATGGCTTTCTGTTAATCTAGCACTGGTACTACCCTTAGGATAATGCCAATATTTAGTCAAATATTTCTGCGGGTAGTGACTTTATTAAAAATTGCCATTCCCGAATAACCCGTGCGTAATCTAGAAACATCTTTCTGCGGCCTGAATCTTAAAAACCCGGTCATTGCTGCCAGTGGCACATTTGGTTATGGTCTCGAATTTGAAAAGATAGTCAAACTCAATACCCTCGGAGGTTTCGTAGTCAAAGGCCTTTCAAAAGAACCCATCATTGGCAATGCTCCACCGAGAGTTGTTGAAACTGCTTCAGGGATGCTCAACTCTATCGGCCTACAGAATGTTGGCGTACATGCCTTTGTCAAGGAGAAGCTTCCAAAGCTACGCGATCTTGACACCTCCGTTTTTGCAAATGTCTTTGGCTACAAATCTGAAGACTACGCTGAAGTGATCCACATACTAGAAGACTTCGAAGGACTCGCCGGATATGAGCTGAATGTCTCGTGCCCTAATACTAAACATGGTGGACTTCAGTTTGGCGCCGACCCAGATTTACTTTCTGAGGTCGTTACTGTTTCGAAACAAGCTGCTCGTCAACGACCACTCATCGTCAAGCTTTCTCCAAACGTGACAGACATCACAGTCATGGCCTGTGCCGCCGAGCAAGCTGGAGCCGATGCTATCTCACTGGTGAACACCTTCCTCGGGCTGGCAATCGATCCCGTTGCAAGAAAACCATTGCTTGGGGCAACTTTCGGAGGACTTTCTGGGCCAGCAATCAAACCTATCGCACTTCGGATGGTTTACCAAGCAAGCCAGTCAGTAAAAATTCCGGTTATTGGTCTTGGTGGTATCAGCAGCGGCAAAGATATCGCGGAGTTTTTGGAAGCCGGTGCTGTTGCTGTACAGGTCGGAACTGCAACCTTTTGGGACCCAGAACGGCCTGCCAGACTCGTCGACGAATTCGGACAGTTTCTCGAAGACCAAAACATCCTGTCACCTAGTGAACTCATTGGAAGCCTTGATACTGAAGAGTAGATGGGGTTATCGCCGAAATTTTGGGTGGCCCGCTCGGGTACAAAAAACCACGTGTGTAGTCTTGTGAGCTCGCGTGGAGGCAAGCAGGTGTAGTGCTGACTTTGAGCTATTAAAGAACCTAATGAAAATACTGCAGTTCACTCGTCCCCAGTAATGCCTGCGCATAATCAATCCATGGCTCAGAGCCAAGCTGCTGTCGGCGACGACTGACAAAACTAAGAGCCAGGGAAGATTCTTTAGAGGTGGGATCTCGGCTAAGGACCCATCGGTAGAGAAGCCGAATTTTATTTACTGGCTCATGTGCAGCTGAAACCCGCACTTTTAAACTCTTCGCTTGGTAACGCATCCAACTGCTATTGAGCACGAAAAGCTGCTGTAAAGGCGTAATCGTGACTGTGCGTTGAGGGCTATGTTGGGTGCCGTCGGGGTAATCGTACAGCTGAAGCAATGGGTGAAGAAAACCCTACTCTGAAAACCGAGTCAGAGACTAATTGTTTCCTCGTGTTCTATTTTCGAAAATTGGCTGGCAGGACCTTTTTCCGTAACCGGATTGCTTCCGGCGTTACCTCAACCCATTCGTCTTCTCTTACAAACTCGACTGCTTGATCCAAATTAAGCAGCCGTGGAGGTGTTAACCGAATTCCCTCTTCCGCGTTAGATGCTCGGTGGTTCGTGAGTTTTTTATCACGGATGATGTTGACGTTCAGATCTGCATCGCGAGAATTTTCACCCACAATCATACCTTCGTAAACCGCTGTCCCGGGGTTGACAAATATTTCGCCACGTTCTTGCAAATTGAAAATGGCATATCCTGTCGTCTTGCCGGCACGATCGGCAATCAGTACCCCTGTCGATCGCATCGGAATATCACCTCGCCAAGCAACGTATCCGGCAAACAGTGAGTTCAAGATCGCGGTGCCCCTCGTGTCAGTCAGCACCAGGCCACGCAATCCGATTAGTCCTCGCGATGGAATTTCAAATTTGATCCGTACTCGACCTGAACCGTGGTTGACCATTTTGGTGGTAATGCCCTTACGCGACCCGACTCTTTCTATCACGACGCCGACAAATTCCTCAGGGCAGTCAACTGTTAAATGTTCCAGTGGCTCGTGTAATGTACCGTCAATTTTTTTGGTCAAAATTTCCGGCTTACCTACCATCAATTCGAATCCTTCGCGCCTCATCGTTTCGACCAGAATCGCCAATTGCAACTCACCTCGACCCGACACTCGAAGCGACTCAGGCCCATCACCTGCTTCAACTTGAAGTGAGACATTCGTCAGTAGTTCTCGTTCAAGTCGATCACGAAGATTGCGTGAGGTTACCCACTTACCTTCGCGTCCAGCAAAGGGAGACGTGTTGACAGCAAACATCATCGAAATTGTTGGCTCATCGATCTGGATTTTCGGGAGTGGCTGAGGGTACTCCACATCGCTTACCGTCTCACCGATAGTGATACCATCGACACCCGCAATCGCTACAACATCACCTGGTAATGCTTCCGATTGTTCCACACGTTTCAAGCCTTCAAACGAATACATCTTGGTAATGCGAACTTTCTCAATCGAGCCATCGAGTTTGCAAATTGATGCCTCATTATCTTGCTTTAGCGTGCCGGAAAATACCCGCCCAATCGCCATGCGACCCAAGTATTCGTTGTAATCTAGATTCGCTACAAGTAACTGCAAAACCTCGTTGGGGTTTCCTGATGGCGCGGGCACAGTCTTGATGATTGTCTCGAATAGGGGTCTTAGATCTTGCGACGAATCATCCAGAGTGTGCTTAGCGATACCATTCCGAGCAACTGCATAGAGTACTGGAAACTCCAGTTGTTCTTCATCCGCATCAAGATCGATAAAAAGATCGTAGACTTCGTCCACCACTTCCTGAATTCGCGCGTCTTGGCGGTCGATCTTGTTAATAACAACAATCGGCGTCAAACGTGCTTCGAGGGCTTTCATGAGCACATAGCGAGTTTGAGGCAGTGGTCCTTCACTAGCATCCACCAAGAGCATCACTCCGTCGACAATCTTGAGTGCCCGTTCAACTTCACCACCAAAATCAGCATGTCCCGGAGTGTCGACAATATTGATTTTGTAGTCTTGATAACGGACTCCGGTGGTTTTGGCTAGAATCGTGATGCCTCGTTCGCGTTCCAATTCACCAGAATCAAGAGCACGATCGGCCACTTCCTCACGCTCACCGAAAACTCCGCTTTGTTGGAACATGGCATCGACTAAAGTCGTCTTGCCATGGTCAACGTGAGCGATGATTGCGATACTACGAATAAATCTAGTCTGCATGCGAGATACAGCAACCTCTAATTCTTAAAAGGGTAGACGGAAACGTTTCGAGTGTGAGTCAGCTCGAACAAAGTGACCACTTTTAGCTTAGCGATAAAAGGTCTCGATATGCCATTTATCCAAAAAAGAGGGTTTCTTGAATACAAGAGCAATGTTGAGTTTCTTGGCTAAACATCGTGAGATATCAACAATTCACAGAACATTTCTGACGATACATTTGCCCCACTCAAAATACACACCACATCCTTAGATAGATCGGCAATCTCACTCACTCGAAGTGCGGCTACTGCGGCAGCCCCTCCGGGTTCAGAAACCACTTTTTGTTTTGTAGCAAGATAACGGACCGTCGTTCTGAGATCTTCCTCGTTTACTGCAAACACGTCATCTACCAACTGTTCCACAATTCGCAAGCCTCGTTCTCCTGGACAAGCCACCACAAGAGCATCAGCGATAGTTGTCCCCACAGCTACCGTCACCGGCTGACCAGCCGCGAGCGATTGTTGCATCGATTGATTAGCTGCAGGTTGCACACCAAAAACACGGCACCCGGGACGTTCTCTCTTGATCACCGTTGCAATCCCACTAATCAAACCACCTCCACTTATTGGAGCTACGACCGAGAAATTCCCGCCAAGTTCATCAAGTAATTCAAGTCCAATAGTGCCATTGCCTGCAATAGTTTCATCAGAATCGTAAGGATGCAGCAATAGACGTCCTGTTTCTTTCTGGATGCGAAAAGTCGTATCCCAACGATCTTTGAATGTATTCTCGCAAGAAACAACTTCGCCACCAAAATGCTCTGTCATTGCACGCTTTAATGGTGAAGTATTCTTCATCATCACGATCTGAGCGCTAACACCAAGTGTGCGTGCTGCATAGGCTATCGCCTGTGCGAAGTTACCTGACGAGGATGTCACTATACCTACCTGACGAGCTTGGTCAAGCCTACTCAAAATACTATTGAATGCCGGCCGAACCTTGAATGAACCTGTGGGTTGTTGCGATTCCAGTTTCAGCCAAACTCTGCACCCTAGATCGTGACTCAAAGATTCAGAAAGAATCAATGGGGTTGGCCGTAGGTATTTAGAGAGGCGATCTCTAGCTACTTCAATATCTTTGGAAGTTATGGGATTAACGCCCAGTTTTGACACAGATCTTAGTGTCCCTTCTAGCGGCTACTAGGTCAATTGTAACGATTTATTACAGTATTGATTCGTCCTCGGCATTGAACAAGAAACTCCAAGAACAATACTTAAGATCGCACTCTCAAAAACAAATACAACCCTACTAATCCAAAGATTACACCAGGAGCCCAAGCCGCCACTGCTGGACTCAACTGCCCAGCTCTACCCAACTGTTCGAGCAAACCATTGAGGGAGTAATAAGCAATAGCTAACCCGATACTCAATGCAACTCCTGTCAGAGCCCCACGATGTCCAGCCACCAACGAAAATGGAATTGCCAGAACGGCCATACTGACGGCAAAAAGAGGGAAGGCCATTTTTTTGTGCCATTGAACTTGTAGACGCACAGTATCAAAACCGCTCTGAGTCAGGTCAGTGATATAAGCGTGCAACTCACGCCAGTTCATTTGTTGATGTTGACGCTCTTCCTTGAGGAAGTAGCTGGGCTCCTCTGAAAGATCAGAGAAAGGTTGCCTATTAAACTTCGAGAACTGCAGTACACGATTGCCATCAATTTCACGCACCCAGCCATTCTCAAAAATCCAAGCTTCTTCCAGCGTATCCCAATACGCCCGCTCAGCAGCTATGTGGCGCTCAAGTCTGAAACTCTGTTCGTCAAAATCATAAACATTGATCTTCGCAAACGCTTTCTCCTGTGAATCAAAGAATCGATGGTGATAGATGCGCTCACCTTTGCCAAACATCCAACGTCGATCTGGTTTCAAAAACGTTCGAACTGGACGTCCTTTGATTTCGTCCCGGATTGCATCTTGCTTACGATTCATTTCCGGCAAATAGTAGTAATCCAGTGCGAACAACAAACCGCTAATTGCGGTTGCTGTCACCAAGATCGGTGCCGCTAACCGGTAAAGACCTACTCCACAGGCCTTGAAGGCCGTAAGTTCTTGGTATTTTGCCAAAACTCCAAAACAGACTAAGGTCCCGACCAATACGCAAAGCGGAGCCGTCTCATAGACCAAAAAGGGTGTTAAGTAATACACATACGGAATAAATAAGCCCAATTTCTCGCGCTCAAGCATGTCGCTCAGCAGTTCGAAAAAGCTAAATACAAACCAGATCGCCACAAAGGAAGTAACCAGCACTAGCAAGTAAAAAAGAAATGTCCTTAGCACATACCAATCAATAATGCGGAAACCTGGCAGGACACTTTCTGAAGTCATTGGAGAATACGAAGTTCTCTTTCTGTTACGAGTAAAGTTGCCTTGGGCCCTAGCAGTCTGTTCGTTGTTCTTTCGCGACCATGTTAGTGATCCTACAAGCCAACTCCCAACTGTGGCAGTGAAATCACGACGGTTCGGTGCATCGAGTTGCGATAACAACCAGATGCCCACTGAAACAAAAATCAGGTTGGCAATCCAAATTGACGGCCCAGTTGCCAGCAGTTCTGCCTTAGCCAAAGCGATACCACTAAGTTGAACCATGTAGTAAAGGAAGACTAAGATCAAACCCGACACCACACCAGCCGATTTACCTAAACGCCGCGATGAAATAGCTATTGGAACGCCAACCATCGGCAAAACAAAACAGGCGAAGGGTAAAGAAAACCTTTGGTGTAGCTCAATCTCTGCATCCACCTTTTTTTCACCAATTTGTGTGCGGGAGATAAGTTGCGCAGTAGAAGTCTGTTCGAAAGTTCGTTTGCGAAGCTCAGGAGCGGTTGCATTCGATTGAAGCACCTGATCGCTCTCCTGAAACTCAAAACTATGATATTGCACCGCGTCATGGGATTGCTCATAAGTGCTGGCATGTGGGAGTCGGAGCTGTAAGCGATCCTGTTCAGGGCGAGGCACCACAACTGCTTCCTCGGCAACGGTAATTCTGGGACCATCTACTGCTGCATTGGAGCCACCGAACGAACCTCTACTTTCTGGAGTTCGCTCGTCTGCTATAAAAATGCCTTTCCATCGGACCACTGGACCTGGGACTACATCTCGAACATAGAGTACCGTGTCCGGAAATGTCTCTATAAACACGCGTGGTTGAACCTCGGCACTGGCCTGCGATATTTTTAAGGACTCCGCAATTTCTTTTTGTTTCTGAAGTGCTAATGGATTGTAGTAAAGCGTTGTCACTGCACAAATAGAGCCTCCGATTAAAGCCACCAAGGCAACTGGTTTGACAAGGCGAAGCCCCGGGATTCCTGCAGCACGCATAGCGGTGATCTCACCATCACTTGAAATACGCCCGAGACCGACAAGAACGCCTATCAGAACCCCGATCGGAATCGTAAAACGAAGCACCTGTGGCACAGCTAACAGAAAAAGATAAATCACCTCTGCGACCGACCCACTCGGGTGTATCAGGAGTGACATCAAGAGGCCAACCGATTTAAGAAACAGGACAAATGTGAATAACACCGTTCCAATTAGTGAACTGGCAATCACCTCTCGAAAAATGTAGCGAAAAAGAATGTGCACGCGAAGTCTCTAATTTCAGAGTAAAACCGGACGGAAAGTATATAAAATTCTAGCGCAGAGTCAGCAAGATTAGGTTCACAATGCAACTTCGAGCCAAAAAGAAGATGGCATTGCAACAATCTGCAAAGTTAAATTTTGAGCAAAACACTGGAAGAATTGGTAGCCTACCAAACTTCCTAGCCTATATTGCATTTCGATCACATGGTCAGTGATTCCGTCTGCACAACTTGTGACGCCTCTCCCACTAAAAAAATTGAACCTGCGATGACAATCAGATCTTCGGGTGAAGCTCCACGCCTTGCTTCCTTTAATGCTTCCGTCAAGTTTGGTGAAATTGATATGACTGAATGATGATGATCTACCAACGCCATGAGCGTCTGAGGACGGGCCGAACGAGCAACTTGAGAGCATGTCAGTATCACCCTATTGGCTCGTGGAAATAAGATGCCCGCTACTTCATCCACTGCTTTGTCTCGAACCGAACCGTATATTAAGTGAATCCTGCGGTTTGTTTCATGACGTTCTAGAAAATGAGCTAGAGTCAGTGCCCCAGAAGGATTGTGTGCAGCATCAAGCAAAATTTCTGGTGCCCCTGAAATACGTTCAAGTCTGCCCGGCCAGCTTGCCTTGGAAAGACCTCTCTTTATTTCTTCGCCTTCCGCTCCTACCAGATCAAGAGCAGCTACCGCTGTCAGAGCATTAGTGACTTGATGCTGTCCTGGCAGTGAAAGTGAAACATCAATCATAGAAGGAGCATTAACAGGCAATTTCTTGTTTGATTGCGAAACTTCAGCCCTGCTTGCTCTAAACCGGTAACAGCCCCTTTCATCAGTAATCCCTTCTGCTATCCAGTCAACTCCCACACGTACCATCGAGACATCAAGTTGTGCCGCTCTTTCCTCAAGAACCGCCATCACTTCTGGTCTTTGTGGGGCAACCACCAACTTCATGCCTGACTTAAGTATGCCTGCTTTTTCGGTAGCAATAGACACGATATCCTTACCGAGAAATCGTTCGTGATCAAAGTCGATTGGGGTCACCACGCCCACTGCTCCTGTTAGGACGTTAGTTGCATCAAGTCGCCCCCCAAGTCCAACTTCGACAACTGCCCATTCAACACCAGCATTACGAAATGCAGTGAATGCCGTTGCCGTGATGGATTCAAAAAAAGTTGGGTGTTCGGTTGATCCAAACTCGGCGATAATTCTCTCATTGGCAGCCCTAACGTCCTCTAAAGCACAGATGAAATCTTCGTCTGAAATTTCGGTTGCAGCCACTCGTATTCGCTCGTTAAACCGCACTAGATGCGGTGAGGTATAGAGACCAACACTTTGCCCAGCAGTCCACAGGCCACTCTCAATCAGTGCTGCTGTTGAGCCTTTGCCATTCGTACCTGCAATATGGATCCCCTTGAAGGTCTGTTGCGGATCACCCAACAACGTCAAAAGACGTGTCATACGGGTCAGCCCAAAATTGGCAGTGCGAATATCGCCAATAAGAGAAAGCAGGTATCGAACCGCCTCAGAATAGATCATTCGATCGGGCCGCAGAAGAAATCGAAAGCTTGTGCGAGAAATTCCTTGAGTTCTGAGCGAGACACCACAGCATCGAGCATGCCATGTTCAAGTAGAAACTCCGAGCGCTGGAATCCTTTAGGAAGTTTTTGGCGGATTGTCTGCTCTATCACACGCGGACCCGCAAAGCCAATTAATGCACCTGGTTCAGCAATATTGAGATCGCCCAACATAGCGTAACTAGCTGTTACTCCGCCGGTCGTTGGATCAGTCAAAACACTAATGTAAGGAAGCCGCTCTTCAACCAATTTGACCAGTGCGCTTGAAATCTTAGCCAGTTGCATGAGGCTGACAGCACCTTCCATCATGCGAGCCCCTCCAGAAGCAGAGACAACAATGAAAGGTTGCTGTTTGTCGTGGGCTCGTTCAATGGCGCGTGTAATTTTCTCGCCCACAACCGCACCCATACTGCCTCCGATGAAACGGTACTCCATGACCGCTGCAACCACTGCTCTTCCTTTGAGCTTACCTTCGGCGCAGATCACAGCATCTTTGAGGCCCGTCTCTGACTCAGCCTGTTCAAGACGCTCACGGTAGGGACGCAGATCAACAAACCCGAGGGCATCGGTGCTTCGAAGATCAGTATCAAATTCCTCCCAGTGTTGATCGTCAAACAACAGTGCTAGCCTATTGCGTGCGTCGATCTTGAAGTGAAAGTTACACTTGGGACAAACCATTGCATTCGCTTCGAGATCCTTTTTCCAAATGGTAGACCGACACACATCACACTTAATCCAAAGGCCTTCTGTGCGCACCGTCCTGGATGAAGTCGTCTTCTCAGGGCCGTTTTCTTTTTCAAACCACGCCATGTGTTACCAATCGGATGATGATACCAGATGAAACCCTCAATAGAACTAGCAATAGAAACAACTGCTTCTGTTCAATCCACACCAGCACTACTCATTTTGGCTACACTTGTATTTTAAAATCTGGGAGGACTTAATGATGTACAAAGGGTTGGAACACACTGCAATAGCTTCGGTTGATCCAGAAAAACTGGCTGCGTGGTACGAGGAATATCTGGGCTTTTCAATTTGCTATCGCTACGGAGGAAATGTCTTTGTAAAGGCACCTAACGGCGCAATGCTAGAAATCATTCCGGGCACAGGAGATCGACCCGCTAACGAGTTGCAGACTCTCGGCATTCGCCATCTAGCAATTTCGGTGGATGATTTCGACGCTGCCCACGAAGATCTCAAATCTAAGGGCATAGCGATTGAAAACTTGGTCAACTATGAAGGTAACCGTCTGGCCTTCTTTCGTGACATTGAGGGCAACATCTGCCATATAATCCATCGAGAGAAAGCGATCTGATCGTCAGCCGGCTTGAGATAGATAGAAAATGGCAGAGCAAAAAGGCGGTCACTAACGCGAAATTGGCTGGCATGAATACTCCTCCTGCTCCAAATCCCATCATCGGATCCGACGAGCATCGCTATGAAGTGCTGCATGACTGGGGTGCTTTACCAGCTCGAATTACCTATGGAAATTGTCACGGTGTGGCAGAGGACTCTAAAGGTCTAATTTACATCCATCACACTGTCCACGAAACCAGCGAGAGTCCTGACTCAGTAGTAGTTTTTGACCCCGACGGAAACTTTGTTCACTCCTGGGGTAAGGAATTTAAAGGCGGCGCGCACGGATTTCACCTGCAAAAAGAAGGCGGGGAAGAATTTTTCTACTTCTGTGATATTGATCGCCGTATTGTCGTCAAAACTACGCTAGAGGGCGAAGAAGTGTTACGCCTAGGCTATCCATACGAATCAGAAAACTACGAACCAAAACCGGACGGATCACAACCCGATTATCGCCCTACCAACCTCGCAATCGCCCCGAATGGCGACATATACATAGGAGATGGTTATGGGTCAAGTTGCATCCTGCAGTACGACAAAAAAGGCAATTACATTCGCACCTTCGGTGGACTTGGAAGCGAAGCTGGACAGGTAAGTTGTCCCCACGGTATCATTTGCGACACACGTTCAAAAGAGCCGGTCATTCTCGTTGCAGATCGTGCAAACAACCGCCTTCAGGAGTTTTCACTTGCGGGCGAGCACCGCCGTTTCTACTACCTCCATCCCTCAGTGCTAAGCAGCGTCAACCTACCTTGCCATTTTCACATCCGCAAGAAGGAAATGGTTATTCCCGACCTTGCTGCCCGTGTAACTCTGCTCGACGCAAACAATGACGTTATCACTCACCTGGGTGAGGGGACTGCCGACTACCGACAGCGGCGTCTTAAATCCAGCGAACACTTCCCGCCAGGAAAGTTTGTTTGCCCTCACGGCGCTTGCTTCGACCATGAAGGCAATATTTTCGTCACCGAATGGGTAGAGGTTGGCCGTGTCACAAAATTAAACCAGATACATTAGCCAGAATCGGTACGTGGCAACAGGTCAGATCAAAACCACCAAATGCTCACAAGAGGGATCGTAAATAATTCACGATCTCGGGCATTTCCCAGTCTTCTGCCCCTATATATTTGCGAACCACCTCTCCCTCACGGTTAATCAAATAACTTTCCGGGTACTTTATAGTTCCATAGCGTGAACTCACCGTTCGTTCGGGGTCGAGCACCGTGGGAAACGTCACTCGAAAGCGTTCAAGGAACTGTTGATACACGGCCTCTTCCGTGTCTACGCTCACTGCCAGAACAACGAGGCCATCACCTCGAAAGCGCTCATATAGAGTATTTAATGAAGGTACTTCCGCAACACAGGGTGGACACCAGGTTGCCCAGAAATTCAGCAAAACCAGCTTGCCACGGTAGTTAGATAGCCGTACCCCATCTGTCAGTTCAAACTCAGGGGCTGTATCTCCCACCTCGACACGATGAATTTCAAAGTGAGGGATAACTCGATGCAACAACACACCCGTCAAGGCAATTACAATCGCGGCAATCCATACCTCACGCTTCACCCGTGCCATAATGATACTCCGGTCCCACTGTAGCAATCGTCCGGAGCCTTGGCAAATGGTGAAGATTACCCGTAAAGTAGAGTTCTCAGCCTCTCATTACTGTGCTGTTTCAGATCTTTCAGATTCAGAGAACGAATCCCTTTTCGGTAAAGCAGCTCGTCCCACAGGTCATGGACACAACTACGTTCTTGAGGTAACGGTCACGGGTAAGATAGATCCAATCAGCGGTATGATCATGGACCTTAAGATGCTCAAGGATTTGATCAACGAACAAGTCATTGATATCTACGATCATCGTTTTCTTAATAAAGAAGTACCTCCTTTTGACCGTTGTGTACCAACACCAGAGAATATTGCGGTGGACATTTGGAAACGCATGGAAAAGGTAATCAACAGTAAAAATCACGAATTACATCAGATACGACTCTGGGAAACACCCGACCTCTACGTCGATTACCTCGGCCCTAACAGTGAGCAGAATTTCCAAAGATAATCAAAATGCCTCAGCTAACGAAACGTTACCCTTTTAGCGCTTCACACCGTCTGCACGCAGCAAAACTGAGTGCCGAAGAAAATGTGAAACTGTTCGGAAAATGCAACAACCCACACGGACACGGACACAACTATACTCTGGAGGTGACGATTAGTGGTCCAACCGACCCGCACTCGGGAATGATCATTGCACGCACACAACTAGACGACATAGTGGAACGGTGTATCCTTTCGGAAATTGATCACACGGATCTCAATAGCGATATAGAGGAGTTCAGTAGCACTCCCACAACCACCGAAAATTTGGCACTAATCATTAGCCACCGACTTGACAAATTTTGGGCACAAAAATTCACCGCTACTGATCCTCGCGTGACCCGTATTAGAGTGGAAGAAACAACCCGTAACAGCTTCGAAGTTACCTTTTGACATCATGGCAAGCCATCCTTCATCACACGACCCTCATAGCGAATCTCCAACAGATTCCTCAAACAATACAAAGCTCTCAGGACTGGTCCAAGAAATGCTGGGCGAGCTAGGCGAAAATCCAGACCGTGACGGGCTTCGCCGGACCCCTCAACGAGTTGCTCGTGCCTTCCGTGAATTGACCAGAGGCTATGAGATGGATGCTGCAACGGTTCTAAATAATGCTTTATTCGAGGTGTCATATGACGAGATGGTCATAGTCAGAGATATTGAAGTGTTCAGTCTCTGCGAACATCACCTTCTCCCGTTTTTTGGGAAAGTACATGTTGCATACTTGCCCAGAGAAAAGGTGATTGGGCTCAGCAAAATTCCACGCTTAGTGGACATGTTCGCCCGTCGACTCCAAATTCAGGAACGACTGACAAACCAAATTGCAGCCACGATCCAAGAAACAATAAATCCAGTTGGGGTAGGCGTGGTCATAGAAGCTAGACATCTCTGCATGGTTATGAGAGGTGTTGAAAAACAGCACTCCTCGGCTGTCACCAGTGCCATGCTAGGCGCTTTCCGTGAGAACTCGCAGACCCGAGAAGAATTTTTATCGCTGTTGTCACCACGATCCACTCAAGGGCTCTGACAAGCTCACATCACTTCGGATTGACAGTTTAGGATATTTCTTTGTGAGTATACGCAACTTGGCCATTCAAATAGCCTACGATGGTGCGGATTTTCACGGCTGGCAAATACAGCCTAGTCAAACGACCATTCAAGGTCTGCTGCAATCTATCCTAAGCAGACTTGAGGGAACCAATGTCACTATTCAAGGCTCGGGACGCACGGATGCTGGAGTTCACGCCCTTGCTCAGGTAGCTTCATTCAAATTGACCAACCCCATTCCAATCGCAAATCTCCCAAAGGCAATCAATGACCTGTTGCCGGAATCCATTCGTGTGATTACTGCACAAGAGGTTCCGGCTGATTTTCATGCCCGACATTCAGCCACAGCAAAAACCTACGAATACCGGATTCATCGTGGTCAGACTTGTTCGCCCTTTAAAAGTCGTTACGCTTATGCTCTTGCTTGTCCACTAGATGAAACATCGATGGCTACAGCTACTCGGCATTTTGTGGGCACACACGACTTCCGAGCCTTAACTGCAGCTGGTGGTGAAGAACACCAATCGACAGTTCGTACTATTTATTCTTCAGAAATCCATCGAAATAGTGACCTGCTAACTTATCGAGTTCGTGGAAATGGGTTCCTTTATCACATGGTTCGTAATATCGTCGGAACTTTAATCGAAGTAGGCCGCGGAAACCTGACACCCGATGATTTACCAAAATTGCTTGCCGACAAAGACCGAGGAGCAGCCGGACCAACTGCCCCTCCTCAGGGACTTTTTCTGATCAGTGTCGAATACGAAAACCTTCACATTCAGACTGTACATGGCTAGAAAAGGAGCCGTATAGACACGTTGGATTTTTAACGCTCGGGAAAATAAAATCAATGAGAATTTTTTCTTTAATCTCTACTGTCATCACGCTCATACTCTTATCCTCTTGCAACACAGGGCCTGTGCTGGTGTCAACTGGAGCCAGACATCAGGAGTTTCAGGTTTACTTCGGAACCTATACACAAGAACACGATGGACCTTCCAGTAAAAGTCTGGGGATCTATCGCAGTAAATTCGACTCCGAAACCGGGACCTTAACTCAACCCCGCCTTGCTGCAGAAATAGAGAGTCCATCATTTCTTGCACTTCACCCAAGCAAACAGTTTCTCTACGCGGTGACCGAGTCCAAGGAAGGCACTGTCAGTAGTTTCTCGATCGGTTCAAGTGGATCTCTTACAAAAATCAACACCAAGTCGACTAATGGGTCTGCCCCGTGTGACTTAGAAGTCAATCCAACGGGACAAATGCTCGTAGTAGCAAACTACCACAGTGGCAGCACGATCGCCTACGCAATCACCGAAGATGGCTCACTCAGTAACCCAACGACTTTTTTAAATCACGAGGGTTCGAGCGTCCATAAACGGCAAAAATCTTCGCACGCTCACTCTGTTGATTTCACGCCCAGCAGTGGTCACGTCATTGTCAGCGATCTCGGGACTGACAAAGTGATGACAATGGAAGTTAATCCGACCACCGCAACAATTCGTCTGTCAAGCGAGATCTCGCTTGCGCCGGGATCAGGGCCTCGACATTTCGCTTTTCACCCTTCGGGTAAGTTCGGCTATTCGCTAGGAGAACTGGCTTCGACAGTAACAGTAATGAGCCATGTCAGTGGCAAGCTAAAAACCATTGAAACACTTTCAACCCTGCCAGATGGTTTCGTGGGTCACAACACCACCGCCGAAATAGCAGTACATTCTTCAGGCCGTTTCATGTATGTTTCAAACCGAGGTCACGATTCAATAGCTGTGTTTTCAGTCGACACCACCAGCGGTCGGCTGAGCCTAACCGAAGTAATCAGTAGTGGCGGCATCAGGCCACGTAACTTTTCCATTGATCCAACTGGCCGTTACATGCTGGTAGCACATAGAGATAGTGACAATGTAGTTGTTTTTACCATCGATCAACAAACTGGGGTGTTATATCCAACAGGTTCAGAAATCGAAATTGATGCTCCGGTTTGTGTGCAGTTTCTGGAACTTACAAGCTAGAATCTGAGGTTTTATTGAAACCCTGGAGAACTTGTAACCTGTCGGTCGTAATGGCATGCACCGCTACAACAATCAAGATCACTCGATGCTCACAGCTATGTCAGAAATACTATTTGCGAGACGTTTCGCTAGCATAAAGTATGTGCAGATACACAAGAGAACCAAGAGGGTTTGTGCAAGGTGAGGTAAAAGAACCCGGTAAAATCAATGAATTTGGCCACTGATATTGTAGTATCGCTCTCGAAGCGATAGCCTCTGTATTAAAAGCCCGGGTGGCGAAATTGGTAGACGCAAAGGACTTAAAATCCTTCGGTGCTATGCACTGTGTGGGTTCGACTCCCACCCCGGGCACCATCCTTTATTGAAGTGGCCAGTAGAATCTAACAATGTTTCGTCAGTTCATCCATCTCAACGTCCAGCTATTCACTAAAAAAGCACCCGGTTTTCGTGGAATCGAGCATGGGTATTCCAACCAAAACCAACTAGCCGCAGTACCAAATGGTTTGAGGCCATATTCGTTAAGATCCTTGAGGAATGTCTTGTGATCCACGAGTGACTCCATGCTTTGAGGAGCAATAACCTGATAGCTTTGCAAAATGGCCTGATACGCAGAGATTTCAGTATCAATCGGAAGGCGCCCCCTACATAGGAGTCGAGCTGCCGCTTCAGCTGCTACTCTCGACCTCCAATCTGTCGAAAGACCATCCGGGTTTTCTATATTTTCGATGACTTTGTCCAGATAGACAATTTCTGTCTCTCCAGCAGTATTGTCCATACCGATTGCAGATAGTTTCTTGAACAGATTGTCAAAGGTGTTCCAAATTTCTGGTCTCGCCTGAATTTTTCGAAACACCCCAACTCGCTCAAAGCGACCCACCAATTCGTCGAGTATCTTTTCTCTTTCTGCGCTACTGACCGTACTGAGATTGGGGCCTCTGGCCGTGGTGTCTGCAAAGTATACAACCCCAGTCGGCACAGTAACACTTGCAAGCAGCCGTGCATGATCTTCGATCGCAAAATGGAATAGATTGCTGCGTAACTCTTCGTAATTTTTCCATGTCGAAATTTCCGATCCAAATTTTTGACTAAAAAGTTGTGCCACGTAGGTATTTGCATAGCGTGCCAGCTCAGCTAGCACTAAAGAAGAAACTACAAAATCAGCGTGAGGTAAGTCAGGAATGCGGACAAGGTGATCTAGACTTAGATAGAGACCTGCCAGTCTTATCTCAGCATCCTTAACATCTCTTGACGTCGAGATGATTTGCCGGGCCATTTTCACGAAAGATCTCGTAAATGTAGTGATATCGGAAACTCGAATCTCTACCTTGTGGCGCAAGAACTCCGGAATTAGTTCAACTGCTTCGCGCATACTAACCGAATCAAGGTCAACTAGAACAACATGGTCGAAATCTCTTGCAAGTTGCTGAAGAGGAATTTCACGACATTTACCCGCTCCGAGTACCAATGCCGTACCTCGACGTTCAATTGATCTGGCAGCACTTCGAATTAGTCGACGACTTTCAGTTAAATGAGGTTGCCAATAGAGCCCATATTCAGATGCAATAGCATCTAATTTGCGACCAGCTAAACCAAAAAAAGATCCCAGGCTTGGGATGTAGTCCGCAGTGTCAGCCTCAAGGCTGGACCTTGAGTCAGCTCTGTCTACGCCACACAGAGGAACTGAGAAACTATAAACGAGACCACACAGGAGCAAAACTCTCATAACATTTCAGAGAATATGTTGTGCAAATAGCCTTAATGCATCACTCAGGCTGATTAAGCAATCAACGACTTCTTTTAATGAATCTTAATAGATCTGCCATCTGTTGAACACTGACTTGTTTATCTATGTCTTCTGGCATGGCAGAAAGTTCAGCAAGGTAAAAATTTCGGATGCTACTCCTGTAGACTGCACGTTCTGTGCCCTCTTCCTGACGTATCGTGATAGTCGTTGGTGTTTGTTCCCCAATGACACCGTCTAGCACTTCTCCCGAGGCGAGTTCAACAACATAAGACTCATACTGTTGTGCAATTGATTTGTTCGGAATGAGAATATCTGCCAACAATAATTCCCTAGGACGATTGCGCACCTCACCAAGGTCAGGGCCCATTTGATTGCCGACACCATTAATCGTATGGCATTTTTCACAAACTCGATCGAACACTGCTCGACCACGTTCTATGTCACCCTCCATAGTGACAGCCTGCTCATAACGTTCAATCATGCGTTCGCGTTCACTCGTTTTGACACGAATCAATTTTTCGGCTTCATAACGGATTGACTCGTTCGGGTGGGTCAATAATCTTTGCTTCGTGCCCGAATTGATCGTCCAAGGTTGGACCTTGTTTTCACGAATTGCATCGAGTAACAGACGGATGCGTTCTGCATCATGACGCAAAACCTTCACGGCTTCAGTTCGCACAACCGAAGTCATTGCACGCCACCTTTCAAGAAGAAGCACCGCGATTTCCGTTCCGGAGAGGTTGCCAAGTGCATTGATAGCAGCCGATTGAACTTCTTGCGGTTCTTTAGGGTCAATTAATTTTTTTAAAATTTCCTTGTGGGCGCTAGAATTTGCCAGAGCTAATAAGTTGATTGCATCCACTCGTTGCCCTGAAATCGCCTGTGTATTAGCTGCCAGTCGACTAGCGAGAGAGAGAGTTTTAGGCATCTTGGTGCTTTCGGGGAGCCCTATTACTTGGAGCAGATTAACCGCAGCACGGCGCAAGCCAACTCGCGTTTCAAATAATTGGATCATCGACTCTCTTTCTCGCTGTGTCGCTACTTTGGTAGCGTCAGCAACTGTTCGAAGACCTTCAGTAAGGCCTATTAAAATTGCAGAACTCCATGCGTCAGAATTATCACTGCTTTTCGATGCCTCCACAACAACCTTAAACACACTCTGGATTTCGTTCCTTTTGGCACGTACACCAATCACGGAACTGGTTTTGCGAAGGAAGTCGATCTTGTTCTCATCATCTGAATTAGTTAGTTTCGATGTTGCTAGTGAAAACAATCGCAGTGCGTCTTCAGACGATGAACTCAAAGCTGCAATTTGCATCCAACGGTCACTGATATCACGCATTAACAAAGTGTCTCGAGCAATTCGGGCAGCGCTTGAACTGATATTTCCGAGAGTGCAAAGTAATTGAAATCTGACTCGTGCATCCGGATCATCTGTCATCATTATCAATCTTTTCTGTAAAGATAATGACTGCGCTAGGCGCCGCTCAGCCAACAGAATTGCGTTCTCTCTTAGGCCTCCCTCAGGTGCTTGTAACGCCATATCTATCAACTGTGTATCTAACCTGCCTAATCCCTCCAGAGTCCACAAGGCATGTAGCCTTCCCACTCCAGATGTGCTATCTCTCACCATTAGCCGGAGAGAAGTGACTGCTTCGTCTCCACCTCGATCTATCAGTAGGCGTTGAGAAGTCCGGCGATACCACGCATTGGGATGTTTGAGTTGTTCGACTAACTCTTTAGTCGATAGATCGCCAAGGTTAACCTTTTTGGGTGGCGCTGGTGGGTTACTTTTGGACACTATGCGATAAATCCGCCCTTTATCATTACCGTGGTAAATAGCATCTGATTCATATATTTCACGTGAGGTCCACTCCGGATGCTCGATGATCCGTCGATAGTAGTCAACAACATAGAGAGCTCCATCTGGGCCTACAGAAAAGTTAACTGGACGAAACCAGCTATCTCTTGAGACAAGAAACTCTCGCTCAGAGTTCAGTCGCCTAGCCTGAAACGAAACTCCGGACGGCGACCAGATCTGAGCAAGGACAGCGTTGTGTGCTGGCTCAGCAATAAAAGCAATACCGCGATATTTTTCTCCAAAGGCACCACCTAAATAGCAGGTAATGCCACAAGCAGAAGTAAGTTGCCCAAAACCATCGAAAAAACCCCAATTTTTGCGAGGGGACTCAGGCTGTTCAGTGATGAATGCAACATGGCGATCTTCTGACAGAGTCTGCATAACCTCGGAAACTGCCAGATCCGGGTTTCGTTCGAGATAACGTGCAGCTATCACCTCATGGCGTCCTGGGATAGGGTTTAAAACTCCGAAGTGTCGACCCCAAGCATCAAAAGTGTGACCAAATTGAGAACTACCCGATAGCAACTCTAGCTCATACGAATCAGGACGGAACCGCAGATACCGCCCCTCCGGATTAATCGACGGTAAGTCATCTCTATCAGGGAAGTGAATTGCAGTGCCATGGTCACCGAACTTCTCAGAAAATACTCTGGCCTTAACGGGTCTCCGATGGGCTAAATAAATCCAATTGTCCAATCCGTAGAGGGGTGAGTTAACCGTATGTTGTGGATTAGTAAAGGCAAACCCAGTCAACACAACCCTCCTCTTGTCGGCTCGGCCATCTCGATTGGTATCCTCGAAGTACCAAATGTTAGGTGCATCAGTGACCAAAATGCCATTCTTCCAACGCATCACTCCTGTCGGTAGAGTTAATTTATCTGCGAACAAAGTTACACGATCAGGCAAACCATCTTCGTCGGTGTCTTCCAGTAATTTGACGCGTCCCAATCGTTCTCCTGTTTCGAGTGGATAGCCTGGACTTTCTACAACGTAAATCCGTCCATATTCGTCAAATGCTATCGCTACGGGATCGACTACGTTTGGTTCGTATGCAAATAATTCAACGGTGAACCCTGGATCGATCTCAAAAGTTTTCAGCGCTTCAGTCGTGTCGTACGGGGGGCGTGTCGACCCACAACTAAGCAGCCCAACAGTAGTGAAGACAATTAAGATAATAAAGGAAAGAGATCCGCGCCAAAGCCTGACATGTTGATAGTTCAGCACAATAATTTCAGTCCGCTAGTCGCTATGGTACGTGGCATGCATCACATGTCATCAATCCATTCCATGCGACATCTATTCTGTAACAATACAATAAGACAATTGCCAGGATGAATTCTTCCACAGACTCACAACACATAGTGACTTTGGCTGCCGACGTCCACGCAGCGTTGGAGAAGGTAGTTGACCTAGATGTCCGCCGATCCGTGACGCTAGCGCCTTACACGCGTTTCCAAATTGGTGGCCCCGCAGAATTTTTTGCTGAAACGTCCAGCATAAGCTCTTTTGTTTCAGCAATTCAGATATGTCACCAAAAGAACTTTCCTCTTTACATATTGGGAGATGGCAGCAATGTGATCGTATCTGATATGGGATTCTACGGATTGGTTTTGCGATTTACCGCTTGCGAAGTCCGCGTAGAAGGGCTTCGTATCACAGCGGACGCTGGAGCTCGGCTCGAAACGGTAGTAACGACATCAGTGGATAATGGATTGCAAGGATTAGAAACACTAGCACGTATTCCCGGATCTATAGGAGCCGCCATCTTTGGTAACGCCGGCGCTTATGGAAGTTCGATTTCGAAGACTGTCACCTCGGTAAAAATTTTTGACGGGGCAAGTATCCGACAGCTAAGTAATCAAGATTGTGGCTTCGTCTACCGAGGTAGCGCTTTTAAACAAAACAAAGACTGGATAATCTTCCAGGCAGAATTTCAACTCGAATCTGGAGATCGCGACACACTATCTTCCAAGGCAGCTGAAATTACAGCCATTCGCGACGAAAAGTTTCCCCCTACTATGCTCTGCGCAGGTAGCATTTTCAAAAATCTACATTTAAAAGATCTGCCCGACCACGTTACTGCCTCAGTGCCAGAGCATGCCGTACGTAAAGGAAAAGTTGCTTCAGCCCATTTCCTTGAACAAGTGGGAGCAAAGGGGATGCGCCGAGGCAACATCCAGATCGCTGATTACCATGCAAACCTCATCTACAACTGTGGTGGGGGAAAAGCGCAAGACTTGCGACACTTAATCTCGGATCTCAAAAAACTTGTGAAAGATCAATTCGATATAGAAGTGGAAGAAGAAGTGCAATACATTGGTGATTTTTAAATTAGGTACCTAGCTTCAGGTTGAGTTCTTCCCACTCCCGTTCACATTCGCGAACTCGTGCACGATGTTGCTCCATTTCGGTAGTGATCTTTTCCATCTGTCTATGATCAAACCCACGTGCAGTAAGTTGTTCCTGTTGCTGGGTGATAGCAGTTTCAAGTTCAGTAATCTCATCCTCAATCCGATGCACCTGTTTCTGTAACTGTTTTACAATCATAGGGTTGAGACGTTTATTCCTTTTTGAAGGTACAGTTTCAGTCGAAGATTGGACTGATTGAAGCGCATTGCGTAACTCTTCACTAACATCGCCTGTGACTACCTTTGCATCAAGGGAAGACAGAATATCCTCCTTCGGTCTAGCTGGACGATTTAGCTTAAAAACATCTACTTGATTGGAATCATCTGGTTGTTCTCTGCTCCGATCAAGGTGCCACAGGTAGTCTTCGTAATTGCCAGGGTAGACATCGATATGCCCACCACCCACCGCGTAGACATGTGTTGCAAGTTTGTCAATAAAGTAACGATCGTGTGAAACAAAGGCAATTGTCCCAGTGAACTCAAGTAGCGCCCTTAGTAACACCTCCTTGGCTCGAAGGTCAAGGTGATTGGTTGGTTCATCGAGTAACATGAAGTTGCTTGGTTGCATCAGCATGCGGGCTAAAGCATATCGATTCCGTTCACCACCCGACAACACTCTGATAGGTTTAAAAACTTCGTCCCCAGAAAAAAGGAAACATCCAAGAATTTTTCGGATCTCAGTATCGGAATTCGCCGGTGCAACAGAAGCTAAATCATCAAAGATCCGAGCCTCAGGATTGAGTGTCTTATACTGATCCTGGGCGAAGTAATCTATAGTGACGTTATGTCCGACAGTGCGCACACCTGCCGTTAATCCTTCATTGCCTGCTAGCATACGAATCAGGGTTGACTTGCCAGCGCCATTGACACCAATCAATGCAATACGGCTGCCCTTATCAACAGAGAAGTTCACGTCGCGAAACACTTCATTCGCGTCATAACTCTTTGCTGCTCCTTTAAAACGCATCACGACCCGACCACTTGAAGAGGGCTGCGGAAACCGGAAGTGAATAGTGGACTCTTCATCTGGCACCTCGATACGCTCAATCTTTTCAAGTGCTTTCAATCGACTTTGTACTTGCCGTGCTTTCGTCGCTTTATACCGAAACCGTGCAATGAAAGCTTCTTGGCGATGAATTTCATCTTGTTGTCGACTATAAGAAGCCCGTAGTTGTTCAAGGCGAGTTTGTTTAGCGGTCTCAAATTGTGAGTAATTGCCACTGTAAAAATGCACGCGGCGATTCCAGATCTCCACAATTTTAGTAACAGTCGCGTCAAAAAAAAAGCGGTCATGGGAAATAATCAAGTAGGCAAATGGATAGCTACCAAGGTAGTCTTCAAGCCAGTTACGTGCTTCTAAATCTAAGTGGTTGGTGGGTTCGTCAAGTAGTAGAATATTCGGTTTTTCTAGCAGCAACTTGGCAAGCGCAATACGCATCTGCCAGCCACCAGAAAACTCCTCGGTATGTCTGTTCCAGTCACTCTGGGAAAACCCCAGTCCTGTCAACACACCACCCACTTGTGCTTCCTTTGTGTACCCATCAAGTGCTAGATAACGATCTTGAACCCACTGGTAACGTTCAGCAACCATAGAGTACCCTTGGCTCTCTGGATTGACTGAACTTAGTTGTTCGGCAAGCTTTGTCTGTTCGTCCTCTAATGAGAGTGCTTCTTCGAAAACACTTAGGCATTCATCGAAGATAGTGCGGCCTGATATCGTGAGCCCATCCTGAGGTAAGTACCCCACACGTAGATTTTTTTGTTGTGTCAACTGTCCCGCATCGAGGTCTTCAAGGCCAGCTATAACCTTAAGTAAAGTACTCTTCCCAGTGCCATTGGAGCCAACGACACCGATACGATCCTGATTCGAGATCAACCAATTTAAGTCTTTGAATAGAGTCTTCTCGCCGTAACGCATCGCGGCACTAGTGAGCTGAATCATAGTCTAAGTGTAACGGCCAAAGAGTGAAATGTATGTGTGTCTAGGTCTGTTGCAGTGTCCATCATTAACAGGTGCACTTTGGGTTAACATCAGACGGTATGCTGAGAAATCACAACGTAGCACAAAAGGATGATGACAACTGCCAGAAAGTAGTTTAAGTGTCCGTTGTCATGACACAGTTGTCGAGCTCTTGTTGTCCATCGAGGCAAGTCACCGGATCGATCAACAACCAGCACACCATACAACCAAAATAGGCTGCACTGGAAATATAGAAGGTGAGCGGCCAGTTATCTCCCGTAACCTGCAACAGGTAGGCCACAATTGTCGGCGAAAGGAAGCCAGCTATATTACCTGCAGAGTTCATCGCACCTGAAAGACTACCTGCATAGCGCCCACCGAGATCCATACACGCACTCCATGCTGGTGGCATTGCTAAATCATTTCCGAACGATGCAAAGCCCATTGCCACCATCGCCCATACTGGCTCACTGATATGGATCGATGCGATCAGACAAACCCCCGATGCAAAAAACCCCACCGCAGACATAGTACGTCGTGCCTTTGCCTGGCCACCCAACCAGCGCGCTAACCTTGCTAAAAAAACACCACATGCGAGGCATCCGAGACCACCGAAAAAAAGAGGGAACCCAGCAAGAAATGCCGACTCAGTCATTGATTGCCCACGGGCCTCCTGTATGTAAGTCGGAAGCCACGTTATGTAGAAGTACCAGGCGTAAGAAGATAAAAAATATGAGAGAAATAGCAATAAAACTGAGCGTGATCGGAGAAAGCGACCCCAAGGTGGGCGGCCATGACCAGACGCAGTGTTCACTGCTGCACCTATTAGTGCCAACTCCTCTGTATTGATACTCCTGTGTTTCGCTGGAACATCTCTATACCAACGCCAAAAGAAGCCAGCCCAAACAATGCCAAGAGCTCCTAGCACTGCAAAAGTCTGCCTCCACGATATAAACTGAATCAATGTCACCACTAGCAAAGGTGAGAATGCCCCTCCCCAACGAGCAGACAACCACATCCATCCCTGAGCGCGCACTTGTTCAGTCTTGGGAAGCCATGTCGAAAAGGTCTTTGTCAGCACAGGAAAGCCTCCGCCTTGACCCAGACCAAACAAAAACCTCGCTCCAATGAGTGTGGCAAGGTTCCAGACCCACCCTGTTGCCGCTGTAAAAAATGACCACCAAAGAACAATTCCTGTCAAAACTCGACGAGGACCTATCCAGTCACTCATCCACCCTCCGGGTACTTGCATCAGAAAATACCCCAGTGAAAAAGCAGAAAAAGTCAACCCCATTTCAACCCTCGTGAGTCCAAGATCCTCACTGATTAGCGAGGCTGCCTGTGAAATTGATACACGATCAAAGTAAGTGACCACAGCAAGTGTGACCGCGGAAAAAACGACCCAGTGACGGGCGTTACTTGACTTTGTGACAGGTAGAAGCTCTGGAGAGGTCATGGCGGAGCAACTATAGCACAGCAACTCTCTGACGCGACAAGGCTGAAATCGATCTTTCTTTTGTAAAGTTATAGCTCGAAATTAAATCGATTTTCCTTAGAGCAGTACTCCAGTCAACATTGCAACGGCCGTTCTTGCTGGTATATTTCTAGACGGTTTTCGCTTGGAGAACCCGTATGAGTGAATCTGAAATTGTGACATCTTCACCTGGGAATACTGTTCGTAAATCTATCAGAATGCGACCATCCTCACAACGAACTACGATTGGTGGATCGTTAAGCCGTAGGCAGCGCTGTAAAGAATCGGCAGAATCACCTGCTTGTGGCTTGAGACGCACAAGAGTCGTCGGTAGGGTTTGTTCTGGAGTGGCACCGCCACCCGGTAAGGATTGTCCTTCCACAAGATCAACCTCTGCCGGAAGTCCCTCTAACATTGCAGCAAGATCGTGCGCTCGACTCTGGATTTCCTCTATCGACATCCTCATCATCCGCAACACCGGAATTTCGTCCCACCGTTGCAATTGATAGTCCCGAAGCGTTGCATCTAAAGCAGCATATGTCATCTTGTCGGCGCGTAGAGCCCTGAATAATGGATTTTCTCGAATGCGTTTGACCCACTTTGCCTTACCGGCAATAATGCCAGCCTGAGGGCCTCCAAGGAGTTTATCGCCACTGAAAGTTACTATGTCGACACCCGCACGCAGACTGTTGGTGACCACGGGTTCGTTCTTGAAACCATGTGGAGAAAGGTCATAGATACAACCACTCCCAAGATCTTCGACCAGCGGACAATCGATCTCACGACTTAGCTCGACAAGTTCGTCAAGCTCTGGACGTTCCGTAAAACCGACAATCTGAAAATTGCTCCGATGTACGCGTAGAAGTGCGCCTGTGTGTTTGTTGACCGCTCCGCGGTAATCGGCGATGGTCGTTCGATTGGTCGTGCCCACTTCTCGTAGGAGCGCTCCACCACGCGTCATGATGTCAGGAATGCGAAAACCATCTCCTATTTCAACAAGTTCCCCACGCGAGACTATAGCTTCACCACCATGAGCTAATTCTTGAAGGGTCAAAAAGATAGCTGCAGCGTTATTGTTGACAACAATTGCAGGAACACCCAGCAATCTTTCGAGCCATGTTCCGGCGTGAATATCACGCTTCCCTCTCCGGCCGTCAATCAAATCATACTCAAGATTACAGTAACCTCCACTTACTTCGCGTATCGATGCCAAAGCATTCTCTGATAAAGGAGCGCGTCCTAGATTTGTATGCAAAATGACACCAGAAGCATTGATGACATGTCGAACGGATGGCTTTTCAGTGTCAGCAAGGCGAACAAGAACGCGGCGCCGGATTTCCTCATTTAGTTCTGTCTTCGAGATGGGGCACACTTCACTGCCGACTACGCCTCTTTGAATGTCATCACGTAATTCACTGATCACGCAACGAATTTCCGCAATAACGAGATCTCGAGGAAAGGATTGAAACCCCGGCAGTATTGTCCTTTGCCCTAGAACCTCATCGACCGAAGGCAACTCTCTCAAACTTTCCGATAGTCTTGCCTTATTCACGTCCTCATTGGACCACCGTCAGCAGGAAAGCGTCAAATTGTGCACTCAACACTGAAAATAAAACGGTGCCAAAGTATCCAATTTAAAAAGGTTTTCCTTGTTGTATTGGCTCGTTCCTGGTACAAATAATATTCGGCCGAGGTCAGCATGTCCCCATAGGGTCCGAAAATGACTTTGCGACACCCCGGAAGCACCGAAAATTGGTGCTCAATGCCGATCAGATCGGGAGCCTTACACGAGCCTCAGTATCTGCCAATTAGGAAGCGGCAGCGGCGGCAACGCCACTTTGATTAGCACAGAACGGGTTCACCTACTAATCGACGCTGGCTTTAGCTTCCGTGAAATCGTCAAACGCCTTGACAATATTGGAAAAAAACCCGAGGATCTTGACGCCGCACTGATCTCTCATGAACACTCTGACCACGTTCGTGGCCTTCCACAGGCTGTTAAAAAGCTCAAAATTCCAATCTACTTAACTGCGATGACAAACGAAGCAATCGACTGGAAAAAGGCCCAACCACAGCGGGAGATTTTCCAAGCCGGTCAACAATTAGTAATTGGTGATCTCGAGATCGATACCTTCACGACTCCTCACGATGCCGTCGACCCGGTGGCGTTCTGTTTCCATTCGCAAGGCGTCAAACTTGGATTGGTCACTGATTTGGGATATATACCCGACTCCGTTCGCCTACAGATAGGCGGTTGTCAGTTGTTGGTGCTCGAGTCCAATCATGATCTCGATATGCTCAAAGTTGGTCCGTACCCCTGGTTCGTTAAACAGCGAGTTATGAGCCGTGTGGGACACTTATCGAATCAAGCCGTGTCAGATTTTCTCACCAGTGGTTTTGATCGTGACGCAAAAACTATTGTTCTGGCACACTTGAGCGACAATAACAATCACCCCGACGTCGCACGCCTGTTCGCCACTTCAGCGCTAGCTGAAGCCGGGATTAATGACACAAAAGTCGTAGTTGCTCCCCAAAATCACACCACGGAGGTATTCACGTTTTGATTTCCCGCTACACCCGCCCGGAGATGGGTCAAATCTGGTCTGAAGAAAACAAGTATCGACAATGGCTTGAGGTTGAGCTCGCTGCATCGGAAGCACTCGCAGAAAGTGGTGAAGTGCCGACGGGGGCTGCCAAAGCTCTGAGGCGCTATGCCGACTTTGACGTGACACGTATTCAGGAGATAGAAGCAGAAGTCAAACACGATGTAATCGCCTTTACTACAGCGGTGGCCGAAAAAATGACGGAAGCCAACGCGGCTGATGACTCGAGATGGTTACACTTCGGATTAACTTCCAACGATGTCGTCGATACAGCGCAAGCGCTGCAACTAAAGGCTGCCAGTGCACTGATTCAGCCAGCTCTTGAAAAACTGCGTGATGTACTCGACAAACGTGCCCACGAATTTAGTGATGCAGTCATGGTTGGTCGTACCCATGGCGTCCATGCCGAACCGACAACATTTGGTCTGAAGTTGGCCAACTGGTACGCCGAGATAAATCGTCACGTGACACGTTTCAAAGATGCAGCCGAACAAATCCGAGTTGGCAAGATATCAGGTGCAGTAGGCACCTTCGCTCACATTAGCCCGCAAGCTGAAGAACGTATTTGCGAAAAACTCGACCTTGAGGCAGCACCAATTTCATCCCAAGTCATCCAACGAGACCGCCACGCTCATTACCTTTGCACGCTGGGTTTGATTGCTGCGACCCTTGAAAAAATAGCTCTTGAGGTGCGACATTTGCAACGAACGGAAGTTCGTGAAGCCCAAGAGTATTTTTCAAAATCTCAAAAGGGTAGCTCTGCTATGCCGCATAAGAAGAATCCCATAACATGCGAGCAGATTTGTGGACTTGCCCGAGTTGTTCGTTCGAACGCTTCGACAGCATTTGAGAACATAGCACTTTGGCACGAGCGCGACATCTCCCATTCTTCGGTAGAGCGTGTGATCCTTCCGGATTCAACTATTCTCATCGATTACTTGCTAGCAAAGACAACAAACCTTGTGGAAAAATTACTAGTCTATCCCGAACGCATGAGATCGAATCTTGAAAATGGTGGTGGGCTCGTATACTCAGGTCAAGTACTACTCGAATTGGCCGCTAAAGGCATTCTCCGCGAACAGGCATACCGTTGGGTACAGCGCAATGCAATGCGTGCGTGGGAAGAAGACGGCAATTTTAGAGAAATGATCGAGAATGACTCCGACATCTGTAAAGTGCTCTCAAAAAAGGAAATTTCCCACGCTTTCGAACTGAAACGGCAAGTCCGCCACGTAGATTACATCTTCAAAAGAGTGTTTGGTGAGAGAGACTAGATCACGTAGGTAAATTCGTCAAAGTGTTTTGTATCTTTTCAATCTGTGATTCATAGTCTGCCAACTTGGCCCTAATCGAATCTACAATGTGATCCGGGGCTTTGTCCAAAAATTTCTGGTTCGCTAACTGCTGCTTAGAACTATCTCGTGCTTTCGTTAAAGGCTGTAATTGTTTTGTAAGGCGTTCACGTAAAGCTTTAGTTTCTCCATCGGGTATCTTGAGTACTAAATCGAACTCGGCGGTGTGGTGCATAGCCATCCCATCAGGTGCACTTCCCGTCTCGACTTCAAGTGAAACATTTGCCAACCGCTGCAGCGCCATTGCTTGTTCTGCGATGACAGACATCGCGTATTGTGTTTGCGAGTAGAAAACACCAGCAAGGCTGACTTTGGGGGAAACGTTTATTGTTGCTCGCAGGGTTCTCACAGCAGTTATCACTTCTTGCAAAAGTGTGATGTTGCGCTGGCTCTCAGAATCGGCAAGTCCAGTCTGCTCCACCGGGTATGTAGATAGTGCTATCGACTTTGCTCGGTCTGCTGTATTACTGGTGATGCGTTGCCAAAGCTCTTCTGTTATGAAAGGCATAACCGGATGCAGTAACCGCAAAGACTTCTCCATCGCCGCGAGCATGTTTTTCCATTCAGGTGTTAATCCTGAATCCTCACGAAATGAAATTTTCTTCAGTTCCAGGTACCAATCGCAAAACTCGTGCCAGAAAAAGTGATAGAGCAAATTTGCAGCTTCGTGATAGCGGTACTTTTCCGTATGTTCAGCGGTTGCAACAGCTACCTCATTCAGGCGAGAAAAAATCCAGCGATCCTCAAGAGGTACCAGCCCCGTTTCCGCAGAAGGTTGTGGTTTGAAGGTGTCTGGGTTCTCCGGTGTCCAGGGTTCCACATTTGATTTTTCAAGACTTAGAAAAACAAAGCGTGCGGCATTCCAAATTTTGTTGGCAAAATCTCGTGCTGCAGAAATACGTTGTTCCGATAGAACAACGTCAGATCCTTGCCCAGCGGCAACAACCAGAGAAAAACGCACTGCATCAGTGCCATATTTCTCAGTCACCTCCACTGGATCGATGACATTACCCTTTGTTTTTGACATCTTTTTCTTATCAGCATCACGCACAAGACCGTGAATAAAAACTTGTCGAAAAGGAACGTCACCCATCATCTCGAGTCCCAGCATCATCATCCGAGCAACCCAGAAAAACAAAATATCTGACCCTGTGTTGAGTAGTGACGTTGGGTAGAAAGTACTGAGGTCATCGGTTTTTTCGGGCCAACCCAGAGTCGAAAATGGCCAAAGCCCTGAACTAAACCAAGTGTCGAGAACATCGTCATCCTGGACCAGGTTACTGGCACCGCACTTCGTACAAACAGTTGGATCCAAACGTGCGACGATGATTTCTTCACAGTCGGAACAATACCAAGCAGGGATACGGTGTCCCCACCAGAGCTGTCGAGAGATACACCAATCGCGGATATTGTTCATCCACTCGAAATAGTTGCGTTGCCATAGATCTGGAACAATCTCAGTTTTGCCCTCTTCTACCGCCCTAATAGCCGCATCCGCAAGGGTTTTTGTACGTACAAACCATTGCGTGGAAATCCGAGGTTCTGTGGTCGACTTACAGCGTTGGCAACTACCCACGTTATTCGTATGGTCTTCGATTTTTGCAATAAGTCCTTGTTCCTCGAGACGCTGGATTACGGCTTCACGAGCCTGATATCGATCCATACCGACAAACTCACCCCCATTTTCATTGATCTTGGCTTCATCATCGAGAATCGTGATGAACTCTAGGTCATTACGTTTCCCTGCTGCGAAGTCGTTGGGGTCGTGAGCTGGTGTGACTTTGACAACACCGGTGCCAAATTCTGGATCAGCCAACTCATCGCAAATCACGGGCAGACATCGCCCGACTAAGGGCAGCGTTACGGTTTTGTCCCATAAATGCTTATAGCGGTCGTCAGCCTTGTTTACTGCTACAGCTGTATCACCCAACATAGTCTCGGGACGTGTCGTCGCCACTGTTACGAATTCGTCAGAATTAGTCACTGGGTAACGAATGTGCCAGAGATGCCCCTGCTGTTCGTCGTAGACCGTTTCGAGATCAGAAACAGCCGTACGGCAACCAGGACACCAGTTGATGAGATATTCGCCGCGATAGATCAGTCTTTTTTCGTAGAGCCGAACAAAGGTCTCCCTGACGGCCTTCGAAAGCCCCTCGTCCATCGTGAAGCGTTCGCGTGTCCAATCTAGACTCGCACCGACTCTTTTGAGTTGGCTAACGATCGTCCCCCCGTATTTTTCTTTCCATGCCCAAGCATGCTCAAGGAACTTTTCGCGACCAATTTCTTTGGCGTCAATTCCTTGTTCAGCAAGATAACGAGTAACAAGCATCTCGGTAGCAATACTGGCGTGGTCAGTACCGGGAAGCCAAAGAACGTTGTACCCTTGCATGCGCTTAAAGCGCATTGTGATGTCAGTTTGAGTACTCTCATACATGTGTCCCATGTGAAGAGCACCCGTAACATTTGGAGGAGGAATCACCAACGAGAACATCGGTTTGTCGCTGTTGGTCGAAGGGGTAAAGAGTCTCTCTTTACTCCACCAATCAGCCCAGCCAGGCTCGAAACGGGCAGGCTCGTAGACTTTGTCAAGGTCGAGAGACGGCATGAGAGTAGTGATGGGAAAACCCTAAGAATAGCACTGGGGCGACGGACAACACCTCAAAGACACCAGCAGGCCGACTGGAAAGTCGGCCCGGGTGGCAGTGGCTTAGTCAAGCCATCAAGCTCAAGATCTTCTGCGCAGCAACCAGGGTTTTCTCGATTAGCTCGTTCCTCAGGAACCACTATCCGCTTTTAGAGCTTCCCTAGTCTTAGGTGTTAAAACACCACTGGCTTTACCATTGGTATTTACGATGCCGTGTTTTCCCTGTAGCTTGGCAACCGCTTCCATCGTCTGTTTATCTAGAACGCCTGTGACAAGCCCTTCATAGAGCTCCTGTCTGAAAAGGGCAACCTGAGCACTTCTAACCACAGCTCTTTGGTAGGGTTCATAGCGACCCCCATCTAACCCAAGCATCAATTTACCTTCTGCACCTGACGCCCAAGGAGTGTCTCCGAGATAATCACCCACTCCTGTTTCTGGCTCCGGTGGTGCTGGTGGTGGAGGTGGTGGTGGCTCGCGAACAGTAACCTGTGCGCTGACACTCGCTTCCCCAGGGTCGGCAAAAAGAGTGCCGGCACCCTTTACAGTGATCTGATAAGTTGTCGATTGAGTTGGAGACACCTCTCTCGATCCTGACGTCGAAACATCTCCTACTCCCTGATCTAACGACGCACTCTCGGCATTTTCAGAGGACCACTTCAGAGTTGTGGACTTACCCCTCTCAATCGAACTCGGCTCAGCCGACATAGACACCGTCGGCTCAGGCGCGGAACAACCCCCAAGCACAATGACAGCCCCAAGGCAAAGGGCCAAGGCCGCACCTAGTTGAGACCTATAATTTTTCATTCGATACAAGACGATTCCCGGATACTGTAACATCAACCTGACTCCTTTCCCTTCAGCTACTCTACTCCCGTAAGATTATATCCTGTTCACCTAGTTTGCTTCCACTGCCTATTGATTTACAATGTACGTCATGGTATTGGCAAAAGTGTTCATTGTCGGTATTTTTGCTTTAGGAGTGATCG
>CEUS01284596.1_pt1 | contig 46524 bp, 37 predicted proteins | sample 427031 | NCBI WGS metagenome assembly CEUS01 (sample SAMEA2622837, study PRJEB7988) | marine metagenome | biome: marine biome (ENVO:00000447); feature: marine epipelagic mixed layer (ENVO:xxxxxxxxx); material: "saline water (ENVO:00002010), including plankton (ENVO:xxxxxxxx)" | depth 140 m | reverse complement strand
GAAGAAGAAGAAGATTATGTTACATTCTTTGTTGTGCCGGTTAAACCGCATTCTCGAATCGCATTCTTAGTTCCAACTCTAACCTACCAAGTCTACGCGAATCACCGTTATATCGATTTGATGCGTGCAATGCTTGAGAGGGAGGGAATTGAATCTAATGTTCCCGAGGATAAGTACATGAAGAAGCACTCCCTTTTGAGCGGTTACGATCTCCATTCTGATGGGAGTGGAGTTTGTTACTCATCTCAGTTGAGACCGTTTCTTAATTTTCGTCCACGATATCGGATGCCATCTCAATCGCTGGCAGCATTCTCTCCTCGACATCTAAATAGCGATATGCATCTCCTGCACTGGCTTGATAATAAGAGTTTCGACTACGATATTATTACCGACCACGAATTGCATAGCGAAGGATCTAAATTACTTTCCTCGTATCGAGTCATATTAACGGGTTCTCACCCGGAATACTGGACATCTCAGATGCTTGAGGCCATGGAACTGTATCAGACCGGCGGGGGGCGACTTATGTATTTAGGTGGGAACGGATTCTATTGGGTCACTTCCTTTGATCCTGAGAGGCCCCATATTGTTGAGGTTCGGCGTTGGCGAGGGACTAGGGCTTGGGAAGCTGCCCCTGGGGAGTGTTTCCATAGTACAACCGGAGAAATTGGAGGAATATGGAGATTCCGGAATAGAGAACCACAGAAGATGGTCGGAGTTGGATTCACCGCTCAGGGTAGCGGGGAAAATCGACCATATATAAGAAAACCTGATAGCCTCAAAGATGAAGTTGCTTTTATTTTTGATGGAGTTGGGGAAGACGAACTAATTGGTGATTTCCCTGCGCTTGTTTTAGAGCACGGAGCAGGTGGATTCGAGATTGACCGATTGGACCATATTCAAGGTACTCCAAAGCATGCCCTGCTGCTTGCGAGCGCCGGAGGATTTTCGGACACGTACCAGATTACTATCGAGGATCAACTTTGCTGTAATCCAAATACTGGCGGTTCTAGAAACGCAATGGTGCGTTCGGACATGATATATATGGAGGGGCAAAAAGGGGGTGCAACTTTTTCAGTTGGATCGATTAGTTGGTGCAGTTGCTTATCCTACAATGGCAGTAATAACAATGTTTCACAGATTACTGAAAATGTTTTACGGCGGTTTTCTGAGGATTCTTACTCGTAATCAAAAAGAGAATTAATAATTGGACATTTAATAAGATTATTTAGCTGATATCTGCATCTTGAAAATCGGCTTTTAGAATGAATATTAGAACTTTCTACGACCTCGTTATTAAGTGTGAACGAAAATAGATCTACTTCTTTTTTAACGACCTCTGTATTCATTGTGACTTAGAGGTAGATTTTAACTTCATTGTCTTATGCGTTTTATACCTAAAACAGGAAAGGACACAAAGTGTAAAAGTCTAGTTGGGATTCCAAAGATTGAAATTTATATGAGACGAAGTTCCTTGATGTTATGTTGAGGTGAACTATGAAGGAGCCCAGATTTAACAAATAGCAATAAAATCAATGCCAGAATGATAATGATCGCGAATAAACGAAAAGTAGAAAATCCAGGACCCACAGCATCGGCAATATGGAATGCAATAGTTTTTCTATTAATAGTTTCTGTTAGCCCACTTGGAGGTAATGAGGAAACTCCTGTGGGTCCGGCATGGTGGCCTTCGGAATGGGGCAAAGATGATCAAAGAGGTGCTTTAAATCGTATTACTTCCTCCAAGGTTCTGGAAGCGATAAGTCTGATTAAGGAAGGAAAGATCTACCAATTGGGGAGAGTGTATGAATCAGGTATGCCATTATTCGGAGATCGACATTACAGTTTAACTATACCTGGCGTTCCCAGTGGAATGGTTGAAGCCGAAAATCAAATTATCTGGAATGACGAAATTTTCAGCGGTGAAATTGGTCAGGTAGGTACACAATTTGACGGACTCGGTCATATTGGAGTTCGGGTCAATGGTGAAGATAGGTTTTACAATGGATTCAGGCTTGAAGATTTCGGTGATTCCTACGGTTTGAAAAAACTGGGGGTTGAAAACGTTGGAGTATTTTTAACCCGAGGTGTATTACTTGATGTAGCAGCCTATAAGGGGGTAGACCGCCTTGAAGTTGGTTATGTTATAACGGTGAATGATATTAAAGGTACCTTAAAGATGCAGGATATTTTAATTCGCGAAGGCGATGTTGTTCTTTTCCGAACCGGTCACGGAAAACTCTGGATGAAGGATAACGAAACCTATAACAGCGGACACCCTGGGCCAGGTTTGCAAGCAGCTAAATGGCTAATCAAAAAAAAGATTGTCATGGTAGGTGGAGACAGCTGGGCAGTGGAGGCAGTTCCTGGAGAGGATGAAAATCGTCCATTTGAAGTTCACCAGTGGTTGATAGCTAAGAATGGAATCCACATTATAGAGAATTTAAATCTGGATGAACTTTCTCAAAACTTAGTTTATGAGTTTGCTTTCTTCTTTGCACCAGTACCCTTAAAAGGTGCTACGGGTTCACCAGGTAATCCAATTGCAGTAAGGTAAGTTATTTCTGTCTTTTGTTCTCTGCCCCTAGAGTCTATCTATAAAACAGTGTTTGCTGTTACAGAAGGCTTGGGAAATCCTACCCTGTAATTCAACAGATTAATTAACTAAGTTCTAGACCTTAAGTTTTGAATCCCCATCCAGCCTAAGTTCATTTATTTAGAAGGGTATTCAGGAACGTTCTCGGACTGGAAGGTCCCCGTGCATCGGAATATCTCCAAGAAGTTCAGTGTACCTATATCTCCCGAATTGCCGTCTTAGGATCGAAAGCATCACGGAGTGCATCACCGAGAAAATTAAGCGATAATAAGGTAAAAGAAAAAGTGATGCTGGGAAAGATAAGGAGCCACGGATAAGCTTCCATAGCATCGGCCCCTTCCTTAATCAAGGATCCCCAGGAGGCCATGGGAGCCTGGACCCCTAGTCCGAGAAAGCTTACAAAAGCTTCAAGAAGCATTACGTTGGGAACAGTAAGAGTTGTATACACCACGATAGGGCCAAGCATATTCGGAAGTAGATGTTTGCGAATTATACGATATGGGGGTTGTCCTAATATCTGGGATGCTAACACATATTCCTGTACTTTGAGGGCTAGTGCTTGGCCCCGAACAATGCGTGCCATTGTAAGCCACTCAGCTGCTCCAATTGCGATGAAAATTAAAAATATGCTTCGGCCAAAAAGGACAGTTAAAAGAATTACAAAAACAATGAAAGGCATAGAATAAATAATCTCAACAATCCGCATCATAATTCTATCAGTCCAACCACCAGCATAGCCCGATATTAGACCATAGGACACCCCAATAGTAAGAGACACGAGAGTCGCAAGGATGCCGACTAGGAGCGATATTCTTCCACCATAAAGAATGCGGCTTAGGAGATCGCGACCTAAAACATCAGTGCCTAATAAGTGCTCAGAAAGTGATGGGCCGATTGCACCGATGGAAAGATTAGTAGCATCAAATGGAAAAGGTGCGATTAATGGGGCTAATGCGCATAAGGAACTGATCGAAATCAGATATACTACTCCGATTAAAGCCATACGGTTTTTGCTTAGGCGCCGCAAGGAGTCTGACCATAGTGAGTGATGTTGGGAAGAATTCACCTTTCGTTAATTTAATCTATCCTAATCCTTGGATTGAGATAAATTTGTATAATATCGACGAGGAGATTTAGAAAGATAAGCAAGGTCGCGTAAAAGAAGACCGTACCCATTACCATAGTGTAGTCGCGGTTGAATGCTGCATTAACGAAGAACCGACCGAGTCCAGGAATATGGAAGATAGTTTCAACAACGAATGACCCGCTTATCAAACCGGCTGCAGCTGGACCGAGAAAATTTACAACGGGAAGGATGCCGTTTCTCAACCCATGGTAAAGAGTTACTTTCCACTCAGGAAGACCTTTAGCACGCGCGGTTCGGATATATTCCTCATTGCGTACTTCCAGCATGCTTCCTCGAGTTAGCCGAGCAATATATGCAGCATAAAAGAGTCCTAGGGTCAGAGAGGGAAGGATTTTGTCATGAACAATAAACCATCCAGAGACGTTAAACCATTCCAAATGCAAAGCAAAAACAAGGACCAGTAGCGGGCCGAGCACAAAAGTGGGAAGACAGATGCCTACCATGGCTCCTCCCATGGTGAGATAATCAGTAAAGCTGTTCGGTTTAAGGGAAGCGAGAAGGCCAGTTAGTATACCGACCGTTACCGCGATCAAAAGGGAGTAGAGGCCTAATTCAATTGAGACTGGAATTTTCGCTAAAATAAGCTCACTAACATCCCAACCTGGATATTTAAATGAAGGTCCAAGATCCCCTCTAATTAGATTCCATACATATTTTAAATACTGCTCCCATAATGGATCATTAAGGCCATAATGGTCATTAAGAGCCTTCGTAACCTCAGGTGGTACCACCTTCTCGTCATCAAAAGGACCTCCTGGTGTAAGATGAATTAAGAAAAAGGTAACGGTAATAATTACGAAAAGGAGGGGTATGGCTTCGAGAAAGCGCCTTAAGACAAGTTTGGTCACTTTCAGGAATTAGTTAAAGAAAGTCGGCTTTGATCATCGCCCGGATTGGGAACTGCAGAGATTAGTTCTTTGGTGTAAAGCTCCTGGGGAGAATCGAGAACACTAGACGTGCTACCTTCTTCAATTATTTTACCATCTTTCATTACGGCAACCCGGTCGGCAATTTCTTTAACCACTCCAAGGTCGTGGGTAATGAATAAGTAAGAAAGGTTATATTTATTCTGCAATTCTATGAGAAGATCCAAAATTTGAGCTTGTATGGTAACATCCAGAGCACTTAAAGCTTCATCACAAACGACAAATTCCGGTTTCAAGGAAATTGCCCTGGAGATACATATCCGTTGTCGTTGTCCACCAGAGAATTCGTGGGGATACCGATACAAATGATCTGCATTCAGACCTACCTCCTCGAGCAATCGAACGGCAGTATCTTCTTTTTTACCAATGAGGAGTTGGTGTTCTATCAATCCTTCTGTAACGATATCCGCAATCGTCATCCGAGGATTTAACGAGGAGAATGGGTCTTGAAAAATAATCTGAAGACTACGCCGAACAGATCTTAACTCACTACTCTTAGCTTTGTTCAGATTAAATTTCCTGAAAAAAACATCTCCATTGATTGCTTTATCTAGTCCAAGAATTGATCTGCCTAAAGTTGTTTTCCCACTTCCAGATTCCCCTACTAGTGCAAGAGTTTCCCCAGCATTAACGGATAGACTTACTCCGTCTACAGCTTTGACGAAACCAACAGTACGAGCAAATATTCCACGACGAACAGGAAACCAGGTTCTAAGGTTAGTTATTTGGACGACAGGTGATTTTTCTTCTTGTATTTCCGTCGGGGGAATGGTGTTTCGATCCGTAATCGCAATTCTGGATCGACGTGGAGGTGAATCAAGCCTAGGAACCGAACGTAGGAGCTCTTTCGTATATTCTTGAGCTGGATTCTTGAAGATTTTGTCAAGTAGGCCGTTCTCAATAATCTCGGCATCCTTCATTACAAGAACGCGATCACATAACTGCCAGACAACTCCCATATCGTGGGTAATTAAAATGAGGGAAGTTCTCCGCTTTTTTATTCTCAGGATAAGCTCAAAGATTCGGCGTTGGGTTGTCACGTCGACAGCGGTTGTTGGCTCATCAGCAATGATTATTCGAGGGTTTAGCATAAGGACCATTGCGATCATTACACGTTGACGCATCCCCCCTGAAAACTGAAACGGATAGGCATTCATTTGTCTCTCTGGATCCGGTATTCCAACCTTCGCTAGCCATTCTATGCTCGTAATCCGAGCATGGTGTTTTGTTGTTTGATTATGTAGAATTAAAGATTCCATCAGCTGATCTCCAATCGTATGGAGTGGAGAAAGTGCTGTTATAGGCTCCTGGAATATTATCCCTATATCTTTACCACGAATTCGACGAAGTTCTTTGATAGGAAGATTAAGTAAATTACACTCATTGAAGAACACAGATCCGGATTCTATTTTGCCGGGAGGAGTCGGGATTAACCGTAAAAGACTCATCCCGGTTACAGATTTCCCGCTTCCTGACTCCCCTACAAGACCGAGGATTTCGCCTTCACTTAATTCAAAGCTAACATTCCTAACAGCTGTGATAGTTTTCTCTTCGGTCTCGAAAGTAACAGTCAGATTCTTAACAGAGAGAAGGGGTTTTTTTGTATTCAGCATTCTTTAATTATTCTAGATGGTTATTTGTACGTGGATCCAAAGCGCTTCTTGCTCCTTCTCCAATAAAGACACCTAACAGCACAACGACAAAGAGTGCGCTAGATGGGTACAATATTAACCACCATGCATATCGGAATTCTTGTGCCTGTCCGAGAAGTTCTCCCCAGCTAGGAGTGGGAGGCGGCATGCCGAAACCTAAGAAATCAAGTGCTGCTAGAAGGCCAATAGCTCCAACAAGATAAAATGGAAAAAATGTAATGATAGGTACTAACCCGTTGGGAAGAATGTGCCGAAAGATTATCTTAAAATTGGAAAGACCCAGGCAGAGAGCAGATTCGACAAAAGGCAGTTTTCGGAGGCGGAAGAATTCTGCCCGCATATAGTAAGATATTCCGATCCAGTTGAATATTCCGTATATTAGAAGCAGGATGATAAAGCTTCTTCCATAGATTGAACCGATAAGAATCAGTACGTAAATAAATGGCAAAGATTCCCAAATTTCAATAAGACGCTGCCCAAACAGGTCTATTTTTCCTCCAAAATAACCCTGAAGAGATCCAAATATAATACCAAGGGCCATAGTGGAACAAACCAAGAGAAATCCGAAATTCAAGGATGTGCGGAGGGCATATACAATCCTGACAAATACATCACGGCCTGAACTATCCAGACCCATTATGTGGTTCTGATTCGGTCTGTATGGGAAATAGAGATCCTCTTTAAGAAAATTAACGAGGTACTGCTGGTCGATTATCTCAACAAATATTGAGGATACTTGGTTCTTAAATCTAGTTTTTACATTCTCTAAGATTATCGTCTTTTGGACTTCATTTAACGCATGCCATTCACCGGGAATTTCTGAAATTGCCTGTAGCATTGGGTTAAACTTTATCACTGAAGTCCTACTGGAATTTATTAATTCCCTAAAGATTATCCTAACAGTTGATGGCTTCCGGGTCCTGGATTGGTATGCAGATATTGAAAGCGTAGCATGTTGTCCTGTTCTGCTAACAGTATCGATTGAGACAGATGGCATATTTCGGTTCTCAAATCGATTGTAGACAGCCTCCTCAATATCAGGTGTTAGTTTCCAGTGATTCTTTAGGTTCATCCTCCGCAGTGAATCCTCTTGTGTTTTACCGAAAAAGTAGGCGCTCCCATTTGACCGAGAAATACGATAATCGGAATGAATGTTGACGGTCCCTACCCGTTGAATGGATTCGATTTCGACAGTTACTAATTCCGGAATGTCGATTGATTCTTCAGATAAGCTTTCATTAGGTCCGTAAGGAAACAGAGGAAAATAAACGATATTGGATGGATTGGATTTAAAGGCCCCAGATTCCGTTAGTTTTTTATAATTAGGCCGAGTAAGCCGACCATTGTTTAAAAATTCTTCTTCCGGATAGTAGCGAAAGATTGGAAAATAGTGTTTACCCTCAAAATGAAGGTAAATTGGAAGATTGTTACACAATAAATTAGCTCCAAGCCCGATAAAATAGATAAAAACAAGAAGCAAAAATGACCAATAGGAGCGCTTCATATCCTTGAAGCGTTGTAGCCGCTTACGGGTTATCGGATTAAGAATTATGCGCATTGGTCTAATCGGCAGAGAAGGTTATTCTCGGATCGATCAGAACATAACAAAAATCGGACAGGATACGGCCGAGGAGTCCGAGCAAAGATGTAAGAGCCATAATTCCCATGAAGACCATATAATCTCTACTAATAATTGCGTCCAGGCTAAGGAGTCCCATTCCAGGTATCTCAAATACCTTTTCAATAAGAACCGATCCTGCGAACATAACTGTCATTATACTACCAAAGCCGGTCGCAATTGGTACCAACGCATTTCGGAATGAATGGAACCATATTGCTCGCCGCAGAGTTGCACCTTTTGCCAGAACAGTTCTGACATAGTCCTGTCCAATTTGTTCTAGGAGAGAGTTTTTCATAAGAAGAGTAAGAACGGCGAAATTTCCAATTACATAACATAGAACTGGAAGGAACATGTGGAAAAATTGGTCCTTAACCTTTCCACCGAACGAAAGCACTTCGAAATTATCTGATCGGAACCCCCCTAAGGGAAAGATGTTGAAGAAATGTTCTGATGTCCCAGAGAAGAAAAGTTTGAGCAACATTCCAAAAGCAAAGGCCGGAATTGCATAGCCGATAAAGACAATTATACTGGAAAGAATGTCAAAAGCACTTCCGCTACGAAGAGCTTTAGCAATTCCAAGTGGAATACAAATAAGGTAGGAAAGCACGAAACCAGTAATTCCGAACGTGAGGGAGATTGGAAACCGTTCAACAATAAGCTGCCAGACAGTCTTGTTTGTGTATTTATAGGATGTTACGGTCATTCCCATCCGATGAACCCATAGCCATTCCCAATACCTTTCGAAAATTGGTTTATCAAAGCCAAAATGGGCCTCAAGGGTTTCCCTTTGTTTCTGGGATATAGATTCAGAAGGTAGAACTGACCCTTCCGTCTCTATTCCACCCAACCCACGCATCTGAATCATTAATTGTTCGACTGGACCACCAGGAACAAACTGACAGAGCACGAAACAGCTAATGGTAATACCGATGAAGGTCGGGATGACTAGGAGAAGACGGCGAATGAAGTAGCTGATTCGGTCCATATCAAAAAACCCGATCAGAATTATAGTTTAATTAGTTGGCCTCGAGGTTGGCCTCGAGGCCAACTCCTTGAAACAACTCATCGAATACTATTTTGAAAGACTTTGAGGGAAGGCTATGTCCAGTTTCTTTTGATTCTACGAGATCAGCTTCAGAATCAGGGTCGAGCCACCAATAAGTATAGGCGCTATCCTCATCACCGTACTTATTAAGCACTGAATCAGGCATTCCAAATTTATTCCAATAAAGTAAACGAGTGTAGTTAATATTCCAAAGAAGAATGTAGGGTATATTATTTGCTATAATACCGTCGATTTCACGTAAAATTGCGTTCCGCAGATTAACATCGAAAATCTCTCTCTGCTGATCTATAAGCTGGTCAACACGACTGTTACTAAACCCAGTTATATTATTGCCTGAAGGTCGAACTGCTTCCTTCGAATGCCACATGCTTTCTGGATCCTTCCAGATTCCAGCACCCCACGCAGCCCATGTCATGTCAAAATTGTATTCATCCATATCACGAGCCCAGGCTGCCCAGTCCTTACGATCTATTTCCATGATAATTCCAACATCACGAAGGTCTTCTTTGAAAATGACCAGAAATTTTTCAGCAGCTGTCGACCTAGTTAGGAATTTAATTCGAAAAGTTTTGTCTCCTTTTTCCAGAATCCCTGTAGTTGGATTTGCCTTCCATCCGGCTTCATTAAGTAATCGCCGAGCCTGTTCCTTGTTGAATTCGATAATTGGATTCATGCAAGGATTTGAAGGATTATAGAGATCTTCGTAGTAGGAACGATGAAGAAAATATTGGTTGTGCATCAGAGTAGCATTCATCGTTCTTCTATCTAAAAGGTGTGCAAGCGCTTTTCTTACTTTAAGATCATCGAATGGTTCTCTCCTCATGTTCATAGCGAAGCCTTGGAATCCAACTGGGTTGTAATTGTAAACTTCCTGCTTTATTATATGATTTCTTTTGAATGCCTCACCGAAGGTTTGTTGTACCCAACGATGTGATGTGTAGACAGCAAAGAAATCGATTTCCCCTTTTCTAAAAGCTTCAAAAGCAGTCTCTCTTTCGGCGTAGAAGCGGAATTCCAGTGTCTGAAAATTTCCAGATCCTTGATTTCGTTTCATATTTTTGGCCCACCAATTATTACGTCGCTCAAGCCGTACGTACTGGCCTTCCTTGATATCCCCAAGTTCGTAAAGCCCCGAGACCACTGGAAATTCAAAATTAATCTTGTTGAAATCTTTGTTAGAGAAAACATGGGCGGGAAGGATGGTAAAAGACCCAAGTGAGAGCAGATTCCTCCAATGAACTTGATTGGCCTTAAACTGGATCCTGCCGTCCTCAAGGTGTTTGGGGGCTTCAAACCTTTCGAGAGATACCTTATGGGGTCCCGTTAGGTTTTCTGGCTTCATAATCGCTTCAAACGTCCACATCACATCGGCAGCTGTGACCGGTTTCCCGTCGCTCCATTTTGCATGCTCGTCTATTTGAAATGTAAAAGTCTTTTTATCCTCGGAGATTTGCCACTCTTTGGCCAAACCTGGCTGGTGACTTAAATTAACGGGATGAATCGAAAGAAGGCTTTCGAACATTAACCCAAACAAACGAGAATTAAGAATATTATTATCAAGGTAATAATTAAAGCTTTTAGGATATTGAGAGGCGAATGCGATGAACTTTCCTCCAACCTGAGCATTATGATCAATAATTGGATTATAGAGATCCTTCCAATCTCTCTCTGGGAAAGTCTTGTATCCTTGTCCAAATGTTTGGACAGCCATTATTATGAGGAGAGAGACTAATGTTATTTTCATTCCTGAATTAGATTAAGCGGAAAGAAGGGGGACAACTTTAAATTATAACCGATGTGTTGAATGGGTACTTGGAAACTGAGGCTAGCCAAAACCCAAAGATGGGGCAGGGCGCTGTTCTAGCATTTTGTGTTTCACTTAATTTATAGAATAAAGCTATTAGAAGTTATAGTTTAACAACTATTAGATTATCTTGGACAACAAAACGCTGTTAAATTGACACCTAGAGAAAGTTCTGGGAGATATTAAATTAATATTTGGACATGGATAATTTCACATCACGGGAATTTAGGGACGCACTAGGAAAATATGCAACGGGCGTTACTGTTGTGACCGCCATCCAGGGGGAAAAGGAGAAAATCGGTATTACGATAAACTCATTCAGTTCAGTTTCTCTAGAACCACCCTTAATACTGTATTCTCTAGCAAAAACCTATCATCACTTCGAGGCCTTATCTTCAGTTAAGAATTTCGCGGTAAATGTTTTGGACGCAAATCAACGTCAGATTTCACAAACCTTTGCCCATGCTGAAGAGAATCAATGGAATAATGTAGGCTTCGAAATTAGTTCTCGTAAGAATTTAATTCTGAAACCGAATCTAGCTGTATTCGAGTGTGTACCCTTCAGTCAAACAGATGGCGGAGATCATCTAGTTATTCTTGGTCGAGTAGTAGGGATATTTTCAGAAGAAGGAGATAATCCTCTCCTCTATTTCGGTGGGAAATACCGAAGCATCAGCCCTATAGATGCTCAATAGGTAATACTAAGTTAAAAGGCATTGGCCTATTCCTACGTCCAAACAAGATGGCTTGTTAATCTTTCCAAAGGATATAAACCAGCTGAAAGAGTATATAAGAAAGGATAGCAATGACGATCCAGATCATCGGCCAAGGCTTCGGATTATGATTTTTAGCAGGAGAGCCTTTATCAAAATTCATTTCGTTTCTTAAGACTGGATTTTTCCTTTGTTCAAGATGTTCGTTTGATAGTTGAGGAAATAATTATGTCATTCTAATTACTTTCAATCCTTACTAATTATCCCGGTTAGGAATTGACTTCATGTCTCGTTGAAGTCAATAAAAGCGCTTCCTGCAGTGTACGAAGGATTAATAATACACTCTAATCCTGTTATTTCATATAGGGAGCTAGATCTGAGAGGTGGATGCCATGCCGTAAATCGGAAGGCAAATCCCTTTTAGAAGGCACCCACTTTTACCTAAAAGAGGTAAATAGAGTAACTTAGTTTCTCCGGCGCAGGCGGGAATTAGAAGCCGAGCTAAAGCTCGGCTTCGTTTTTTTAAGAGAAACCATAAATGCAAATTCCCCATTCCGATGCGAAATCTAAAACTTTTGATTTTTCAAGAATAATAGTTTTCCCAGCTTCAAGACAGGCAACATTGATCTTCGATTTGTGCATTACTTTAAGCGTAGTTATTCCAAAAACAGGAACATCAAAGCGAAAGTCCTGACAAGGCCCAGATGTCTTAATAAAAATCATCTTATCAGTTGTAAAATTTCCGGCCCGACGAAGCATTTCATCGGTTCCTTCAAATGCCTCCACAGCCATCACAGTTCCCTTTCTAATTACTACCCCCTGCCCAATATTCATCTGGCTACACTTTTTTGCAATTTTGATACCGTGGGTGATATGATCTTCCATCATGATTGGAAGACGACCGACCATTAGACCTTCTTCTGTAATTTCTTGGTCAAGGAACGCACGTGCATCTAGAACTTTTACTCCTTCATTTTCAATCTCTCTAGAGATAGCTCCAAAAAGGCTGTGGGCATTTGTTTGTTTTAGGGTCTTTAAGATCTTAAGAGCTCTAAGATCCGGGTGAAGTCCTCGGAATATCCGACGCGGGGTAATTTGCCCAACCATGATTGCATATCCCACCTGTGTTCTCCGTATTGAGCGAATGAGACGGCCCAACTGGCCAACTTTTATTATATCCACCCTGTCTGACGGAAACTTAGAGATTAAATCATGAGAGGTTTCGCCCTCGAATCCTATAAGAAAAACCTTTATACCATGGCTTTGGATAGCCTCAAATGTTAGGCGAGGATAAACGTCCTTCCCGGCTATAATAGCGATCGATCGTTGCCGATCAAACGAAGAGGGAAGAAATTGTGAAAGCAAATTCAAGAAGTGACGATGTTGAGAATCTTTCTTGGCACGTAAATAACCTTCTGGATTCCTTTTCCCGAAAGATGGGGGCTTACCCTTGGATGTTTCTTTGCAACCTCGATAACTTGCTCCTTCTGGGCATCCATCGATATCTTAGAATCTCCCCTGAATTTACCGTTCACCTGGAATACGATTGTCACCTCTTCCTGGATAAGTTTTTGTTCGTCAAATTCTGGCCATGGATGATCTATAATTGAGGATGTTTCTCCTAACCGTTCCCAAACCTCTTCCGCAAAATGGGGTGCAAAAGGTGCTAGGATTTGGCAAAATCGAGAGGCAGTGTCTTTAGAAACAGAAGGAACTTTTTGAAGATGATTTGCGAATATCATCAACTGAGAGACGGCAGTATTAAAGTGGAAATCTAGTATGTCAGAAGTAACCTTCTTAATCGTCGCGTGCAGGAGACGATTTGTTTCTGAATCATCTCGGTCTGCTTGAATCTTTGAGGAGATTTTTCCCTTTCTGTCGAAATAAATCCTCCAAACTCGGCGAAGAAACCTAGAGATGCCTTCGACACTCTGTGTGCTCCATGGTTTGGAATCCTGGAGTGGCCCCATGAACATTAAATAAAGGCGCATGGCATCTGCTCCAAAAAGATTAATAACCTCATCTGGATTGACTACATTGCCGATACTTTTAGACATTTTTGAACCGTCTTCTCCGAGAATCATTCCTTGATGTATGAGACGTTTGTAAGGCTCGGGTTTTGAGACAAATCCGATATCATGAAGAAACATTTGCCAGAACCGAGCGTATAGTAAGTGGAGAACAGCGTGCTCAGCGCCTCCGATGTAATAATCGGGGCCTCCGCCCCAGTAACGGTCTAACTCTTCATCAATTAACTTCGTAGTATTATTCGGATCGATATATCTCAAATGATACCAACAGGAACCAGCCCATTGTGGCATTGTATTCGTTTCCCGCCTAGCAAGAGCCCAATCGTCTCTTGCTAAATCCTCCAAAGAATCAGAAACCGACCGAGTTTCTCCGGTAAGAATGTTGTAATATACATTTACCCAATCGGAAACATTTGCCAAGGGACTTTCCTCACTACCCGATGGTTCAATTATCTTAATCTCTGGAAGATTCAGAGGAAGTTCTGTAGGCGGAATAGGCATAGCGTAACGGCGAATACCATTTTCTTCAAAGTAAACAGGTTCCTTCGGCAAATAGCTTGCCACTTTAGAATCCTCGAACCGTTTCGCTTTTAGATAATCTTCTTCCTTAATCCAAACTATAGGAAAAGGTTCGCCCCAATAGCGTTGTCGAGAGAAAAGCCAATCCCTCAACTTGTAATTAATGGTCTGTTTCCCTTTCCCGGAATCCTTTAAATCAGCAATGATTTTACCTAATGCTATATTAGATTGCATACCGTTATAGGAACCAGAATTAATCATTTTCCCGGTACCAATATACGGCGAAGGTTCTTTGCCCCCACCATCAGTTGTGTCGTTTTTAGATATTACCTCAACAATGGGAAGCCGGTACTTTTTAGCGAATTCGAAATCCCTTTCATCATGAGCGGGAACCGCCATTATTACTCCGGTTCCGTATGTCATCAGTACGTAGTCGGCAATCCATATCGGAATTCTTTTACCGCTAAGCGGATTAAGAGCAAAACTGCCAGTCGGTTCTCCAGTTTTTTCTTTCGCAAGGTCGGTGCGATCCAGATCACTTTTGTTAGAAGCTAGTTGGATATACCGATTAACCGCATCCCAATTCTCGGGTTTTGTTAATTTGGGTATAAGTGGATGCTCGGGTGCAAGAACCATGTAGGTTGCACCAAAAAGGGTATCCGGTCGAGTTGTAAAGGCCTCTAATTTTTCATTAGGACAATCCGTAATTTCAAAAATGATCTCAGTTCCTTCACTACGTCCAATCCAAGCTTTCTGTTGGCGTTTCGTTGAAGCCGGCCAGTCTAATTCTTCCAGTTGGTTTATTAAGCGTTCCGCATAAGCAGTGATTCGGAGAACCCACTGTCGAAGATTCCTTCTTTCGACTGGATGATTTCCACGAAGTGATCGTCCATCTATGACTTCTTCGTTTGCCTGCACTGTACCAAGTGCAGGACACCACCACACAGGACGATCAGCGACATAGGCAAGTCCATGCTTGAACATTTGTAAAAAGGTCCACTGGGTCCACTTAAAGTATTTTTCTTTCGAAGTATCGATTTCTCGTTCCCAATCTATTGCTAAACCGTGGCGTTTTAGTTGGCTCCTAAATCGATCCTTGTTCCTTTCCGTAATTTTGCGTGGATGAATTCCTGTAGTAACAGCATATTGCTCAGTCGGTAGACCAAAAGCATCCCATCCCATCGGTTGAAGGATATTGCATCCGCGAGCTCGTTGGAAACGTGCAAAAATGTCAGGAGCAGTGTAATTCTCGCTATGTCCAATATGCAATCCTTCTCCTGAGGGATATGGAAACATACTTAATACATAGACTCTTTCTCCGTCTTGGAAATCTTTGGCACGAAATGTACCGTTTTCCTTCCAAAAGGACTGCCAATAATCCTCAATCTTAAGGAAATCATATTCTGTACTATTAACTGCCATCTTTTTTAATCCACCAATTTTGGTTCATTTAGCAAACCCGTCAACCGAACAGGTTGTGTCTCAGGCTGTGGGGAATAAACTCAGATACGTTATATACTGGATTTTTAAAATTTATCCAACTGCCTCCATATTAATGATAAGTCGACCTGAATTGGACAATTTTCCCACAAAAGTTAGTTGCCATGAGAGTTTTTTGAAAACGAGGAAGTATTTAATCCAATCTTTACGATAACAGAAATTATCACAAACGGAACCAAAGAAATAAATTTCCATATGGTATAGTAGTTGGTGTCTATTATTATGATACAGGTGAAGGAAATGATTCTTTATCTATGTTAGTTACGAACCTTCTCATTGATTATTCAGGCTATTATTTAATGATGTAGGGTAGGGAATAGGCAATATAGTAAAATATCTTAACGTTCATCTAAACAAATTTCCTCAGTTAAGCGCTATGGACACTTAGAATTATTCTATTAAAAGATAAGGCGAAAAGGAAACAAAACATGGATCAACTAGAATTTCGGAAAAGGATTAAGAGTGGAGAATCATTGCTAGGTTGTGCGGTTGGTTTAAGCCATCCTATGGCTGTGGAAATAGCCGGTTATGCGGGTTTCGACTTCGTGTTTCTCGACACCGAGCATAGCGCGCTTGGCATAACAGAGATTGAGGCTATGATACTTGCTGCTCGGGTTGGGCAAATCGCTGCTATTTATAGAGTAAGACAACTTGATTCCGCAGAAATTGGTCGCGCTCTTGACATTGGGGCTAACGGTATTCTCGTTCCTCACATCAGGTCTGCCGAGGAAGGGCGGTTAGTTGTTGAAGCATCACGGTATGCTCCAATTGGTCGCCGTGGAATGGGACCAGGAAGACAGATCAAATTTGGTTTAACAGATGCGAAAAATTATGTGTCTAATGCTAATGAAGACACTGTTATTGCTTGCATGATTGAAGACCGAGAAGCAGTTGAAGATATAGAGGCAATCGCCGCTGTAGATGGCATTGATGTCTTTAATATTGGAACTTGTGATCTTTCCAATTCGCTCGGTGTCCCATTTCAAACCAGGCACCCTAAAGTAATGGAAGCAATAGAGAGGATCATCGATGCTGCTCAGGCAAACAATATTGCTGTCGGAGTTCCGCCAGAGAGTGCAGAGGAAGTTCCAGAACTAAAGAAAATGGGGTGTAGTTTCTTTGAATGTTGCTCAGTCCAAGAGGTTCTGGCACACGGATTGAGGGAATTTAAATATAGGGCTGATTCTTGAAGTAATCGGGAGGAACAGGCTATAGGTGTAACCTTCACCTAAAAATTAACTATTGGTAAGATAATGTTTTTATTTACTAATTCTGTGGTGTAAACGTGCAACCATCACTGATCCAATAATCTACAATAGACCGATGCTTATAATAGACACACATTGCCACGCTGGAGGAAATTGGTTTGAACCAATTGAGATTCTCGAATTCCAAATGAATCGGTGTGGAGTGAACGGTGCAATTCTTATTCAACATGGCGGCTCATATGATAATTCGTATCTGTTCGAGGAGGCTTCAAAAAGACATGGTCGTTTTAAAGTCGTAGGATTAATAGATCCACAAAGCCCAGATCCGGAAGGGGACTTGGAACGACTAGTGGTAGCGGGCGCTGCGGGTATTAGGTTAAACCCAGATCAAAAATTTAACAACACCAGCACCATCGATCTCTGGATGAAAGCCGGAGATCTTGGTCTAGTCGTAAGTGTGATAAGCAATACCGTCAGGCTTGGGTCCACAGACTTTAAAGATATTATCCAAACGTGTTCTAATACCAATTTTGTAATTGAACACCTGGCTTTTGTAGGAATGGCATCTCCGCCTTATTATGAATACAAGTCGGCACTTGAGATTGCTAAATATTCAAATACCTCGATTAAAATTCCCGGGCTAGCAGAGATTTGCATGCGACCTCCCGTACTAACTTCAGAATTCAAATTTGAAACCATTCCGCCGTTATTTGAAATGGCGAAGGAAGCATTTGGAGTTAAGAGGATGATGTGGGGATCGGATTTCCCTCCATGTGCTGGTCGAGAAGGCTATTGGAATACCTTGAATGGAGTCTGTAATCACCCTGCCTTTCAGAATGGCGATGATGCCGATTGGGTCATGGGAAAGACAGCAGCACGTGTCTGGGGATTTGAGGAAAATCCTGATCTAGACACATCTAAATAAGAATCTTTGTGTCCTTTTTTTGCAAATTTTATGAGATTCTTTCAGGATGCCGTTTGCTTCTATGTTTTTCCGTGTTTTTCGGGTTCCTTTTTGCATGTACAAATCTTATTCCTCCTCTCCTAATTAGAGAACTTATCCAATCTCTAACAGAAGAAATTGAACAAGAATCACGGATCGGAACCTACGGCATAACTTTTAGCCTTCTTGGCATTTATTTGATCCGAGGTTTTAGTCGATACAGTTACGGGAGGTACTCACATATAGCAGCCTATACGGTTCTTCACTTATTAATGGTCCGTACATATCGGCATATTCAACGCCTTCCTCACAGTTTTTTTGCTGAGGAAAGAACAGGGAACCTTATTTCTAGATCCGTGAATGATGTCGAATCCATTGAGGATTTTGTGGCTCACGGTATCCCGGAGACCGTTCTTTCATTCCTTATACCATCGTTGATGATGGTAGTCCTATTTCTTTTGGATACTAGATTAGCACTGATAACTCTACTGCCTATTCCTGTGGTCGGGATTTTGGTTTATCGTTATGTCAGGCAAGTTCGCATTATTTGGCATGATGTCCGATCTCGACTTTCTAACCTGGTATCACAAATAGCGGATAACTTATCCGGAATTTCCGTAATAAAAAGCTTTGTCCAAGAAAAGTCAGCTGCCAGTGGTGTTGAAAAGTACAGTAAAACTTTTCGCGATGCATCAATCCAAGCAAACAAGATCTCGCTAATACCTGCTGGGATAGTCGAAGCCTCCGGAGGAATTGGAATTGTCCTAGTTGTTTGGTTTGGTGGAGGATCCGCTCTCAAGGGACATATATCTGTGGCCGATCTGTTTGTTTTCATTGTCTACCTGGGTCACATCTATCAGCCTTTCCTACATCTAGCATCTATTAACGATGTCCTACAGAAGGCCAGCGCAAGTGCTCACAGGATCTTTAAATTACTGGCTTTAAAACCTGATATTGATGATGCGCCAAATGCCTGTATTCCTAGTGGTGAATTTCAATGGACGGTAAAGTTTCGTGATGTCTCATTTTTCTATAACAAGGGAATTCCCGTCCTTGATGGGATAAACTTCGATATTAATGAAGGCCAAATAGTTGCACTTGTGGGGCATACAGGGGCTGGAAAGTCTACAGTCTCTAATCTCCTTCCTCGGTACTATGACCCGACTAAAGGAAAGGTCCTTTTAGGTGGCCACGATATCCGAACACTTCCTTTAAATTTTGTCCGCAGCAATATTTCATCAGTAGAGCAAGACGTTTTCCTTTTTCATGGTAGTGTTTACGACAATATTATTTTTGGTAGACCAATGGCGAATAGGTTGGATGTTGAACGTGCAGCTAAAAATGCCAATGCGCATGAATTTATTCGTAATCTAGACGACGGTTACGATACTCTTATAGGTGAACGAGGTATCCGCCTGTCAGGCGGGGAGAAACAACGTATTTCTATTGCTCGGTCACTTCTAAAGAATGCACCTATCCTGATTTTTGATGAGGCAACTTCATCTGTTGACTCAGAGACCGAATCTATTATCCAGGAAGCGATTTCCCGTCTTTTGAAAGACAAAACTACCCTGATTATCTCTCATCGACTTTCTACAGTCCGCAATGCTGACCGTCTCATTGTCCTAGAAAATGGACGGATTGTAGAGACTGGCACCCATGATCAACTTCTATCCCAACGAGGGGTTTATTTCGGTATGATTGATGCACAAAATCTGATCTAGGACCGCATTCTAATCGCACATCAAAATAAGGAGTTCATAATGAAACGAATCGGGTTTCTACTGAAAGTAAGAGAAGAGAAGATTGAGGAGTACAAAAGGCATCATGAGAATGTATGGTCGGAGATGCTTGATGCATTACGCCATACCGGTTGGCACAATTATTCCCTTTTTATGCGAAAAGACGGATTGCTGTTTGGATATTTCGAAACTCCTGAGAACTTTCAAAGTGCACTTGATGGTATGGCTAGAGAAGAAATAAATACCAAATGGCAGGACTTGATGGCGCCGTATTTCCAGGGGTTAGACGGCGCTCACGCCGATGACAGCATGCTCGAACTTGAAGAAGTTTTTCATTTAGATTAAAAGTGTGGTTCATACATAATTCTAAATTTCTCAAACAGGGTACTGCGTCATTCTATTTAGAATTTATTCTAAGAAAGTTTATCGCGAACCACAAGATTGAAGAGAAGCCTGGAGGTGTCCCTTAGTCTCGGCAGCGATAGCGATACATTCAGAGAGTTCATAATCTTTGGCGCCGATAACTTCCAGGTTAATTGGTCCACTGAAGTTATGTTCATGGAGGACCCGAATGTACCCAACGAGGTCGATATCGCCTCGACCGTTAGCCTGAAATCTAGGTTTTCCTGGACCGGGGCCTCTGCCTTTACAGTCACGGATATGTACATGTTTTATTCTGTTAACGACGGCTTTAATTGCATTAACAGGATTCTCTTTTGCACGGTGAATATGACTAGGATCCATATCGAGACCAAAGGCAGAAGAATTAATAGCATCAAGCACTTTTAAGGAAGTGGGAGTGTTGTAAATAGCAGTTCCAACGTGGGCTTTGACACAAAGGGTTACCCCGTAGTACTCGGCGCGCTCAGAGAGTTTTCCCAGTTTCTCTATTTCGCTTTCGATTGATGATGGATTATCGGATGACCCACCTGGCCCACAGTTAATTATGGGTATACCGATTGCTACGGCTGCCTGCATAGCAGCTTCCATAGTTCTGAAATCTGTGTTGGGCTGTTCCATTGAAAGCAATTCAAGTTCATAAGTAGCAGAAAGCCGTTTTATTTCCTCTAAGTTTTCTTTCCAACGATCAATAACGAGGTGCTCGCTCATTCCATTAATCGCTGAAATTTCAATTCCATCGTAGCCACACAAGGCTGCATATTTAAAGGCAGTTTCTATATCATAACCGCCAAAAAGTACCGAATTTATGCCGATCTTCATTTAACGTAGTCTGTCCCTAACCCTGAGCTTTAATTTTCAAGCAATGAGAACCAAAGTTCATGAGGAAATTCAATAGACTAAAACAAAAGTTCATTAGATTCATTCGAACATTAAAGGAATCACCTCTCTACAAGTGGACTACGGACCCATTAGACCAACTTTGAATCGCAGCCTCAATAACACGTTGTACATCAAGGGCATCTTCCGCTTTAGCATTTACTTGTTCAGGTAGAGTTTTGTTACTTAGATCAGCCACCCAAGCATCGAGCCTCGATTGAAAGGTTTCTTCAAAACTTCCCATTCCTCCTAGATGTTCGTAGGTTTCCTGTTCGAATGAAAACCGTGGACTAAAGATTAATTTCTCACATGCTTCTTCGATAATAATCCGGGCCTCAGATCCTATGATTTCACAAGTCTCAAGACCCCATGGAGAACTAGGTCCGCCTCCGTCGTAACTCCCATATAAATGACCGATAGTATTATTTTCAAATTGAAGATTAAGATGAACGTTTGACCAGATTTTCCTTCCTTTTCCCTTCTTAAAAAAAGCATTCACTTTTTTTACTTTGCCAGCGAAATAACGCATTACGTCAAGAGAATGGGGATGCAGGGCACGCATGTGGAAATGTTCACTTGTCTCGTTCTTATTATTGATCCACATCCGCATTTGGATGGAATTCATTTCTCCAATGCGTCCATCATCGATCCATTGCCGCGCTAGTTGTGCAGCTGGAGTAAAGCGGTGATTTAAATTGATGCCATAACGAATCTTCTTCTTCTGTGCAAGAGCAACCATCTGTATTGCTTCATCAATATTATTTGAAATAGGCTTTTCACCTAAGATGGCCTTTCCGGCATTGAGTAACTCAATTGTTGGAGAATAGTGGTGGCTACCATTTTCCTGTCCGGAGGTGCAAATACTCGCTGCGTCGAATTCCAAACCTGAGCCAAGAAGATCAGCCACGGAGGAAAAGGAAGGGCAATTATATGTACGTGCCGCATCCTTGGCTCGATCAATAATACAGTCACAGAATGCAATTACATGACTATTGGGATTATTTTGATAACATTCAGCATGTCTTTTACCTATATTTCCTGAACCAATAATTGCTACTCGAATCATAATAATAAATGGGGGATTAGATCTTATAATTAGGAAAAAGGAAAAGATCTGAAATAATTACCTTAATAATTGGTTTATATATCTAAAATACAAATTAGACATAATATATATTGTGCGCCCCGCGTAAGATCCAATTCTATGGTCTATGACAGGAATTACAATTCAGCTCCCCAACGTTTAGAAAATGGATAATATATAAACAGAGCCTTACCTACAACAGCTGTGTTCGGGACGGAACCCCAAATTCTACTATCTGAACTTTCATCAGAATTATCACCCATAGCATAAAAATTATCCATAGGAACACTATCCATTCCTCCGATAGGCAGACGTTTTCGATTTGTATAGCCATGGTATTCGCCTGTTTTATTAGCGTTTAGATTGAATGGAACTGCACCTTCTATTGGCTTACCATTTCGGTAAAGTATCCCATCATCTATTGCAAGGGTGTCTCCTCCTATCCCTACCAGGCGTTTAATATAATATTTATCGATAGGGATTCCATTATTTTGCTCAGTGATTCCATTTATTTTTCGAGTTCTAAATACAATTGGGTCTCCAACTTTGGGAGGGATGAAATTATATGAAAATCGGTCAACGAAAAGGGCATCTCCCGTAAGGATATCAAAGGATAAAAAGGTATTTCCATTTTTTACTTCCTCTCCTGTTTTGAGGAGAATCAGATCTTTTCTCCTAACAATTTCCCTCTGCTGCACTTTTATCCTTAGCCATCGTTCAAAGGCATCTGGGTTAGTAGTTTCCGGAGCATCCGGAAAGAAACGTTCTCGAAGAACCTTATCGAAATTAAATTCGAGAGGCATCTTTATCCTAACCGGTGTTACACCAACATAAATAGTAGCTTCTTTTAAGGTAGTTGGTAAAAGAAGCCATTTTCGGGCAGAAGTTTTTACAGTTGGGAATATTGATTTGATCGCGTTTGTTTTGGAAGCAGAGAAAATGGGAACGAGGATTTCTCCATCATCTGGAGCGACAAATTTATGCTGGTTTGCTCCGTAAGAAAACATCCTAAACATTCGGAGCGGAAATGATGGCTCTCTCTTTTCAGCAGAAATTTTGTAGGTAAGTCCATTGAAAGAAGGATACATTGAATTTGTAGGTATTTTGAATGGTTGAATAAAGAAGGTACGAATACCAATCGCGAGAATGGATGCCACCAGAAGCATCTCAACATTTTCAGCCCAACTCGTACGAGGATAGAGACAGCCTCCTGATTTTCGTAAGTGCTTCTCGAGAAATTGCAAAGCCGGGACGGTTTTCTCACTCGACCGTGTTCTTACAGCCTCGTTAAGCCTCTCCACACCACCACGTAGGCTTTCGATTTCTTCTTGGGTCATTAAGTCCCGCCTGTAATCATGAACCCTTTCAGCAATCCGGAGCAGATTTGTTGACTGATTAAAGAGACGTCGTTCTTTCTGCGATTTTCTAAACATTACTCGGATCCCACTGCATAGATATAGATCCTTACGATTTGAGCAGGCTCATGAAAGCTTCCTGAGGAATAACTACGTCACCTATCTGTTTCATTTTCTTCTTTCCCTCCCTTTGGCGTTCGAGGAGTTTTCGTTTTCGAGTGATGTCTCCCCCGTAGCATTTTGCAGTAACATCCTTCCGTAAAGATCCAAGGGTTTCTCTGGCGATCACGTTGCCACCAATTGCTGCCTGTATTGCTACTTTAAACAACTGTCTCGGTAAGATATCTTTAAGCTTTTCACAAATCACTCGGCCCTTTTCTTCAGCACTTTTCCGATGTACAATTGAAGAAAAAGCATCTACTGTTTCACCATTAACCATTATGTCTAATCTCACAAGGTCGGACGAACGATATTCTGCATGCCTATAATCCATCGATCCGTAACCGCGGGTTATGCTTTTTAGTCGATCGTTAAAATCGACTAAAATTTCATTCAGAGGCAGCGTAGCATTGAGAATTACTCGGGAAGAATCTACGGTTTCGGTTCGGTCGCAGATTCCGCGTTTTTCCATAATCAAGTTTAGAATGTCGCCAATATTTTTGTTAGGTGCATGAATAGAAACCTGGACCATTGGCTCCTTTATTTCATCGATTTTTTCTGCTTCTGGGAGGTTAATAGGGTTCTGCACCTCAATAGTTTCTCCATTATGAGAACGGACTTGAAGTATAACGCTTGGGTAGGTTGAAATGATATCCAGATCGTATTCCCGTCGGATTCGCTCCACTACTATCTCCATATGGAGCAATCCAAGGAAGCCACATCGAAATCCAAAGCCTAGGGCAACTGAAGTTTCGGGCTGAAATCCAAAGGCAGCATCGTTAAGGCGAAGTTTTCCAACACTAGTTTTTAATTTCCCGAAATCACCTGGATCGACCGGGTAGATACCGCTGAATACCATTGGATGAACATCTTTATAGCCAGGCAGCATCTTTTTTGCTGGGTTTATGACACCCGTCATTGTATCCCCTAGATTTACATCCGCTACATCCTTGATGTTTGTTACTACGTAGCCTACCCTACCAGTTCCTAAAGTTTCGGTAGAAGTCATTTGGGGGGTAAAGGTACCAACTTCCTTGATTTCGGCTTCACTTCCCAGGTTCATCATGAGGACACGATCGCCAGGGGTTATTTGGCCAGAAAAAACTCTAATGTAGCATATAACTCCTTTGTAGGGATCGTAGAAACTATCAAATATCAATATTCTGGTTTGCTCACATGATGCCCATCTCGGTTCAGGAACACGCTTCAGGATAGCATTCAACGTCTCTTGCATTCCTTTCCCTTCTTTTGAGCTAACCTCAAGTGCTTCATCCCCAGGGATAGCAAGAACATCCTCAAGCTGCTGGCGAGTACGCTCGATGTCTGCACCCGGTAAATCAATTTTATTAATAATTGGAATTACAGCCAATCCCTGATTAATTGCCTGACTAGCATTAGCAACTGTTTGCGCCTCAATCCCTTGTGAAGCATCCACTAAAAGAAGCGCTCCTTCACAAGCCGCAAGACTTCTTGATACTTCGTAGGAGAAATCCACATGCCCAGGGGTATCGATTAGATTGAGCAAATATTCTTCGCCATCTGGCAACCTATAGTTCATTGCAACAGGATGGCTTTTAATTGTAATACCTCGTTCTCGCTCGAGATCCATGGAATCCAATAACTGATTCTTCATTTCGCGCTTCTCGACGGTATGGGTTAATTCGAGAAGTCGATCCGAAAGTGTAGTTTTCCCATGATCTATATGAGCAACTATACAGAAATTTCGGATATTCTTTATGGATATCATCGGAAGATTATAGTGTTCGGATACCTTTCGTTTACTATCTTTTGAAATCTGAATATTAGATCCGTTGGATAATAATCTTCGGAGAGTGGATTTCGTTTAAAGGCTCCTAGGATGAGAAAGTACCTCTCGCATTCCTCGTCCGTCAAGTAATAGTAACAGAATAATTCAACTGTATTCCTCCACTCTCTATGGTTAAGGAATAGGATTAGAATTTCGTGTTGTCCTCTTTGATTTTTTTAACTAAATGATTAAAATATAATTCCTTATACTTTATCATTTGTTTCTTTGCATATTCAGCGAGAGGATTCTGAGTATAAATTTAAAATTTACATTTCTTGCCAAAAGCACCTTTTTAGAAAATCCTAACTATTGAATCAGAGTATACCAAAACCTATTAATTTAGTATAATAACCGGAATTTACTCTTTCAAAAAATGAGCACAGTTCAATTTTCAGGTACCTACACAGCGCTAGTGACGCCAATGTGCAATGGATCGGTCTCATTTAAAGACTTCGAAAATCTAATTGAATATCAGATCTCGGATGGAATCGACGGTATTGTAGTGGTAGGAACCACCGGTGAATCTCCCACGCTTAGCCACCAAGAGCATTGCGACATTGTAAGTTTTTCAATCGACAAAGTAGCCGGAAGAATCCCTGTGATAGCAGGAACGGGATCAAACTCCACGAAAGAAGCAGTCTCTCTGACGCAACACGCTCACGAGGCTGGAGTAGATGGCATGCTACAAGTAGCACCATACTACAATAAACCGAGTCAAGAAGGCTTAATAAGCCATTTCAGTGCTGTAGCCGAGGTTACGGACAAGCCGATCGTACTCTATTCCATACCTTCTCGGTGCGGGATAGAGATTGGGGTAAAGACAGTTGAGAGATTGCGCTCCCTATATCCTAATATTAATGTAATTAAAGAAGCTGGTGGGAGTTGTGACCGTGTATCGGAGTTGGTTTCTTCCATGGGTGAAGATATCACAGTTCTCAGTGGCGACGATAGCCTTACCCTGCCATTTATATCTGCTGGAGCCAAGGGTGTAATTAGTGTCGCATCAAATCTCATCGTCAAAGACCTTGTTAATATGTGCCGATCTGCACTCAATGGAGATTTAAAACCTGCAACCCAGATCCATCTTCGGTACTTCGATCTTTTCCGTACAATTTTCATCGAGCCAAACCCAGTCCCGATCAAGGCTGCTCTCGAGAATGCGAAAATTATTCTCTCTAGGGAAGTACGTTTACCCCTATGCGAAATGACACAAGATAACTCACGCCGCCTCCAGCAAGTCCTTGATAATCTTGAAATCAGTTCCAATTAGCTGGAAAATTAGAAACTGACAATTGATGTCATTAAAGGTCTTATTGAATGGGGCTAAGGGGAGAATGGGAAAAACAATTTCCGCCCTCGCCAATGAACTCGATTTTGAAATTGTGGGCGCTATGGACTTGGGTGACGATCCCTCTAGAGAAATGTCTAAATGCGATGTTGCGATAGACTTCAGCTCCCATGACTCAATAATTTCCTTAATTGAACATACGAAAAGGGAGCAAAAACCAATGGTTATAGGTACCACTGGTCATACTGAGGAAGAGAGAAATTCAATCGTTGAGGCATCGAAATCTCTTTCCATTGTTTGGGCAGGGAATTACTCTATCGGGGTAAATTTGCTTTTTTACCTTACCGAACAAGCTGCTCAAATCCTTGATACAAGTTACAACCCGGAAATAGTGGAATTACACCATCGTTTTAAAATCGATTCTCCGAGTGGAACCGCAGAAGGGCTTCGGGAAGTGATCGGTGAAACAAGGGGAATTAGTAAAAAAAAGACACGGTTGGGGCGTAGCGGCATTACAGGAGAACGGCCAGATGATGAGATCGGAATGCATTCTCTTCGCGGAGGCGATGCGGTTGGCGACCACACTGTAAATTTTATAGGGAATGGGGAACGGATTGAACTCACCCATAGGGCCTCTGATCGCCGCATTTATGCGCAAGGTGCAGTTGTTGCTGCCAGTTGGGTTGTTAATCGAGAGCCGGGCATTTATTCGATGAGAGATGTTCTGGGAATGAAGTCAGCGTGAATCAATTTCTGCGGCTTACTTTACGATTTCAAAGCTCCAGTTGTTAACTGAATCTTACCCATAGTCCCAATACAATAACTCCCCTTTTTATAACTCCTAGTGATCGCTACAATTAAGGGAACCCTTGTTGAGGCTAATCCCACGATTGCCCTCGTTGAAATTGGCGGTATAGGATACGAAGTCCACATTCCTTTAACGACGATGGAGAAACTTCCATCTCCCGGCGTACAAGTTTTTCTTTACACTCATACAGTATACCGGGAGGACTCACAGGCGATCTTTGGGTTTCATGCTAAGGACGAACGCGATTTTTTTCGCATGCTTATTGAGAAGGTATCTGGAATTGGGCCGAAGATAGCTCTTAGAATAATGAGTAAACTCTCAATCGCGATGCTTAAATCAGCTATAATTTCTTCCGACGTAAGCCTTCTTGCAAAATGTCCGGGAATAGGTGCGAAAACTGCAGAACGTCTTATTATTGAGCTTAAGGACAAAGTGAGCCCATCCATAGCCTCAAATAGTCGATTGCCCCATCAAGGTTTAGATGCGACAAGTTCTACTACTTCACGTGACCTTATGGTTGATGCCATTACCGCACTATCTACATTAGGATTTAAGTTTCCCGATGCTGATAAGGCTATACGTCGTGCATCTCAAGAACTAGGACCTAATGCTACAATCGAAGAGCTAATTAAACAAGCGCTTGGCTGAAGGAATCTGAGACAAGGAAGCAGTTACCTGATATTATTCAAATTACAAACAGCGATATTAATACTGAACCGTAAATCTTCCTGCCTTGGAATTATATCCGGAATTTTTTTTAGTTTCAAAAAACATGGATCGATGTTTTTTCTGTCGTTCAGTATGCAATACTGAAGGGAAGTTTTTTCTAAATCCATACTTGAATCTCAGATTTTCCTTCTGTTCGAACTGCGTTTTTTCGAAAAAAGGATTTATCGGATCACGATTACCAGTCATTACTGACAATTCTGATTCTGAAACAAAAATTTCAGCGTCTACCGGGATAACGGCTTCCAAATCCGATGATTCAAGCTGTCTTACTGTGTTTTCTTTGGTTTCAAATGTACGGGAAACATGGATCGGATAGACAGGTAGTCCCTCTTCCAGTAATGGGGATTTTTGAGATAAAGAGGGGAAGTAAATGAAAAATGCGATCACAACACAAACAGTTCCAATAGCAAATTGAGTCGCAAAAGAGAAATTCCATATCCTACAATTGCGATGAGGTCGGACGTGAATTCGGTTTTCAGATTTACGGAGAACGGAACAAGAGGCCTGATGCAATTGATAATAGGATTTAAATTTCCTACGACGGATTGGAACAGTTCTTAATTCCCTACTAAGCTCACGGAGTTGCTCTTCTCTTATCTCATTGTCGAAGTAGAGGTTTACTAGTTCTTTAAATTGTGAATCTTTCATATGAAATCTACCCCCATTTTCTCACGTAGATTTTCCCTTGCTCTCGCAATTCGACTTTTTACAGTACCTACGCTGATATGAAGTTTCTGAGATATTTCCTCGTATGAAAGATCTTGGACTGTTCGCAATGTGAGAATTTCTCGATGTTTTTCATTTAAATTTCCTATACATTCGGATACTCGATCGACAAATTCTTTGTTAATTGATAAATATCTTGGATCCTCTCCTTCAGCAGGTATCATGTCGATAAGAGTAGTATCTCCACCATCCAGGGCACTTTGTTCTAGAGCAATTGATTCGTGCCGTTTACGTCTTACCCAATACCAATACTTGTTGTGGGCGAGATTGGTCGCGATCTGAAAAAGCCATGTTGAGAATGAAGAATCACCTCTAAATTTCTCTAACCCTCGACGGGCCCTTAGAAAAGCATCCTGAGTAACTTCCTCAGCATCTTCTCGATTCTTAAGCAAATATAGGACTCGAGCATATATTCGGTCCCAATACCTTCCCACCAATGCATCAAATGCTGTATGATCCCCATCTTTGGAACGAGCAACCAACAATTTGTCCAAGGCAATGTCTTTTGTTTTCGATGCCATTTGATTTGAATTTCTTTAATTTTGATTCTCTCAGAGAGAAATGGTTCCATATTCCTTTATTGTTTTAATTAGACGGTGTACCTAAAAATTCATTCAAGATTTTGTGAAATTTTACTGGGAGTCCCTTTTTACAATGTTTAGGGGCTATTCTCTAAGCAGTCTTCTCTTTAAAAAGTGAGAGTTCAGGGTTTATTAAGCGATATAGATTGGTCTCAAATTCTTTAGTAATCGTTTAAAATACCTAATCCATTTCTATCGATTATTTTCTCTATAAAGAAGTCATCCTGTGTAGTATCCCTTTTTCCTTCATTGGCCATTTGTATATAGAGTTCTTAAACGGCATACCCTCCTATTCTACAGGATACCTATTTCTACTTGCCACCAGCTTTAAAAGCCAATTAGTAGTTCCCGCTTGCTTATTAATCGAGAGAGGTCCTCCTTACTTTTGTTCTTTTCCATACTGTCGAATTACCTCTGTTTTCCATTTGGCTAGTTTTTTCTGTAGGCACGTAAATGCTGAAAAGAATTTATAAGGTAGGTTTTATCTGGAATTAGCTGATAGAATTTCGGGTCGATAGCTCAATCGGTAGAGCAGTGGCCTTTTAAGCCATTGGTTCTGGGTTCGAGTCCCAGTCGACCCAAACCTTTTATCGACCACTGACTACAATCCTGTGATTAAATTTGACCGAAAGAGCAACTTGGACCGATTATTTTATTGCAGATGCAATAACATTGAATATACACAGATTCGTGTGGAGATCTAGCAGTTGCCGTTAGTAAATGAACAGGAGGGTTACAGGAATGTTTTCAGTGAGGCGTTTTTTAGAAAGGGTTTGTTGTATCTCTGTTTTGGCAACAATTCTCTCGGGGTGCCAAGTGCGAATCCCTCCTATTCCCGATGACACTGTAGGTGGAGAAGGATCGACCGGTAATATTAGCTATGTAGCTCACAGTGGACAATATGGACCGGATGGAGAAATCCTTTCACCTCGGGATTCGAAATTCAATACGATGACTGGCCCCGGATCTGTACCTGTTCGTGTACTTTCATCCGTTTACTTTGAACTTGATCAAGCTTCTATTGATCCTGCAGAACGCGAAAAATTACGTGAGTCTGCAAATCTGATTCTCGATAATCCAGCATGGAATATACTTATTGAAGGACACTGTGACTGGCGTGGAACTTCCGAGTATAATATTGGCTTAGGGGATCGCAGAGCCAATAGCGTCAAGGAGTACCTTATATCCTTGGGGATTCCTTCAGGACGCGTTGAAACAAGATCAAAAGGTGACCTAGAGTCGACACCAGAGGGAACAGAAGAAGAGATGTCCTACGATCGAAGAGCTGATCTTTTCGAACTTCAATAGAACCTACAGTTCCTAGGTTGAACATTTGTTCTGACAAGCAGATTGCTCTAAAGTTTTTTTGGTCCATTAGATCAGTCATTTCCTCTAATGATATGATTAACTGGTAGCGTATCAGGCCCCCGGGACACGATCGGGCTCCTATAGCAGTGTCAGAGATTCGCAAATGAAGCACCCAACTTGGAACTAATCTCGAATATTGATACCTGAAAGCACAAAATTTTAAGGGGTTTTTTCAACCGCAATTTCGACGATCCGGATAAATTCACGGGAATCTAGAGATGCCCCGCCAATTAAGCCTCCATCAATATCTGGCTGGCTGAGAAGACAAGACGCGTTTTGTGACTTCATAGACCCACCGTAAATTATACGAATTCGATTTGCTATACAGTCTGAAAACATACGGCTAAGAATATTCCGGATTCTCTTATGGATCTGTTGAGCTACCTTGGGAGTTGCATTTTTTCCTGTTCCAATAGCCCAGATTGGTTCGTAGGCAATAATGATCTTTTCGGCTGATCTCGGATGAATGGATGCCAAGCCAGACTTTACTTGGTGTTCAATTAATTCCTCAGTTTTACCCTCTTCTCTTTCTTTAAAAGACTCACCTACACAGAGAATAGGTTTTAGATTATTCCCTAATGCTGTTTTCACTTTTTCGTTAATAACAGAGTCGCTTTCAGCAAATTGATTACGACGTTCGCTATGCCCGATAATGACGAAGCTACAAAATAGACTGCGAAGCATACCGGCAGATATTTCACCTGTATAGGCGCCACTAACAACCTGATGCATGTTTTGAGCACCCAGGCGGATATTGGAATTTTTGACTAAGCGAGAAAGTGACTCAATCGCTGTAAAGGGCGGGCAAACGGCAATAGAAACCTCGGAAAATTGACCAACTTTAATATTTATTTCATTAAATAGCTCAATAGCTTCAAAGGAAGTATTGTGCATCTTCCAATTTCCTACAATAAGGCTCCTGCGGACACTATTCTCCATTGAATGATAAAATCTAGATAATTATCGGATTTATTCTTTTTGAACCGGGAACGCGATTTTAAAATACGTAGCAAGGGTTATCAATCTATCCTGTGCAACACCCTCACTCCTGGTAGTTCTACCCCTTCCAGAAATTCAAGAGCAGCACCTCCTCCTGTACATATATGGGTGATTTCATTCTCATAGCCGCTGCTCTTTAAAGCCTTAATCGAATCACCGCCGCCGACTATAGATGTAGCATTCGTGTTTGAGGCAATTAGTCCAGCAATCGCTAAAGTTCCATTTCTGAATTTTTTATTCTCAAAGATACCAAGAGGCCCATTCCACAAAATTGTTCGTGCAGACTGAATGCGTGATTTATAAGAATTAATAGTCTCGGGGCCTATATCTACCCCAATCCAACCTTTTTGAATCGAACCCCTAAGGATCTTATTCCCAACTAATTCTTTTCCAAAGTTAACCTTCCGAGAAACGACATGATCAAGAGGAAGGAGCAGCTCTGTTTCTTGATCCATTGCCGTTTCAATAGCACCGGATGCTACATCGATTTGATCTGGCTCCCAAAGACTGTCTCCGACTTCATACCCTTTACTAAGAAGAAAAGTATAGGCCATTGCCCCGCCAATCAGAATAGAGTCTGCTTTCTTAAGAAGTGTGCTCACAACTTTGATTTTATCGCTGACTTTGGCCCCGCCTAGGATCGCAACAAATGGCCTTTCGGGATTCCTCGTTTTTTCACCGAGGTAATTCAACTCACTTTCCATAAGGAATCCAGCTACCGCTTCAGCAACATGATTAACGATCCCATGAGTAGAGGCATGAGCGCGGTGTGCGGTGCCGAAGGCATCATTTACATATACCTGTGCAAAACGGCCAAGTTCTTTACTAAATTCCGGATCGTCCGCTTCCTCTTCAGGATGAAATCTGAGATTTTCTAAAAGAAGGATTGATCCTTCTTGCATCTTTTCAGCAGCAGAAAATGGTATGGTTCCCACGCACCCTTCTATAAATGTTATAGGCTGACCCAACTTTTTTGCTAGGTTCGCTGCTACTATCCGAAGAGATAATTCAGGTACTGACCTTCCCTTAGGCCTACCAAGATGGCTAGCAAGAATCACTTTTGCTCTCTGACTAACGAGATAGCGGATCGTAGGAATAGCTGCAGAAATCCGTGTATCGTCCACTATTTGTCCATCATCATCCATAGGTACATTAAAGTCCACCCGCACAAATACTTGCTTCCCTTGTAGCGGTATATCTTTGATTGTTTTTATTCTAGTCACTTGGTTAAACCCCTAAAGAAGATCTACACATTGTGACAATATTAAGCGCTAGACTTGGAGTTTGGCACTGGACAGGAATAACAAATCAAATTGATAAGCAAAAGGATAATTCCTTAATCTAAATCGACAAATCATCTCAAACCTCAATATTCTCCTTCTTTGTCATACCAGCTAAATCGATTTGAAGCAGGTATTGTGTTGCTTTAAAGTAGTGATAAATCCTCTTCTCATAGAAAATGAAGCCATAAATTCTTGATGTCCTTTGATAAAAGGAAAGCCGAGTTAAAAAAACCCAAACTGCTCGTTGCGATATCGGGGGGGGTGGATAGTTCCGTGGCAGGTGTTCTCTTGAAGGAGCGAGAATACAATATTACGGGAGCTTACATAAGAACTTGGATGAACGAATATTCTATTTCAGCTAATTGTCCCTGGCAAGAGGAACTAGATTTAGCACGTAGAATAACTCAAATAATCGGAATACCATTCCACCTTGTAAATTTGATTGGCGACTATCGTGAAAAAGTCGTACAATATCTTTTGGATGGCTATAGTAGGGGTTTTACACCCAATCCAGATGTTATATGTAACCGCGAAATAAAGTTCGGTTGCTTCCTAGACTATGCCCTTCAAAATGGCTACAATGGAGTAGCTACTGGGCATTATTGTCGGAAGACCGAAAACGACGATGGGACATTTAGTCTTTTTGAAGGGAAAGATAAAAACAAGGACCAGTCTTACTTTCTGGCCCTTATTTCTCAATATCAACTTAGTCATTCGGTTTTTCCGCTGGGAGATCTTGATAAGAAGAAAGTCCGTCAACTCGCTCGAAACAACATGCTCCCAAATGCAGAACGAAAAGACAGTCAAGGGATTTGCTTTCTCGGAAAAGTTAAAATAAACGAGTTTCTTGAATCGTACATACCCGATAATCCGGGTGAGATTATTAACATCTCTGGCCAGAAAATTGGGACCCATAAAGGTTTACATCGCTACACACTAGGACAACGCAAAGGCATTGGAATTCCTTCCAATACCTACAATGAATCCTATGTAGTAATCTCTAAAAACCATACCCAGAACCAACTAGTTATTGGATTTGATCGATCTTCGTCTGACGGTCTCTATGGAAGGAGATTCCGAATTAATAACTTAAACTTCTTAAATCAGCCCCTCGACAATAATGATAAGCTTTTATCTAAACCTCGCTATCGGGATCCTTCAACCCCTATCCTCTTTCGCCAGACCGGGACTGCAGAAGCAGAAATTGAATTTAAGTTGCCTCAACGAGCATTAGCACCAGGTCAAATATGTGCTTTATATGACGGTGAAAGACTTGTAGGCGGCGGTACATATTATTAATAAACTTCATAAAGGATATTAGAACAAAACAATTCAATCTCCATAATGAGATCTTTCCTTTATAGTCCTCATCTAATATAGCAAACGGAGTACAGATCTACTTGGGTTTCTCAGGCTTAGAATAAAATGAATTTAAATTCTACCTTTTAAGCCTGAGAAACTCCAGTCACTGTGACTAATTAGAGTGTGAAAAATTCCTATGAATTTCCTTGGGAGAACTCAATCACCCCTAACCACATTGTACAGAAATCCCTTTAACTCCATAATTCCCTTTCCTGTTTTACAGGAAATAGGAAAGACAGGAATATCGCATTTAAGCAGAAAACTCTCAAGGTTTTCCCGGCTCCCACTAAGGTCCATTTTATTTGAGACGATCAGTCTAATTTTGCCACCTAATCCAGATTTAAAAAGTTCGAGTTCCTGCAGGAGGGTCTTATATTGGTCTCCTACCTTACGCCCATCAATTTGAGCCATATCAATCACCAATAGAAGTCCATGGCAGCGTTCAATATGACGCAAAAATTGATGTCCTAATCCCCTATTCACATGAGCCCCTTCAACCAATCCAGGTATATCTGCTAAAAGGAGACGATCGAAATTTTCTTCATACTCGATCACACCAACATGTGGATTTAGAGTAGTAAACGGGTAGGTGCCAATCTTACATTGAGCCCGAGTCAAATGATTCATAAGTGAAGACTTTCCAGCATTCGGGAACCCAATGAGCCCAATGTCGGCAATTGTCTTAAGGACTAGTCGATATCTACCTTCGGCTCCAACTTCACCCATTGTCGACCGGCGTGGAACTTGATTTATTGAGCTTTTAAAACGTATATTGCCCAATCCCCCTTTGCCGCCTTTTAAAAGATACGAACGATGTCCGTGATCAAGAAGTTCAGTCTTCGATGATTCATCTGAAATCTCTGTTGCTTCCGTCCCAGGGGGGATCCTGAGAATCCGATCGTCGCCGTTTCTTCCATTTTTATCACCACCCTGACCATTAGTTCCATTTTTCGCTATAACTTGAGAGTTGTACTTGAATTCGGACAAATCAGCTACGTTTTCATCACATTCAAGAATTATATCCCCTCCATTTCCACCGTCGCCACCGTCAGGTCCTCCTTTCGGCCGATGCCGTTCTCGTCGAAAACTAACGCATCCATCTCCTCCTTTCCCCGCACGCAGTTGAATTTCAACTTCATCCACAAACATTTTAAGCTAATATTTATAGTGCGTAGGTTTAAACGGGCCTTCGGTTGGAACACCAATATAAGAAGCTTGATTGTCCGTTAGAATTGTTAGTTTGGCACCGATCTTTCCGAGATGTAAACGTGCTACTTCCTCATCAAGATACTTAGGTAGGATATAGACCCCTGGGGAATATTTTTCTAAATTCTCCCAGAGATCCATCTGTGCCAAAACCTGGTTAGAGAAGGAATTCGACATAACAAAAGACGGATGTCCAGTAGCGCAACCGAGATTTACTAGCCTGCCTTCCGCAAGCAAATAAATTGAATGACCCTCTGGAAAATGGTAACAATCAACTTGTGGTTTGATGGTTTCCCTTAATACACCCGGTGTTTCATTCAACCGAGAGACTTGAATCTCGTTGTCGAAATGACCAATATTCGCGACGATGGCTTGATCCTTAAATCCCATCATGTGTTCCAAAGTGATAATATCCTGGTTTCCTGTAGCGGTAACATATATATCACCCTTTCCAAGCGTCTCTTCGAGTGTTGTAACCTGAAATCCCTCCATGGCAGCTTGAAGAGCACAGATTGGATCGACTTCTGTGACAATTACTTGAGCTCCTTGGGATCTAAGAGCTTGCGCACATCCCTTTCCTACATCCCCGTAGCCGCAAACGACGGCCAGTTTTCCCGCTATCATTACGTCAGTGGCTCTTTTGATTCCATCAATAAGAGATTCCCTACATCCGTAAAGATTATCAAATTTAGATTTTGTTACTGAATCGTTAACATTTATAGCAGGAACCAACAGGCTCCCGTTCTGCTGCATCTGGTAAAGACGATGCACCCCAGTTGTGGTTTCCTCGGACACACCCTTCCACTCTTTAACAACGCTGTGCCAATGTAATGGATTTTCTATCCTGACCCGTTTTAGAAGGTTCTTAATAACCTTTAACTCTTCATTGTCAGATGGTTCGTTAACCCAATTGCTTCCCTCCTCGTATTCGAAACCACGATGGATTAGAAGAGTCGCATCTCCCCCATCATCAACCACAAGCATAGGACCTTTTTCATCTGGCCAAGTAAGGGCCTGGTAAGTACACCACCAGTATTCCTCAAGGGTTTCACCTTTCCAGGCAAATACTGGTGTATCTCCAAGGGCTATTGCGGCGGCAGCGTGATCCTGCGTTGAGAAAATATTACAACTAGCCCAACGAACATCCGCCCCTAGGGCCTTTAAAGTCTCGATTAGCACAGCGGTCTGAATCGTCATGTGCAGGGACCCCATAATCCGCACTCCAGACAAAGGCTTTTGATCCGAATGCCTTTCCCGGATTGCCATGAGTCCCGGCATCTCTTTCTCAGCAATAGAAATCTCGCTTCTTCCCCATTCTGCGAGAGAAATATCTTTTACTTTATAGTCTTGGATGAGGTCTGTGTCTGTTGTCATTCGTTTCCTTTATCCAATAGCCGCCTTTTCCAATTCCTTGGCCTTAGCGATACTCTCCCAAGGCAGTCCACGTTTTGCAAAATGTCCATAATTAGTAGTCTTTCTGTAAATAGGCCTAATCAAATCCAACTGGCCAATAATATCTGCCGGTTTGAGACTGAACACTTCTGAGATCGCAGATGCAATTATTTCGTCTTTGATCATTCCAGTTCCAAAAGTTTCGACATGAACACTTGTTGGATCGGGATGACCGATCGCGTAGGCCACCTGTATTTCAACCCTTTCAGCCAATTTTGCTGCAACCACACATTTAGCAATCCATCGGCACATGTAAGCCGCTGAACGATCGACTTTTGAAGGGTCCTTCCCACTAAAACATCCGCCACCATGTCTTCCCCAACCTCCATAGGAATCCACGATTATTTTACGACCGGTCAAACCACTGTCACCTTCTGGACCGCCAATCACGAATCGCCCTGTTGGATTAACTAGAAACTCCGTTCTTGAATTTAGGAGTGATTCAGGGAGGACTTTGCGGATAATCTCATCGATACAGAATTTTCGTATCATCCGATGAGTAGAATCTTTACTATGCTGAGTTGACACCACCACAGATGTGATTGCCTTGGGTCTCCCATTCTGGTATCTGACTGCCACCTGTGATTTGCAATCAGGACGAAGCCAACTGATTTTATCAATTTTCCGGACATGCGCTAGCCTCCGAGTAAGTCGATGGGCAAAGGTTATTGGTGCCGGCATTTTTTCTGGTGTTTCATTGCATGCATAACCAAACATAAGTCCTTGGTCGCCAGCCCCCTGTTCCGCCGTCAGTTTCCCCGGAGCTTTAGATGCATTTACACCTTGTGCTATATCGGCGGACTGACGAGTTAAGAGATTGGTAATAAATACTCGATCAGCATGAAAACTGTCATCCTTATTTGTATAACCTATCTCTCGGATCGCCTTACGCACCACAGCTTCGTAGTTTACATTAGACTTTGTCGTAATCTCGCCTGCCAAGATCACGGTGTTACTTTTAACAAGTGTTTCACATGCCACACGACTTCGCCGATCATCAACCAAGCAAGCATCGAGAACGCTATCTGAGATATAATCTGCGACTTTGTCCGGATGCCCCTCCCCTACAGATTCCGATGAAAATATAAAATTATCTGGCATTTTATTCCTTCTCCAATCGAGAGACTAGTTGCTCTTGTTCGGAAACCATCTCCTTTGGGAGATATTCCCCTAGTTTTGAAAAAAAATCTTGATGACGAGAAGCCTCTACACCCATCGATGAATTTGTGATTTTCATAAGTTCATTCCATCTTTCTTCAGTGTAGTCAAGCCCCTCAAGATTCATGTCTTCGAACCTAGGTATCCAGCCAATTGGTGACTCAAGCCCCTGGGCTTTACCTGCTATCCTATCCGCAATCCATAAAAGAACTCGGATATTGTCTCCATAACCAGGCCAGAGGAATTCACCTTTTTCGTTCCTTCGAAACCAGTTAACATGGAATATTAATGGAACTGGATTAAGTCCTGATACCATATTCAACCAATGTTGGATGTAATTCCCAATATGATAACCGCAAAAAGGAAGCATAGCCATAGGATCCTGTCTCATTTCTCCAACGGATCCTTCTGCAGCCGATGTCATTTCTGATCCCATTGTTGCACCCAAATAAACTCCGTGTTTCCAATTGAATGCCTGGCATACAAGAGGAATATCGTTCATCCTCCGCCCTCCGAAAATAAAAGCACTAATTGGTACGCCAGAGGGATCATCCCAAGCAGGATCAATAGTCGGGCATTGAGATGCTGGAGCTGTGAAACGTGAATTTGGGTGTGCCGCAAGTCGCCCGCATTCGGGAGTCCATTCATTCCCCTTCCAATCAATCAGATGGGCAGGTGGTTCATTAGTCATCCCCTCCCACCAAACATCACCATCATCCGTGAGTGCCACATTTGTGAAAATTGAATTCTCACGAAAAGATTCCATCGCATTGGGATTTGTCTTATAAGAGGTTGAAGGAGCGACACCAAAGAATCCCGTTTCAGGATTAATTGCATAAAGTCGGCCATCTTTCCCCTTCTTTATCCAGGCAATATCGTCACCAACGGTAGTAATTTTCCATTCAGTGAAATTATCTGGAGGAATCAACATAGAGAAATTTGTTTTACCGCAAGCGCTAGGGAAGGCAGCCGCAACATAGCTCTTCCCTCCTGCTGGAGACTCTATTCCTAAGATAAGCATATGTTCTGCAAGCCAGCCTTCATCTTTTCCCATGCAGGAAGCAATGCGTAGGGCGAGACACTTTTTCCCTAATAGAGCGTTCCCTCCGTAACCACTACCATAAGAAAAAATCTTTCGTTCTTCAGGAAAATGAACAATGTAACGATTGTCTAAATTGCAAGGCCAAGATGAGGAATCCTCCCCTGAAGTGATAGGGGCTCCGACTGAATGCAAACAGGGAATAAAAACCCCATCTTCTCCAAGGGCATCTAAAACCTCACCACCAATTCTCGTCATGATTCTCATGCTGACAGCAACATAAGGAGAATCCGATACTTCTACCCCAATCTGTGAAATGGGTGAAGAAATGGGGCCCATGCTGAAAGGGATTACATACATAGTGCGACCCCTCATACATCCCTGGAATAGTCTTTCTAGTGTTTTCTTCATCTGATCTGGATCCACCCAATTGTTGGTCGGACCTGCTTCAGATTTTGTTCGACTACAAACGAAAGTCCGATCTTCAACCCTGGCAACGTCGCGGGGATCCGATCGACAAAGATAACTATTTGGTCTTGTTTCGGGATTCAGACGAATGAATGTTCCGCTTTGTACCATCTCCTCACAAAGAGTATTATACTCCTCCTGAGAACCATCGCACCAATGGATTCTTGCTGGTTGGCATTGAGTCTCCAGATCCTCAATCCATTTATTCAATGCAAAATGTTTAGTTGCGGACTCAGCCTTAGTCCTTTGAACTTCCATTTTTATATTTTCCTTCAGGTTATATTGGAGCTGAAATTCCCGCTTTTACCTACCAGCATAAGGGATGCCCTTTTTCCTAAACATTTAATACGCGATACGAATTTAATCGGAAGATTGCAATGATTGTTGCCCACACCAAGGTGCGTGTAAGATATGCTGAAACTGACCAAATGGGAATTGTTTATCACGGTGTTTACCTAACATGGTTTGAGGTGGGAAGAATCATTCTCCTTGATGAGATTGGTCTCCCCTATCGAGAACTAGAGAATGCGGGATATCGCCTTCCGGTACTTGAGGCCAATCTTAAATATCTAAAACCTGCCTACTTCGATGATATAATTAAAATAGAAACTTTGATTAAAAATCGGCCTTCAGCAAGAATCAAAATTGAATACCATCTTTTCCGTAAAGATGAACTGATCTGTAGCGGATATACAGGTCATGCTTTCATAACCGACAAAGGTAGGGCGACGCGCCCACCATTAACTTTCGTTGAAAAAACTTCCCACCATTTCAACTGACTGCGAATTGGAGTTTAAAATTCTAAAACCACAACATATATTAATTAGGTAAAACATTATCTCCCCTGAATTTCAGCAGCAATGATTCCATTAATTTTTGATGTTGAGATACAACATTAAGATTTTATCTGGTCAGAATAAACCTCGGAAACACAAGCTGCAACTTCTTGAATGTCAAGGTCATCTGTAGATATTTTGACATTGAAACTCCCATATGCATCCTCCCGCTCCAATATTAGGTTTTTGATTCGGTTTTCTGGGTCCGAAGTATTCAGAAGTGGCCGGGTTTGATTATTCGAAGTGCGCTGAAGGATCGTCTCAACCGATGCATAAAGACACACAACAACACCCTTCCGAATCAGGAGTTCAGGCAATTCCGATTGGGTAATCATTCCACCTCCACAAGCTACCACACACCCCGAATTCGGATGCCCTTCAACAATAAAATCGCGTTCTAACTTACGGAACGTAGCTTCACCTGATTTCTCAAATATTTGTGAAATTGTCCGCCCAACTGAGTTTTCAATTTCGCGATCCGAATCTATGAAAATCATTCCCAAGCAATCTGCTACCAACCGACCGACTGACGATTTACCTGTCCCCATAAAGCCAACAATATAAAGATTCGGCCGTTCTTTTTTCTTTGAGCACATGGTAATAGATTAAGTTCAGAGTTTGGAGATTTCTCCCGTATTCACTTGCTGTTGTTTCCAATTATGCCGACGATAGAAGAATGAAGAACGACACAGTGGAGGCTACCATTAAAGCTGTAGTTCCAGTTCCTAATGGATATGCTATATTTCTCGGTCCTAGGGAAAAGACTATAATGATCCATGTGGATCTTTTTATTGGGAACGCAATCACTATGGCAATTAATGAGGAAAAAAAAGAGAGACCACTAACTCACGACCTTATTGTTAGTATGTTTCAGGGACTCGGAATCGAACTTGAACGTATTGTTATTTCTGAAATGAGTAACGATACCTTCTTTGCTCGTATCATTTTGCGGATGGAAAACGAATTGGGCTGCAAATTTCTAGAAATCGATGCCCGTCCAAGCGATTCTCTAGTGCTAGCCCTACAACGAAAACGACCGATTCTTGTAGCGAAAAATGTGTTGGATGGAACTGAGGACATGACTCAAATTCTAGAGAAAATTTCCAAGCAGGACGGCTAAAAGCATTTTACTATCTGGATAAACAACCCGAACTAATCGACTTAAGTCAATTTTTCCAACGAATATAAAAGACAACTGAAACGGTTTATTCTCTTAAAAACCTTCGAAGGTAAGTCGCAGTGTATGATTCTACTGTTGTGGCAAATTCGCTCCGGGTTCCAGAATAGAGTAATTGGCCTCCCTTCTCTCCGCCCTCTGGACCTAAATCTACAACCCAATCTGCTACATTGATTACATCTTGAAGGTGTTCAATTATGATAATTGTGTTCCCTGCGTCGCGTAGTCTGAAAAGCAAGTCCATTAATTTCTGTACATCTGCCCAATGAAGTCCAGAGGTCGGTTCATCAAGCAAGTAAAGAGTGTCCCCTTGCTGGCGCTTACTCAACTCGAGCGCTAATTTTATCCGTTGAGCTTCACCACCCGAAAGTGTATTGGAGGATTGGCCTAGACGCAAATATCCCAAGCCAACTTCCTCCAAAGTTTTTAACTTTTCCATAATCCGAGGTTGTCTGCTAAACAGCTCAAGAGAATCTGAGACCGTTAACTCCAGAACATCTGCAATGTTGTATCCCTTGAATCTCACATCCAAAGTTTCACGGTTATAACGGTTTCCCAGACAACTTGGGCATTCGGTGTAAACATCCGAAAGAAACTGCATGTCGAGACGAATCATCCCGTCTCCTCGGCAACGCTCACATCGGCCACCCATAACATTGAAACTAAATCGTTTGGGTTTGTAACCTCTTATTTTTGAAAGGGGGCAAAGGGAAAATAAATTTCTAAGCAGGTCGAAAAGTTTTACATATGTGGCAGGATTCGATCTGGGACTTTTACCTATGGCTGATTGGTCAATTCTGATTACTCTCTTGAAATTATCAAACCCATCAATTCTTCCATATGCACCAGGAACGACTCGAGATCTATTTAATCTCAAGGCAGCTGATTTGGCTAAAATATCGTTAACTAGAGAACTTTTCCCAGACCCTGAAACTCCGGTTACACAGGAGACCAATCCGACAGGAAACTTGACGTCAAATCCCTTGAGATTATGACAACGTGCACCATATATGCGAAGCCAACGATCTGATGGAGATAAATCATCAGCATTCTTATAGACTGCTGAACGACCACTCAGGTACTTCCCCGTCAGAGATTGCTTTGATTTTTCTGCCTCCTTAGGAGTTCCTTGGAAAACTAATTGACCACCTGACCTTCCAGCACCTGGTCCCAATTCAATCAGATGATCAGCAGCGCGAATTGTTTCTTCATCGTGTTCCACAACAATCACGACATTACCCCTTTCCTGAAGATCCCGTAGGTTAATTAGCAACTTAGCGTTATCATGGGGATGCAAACCTATAGTAGGTTCATCAAGAACGTAAACTACCCCAACCAAACCCATTCCAAGTTGAGTCGCAAGTCGTACCCTTTGGGCCTCACCACCGCTTAATGTGGAATAGGGTCGATCTAGAGAAAGGTATCCAAGGCCTACTTCCTCTAGGAAACGCAAGCGTTGATCCAACCCAATCACTGCTTCTGAAAGCTTTTCTGCCACTCCAACCGTATTTTGGAAGTCGCGAACTAGACGCAACCCATTCGCAATCGTGCATTTCATGAAATTAGGGAAGCTGGTTCCGTTCAAGAAAACCGAACGGCTTAAATCATTTAACCGTTCCCCATTGCACGTCGGACACTGGCTAGAAACCTGATACGATAGAAGACGCGCTTTGAGCCCTTCGCTAGAGGTCTTACCTCTGATTTCGTCTAATTCTGCGACGACTCCTTTAAATGGCACCATCTCAGATTTCCGATTCCCTCCCCTTAGCTTAAAACTGAAAAGTCTACTTCCGGTTCCGTGAAGTATTTGGTTGCGAATCTCGTTATCCAGGTTTTTCCAAGGAACTTCCGGATCAAATGGAAGTTGCTCAGCCAATTGTTTCAAGAGGGCATTATTTCGAATAACCATTCTTTTTGATCCAAATCGAAATGGTTTAATAGCCCCCTTTTTTACGCTCTTTTCAGGATCTGGAACCAATAGCGAATCAGAAAATTGACGAGTCTCTCCCATTCCACCACAGGTAATACAAGCGCCCTCTGGACGATTGTATGAAAATGACTTGGGTAAGATCGGTTCGTAAACCCGACTACACTCAACGCAGGCAAGATCCTGGCTCAAAACAAATTCACATTGATCCAGATCCCCACTACTCTCTACAACGATAACTGCTTGGTTGTTTCCTTCTCGAAAAGCAAGTTCCAAGGAATCAGCAACACGGCTACGTTGATCCGTCCTCAAGACAATCCGGTCGATTACAATCTCTACAGGTATTTCTAAAGGCGAGTACTCTATTAAACCTTTGTTATCTAGATTTTTGATTTCACCTCCAATCCGTACCCTCTGAAAACCTCGTTGTTGTAATCTCGGCAACTCTTCGCGAAGAACAGCTGCTTTTGCTTCCAAATAAGGAGCTAAAAGCATTATTCTGCTGCCCTCTGCCTCCTTGAATATCCTATCGATACATTGATCAAGTGACCGTCGTTCAATAACACCACCATCTAATGGACACTTAACCGTTCCCCCGATAGCCCAAAGGAGACTAGCGTAGTCGCTAATTTCCGTTGCTGTAGCTACAGTACTACGAGGATTAACCCCTGTCCCCGTTCTCTGCTCAATGGCTATTACGGGAGAAAGCCCATGTATAAAATCCACATCAGGATTTTTTACTTGCTCTAGAACTTGACGTGCCTTTGTAGAGAGACTGTCAATGTATTTACGATATCCTTCCGCATAAACAGTGTCAAAAGCAAGGGATGATTTCCCTGAACCACTAACTCCAGTAATCGCTATAAAGCTGTCTCTTGGAATACGCAATTCAATGTTGGCAAGATTGTGCTCGCGTGCACCCTTTATGTGAATGAATTTAGACTCTCCTTTCTCAGCACTCATTATTGGTCGCAAAGATAAATCACTTCATCGTTGAGTTTCAGTATGAATGAATCAAAACCCAAGCTATACGTCAAACAGGGCTGCCCATGGTGCAGTCAGGCAATTCGATTCCTGCAAGATAAAGCTATCGATGTAGATCTGCGTGACGTAAACAAAAGTTCCACTGATTTCCAGCGGTTGATCGAGATCAGTGGTCAAACACTTACTCCGACACTTGAATTCGAAGAATTTATGGTTGTCGACTTTAGTGTGCCAGAATTTATTAGGGCCATCAACGAAAGACCCGACGTGAAGCGAAAACTCGGGATAGGCCCAAACTTTGATCAAACCTAACAACAAAAAAGAAATAGGATTGTTTGATATAAGCGATAGCCAAAACAGAATGGATCACTCCAAACAGTATAGCCTACATTTGATCAACAATTGTCCTGGCAAATTCGGAACACTTAACCTCTTTCGCACTTTCCCTAAGTCGGGCAAGATCATAGGTCACAGTACCTTCACTAATGGTATTCTCAAGTCCCTTTATGATCAGATCTGCCGCTTCGTGCCAACCGAGGTATCGAAACATCATCTCTCCAGATAAAATAAGTGAACCAGGATTTACCTTATCTTGCCCTGAATACTTTGGTGCAGTGCCATGAGTGGCTTCAAAAATCGCATGCCCAGTATCATAGTTAATGTTTGCTCCTGGAGCCATTCCAATACCTCCAACTTCCGCCGCTAGTGCGTCGGATATGTAGTCCCCATTAAGATTCAGAGTAGCAATTACATCATACTCCGATGGTCGCGTCAAAATTTGCTGAAGAAATGCATCAGCAATAACATCCTTAACAATGAGACCATTCGGTAGTTGGAGCCAAGGACCACCGTCAATTTCCTGAGCCCCAAATTCCCGTTTCACAAGATCATACCCCCAGTCACGGAAAGCTCCTTCCGTAGATTTCATGATATTCCCCTTGTGAACTAAGGTCACGCTGTCGCGATTCTGTTGCAGCGCGTATTGTACCGCTGATCGAACAAATCTAGAAGTTCCCTCAATCGAAACTGGCTTTAATCCAATTCCTACTGACGATGGGAATCTAATCTTGCGAAACTTCTCAGGGAATCTTTCCAAAAGAAACTTCTTCAATATCTCAATGTCTTCGCCTCCTTCTTCAAATTCTATACCGGCATAGATATCCTCAGTGTTTTCTCGGAAAATGACCATGTCGACTAATTCAGGCATTTTAAGAGGGCTTTCAACACCTCGGAAATACCGTACTGGTCTTAGACAAACAAAAAGGTCAAGTTCTTGCCGAAGAGCTACATTTAACGAACGAATACCTCCTCCAACGGGTGTAGTAAGAGGACCTTTTATACCGACTCGATATTTCTTAAAATCAGACAGACTTTCTTCTGGTAGCCAGGTGTTGAACAAGTCAAAAGCCTTCTGCCCAGCGTAGACTTCTTTCCATTCGATAACTCGGCTTTGACCGTAGGCTTTAGATACCGCACCTTCGAATACTTCCCTAGCTGCAGACCAAATATCCGGCCCGATTCCGTCTCCTTCAATAAAGGGAATTATCGGTTGATCAGGGACCTTTAGCTTTCCATTTGAGAATTCGATTTCCATTTCAAGTATTACTGACTGGCGATTGTGTCCACACTAGCTATTACTAAATTATCAAATAATTCAATACTATCTTCTTACAACGGGTCGGGTTTAAAGTATCGAAAGACACATAGTATTTCCAATTCACCATACTTTACCAACCCAAAGACAAATTCCCAGCTATTCTTTGGGCTGAAGTCATACAGCCCCCCACCAAGGATGGGGGGCTGTATACACCATCGATTATCTCCTAACCGACTGCTCCAAAAGGATAACCAGATAATAGAATTACCTGGATCCAAGATAAGGTGTATCCTAGCGGATTACCTTTTTTTTCGAGTGACCGCCTTTTTAGCCGGTGCCTTCTTCGCCGCCTTCTTAGCCGGTGCTTTCTTCACCGCCTTCTTAGC
>CEUS01081338.1_pt1 | contig 46587 bp, 43 predicted proteins | sample 427031 | NCBI WGS metagenome assembly CEUS01 (sample SAMEA2622837, study PRJEB7988) | marine metagenome | biome: marine biome (ENVO:00000447); feature: marine epipelagic mixed layer (ENVO:xxxxxxxxx); material: "saline water (ENVO:00002010), including plankton (ENVO:xxxxxxxx)" | depth 140 m | reverse complement strand
GCTCGCGGAAACACTGTCCGATCCCGACTGTGATCGCAACGAGCTCTGCCGTCATATACTCACAGATCTCTACTACCCAAAGTTGGCGGGGGCCGATCTCTCGAGTTTGTCCAAGACCCAGCAGATTGCGTTGCTGCAGATGGACCCGCGTAACGTCACACTCGAGCCTGAGTACTATGGAGAACTCGACGTGGAGCAGTATACACCCAGAAAACCGTTACTCTGGCTCTGGGAGATGTTCGACCGCAGCCCTCTGGGTGAGAACATTGAGTTAGGTATTCGCTTTCGCCGTGTCTTGGCACCGTACGTTTTTGCTAGGTGCGGTAAGAACTTTAAGGCATTCACTCATGTCCGGTTTTCTTTTGGGTATAACCTAGAAGTCGGAGACAACGTGGTGATCCACCGGCACGTGCTCCTGGATGACCGGGGCGGCATCGAAATCGGTGATGGCTCCTCAGTTTCGGACTTCGCGAATGTGTACTCACATTCCCATAACATCGTAGATGGAAGAATCATCTACAGGCCTAAGACAGTTATCGGTAAGGGAGTAAGAATTACCTATCACGCAACGATCCTCGCAGGAACTCATGTGGCTGATGACTCAATGATCGGAACCAGTGCCGTACTTACCAAAAGCACTGAACCCCACTGGGTCTACGTCGGTGTCCCGGCAAGAAAAGTCAAAGAGAAACCAGCTGATGAGCGGGAGGCGAAAGCCGGACCAACGGGCGATCCCATGGCTGACGGCTAGCTAGTTTAATCTTCCTCGCCTTGATACATGTCCTGTAGCTTGTTCACGACTGCCGGATCGGCAAGCGTGGTTGTATCTCCCACTGTTCGACCCTCGGCAATGTCTTTCAGCAAGCGGCGCATAATCTTGCCAGACCTCGTCTTTGGGAGGTCGGCGCTGAAGATCACAAGCTCTGGCTTGGCAATCGCCCCGATCTTCTTGGCAACATGGTTCCGCAACTCTGTCTCGAGGGTTTCCGAGCTTCCGTGGCCCTCCTTGAGTGTCACAAATGCCGCAATCGACTCTCCCTTAATTTCGTGAGCCTTTCCTACCACGGCTGACTCTGCCACGGTTGGATGGTCCACCAAAGCGCTTTCAACTTCCATAGTACCGATACGGTGTCCTGCCACGTTCAGCACATCGTCGACCCTACCCAGGATCCAAAAATATCCATCGTCATCGAGCTTAGCCCCATCGCCCGGGAAGTAGGTGTTGTCCCACTTCGACCAGTAAGTCTCCCTAAACCGCTGATCATCACCCCAAACCGTGCGAAGCATCGATGGCCACGGTGAGCTGATTGCCAAGTAACCAGCTGAAGTTGTCTCTCCTGCCTCGTTAAGGATCTCCGCATCGATACCTGGGAACGCTCGCGTGGCTGTTCCCGGTTTGGTTTCGGTAATCCCCGGCAGAGGAGTGATCATGATCGCTCCTGTTTCAGTTTGCCACCATGTATCTACAATCGGACACTGCTCACCACCAATCACCCTGTGGTACCAGATCCAAGCCTCAGGGTTAATTGGCTCTCCAACCGTTCCTAACAGGCGAAGCTCTGAGAGATCGAACTTGGCTGGCCACTCATCGCCCCAGCGCATGAAAGCACGAATCGCAGTTGGGGCCGTGTAGAATACTGTCACACCATACTTCTCACAGAGTTGCCAGAACCTTCCACGATCCGGTGTATCTGGGGCACCCTCGTACATGAAAATCTGGGCGCAGTTTGCTAGAGGTCCGTACACGATGTAGGTGTGACCGGTGATCCAACCCACGTCAGCCGTACACCAGTAAACATCCCCGTCGCGTAGGTCGAACACTGCCCGCGTTGTCGCATATGCCTGGGTCAAGTAACCGCCCGTGGTATGCACCACACCCTTGGGCTTACCGGTTGTCCCCGAAGTGTAGAGGATGAACATCGTATCCTCCGCGTCCATAGGCTCCGGGTGAGAATCAGCCGACGCCTCAGCTATAAGGTCATGATACCAATAGTCACGACCCTCCCGCATCCTGGGATCAACCTGCGTGCTAAGCTCACCCCCGCGCTCAACTACAACCACATGCTCAACTGTCGGCGAGGCATCCAACGCCTCATCTGCGTTCTTCTTTAGTGGGACAATACCTCCTCGTCGCCATCCGCCATCCGCAGTTATAAGGACTTTTGCTTCAGCATCATTATTGCGATCTGCGAGCGACTCGGGGCTAAACCCTCCGAATACAACTGAGTGAATCGCACCGATGCGAGTGCAGGCTAGCATCGCGACCACGGCCTCGGGAATCATGGGGAGGTAGACTGTTACGCGGTCACCTTTCTTCACGCCTAGTCTCTTAAGCGCGTTCGCTAACCTACAAACCTCTTCGTGCAGCTCTGCGTATGTGTAAGTGCGCTCGTCTCCCGGTTCTCCCTCCCAGATAAGGGCTGTCCGATCCGAGTGACCCGCTTCTAGGTGCCGGTCTAAGCAGTTATAGGAGACATTCAACTTTCCACCAGTGAACCACTTGGCATACGGCGGCGTCCACTCGAGAACCTGCTCCCAGGTCTCGAACCAATCCAAGTGCCCTGCCCAATCTGCCCAATATGCCTCACGGTCTGCAGACGCATGAGCGTAGATACCCGGGTCGTTGATTACCGCACGAGCGCGAAAAGAGTCCAGAGGTGGAAAACGACGGTCCTCAGTGAGTAGGGCGTCGAGTGATCCTGAGTCGCTGCTCATGTGGGCGTCCTCGCTCATTTAGCTTCTGGTCCAGTGACCGACCAGCACCAGGGGCGGCTCAATTTGCACACCCGACCATGGTGAGCAAGGCTCAATCCATAGCAACATAAGTCGCTAACTCGTCTGAGCTGAGCATGATCTCGAAGATTTTCACAGTTTTCGCAACGAGCTGACGAACCACCGCTACCCCTTCCCTGATAGCCTTCCTCGGCAGCCCTAGCTTGAACCGGACCTCCGTCTCAGCCGCTGATGGTTCGTGAGAGCTATCCCTGAGTCGAAAACGCAGGGATAGCGGTCTAGTATATCCGTCGGGTAATAAACCAGAGAGGGCTGTAAACCTTCGAAGCGCATCTTCAGGATCCCCCACGAATGAGGCCAAATCGACTACGAGCGCGAGGTTTCCGGCTAGGCCCTGACTAGTTTCATCAAGATACACATCAATACTGGCGTAGTCTGGACCGTTTGGAAGGTGGAAGAACAGGTACGCACTGCGGGTTGATTCGCCCTCCCATTTACCTTCGAACTGGTGGCTGGTGGTCTTTTGAAGTCCAGAAAGCTTCCAGTCCGTGCTCTCAACTCCAGCTCGAACAGCCTCTATGAGTGGCTCGAGGGTATAAATCTTCTGCTTTTCAGACAAATTCACAGGACACTACTCCCATGTCCGGAATGTGATGGACCCATGAGGATTTTGATCGGGTTGACACCCCTTTACCAGAGCCATATAACCTTTGGAATAGGCGTAGCGATCCGGTTCCAATATCAGCATCGGTATAGGACCATATGGTAATGAAGTCTGATTCTAGTGATTGTCGGCTGCGAGAAGCCCTCGAGGCCAGTGGGCAGCGCTTCACTGAGCAACGTGGGGCAGTATATCGCTATCTGGCAGACACAAAAATTCACCCAACTGCTGATGAAGTCTTTATAGCTGTGCGTCAGAACCTTCCCGGCATCTCTCTCGCCACTGTATACAAAAGTCTGGAGACCCTGGTCGGATGTGGACTCGCCGTCAAGTTGACATACGCAGACCAGTCCGCACGGTACGATGGCCGAACCGACCCACACCACCATGCTCGATGTGTAGTGTGTAGCTCAGTCACAGATATTCCAGGTGAAATCCCTTCCCGAGAGATCCACTCGCTTCGAAATCGGTCGGGCAACTTCACTGTAACGGGATACCATTTAGAGCTATCCGGCTACTGCTCATCTTGTTTGCCGGAAGGTGGACCAGCGCCCGTCTCTGCCTGACGCGCATCTCTACCAGCTTGAGTTTCCCACGCGGCGATCGGTTGCTCGAATTTGTCGCTGTTTCCTTGGCAGCGACGTTCACGGTTGTAGGAGCGCTAGACGCCCAACAGATATCTGAGTTCAGGAGCAACGTCTCCAACACATTCGGCCGTGCGAGTTGGGGTCAAGCTTCCTGGGGCATGATGGTCGTCTCCTTGGACGCTGGTGATACACTCTTCGCGGTCGAGCCAGATTCCGCGCTAGCGCCGGCATCGAACCTCAAGCTTCTCACTTCGGCAGCCGCTCTCCGCGCGCTCGGCGCAGAATACCGATTTCGAACTTACGTCATCACCAATGGCGAGGTAGATGAAGGGATTGTTGATGGAGACCTGATCTTGTACGGAACTGGCGACCCTGGAATCTCAGACCGTTTCTACCCGAGAAAAGACGAAGTCTTCCACAGACTGATCGACCAGCTAGCAGCCCTAGGCATTCATACGGTTAGAGGCGACCTGGTGGGTGACGCGTCATATCTTCCTGGCCCTCTACGACCAGCTGGATGGGAAGCAGACGACCTTAACGAACACTTCGCCGGAGCAGTTTCAGCACTTTCTTATAACGAGAACGTTGTCTCTTTTCAGGTCGTGCCAAGCCAGGCAGGGCAACGTCCCCTCGTGACCACCGTCCCCCCACATTCTGGACTGCAGGTGCTGAATACGGCAGAGACGGTGACAGGAAGCGCTCGTCCTAGGCTAGCAATCCTCCGGGATAAACCACTTGATCCTGTTCGCGTGCAAGGACGTGTCGGTGTTGGTACACGAGATGTCTGGCGGCAGATGACAGTTTCAGTTCCAGCACACTTCACGGCCTCATCTTTCCGAGAGTCACTGAAAGAGCGCGGGATTGAGATTCGAGGCGGTATTCGCATCGTTGAAACACCGGAGGAGTCAGCATTGGGTAAATTTTCTGCCCCTGCATTAGGACGGCGCAGTGCAAGGGTTCTTGCTCGTCATATTTCAGAACCCCTACCAGCTTACTTGGAGGTCGTGAATAAGGAGAGTAACAACCTTTTCGCTGAGCTACTTTATAGGACCATAGGGCGTGTTAAACGAGGAAGTGGATCTTCAAAGGCGAGCGCACGAGCAATTCGGTCGGAGCTGGAAGATATCGGGATCGACATGTCGAGTGTGGTCCAGCTCGACGGATCAGGGCTGTCCGCAGGCAACCGGGTAAGCGCTGCCACCTTTGTGGAGGTGATTGACCGAATGGCTAATAGTCCAGAGTGGACAGCATTCTGGGCCTCGCTTCCGGAAGCTGGTCGCCGCAGAGGTCTCCGGCGAATGTACCGGACCGCCGCAGTTGGGAATCTTCGCGCCAAGACAGGAACAATCGCTGGTGTATCTGCACTTTCAGGAATGGTCCGATCAGCTAATGGCGAACGTCTGGCATTTTCTATCATCGTGAACGGCACGCCATCCCAGAACCGAGCTAAAGGTGTCGAGAATCAGATCGGTGCCCTACTCGCTTCATTTGAGAGGGTGGATGAAACCAACGCACCAGAGCACGTTACTGAACCACTAGTATCGCCACGGGACGAAACAGCTGATACAGGCAACCGTCACCATGTGGCCCCAGGCGATAACCTTAGCATGATAGCGGACCGCTACGGAATTACCCTCAGTGACTTGTTACAAGCCAATCCCAACGTGGACGCGAATCGCATCCGAACCGGTCAATGGCTGAAAATCCCCACTAGGAGAGGCTCAGACTAGGAGAACTCAGGTTGCCCGGCCTGTGGCTGAGCGCAAGCGACGTCTTAGTTCCACGAGAGACATCGTACTCAAGGTCCGCACAGCTGTTCGTTCACTGTTCCAGCGTACTTCGCGCAGCTCGAGTGGCTCAGCATCAACACCCTCCATAAGCTGGAGAATGAGGTAGAAGCGCCCCTTATAGTCCGTGCCCCCTTCTTCGCGGACCATAGCCATCCACTCACGGCCATTTACATCCGTAAACTCTCTCATTCCCCTAACCAGTCCGTCTTAATTGGAAAGTGGTGACAAATCTTTATTCATCAAGCAATTAGGATTAATGGTATCAGTCCGAATACTATTACCACACTAAGAAAGATTATCCAGAACAAAAGTCCTACAAGAGCAAATCCGAGAATAAAACAAACTAGAAGAAGCTATTCCGTCTAAATTTACCTTGCCTCCGCAAAATCAGCTCATTCAAAACACCGAACTGTCTCCGTAAAGGCTATCAATGAGCCTACATGCGCCAAGAAACAACTCTGGATAAAAGGCACAACCTTGTGTTTAAGGCCTTGATAGAAGAAAAACACTTCCTTCCGTTCACCATTTTTCGGAGATAACAGGTACTCACGACACACGTACGACCCACATCCTCATATCTGATTGAGCTAAGCTCGCGCCACCCGCCTCACCGCCTAACCGAAGCGTCGTAGAACCTTCTGCGCCGGGAACCATGAGGTAGTACGCAGCAGCCGACGACCTTAGCCTACCAGATCCGCTGAAGTCATTTGGCCCAACCACCGCTGGTTCGAGGGGATACGGGGTACCCAGAAACGCTCGCAAGTCGAAGTCCTGATAAACAAGGGGGCCTGTTGTTATCTCCAGTCCATCCAAGTACATGGCTGACCACCAGTCGGCAAGCAACTCAGTCCATGTCCCGCCAAATTCAGCAATCACATTGTTGACCCCAGTTCTCGTAGTCTGTGACAGGCGGGCAAGAATGTCATCATTCCCCTGGTCCTCCATGTAGAGAACCTGAAGGAAACCAGCACCTCGTTCAGCTAGTGAGCCCTGCCCCGTCGTGACAATCGTGCTTACCGTGTCGGTCTTGGTCAGATAGTGGCGTGCACGCAGTCTAGTGCCTGAACGAAAGAGCTCAGAGCTAGGTGTGTTACCTAGAGTGTCATAAGCGCGAGCCACAATTTCCTCTGCCATCTGGGCAAGCCCCTCTGATAACCAGAGTTCCTCTGACCTTTCCGCACCTAGGACAAGGGTCCGTTGGTTGAAGGTCACCATGTGCTGAAACTCATGCGCCAGAATGGAGGGGACTGCCCGAAGTACTTGGCGGATGGGCTGGGGGTCGGAGAACTGCCCTCCCGGATCAGGTACGAGCGAGTAGAAGACCTCACCCCCGTTACTTCCTGGTTCATTAGGCAAAAGGTCTAGCCCGAAGAAAAAACCGCCTACGAAGCCGCTACTACCCCTAGGAGTCAGGCTATTCACGACAGGTGTGAAAAGAATGACTACGCGTTGATTAGAATCCAAATCTGAAGTCGCCCCGAATCTCGAAGTGAGTTCCGGGTGAATGACTTGATCGAAGCGTTCGGCAAAGGCCTGAAGTGAATCCGTTGTAAATCCTCCGTATGGAGCATTTTGGTCAACGAAGATGGCAGCTTCAGATCCCACATACCTTGCGACGGCTGTGACCTCATCAAAGCCGCCATCGACATTGAGTACACTGAATGACCTAACTTCACCGCGTACGGGAACCTGGCCGGAACTGCCAACCACGGGCCTGACCTGGGAAGGCCGATCCACTCGGCCCTCCCGGACCAGATCAGCTTCAAGATTTCGGAGGTGTTGGTCCCATGCAATCTGTGGATCGGAAGCCGCGTTGAGATCTACCTCTACTGAAACCTCAGACGAAGCCGGAAATGCTCGTGTTGTAACAACAGAGGGGCCGGAGGAACCGAGCGCCGTAAGTTCAAACGGGTGCTCAGCAGCTTCTACTGTACTCCCTGAGTAAACCACAGTGAGGTATTCCACTCCAGAACCACCGGAGAGGGTGTGACACTCAAAGCCGCCGTCATCGGAAAAGTTCAACACTTCCCCGACTTGAAGGGTGGTTAGCTGACCATCACCAGTCACAGTGAACGATTGAAGTTGGCTCGATACGGTCCCCAGCTGGACCCTAACTTCGACTTCGCGGGTTGGGAGACACTCAGGGACCTCTACTCTGAGGCTTGTCGGTGAAGAGGCCATGACACGCCCCCGAACCCCTGAGAAGAGTACGATGTTTTCAATGGCCGCTTCGGAACTAAAGTTGCTGCCTGAAAGCGTGACAGTACTTCCAGCCGAAGCCGACGTCGGGGTAACCTGGCTCAAGATAGGTGAGAGAACAGCAAAAGCTTCAAACGTCACTGTTCCTGAATTCGGGTGCTCGACCACGGATGCTCTTATCATCACACTACCCGGAGAGTTGCCAAGCAAGACATCTACTTCGCTAGACCCCGTTGAATCCGATACAGTCGTCGTAGGGCCAACTAGGATCGCATCCCCTTGTACGATAGACCAAAGAACAGTGATTGATTCTTGGGGAGAACCGGAGTCCGGTGCCCTGACTATCACACGTAACGAGTTTCTGAGTTGGGTCCCGATAGAGCCGAACTGACCATCTCCACTAGCTATGATTAGCTCCAAATCGGCTGGCGTAACGGTGGTCGGCTGTGAATTGCAGGAAGCCATCACAATCACAGCTGGCACCACTAGAAACTTGTTAAGGCACCGGCCTATAATCATCAACAATTCCCCCGAAGGCTCAGGAGATTAATGATCTGAGTACCCGTCAACGAAGCAATTACGAAGCGGATGTGAGGCAGCCCTGCTCACGTGCCTCGGAAGGCCCGAGTAGCCAGTTTTTTGACTTGCGATACCGCCGGGAATTCTCTGATTTGGAAGCCCTTGTGCCCTCCAAATAGGAGAGAGGCATAAAGGTGAGTATGTTGGCGTATTGTAATCTGGCCTGAAACGATCACGAACAGCTGGTGTTACAAGGTGCGTTCTCCCACAGCCGGTGCCGAAGGTATCCGATAGAATCTGCCCGGGGCGCCATAGGGCGTCAAACTTTTTCAGACGTCTGAGAGGAGCCAACTTCCCGATGCGAAGTGCATTTCCCGCTCTTATCGTAGCCCTGCACGCTTTATCACTCTTTGAGGTATCAGAAGCACAGGCACAGGTAATTCCGTCAGCGTATACCTACGTGGAGGAGCGCCAGGAGGCTGGCCTGTTTGCCGGTTTCCGTAACGCCGCTAGAGGTCGGTTTGGTTACGGCCCCCCAGGCGGTCAGCTTCTGGGAGCTCGGTATGGCATTGAGCTTGCCGGCCCTCTCTCTCTCGAAGGCATCGTGGGAACCATGCATGGTATGAGGGACATCATTAATCCTGGGCGCCCAGAAGGAGACCGCGTTATAGGCGAAGGCGACGTGTTGCTCACAACAATCGACGCTCGCCTGAAGCTTACTGCAACGGGAAATCGATCTTGGCACGGCTTAAGCCCATTCATGGTTTTTGGTGGGGGGATCGCCTTCGATCTCGCAGGTGCGTCTGCCGCCGAAGAGCTTTTAGAACCTGAAGACGTTTTCGAGTTCGGTAAGAGCTTCTTTGGAACGCTAGGATTAGGAACACGATGGTTTGTTACGGACCGTGTTGCTCTTAGAACTGATGGGGTCTTCTCACTCTGGCAGCTCGATACGCCCCCGGGCTTTGGTGGCACTTTGTATGGGTTTGAAGATGTGGCTGAGAATGAGTGGGTCCGAGCTCTATCTCTTACGGCCACTTTAATGTTTCGCTGGTGACTAGAAGTTTTGAGTCCCGCACGGCCGATTGGTTGTCCGTGCATGAGGCCACCGAGAAAATCATAGCGGGAGTCACGCCCCTCAGGGTTGAGCGTGTCCTACTGTCGGACAGCCTTGGGCGAGCCTTAGCGGAAGACCTGGTGGCTGATGCCACCCTTCCACCCTGGAATAACAGTGGCATGGATGGTTTCGCGGTTCGTGCGAAAGACATCAAAGGAGCAAGCAAGGAATCTCCAATTCGCTTAGTAGTCACGCGACATGTGAGAGCAGGTGATGCACCCGGTCCCGAAGTCGGTCAGGGCGAGGCCGTGCGGATCATGACTGGCGCACCTGTGCCATCACTAACTGACTCGGTGGTTCGTGTTGAGGATACCGATGCCGAGTCCGATTCTGGAGTTGTGCAGGTCTTTGATGATCGTGATGCAGGTGCTAACGTGCGGCCTGCCGGTCAGGATATGCGCCCAGGAGAAAGGCTGCTTGGGTTAGGTCACACGATCGCACCAGGAGCTGTGGGAGTCCTCGCTTCCGCTGGACGGGGTCGCGTCTTAGTCCACAGCCGCCCTCAGGTAGCAGTGTTAACAACAGGCAATGAGTTACGCGGTCCTGATCAGTTTGAGGACGTTAGATCTGGAGCTGGCATTCCTGACTCGAACGGACCTATGACATCGGCATTGGTTGCCGCTGCTGGAGGATCTGTGATGCAGTTGGGTCCATCAGCAGATGACGAAAGAGACCTAAGGAACTGGATCAACAAGGCCGAAGATTGTGACGCTCTAATCACGGTTGGCGGTGCGTCGATGGGAGACGCTGATCTCGTCAAGAGAGTCTTAGATCGAATGGGCTATCGATCAGGATTCTGGAGGGTGCGCATGCGGCCAGGAAGTCCTGTGGGCTTTGGGTGGCTCCCACGCGGAGATAGGCTGCAGCCAGTCTTCAGTCTTCCTGGAAATCCGACGTCAGCATTTGTGACTTTCGAATTGCTGGTCCGCCCATTCCTACTGCGGTTAGGTGGACACCGTGACACTGACCGGAGGCGAATCGTCTGCCGGACTGAAGAGGCTATACATTCCCCTGCTCAGCTGACGTACTTTCTTCGTGTGCAGCTCTCAGGAACCAGTGAAAATTCCGGAGTTCGACTAACCGGACCGCAGGGCTCTGGTCTGGTGAGTGGCTTGGGTCGGGCGGATGGTCTGGCAATCATACCAGAAGATGTATCCAGAGTTCAGGAAGGTGAGGGAGTCACCGTAATGCTGCTTGAAGGATGATCATCTGGAGGTTGGGAGTTGTGGTCCTTATAGTCCTGGGGACCATGGCCTGCGGACTGCCCCGTTGGCCAGTCAAGGGCCCACTCACCTCTGATTTTGGGCTTCGGGTATTACTCAGGAGCCCCGACATACACCGTGGTGTGGACTTTGGAGTACCAACAGGCACAGAGGTTCGAGCGATGGACGGGGCCCGGGTCCGCTTTGCCGGAGTCATGGACGGTTTTGGCAACGTAATATGGCTCGATCATGGACGATCTACCCTAACCGTATACGCCCACCTTTCCGAGATCAGAGTCCAAGAAGGTGAGAGTGTTACAGGAGGACAGGTTATTGGACTCAGCGGAGCTTCCGGAAATGTTACTGCCCCTCATCTACACTTTGAGATTTGGCGCTGGGGGCGCGAGGTTGACCCAGTCCCTCTCCTAGGTGGCAGGCCAACTATCTAAGACCGCTCTCTGAGCGCTTCGATTTCCTGCACCAGTCGCGGGATGACTTCGAATAAGTTCCCAACGATCCCATAGTTTGCGATGTCAAAGATCGGAGCATCGGCGTCATCATTAATCGCCACAATCGTCTGCGCAGTCCGCATCCCTGCAAGGTGCTGAATAGCTCCAGAAATTCCCACGGCAATGTAAAGTTTTGGGGCGATAGTCTTACCCGTCTGCCCTACCTGCTCGCTATGAGGCCTCCATCCCGCATCTACCACGGCTCTTGATGCTCCTAGGGCAGCTCCAGGACCCAACGCATCTCGAAGCTGCTCAAGCAATCTCCAGTTTGAAGGCTCCCTCATCCCCCGCCCGCCCGAAACCACCGTCGATGCGTCAGATACATCGAGTACACTCTTGGCTAAAGTCTTTCGCTCGAGTACGCGCACCGGCCATAACCCAGGGTCAATATCTGGCCTAAACATATGTACCTGAGCAGACTCCGGAGACTCACAGGCCGGGAAGAGATTCGGACGAAGAGACATAAGTGCTGGTGTCGCCTTGATCTCAAGCTCAACCAAAGCTTTACCGGCATAAACGGGACGCTCTATCACTACTTGACCATCCTCTACCCGGACACCTGTCACATCGGTGGCGAGTGGCACATCCAGAAGTGCCGCAACCCGTGGAGCCAGATCTTTACCTAGTGTTGTGGCTGCGAGCATAACTGCAGCGTAGTCGCCCTGGTTCACGCGGTCACGGATTACTCTGGCGTACCCTTCAGGGTTGTAGTCAGAAAGCTCAGCATGCTCAGCGATATCAATACGCACTACTCCAAATTGTCCGAACTCAGCCGCATTCTCAGCAGTTCCTGGACCACCCAAAACCAGCACATGGACGCTGCCGCCTATCTCAGATGCAATACTAGATGCAACAGTGACAACTTCGCTGCCGGAAGTGCTTATCCGGCAATTCCTTTGCTCTAAAAAAACCATTACATCAGCCATCAGATCACCTTGGCCTCTTCCCGGAGCACCCTAAGTAACTCGGGGACAGCATCTGGCCCCTCGCCAACGATTCGACCTGGTGGACGTGATACAGGTTTGAAAAGACCTCTTACACAGACGCGTGACTCCGTCAATGCAGCTGCTTTAACCTCCAAGGGTTTCCTCTTGGAAGCCATTATATTCTTGAGGGTGGCCAGTCGTGGCTCGTGGGGACCTTTTGCGATGGTCAGAACAGCAGGAAGATCAACTTCGACAACCTCAGTAGTGCTATCAACTTCTCGACAGCAGATAGCCCTCCCATCGAGAATTTCGAAGGATAGAACCCCGGTTACACACGGGCGTCCGATAAGCGCCGCCACCATTGGTCCAACCTGCTGTTGGTCATCATCCACAGCCTTGATTCCGAATAGGATGAGTTCTGCCTCAGCGGACTCTACCTCTTTAGCTAGAGCCTTCGCGGTTCTTAGCCCGTCCATATCAAAATCACCGGTAAGAAGCACCGCACTGTCAGCTCCCATCGCAAGCCCCTTACGCAGGGTTTCCTGAGCGGACATATCGTCCAAGGTGACCAGAGCTAACTCACCATCATCGCTTGCGTCCCTTTGCCGGAGACCAAGTTCAATAGCGTATTCGTCATAGGGACTGATGATGTATTTGACACCTTCGAAATCGATCGCTGAACCAGAAATATCTATCCGTATGCTCGTCCCTGTATCCGGCACACGCTTTAGGCACACGATGACTCTCACAAGGTGAACCTATCCACTAATGGAAAGATGGATCCGTCATAGCGTAGCACCTAGAATGCCGAAGCAAGTGGCCGCAATGGCTCCCCCCACCAATGCGTATGGCAACTGCGTGCGTACGTGATCAATGTGGTCAGTTGCTGAAGCCATTGATGACAGTATCGTCGTGTCGCTGATTGGTGAGCAGTGGTCACCAAAGATACCCCCTGCTAGCGAAGCTGCGACGAAGGGTGAAAGAGGAAGGCCGAGTGTTAGCGCTGCGGGTACCGCTATCGGAAGCATAATTCCGAATGTGCCCCAGCTGGTACCGGTTGCAAAAGCGATTCCCCCAGAAACAAGGAATACGAGTGGCAAGTATAAAAAGTTTGGCATTGTCCCCGCGGTCACTTGAGCCACGTATTCACCAGTCCCAAGGATCTCGATAACATCCCCAAGTGCTAGTGCTAGCAGGATAATCAACGCTAAAGGTACTAGGGCTCCAGCTCCCTTGAGAGCAATCTTCACTAGCTGATCAATTGTGAACGCACGCTGCCACCGAAGCATCACCCAGGAAGTTGCCAGGCCGGCTAGAACTGACCACAGCACGCTAGTTGAGCCGGATCCGTCAAGTAGAGAACCATTGCCAGTCACGTATAATGCAACCGGCATGAACAAGACCATCGTGACAATGGGCAAAATCATGTTAACCGCACGAGCCGGCACACCCTCAACGACCTCGGGAGTCAGAACTTCCTCATCGATCATGGGAGTCGCATCTGGCCACAGAACCTGACCATCTCTTGCGCGAGCTTCAGCCCTCTTCATAGGGCCTAGGTCGATGCGCCATATGATCACCGCCAGTACCATGAAGACTGCAGCGATCGCGTAGAAGTTAAATACTACTGCTTGCAGGAAAACCCGCAGTGCGTCCTCGACACCGAGGCCCTCAAGAATGCCAAGATTGTAAGCACCCCAGGCATTCATAGGGATCAGAATACAGATGGGAGAAGAAGTCGAGTCTATGATATAAGCCAGCTTCTCACGTGAGCACCTGTAACGATCAAATAGGGGTCTGGAGATCGCCCCAGCCACAAGTACAGTGATGTTTCCCTCGATGAAGATCACGATGCCTGTAAGCCATGCCAGTAGCTGTGCCCGCATAGGTGAATCCACCCACCGATTGCGCTCAAGCATAGCCACAAAGCCACGCACCCCCCCCGACATTTCAAGCGTGGCAATCAAGGCTCCAATCACGAGAGTAAACATGATCACCTTCGCATCCCCGTCATTCGCGAGAACGGCTACCGCACCTTGAATCGACGAGGAGATACCAGTTAGTGGGTTCCAACTCTCAATAATTGTCCAAGCGAACCAAGTACCACCGGCGAGCGACAGATAGACCTGCCTAGTCCAGATAGCCAACATAATGGCTATTAGCGGTGGAAAGACCGAGATCCAGGTAGGGTCGCTCATCCCTCTACAGGCTCCTTCATAGAATCCGAGCTGTCAGGTTAGCTCACCGCGTCAAGGCACGTGAGATAAGATATGTGAAGTCAGTCTCAGGTACGGCTACGCGAGCGACCACGTCGCTGGCTGCTAGTGTTCCTCCCTGCGTCGCCTGTGGCACTAGCCTTGATAGCACTGCGACGTTCGTAATCAGCTCCCCAAGCCTCAAGAAGCTGCTCCGCTCGATTAGCCGGGACTACCTGCGATACGGCTGCGGGATCATTCTGAAGAATCACAAACAATTCTGAGCCGAAACGCTCGACAAGTGTTTTAGCCGTCTTCTCACCTACACCACGGTACCGATGTGTTAGATAGCGAACGATAGCTTCTGGATCGTTAGGTAAACCCAAACCCTCCAAGAAAGCTCCACCTGAAGTCACACTCTTTACACCTATGCTCGGAAGAGATTGGTCTTCTGAAACCAGGGGCTCCTGTTCTTCACTACGACGTCGTGTCGACCCTCGGCGAGGTCCGAGACGACGACCGGGGTCCTCTTGCTCAGTCGGTAAGACATCAATGACTTTGCGGGCCTCCGTGGTCGTCTCTGCCCCATTCTGGACAGTTTCAGCGAGTTGTATCTCACCTTCAGATGAGGGTGCCGCAACCTTCTCGGCGGACTTTTCTGGCGTCTCTTCCGCAACCGTGTCCGGGAGTGATACGTCAAAGTTACCCGTTTCACTGCGCTCTATGTGAATCACCCCATGATCAGCGGCCTGAGACAGGAATCGGCTAAACTTTGGAAAGCCTAGCTCGGCCTCGTCAAAGTTGGAGTGTTGCTCAAGAATCTTACGCTTTACATCTGAATCCCTAGCCGGGTCACGACCAGCCACCTTGAGTCGCTCAAGAGTGTTGGTAAGAATGGCATAAGCATCTCGAAGCGGATCTTCGGACCCTGTCAGGGCTTCGGTCTGCCGCGAAGAAACGGGAACTTTTTCTTCACGTTCCTTGCGTCCCCCCCGTCCTCTTTCACGGTTACTTGGACTTTGATCACCCTGTGGCCTTTTTCCTCCACCGCCCTTGGTGGGTCTGATCTCATACTGTCCGTTACCCACCTTATGTAATTTTACGAGACCTCTTGAAGAGGCTTCCGCCAAGAACTTGCTGAACTTACTGAACCCGATAGAGCCCTCATCAAAACTAGGTTCGAGTTCCTGCATTACTTGCTTAAGGCGATCAGAGCGCATGACATCAGAACGGCTCACCATCTTGGCAACAGCTTCTTTGACCAAAACCCATGGGTCTCGATCCCTACTGCTTAGGTCGGTTGTCTTTGTGAGACCAGTAAGACTCGTATACGAGTAATACTCATCACAGTTCTGGACGAGGATATCAGAGCTAGACTCTTGGATGCCGACTCCAATTACATACTTCCCGTACTCCTTGAGCTTCAACACGAGACTTGAGAAATCAGAGTCTCCCGTAAGGAGTATGAAAGTTCCAATTTCGGGACGCGTGAAGACCAGCTCAAGCGCGTCGATCGCCATGCGGATGTCGGTCGCATTTTTCTTATTACTGCCATAGGCCGGAGCGAAAATCAGGTCGACCGAGGCCTCTGAGAGAGGCACAATATATTGTGGGTACCTCCGCCAGTCGGCATAAGCTCTCTGGACGCTCACCTTCACCTTAATCACATCCGATTCGAGAAGGGTCTTTAGCTCCTTAGAGAGATTGCTACGCATACCCATTGTGACATTATCGAAGTCTATGAGCAGCGCGGCATGTAAGGAGTCGGGGGCCACTAAGGGAGGTTCTCCCTGGTGAGGGGCCCGGGTGTACGGAACAGTCATTCAGTTCGTCTCGCAGATTTTATCTGTCCTGTTGCGAGACCTCCCCACCTCTTCCACGTCGATAAGATCATGGAAAGGTCGGGGAAGCCTTCGGAGCCACTCACAGTGAGTGTCGCAGCCTCCTTTTACACCGATTGTCCCTCGGGCTGAGCCAAGCGAGAGAGATCGGTCCTTCGCACCTGCCCCGTGTCCGTTCGAGGCAGTTCGTCAATGAAGCGCACGAAATCGGGAACCTTGTCGTCCGCAAGTGTCTCGCGGCACCAGTCCATGACTTCTTGGCCAGTGACAATCGCTCCCTCTATAGGGACGATGCAGGCGCATATGGCTTCGCCGAGCAGTTCATCGGGTACACCGACCACTACTACCTCCTGTACCGCCGGATGAGCCTCAATACGAGTCTCAACCTCCCGGGGGTACACATTGAAGCCTGATCTAATAATAACGTCCTTAAGTCGACCAACCAAACGAAGACAACCGTTTTCATCCAAAAAGCCCAAATCACCAGTGAGGAAATACCCATCTTCGTCAAAGGCTGCCATGGTCTCACGTGGCTGTCGGTAATACCCGAGCATAACACCAGCCCCGCTCACTGTGATTTGACCAACGCCGTCTGGAAACAACTCAGAACCGTCCAGTTCTAGGAGGCGCAAGCGTGTCTCTCCAATTGGACGGCCAGCTGACAAACACCGTTGCTCAAAAGTGTCAGCTGGGCATGAAGCGCTCACAGTCGATGCTGTTTCTGTTAAGGAGTAGGCCGTAGTCACCAGGACCCCAAGAGCCTCACTCAATTTTTCAACCAACTCAGGACGCACTGGAGCTCCAGCAATAACTGCGAGACGGAGCGAGGAGAGATCTCTATCACTTACCTCGAGTTCAGCAATTTCCTCTAGAAAAAGAGTAGGCATGCCATAGTGTACGGTCGCATCGTGCTGATCAATTCCGTTTAGCGTAGGACCTGCGCCGACTTCGCTCAGTAACACGATGGACGCCCCTGCGAGGAGACTGGAGAGTATCCCTGGGCCCAGACCCCACAAGTGGAACAGCGCGGTTACCCCAATAATGCGATCCTCTGCCGACAGCCCGATAGCATCTGCAGTGCCCGCAGCTACCGAAATGAGGTTAGTGTGGCTCAACTCCACACCCTTTGGTTTTCCCATGGTACCGGATGTGTAGACCAGGGCGAAGCAGGCATTGTCCGGGTCCACTGTAGCTACCGGGTAGTCACGGCCTACGCCAGAAGACATCAGTTCCTGGAACTGGAAAACTCCCTCATCGAACCAGAAATCCCCCTGCCCTACCGCGATGAGGTGCCGAAGCTCGGGAAGTTGTTGCGTGAACTCCTCAAACAACTCTAGGTAGTGGAGACCATCTATTTGTTCGATGGTCACGGCACACATAGCTCCTGAGTGGCGTAGCGCATACTGAAGCTCTGCACTAGTCAGTCTGGGATTCAAAGGCACTATAACCAAGCCCAGCTTAGCCGCTGCAAACATCGAAACAACGAATTCCGGACATGGAGGAAGGACCAGCGCCATCCGGTCACCCTGCTCTAGGCCTAGATTCGCAAGGCCAGCTGCGAGCGCCTCGGCTTGCAACTCAACTTGACCGAATGTTACTACATCTTGTCTATACCGTAGGTACGCCCCATTCGGGTCACTTGTAGCACGGTTGGCAAGCACCGCTGCAAGAGTCAGTCCCTCAAACCGATGGACAAAGCTCATGGAGCCCTCAGAACCGCCGCAAACACCTCTTCAAGTATTTGCTCAGGAAGCTCGTGACTCCACCCGTCTCCTGGATCTACTTGTCCAATTTTCTTGAGAAGCACAACCCTCGGCTTTCCCGCACGCGCTTTCTTGTCAGACGCTAGGAACTGGATCGACTCGGCTGGATTGAGAGTCTCGGAAGTAGGTCCCAAAAGTCGCTGAAGTGACACTTCTAAGTGTTCTCTAGTACCGGAGTCCGTCACGCCCAACCTCTCGCCGAGTTCAGCTTCAAGAACCATCCCAAGCGCGACTGCTTTACCATGACCCAACCTATAATTGGACGCTGCCTCAAGTGCATGCCCCAGGGTATGGCCGAAGTTGAGTATCTGACGATAACCGGACTCGAGTTCGTCCTCAGAGACAACAGCAGCTTTCAATTCCACCGAGCGACAGACTGCCTCTTCTGACATCTTGGTATTGGCGTCCAGAAGTGCCCCGACAGTTTCATTAAGCTGCTCGAAATACGCCTCGTCCAAGATTGCACCATGCTTGAACGCCTCCACTAAACCTTCTGCCCGTTCTCTTTTAGGAAGTGTCACTAGAGACTGAGGGTCAGCGACCACGAGAGCTGGCGGGTGGAATGCACCCACCAGGTTTTTCCCAGCTTTTGCGTCCACCCCAGTCTTACCCCCAACCGAAGCATCGATCATGGCTAGGTAGCTGGTAGGAACTTGCACAACCGGGACGCCCCGGAGGAAGGTCGCAGCCACGAACCCTGCAAGGTCCGTAGTGACCCCGCCGCCCACGGCTACAACGCAAGAGTCTCGACCGAAACCAGCCTCCAAAAGATCATCGGTTAGGATCGACCAAGTCTTGCGAGTCTTAAATGCTTCCCCCGCGGGGAAAGTAAATAGAAGCGTTTCTAATCCAATAGCGCGAGTGGCTTCCAGTAGCTCCTCACCGTATAGAGGCGCCACGTTACTATCAGAGATTATCGCAAACCGATCTGCATCCACATGTTCTGTCAAAAGCTTAGGAAGCCCCTGGAGTAAACCAGTACCTATCAGAACTGGGTACCTACCATTCCTCGTGCGGACGGTTACTTCAGTCATGGGTCCTCGTAACGCGGGCCGTAGCTCTTACACCACCCACCGGCCCGACTCGAAGCTCTGTTGCCGGCCACCCTGCCACGTCCAGCCGTTCAAGTTCTCCCAGCTTAGGTAGGTTTACCAGCGCTGGCTCCATAGCATTTGCAAACTGATTACGTGATGCTGCGTCTTTCCAGAGAGCAAACCAGACAAGCCCTCTTTCATTATCAGCATTCTCAATGAGGACGTAACGGTCGCCTTCCCAACCTTCCGTAAGTAATCCGGTTCCAGTACCAAGGTGCTCGTCAACCATTACGCCCACTACAAGCTGGCCCAAAACATCTTCTTGAACCACTCGGGCACCGTGCACCTCTAGTTCAATCTCAATGGGCTCCTCAGCCATGCTTCTGGATAGCACCTGTTCAGTAGAAATAGGGAGCCGCTCCCCGAAGGGTGCCACACGCCCTACCTGTGACCAGAGAGACTGGACAAAGCTCACGCCTTCAAGATAGGGGAACAGCAGTGACTCTCGAATCACCCGTGGTGAATTGGCGAGGACTGGGAACTGCGAGCGAGTCTCCTCCAGCAATTGGCGTATCTGTGAGGAGAACTCAGAAGTCTGGCCCAAATCAACCGCCACTCCAGTTGCCCGTTCAGTCATGAATTCAAGCATCACCAGCGTTGCCTGTCCCTCGATCACAGACTGTGCCGCAATTATCTGATCATTCCCCAACTTTCGGTCGGTGATAGAATCAAGATCAATGTGTTGATCTTGGATTGCGTGAACCAACTCGTGCACAAGAAGCCCTTCGAGTAGCTCCTCGGGCTGATCATCCATCACGAAGAGTGCGGTAGAGTCGGGCTCATAGAACCCAGCTATTTGCTCTGTGTACAGCGACATTAGTACAGCTCTAAGATCTAAGTCGACTGGTACTAGCCCCAGAAGCGAATAAGCATCAACCCGTGACTTAGCTTCGTCCTCCGGAAGCTCCTCATCAAGCTTGATCTTTAAGTAGTCGACTAACTGATCCCTGCTTTTTCTCTCGAGTCGTACGGGGCCTCTAAGCTCAAGTCCAGAATATTCCGCTAGGTCTGGTAGCAGTGCCGACGCAAGCTCAACTAGCCTAGGGTCAGACGAGATCACCAGATCGTCAGCTACCTCTCGGGCATTGGGCCCACAGGCAGTCAGCACGATCAGGAATGTAAACGCGTCCAGACCTCTTCGAATCTCCACTAATCGAGCGATGGAACCCTGCCGTAGCGGTCGCGAAAACGGACTACGTCGTCTAGATGCGATGTCGATGCCTCTAGGACATCGACATCAGTGACCGCTTGCATGAAGTGCACAGTCTTAGGCCGGATCCTATAAGAGTCGCCTTCCTCAAAAGGCACGGGTTCTAGATCGTCGGGCGAAAGACCGACCTGCAAGATAAGCTGGCCACTTAACAGGTGCAGAGTTTCATCCTTCTGTTCATGCATCTGAACTGATAGCGCCTCACCAGCATTCACGTGCAATATCTTGGCAACATAGAGTTCCGTTTCGGCCCAGATCAGCTCATATCCCCAGGGTTTTTCAACCCTCCTAGGTCGAATTGTCATGCCGGAGCTTCGCCAGGCAGCCCACCTCGGTCAAGAATGTCTTGAGTACCTGGGAGCAATTAGGCTAGCTTGATCGGGCGGCGATCTATGGCACCCCGCTTGCATCAGCTCGCATTAAGTGTTCTAACACGGATCCGTAGCCGATGTATAAAAAGACACCAGAGAGCAGCGACTACCGACAAGAAGACCGAGTCGAAGGCACATCCGCTAGGTATTCGCGATCCCAGAAATATCTCCTATGTGCGACGTTCTTGCTCGCACTACTACTTGGTGGAGCTTGGGGGACTTGGCAAAATCTCTGTAATGGGGATACCTGCCCATCTGTCGCACAGGTCCGGACCTTTGAGCACGAACAGACAAGTAAGGTTTTCGCTCATGATGGCCAGCAGATCACAGAGTTTGGCTTCGAGCGGAGGATTCCGGTCTCGATTCTTACCGTACCCGAGTATGTGAAGGAAGCCGTAGTCGCAATTGAAGACAAAAGGTTCTACGAACACAGCGGATTCGATCCCTTAGGCATAGCGAGAGCAATTTACGGGGTAGTCACGTTTCAAAGTGGCACGCTGGGTGGCGGCAGTACGATCACGCAACAACTGGCCCGCAACATGTTTGATCAGATCGGCTTCGAGCGTCGAATCATCCACAAACTAATCGTGCGCAAGCTTAAGGAAGTTCAGGTCGCCCTCGAACTGGAGAGATCCTACACGAAAGATCAGATCCTCGAGCGGTATTTGAATGAGATCTATATGGGTGGTGGTTACGGGTTCCAATTCGCTTCACAAAGATACTTTGGCAAGAATGTGATTGACCTAAATATCACTGAAGCAGCCCTACTAGCCGCCATACTCAATCGACCCGGGCGTTATGACCCTTTCCGTTACCCGGAACGCGCAAAGGAACGCAGGGACTTAGTCCTGCATGTTATGGGAGATCAGGGCTATTTGGCCCAAGAAGAAGTTGAACATTGGGTAGACTCCCCCCTGCCAGAACGAGAACCTCTCCGGGAAATACCAACTACGGCGCCCTATTTCGAGGAGTGGGTGCGGCAGATTCTAGACGACAGATTCGGAGCTGAACTGTACTCCGGAGGATACCAAGTATACACAACTTTAGATATCGAAATGCAGCACGCAGCAGAAGCGGCCATGAAACTAGGCTGGGCGGCGGTCGAGGCAGATTCTGTGAACTTTTTCCATCCGCGTTACGAAGATTTTGATACCGTAAGTGCTTTTCCAGGTCAAACTCCGTACCTCCAAGGTGCATTTATTGCTCTAGACCCAGTTACCGGCCACGTCAAAGCACTAATCGGTGGACGTAACTACGCTCAATCAAAGTTTGACAGGGCACGACAGGCTCGAAGACAAGCAGGTTCTTCATTCAAGCCATTCGTTTATACCGCCGCAATTTCTTCAGGAATTCCAGCGTCGAGGGTCTTGGTAGACGGGCCGGTCGTACTTCCACAACTGACAGGTCATGATTGGCGCCCAGCAAACTTCGGTGAGGAATTCCAGGGGCCCATGACACTCCGGGAGGGGCTTTATAGATCGATCAATATGATCGCTATTAAGCTAGGCTGGGAAGAAGTTGGAATTGAGACAGTGGCTCAAACAGCTCGGCGGATGGGAATTCAGACCGAAATTGAGCGCTTCCCTTCAACAACCATCGGTGCTGCCGAGGTAATCCCACTTGAAATTGCAGAGGCTTACTCAGCATTCCCCAATATGGGAACTAAAGTCCGCCCATTCCCAATCCTACGCGTTGAAGATGCCGCTGGGAACTCACTATGGGAGCCTCAGCCGGAGCGTACTCAGGTCCTTGATAGTCTAGCCGCGCGCATCATGGTTTCGATGCTGGAGGATGTTGTAATCCGGGGGACTGGATACACAGCTATCCGAATCCGAGCAGGACTCCCCTTTACCATTCCGGCTGCTGGTAAAACCGGCACTACGAATGACGGTACTGATGTCTGGTTCAACGGCTTCACCCCCACTCTCCAAGCAACTGCATGGTTTGGAATGGACTCACCAACCCCAATCTACGACCTGGATCTGGCCCGACTTCAGGCGACTGGAGCGGCAATCCCCGCACCAGTTTGGGGCGAATTTATGAGACGAGTATACGCTGGAGTATCGGCTGATGAAGAGGAAGGCCTCGAGGAGACGCCTCCAATTCTGCCGACTCCTGAGCACTGGGGTTCCTATCCTGGCCTAAATGCAGTGCTTGTTGATCGGAGGACGGGAAACCTTGCATCACGCTGGTGTCCGGAAGAGGACCAGTACCTTGAATACTACGTTCCAGGCACGGAACCAACAGAACTCTGTGACCGCTCCAATCGTCGTTTCAGAATTCCGCAATTGAGGTAGTTACAGTTATCTTCAGCGATTCATCACTATTAACAATCGTTGAAATTCCCCATCCCCTGCGGTGCTAGAAGGCTCTGCCCTTTTGTACTTATATTAGCAGGCCCATCCCCTGGGATATCGGGCAGGAGGACGATGAATACGAAGGCTGAAGTTCCGCGGGAGATCGCGGTTCCGGTCTCTGTTTTCAGAGTTCTCATGGCTGAACTGGAGAAGACGGCTGGCACGCTTCCAACCGTCCATGCTCTTCATCAAGCTGGCTACCAGGCTGGTGCGACAGCAGCTCCAGGTCTAGTGATAAAAGACGAGAAGGATGAGACAATGATGGAGATGGAGGAAAGTGCTTTCTGGAATAAGCTCACAGAGTTCTTTCAAGAGCGCGGTTGGGGTACCCTTATACATCGCTCTCCTAGCTCAGCAGTGGGTATACTGTGCAGCTCTAATTGGGCTGAGGCCTCAATTGATTCAAATGACCCAACCGCAAGCTGTTTTTTCAGTACCGGCTTTTTCTCTGGACTTTTGTCTGAGCTTGCGGGCAGTCCTATTGCGGTGCTTGAGATAGAGTGCCGCACGCGGGGAGAGGACGCTTGTGAGTTCGCTTTTGGGTCGGAAGGCGCCATCCATAGGCTCTATCGCCGTCTGCTCGAAGGAGTCGATTTGGATGGTGCACTCACTGCACTCTGACCTCAGATCCACTGATGCGTGCCCTAGGTATCGACTTCGGCCTTAAGAGGGTCGGCCTCGCTGTGAGTGACCCTACTGGCACAGTAGCTACCCCTCTGGAAACCATTAGACGCCGTGCGGGCAAGCGCCCTCCAATAGCAAAGCTAGAACGTATCAGTCGTGAGCTGGGGGTGGACCACCTAGTCGTAGGCCTACCACTAAATCTCAAGGGCCGCGAAACCGATTGGTGCACTTCGGTCCGCAGAGTTGGCGAGAACCTCGCCAACCGTCTAGGAGTCCCTGTCTATTTTGTAGATGAGCGCCTGACATCCGTGCGTGCAGAACGCACGATCAGGTCGATTGGCCTCAAGAAACAAGATCGAGAACAAAAAGAGCGTATCGATGCTGCGGCAGCTCAGCTGATCCTTCAAGCTTGGCTCGATGAGCCGAAGGTCGCTCGGTGAGTCAAAAACAGCAGTGGACTACAGTCGCTACTTTGATCGCGGTTCCGGTCGTCTTCTGGCTACTAACAAGACCAGTCGACAATGTCCTCCAATATGAACAACCCTCAGTGCAAATTACTGTGGCGGATGGAGCCACACTATCAGAAGTGGCTGACTCACTCTTCGCTCGCAGAGTGATAAATAGCCGTTTCTTCTTTGAGGTTTATGTGCGGGCTCAGCGCGAGGATAGGAGAATCAAAGCTGGCCGCTATCAAATGAATGTGGGAAGATCATGGGCCTCCACCATACGGCAGCTTACTCGTGGTGAGGTAATGACAGAAATAGTCACGATTCCCGAAGGATTTCGTCTCAGCCAGATAGCTCCCCGTATTGCTCGACTGAGTCGAGAATCGATAGCCGACGTTACTTCTCTTCTCGCCTCACCCGGCCTGGGGGAACAACTGGGTGTCCCCGGACCAGGTGCAGAAGGATATCTCTTTCCCGACACCTATCGCTTTGCCGAGGGCGTGCCGGTTGTCCGAATTCTTAGCGCTATGGTTGAGCGATATCATGCTACGTGGACACCCGAACGACGAACGCGACTTTCGGATCTGGGCATGACAGAGCGAGAACTCGTCACTCTGGCCTCGATCATTCAAGCTGAAGCTCGGCTAGAGCAGGAAATGCCTCATATTTCAGGCGTATTCCATAATCGACTGGAACGCGGATGGTTACTGCAAGCTGACCCCACTGTAACGTATGCACTTGGCGGCCACCGGGAACGACTACTCTTCGCAGCGATAGATTCTGTAGCGGATAGCCCATACAACACTTACAGGCGGCGCGGTTTACCCCCCGGTCCGATCGGTGCCCCCGGAGAAGCCGCAATCGATGCAGCACTAAATCCGGTCAGGGAGTACATGTACTTTGTTGCTCGTCCTGACGGGTCCCACATTTTCACGCGGTCGCTCGCTGAGCACAATCAAGCTCAGAGGGAAGCAGCGAGAGGACGGTAGATCAAGATATTGTCTGGTAATCTCCAGCACCGTCTTCGCCTAATCGTTATCACCGACCAGGAGCTTGCCCGGCCACGGTCAATTTTAGAAATCGTGGGAGACGCACTAGAAGCTGGAGCTCACGCAGTTCAGCTTCGCGATAAGACTGCTTCGGCCAGAGATCTCCAAGATGTAGGCTCCAAACTGTTGCTGCTGACTAGGGCTGCCGGCGCCCTACTGTTTATCAATGACCGCCTCGATGTGGCATTAGCCATCGGTGCTGATGGAGTGCACTTGGGCCCGGAAGACATCCCGGTTTCAGAGGCCAGGAAAGCCGTTCCAAATAGCTTTCTGATCGGGACATCAACGGACAACCCTCAAGAGGCTGCTCAATTCCAGCGTGACGGAGCAGATTACATCGGTTGTGGTACCGTATATCCAACAAAGACCAAGTCCGATGCGGGACAAATCATTGGCCTGTCCGGGCTAGACCACGTAGCTCGATCTGTAGATGTGCCCGTGATCGGAATCGGAGGAATTAATGTCGAGCGGTCAGCAGAGGTCTCAACCACTTGTGCAAGTGGCATAGCGGTGATCAGCACGGTGATGCAAGCTTCCAACATTAGTGAAACTATCTCCAGCCTTCTCGCACCCTGGGCGGAAAGCGACTGCGGCTAAATGCCTCCAAGTGTGAGTAGGTCTTGTACCTCTTCACCTGATACATAAAAGTCTCCTAAAGAAGTCCCTTGGTCTGGGTTATGCCAATCCGAGCCACCACTCATCACCAATCCAGCCGACCGACAAATCTCCTCATAACGGGGAATGTGAGCCTGCCAATGCCGAGGACGGTACACTTCCAGGCCCCGAAGGCCTGCCTCCAACAAGTCAGGCAGAAGGGTGTCAATTAGGTCGGTCGGAGGGTGGGCCCAGATCGGTACACCGCCACTCACCAAAACCAAGTCAACCGCATCCATGGGAGAGAGAAGCTGAGTGGGAACGAACCCCGGCCCATTATCCCCAATCAGTGTATTAAATGCCTCAGTAACAGATGACACATATCCAGCCTTTACAAGAGCCTTAGCCAGGTGCGGCCGCCCAAGCATGACCCGGTCAGGTCCCGCCTGCTCTTCCACCGCTGCAAAGCTTACGTTGACCCCTTGTTCTAGTAGTAGGTCCAGTATTTCACGCATACGTTCCTCGCGCCTGTTAACGGCCCGTCCTGAATGGGCAATGAGGGCCGGAGCCTCCGGATCGATAAAGTAACCCAGGACATGCACCGAACGACGCGCGTGCGAAGAACTAACTTCTACTGCGGGTATGACCTGGACGTTCAGCTCTCGGCTGGCACTCGCCGCTGCTCCAAAACCTGCGCTTGTATCGTGGTCGGTAAGAGCCAGGACATCTAATCCTCCTTCTGCCGCCCCACGCACAACGGCCTCGGGCGACCAGGAGCCGTCCGAGGCTGTGCTATGTACGTGCAGATCTAAGCGCAAGAGCGCTCCTAGGTTTCAGCATCCTCTGCCAAACATCGCATTCGTTGCCGCTGCTTAGGCTGGCCTATCGTCCGCGTATTCCGTCAGCAGCGTGACTTGGTCCCGTTCCACCTTAAGTACCCCTCCGTCAACGTGGAAAGAGTCACTCCCACCGCCGGGCCTATCAATGCTCAGCTCACCCGACCCTACCAAGGTAAGCATCGGTGCGTGACGAGGAAGAACGCCAACTTTTCCGTCCCATGCCGGGGCCACAAGCGAAGCCGCCTTACCCTCAAAAACAATGCGGTCAGGTGAAACAACACGGACGCTTAATGGCCCGGCCATCCTAACCCTCCCCCTCGAGTTTCTCGGCTGCGGCAATCACATCCTCGATGTCACCCTGGAACATGAAAGCCTGCTCCGGAAGATGATCAAATTCGCCACTCACAACCCGTTCAAAAGACTCTACAGTGCTTTCTAATTTCACGTACTTCCCTGGATAACCCGTGAATGTCTCAGCAACAAAGAACGGTTGTGAGAGAAATTTAGCGATCCGACGGGCTCGGCTAACGATGACTTTGTCTTCCTCCGATAGCTCGTCCATCCCAAGAATCGCTATGATGTCTTGCAGATCCTTATAGCGCTGGAGGATTGCCTGAACATCGGTCGCAACCTTGTAGTGTCGATCACCGACGAACTGCGGATCCATAATCCTAGATGATGAATCAAGTGGGTCTACTGCTGGGTAGATACCTTGCTCAGAAATTCCGCGGGATAGCACAGTCTGCGCGTCCAGATGTGTGAATGCTGTTGCTGGGGCCGGGTCAGTTAAATCATCCGCAGGCACATAGATCGCCTGAACCGATGTGATTGAGCCTTGACCAGTTGAGGTTATCCGCTCCTGCAGCTCTCCCATCTCGGTGCCCAACGTCGGCTGATAGCCAGCCGCAGAAGGCATCCGCCCCAGTAAGGCTGACACCTCTGAACCCGCCTGCGTGAACCGGAAGATATTGTCTATAAAGAGCAGTACGTCTTGACCTTCCACGTCCCGGAAATATTCCGCAATGGTTAGACCTGACAGTCCCACCCGTAGCCGCGCTCCTGGAGGCTCGTTCATCTGACCGTATACCAGCGCCGTCGAACCAAGTACGCCAGCTTCCTTAAACTCAAGCCAAAGATCGTTACCCTCTCTAGTCCGCTCGCCAACACCACAGAACACGGACTTACCGCCGTGCTCCATCGCAATATTATTTATGAGCTCCTGGATGATCACGGTTTTGCCGACACCCGCACCACCGAAAAGGCCCGTCTTGCCTCCTTTCACATAAGGAGCCAGTAGATCCACGACTTTGATGCCCGTCTCAAAAATCTCAGTCTTTGGTTCGAGTTGGTCGAAACGCGGAGCAAGTCGATGGATGGGCCAGCGCTCTAACTCACCCCCATCCCCTCCGACTGGCCCCATCTCGTCTACCGGCTCTCCAAGCACGTTGAGAATCCGACCAAGTGGAGGCTCCCCAACAGGCACTGTGATAGAAGAACCCGTATCAATCATGTTCATGCCGCGGGTTACCCCATCCGTAGATGTCATTGAGACGGCACGTACCTGCCCCCGTCCGATGTGCTGCTGAACCTCAGCAATGAGCGTGATCTCCTGACCAGCTTCATTCGTCGCCTCTAGCTTCAGCGCGTTGTATATTTCCGGTAGAGCCTCGTCTGTAAATTCGACGTCTAACACCGGGCCGATTACCTGCACGATGGTTCCTGTGTTCTCAGCCATGATTCTCTTAGTCCCTACTCCAGGGCTGCGGAGCCGCCGACGATCTCGGCGATCTCCTGCGTGATCTGAGCCTGTCGTGCCCGGTTGTACGTGCGCGTCAGGTGATTAAGTACATCTCCCGCGTTATCCGTAGCATTCTTCATCGCTGTCCGACGCGCACCCTGTTCTGCAGCAGCGTTTTCGACGAGCGCGGTATACACTGCGTTCCGAACATACGCTGGCAGAATCTTCTCTAAGATCCCATCCGCGCTCGGTGAAAGGATGTAAGCGTCTACTGAACTCGCTCCTTCGTCGCCTTCGATTGGAAGCAACTCTCTTGTCCTCGGAGGTGTAGACATTGCGGACCTGAACTCCGAGCTCACCAGATAAACAGCATCGACTTCACCTCTCTCAAATCGATCACGAATTGGGCCGGTGAGTGACTCCGCTGCTTCGACTGTAGGGGTGTCAGACATATCCGTCCTTTGGGTGAGCATCTCCTCACCCCGGAAACGGAAGTAGGCCACGCCTTTTTTCCCCGCAATGTGCAATTCAGTCTCTATACCGTCAGCACGAAGCTTATCAATCAAGTCCCGCGCCTGCCGGATTAGGTTCGAGTTGAAAGCGCCACAAAGGCCACGATTTGCAGTCAACAATAGTACCGCTGCTCTCTTTGTCTCCTCAGGTCGCCTGAGAATCGGATACCTGTCCGCGAGACCAGGTGAATAAAGACCACGGACGATGTCCTGCAGACCGCTCGCATAAGGTCTCGCGGCGTGCACTCTATCCGTTGCCCGCTTCATCTTGGAAGTGGCAACCAGCTCCATGGTACGCGTAATCTGTCGGGTATTTTCAACCGACTTGATCCGACGCTTGACATCTCTTTCTCCCGCCACCTCATCTCTCCCGGTTGTTAGCCCGGCACACTAGCCGCTGGCTCATGCTCAGCAGCAAAAGCTTCATTGTAAGCCTCAATTCCTGAAACAAGTTCAGCAGCGAGCTCGTCTGTGAGCACTCCAGACTCTCGAAGCTGATCAAGGACATGCTGGTGCTTAGCACTCATCACTTCATGAAAACCTCTCTCCCATTGACGAACCTGCTCGACATCAACCGCATCCAAGTAACCGTTCGTCACTGCGTAGATGACCGCAATCTGGTTCTCTACAGCCATTGGCTCATATTGAGGTTGCTTGAGCAACTCAACCGTACGGGCACCACGAGCAAGCTGGCGCTGAGACGCGGGATCCAGGTCTGAGCCAAATTGTGCAAAAGCTTCCAACTCACGGAAATTTGCCAGATCCAGTCGGAGGCTTCCAGCTACTGACTTCATGGCCTTTACTTGGGCAGCACCCCCTACACGAGAAACAGAAATACCCACATTCACCGCAGGTCTCACGCCCGAGTAGAATAGATCTGCGATAAGGAAGATTTGCCCATCGGTGATTGAGATGACATTCGTCGGTATATACGCTGAAACGTCGCCACCCTGAGTCTCTACAATCGGCAACGCGGTCAAAGAGCCTCCACCCTCTGCGTCGGACAGCTTAGCAGATCTCTCAAGCAAGCGTGAGTGCAGGTAGAATACGTCTCCTGGATAGGCCTCACGTCCAGGAGGTCGGCGCAACACCAAAGAGAGTTGGCGGTACGCCTGAGCCTGTTTGGATAGGTCATCGTAGACCACTAGTGTGTGCTTACCTTGCCACATGAAGTGCTCAGCCAAGGCCGTCGCAGCATACGGTGCAATGTACTGCATCGGAGCAGGATCGGACGCATTTGCAGTGACAATGATCGTGTACTCCATCGCGCCATGCTCTCGCAGTGTTTCTACGACATTGCGCACCTTACCTGCCCTCTGACCGATCGCGCAGTAAACACAGATCACTCCAGCATCTTTCTGGTTGATGATCGTGTCCACTGCGACCGCCGTCTTACCTGTCCCACGGTCCCCGATAATCAGTTCGCGTTGGCCACGTCCTATCGGAATCATGGAATCAATAGCCTTGAGACCGGTCTGAAGCGGTTCTCCCACAGGCTGCCGCTTCACGATACCCGGTGCTACGATGTCAATCTGGCGGCTTCCTTCAATCCCTTCGATAGGACCACCACCGTCCTGTGGGTTGCCGAGAGGGTCGACTACCCGGCCTAAGTATCCCGCTCCGACTTCGATGTCGAGCACTCGCCCCGTGCGACGAACCGCATCGCCAGCATGAAGGCCGGTCCATTCACCCATCACCACTGCACCGATATTGTCCTCTTCGAGATTGAGCGCGAGCGCAGTCACTGTCTCTCCGGTCTCTGCCTCAGTGATCTCAAGCATCTCCGAAGCCATAGCTTTCGTGAGCCCATAAATCCGAGCGATCCCGTCCCTGACCTCAAGGACTTCACCAATCTCTTCTGCTTGCAAATCCTCTTCGTACCGCTCGATCTCAGTTAGAAGAACATCTTTGATCTCACCGGCTCGAAGCTGGGAATCATTAGCCATCGCTATTAAGTCCTAGTGTTTTCGGTTTACTTGGCCGCGTCACCGAGTACCTCGGTCGGCAAGTCGGCGCGCAATAATTGCCTGCGCATTCCATCCAAACGCCTGCGAATCGATCCGTCATATATCGTGTTACTCGTCCGAACGACTAATCCTCCGATGATGTCGGGCTTCACGCGAAAATGTGGAATTGCGGTCTTCCCGAGCGTGTCCGAAAGACGATCAGCGATCACCTGCTCCGTAGCCTTATCGACACTCCGCGCCAGGGTTACGGATACATGCTCGCGATTCAAGCGCTCATCGACGAGCGCGTTATACTGCTCTGAAATCTCTCGTAAGAGTCGCTGGCGCCTCTTATCAACGGTGACAAGCACAAAGTTCAGCACGTGCCGGGGAAGCACCGTCCCGAAAACTTTCTGCACCACCGCTTTGCGATCAATATCATCGATTCGAGGCGTCTCAATAAACCCGAGGAACCTTGCGTCCTCATCCAGAAGCCTCGCGACAGTGGCTAGAGCAGCACCATACTCCTCAATGGACTCCTCCCTTAGCGCCAGCTCGAAGAGTGTCTCTGCATAATTCTTAGAGATCGTCTCGTCTCTCACTAACGCCCTCCTCGACCACTACCCAAATCGCTGAGATAGCGCTCGACTAATGCACGATCTTTTTCCTGGTCAAGGTTTTCCTCCATCAGGCGTGAGGCCGCGGCCAGCGCTAGATGGACAGATTCCTTTCGCAGGATCTCGACTGCAGTATTCTTCTCTTTTTCGATCTCAGAACGAGCCCGTTCCAGAATTGCATGAGCGTCAGATCGTGCTTTCTCTTCGATCTCCTGCCGCACCTGGTCTCCGGCTGTGCGAGCCTCGGCGATCAACTCACTCGACTGACGCCGCGCATCTGCGAGTTGCTCCCGGTGCTCTTCGAGTAGCCTAGCCGCTTCCGAATTCTTTTCTGAAGCCTCTTCAAGAGCAGATTTGATGCCCTCTTCACGAGCTTCGACCGCGCTAAGGATTGGGCCCCAAGCATACTTGCCGAGAATAAATAAGAGACCCAGGAACACTACAAGCGTCCACGCGCTCAATCCGAGATTGATGTCGAAAAGGGCCGCACCACCGCTCTCTGACCCTCCCTGCCCCAAAATGCTCTGGGCATTGAGCGCCTCAAACATAAGTGACACTAGCACAACGCAACTGATTCTCATCATCTCACTACTCCACAATCACAGTCCGTATCTGCCCGACAGTCGTGGTTGCCTGAGGGCCTCCCACGGGATCCGGCTACTAGACGAATTTGAAGAGAATCGCGATGACGAGCCCGAAGAGCGCTACACCTTCTACGAGCGCAGCCATGATGAGCGAATTAGTAAAGATCGTACCAGCAGCCTCGGGCTGACGCGCAATACCCTGCGCCATGCCGTTGCCGATTTGGCCGATACCAACCCCAGCACCGACTACGGCTAACCCCGCTCCGATACCGGCTCCCAGGAGGCTTCCCCACTCCTTAGCTGCCTCCGGCGTCATCGCCGCTTCCTGAAATACCGCAAGCATTCCATACAGCATGTCAATTGTTCCTTGAGAGGTGGTCTTTGTCGAACATCAAGAACTGATAGTAATCAGTGAGCATGGCGGATCAGACCAATGAAAACCGCAGACAGCATAGCAAATATGTAGGCCTGCAAGAACGCCACGAAAAGCTCAAGGACCATGATCGCTGTGACGAACCCGATCGAGGCCCCAGTGATAAGAAATTTTCCAAGAGTAAGATGCGCGAACATGAAGATCATGCCGAGCAAAGAAAGGACGAGTGTGTGCCCTGCTGTCATATTAGCGAAGAGTCGAATCATAAGCGCGAAGGGCTTAGTCAGCTTACCTATGAACTCAACGGGGGTCATGATCAATAGCATCAGGGCTTTGCCAATACCGCCCAAGCCTGGGGGTGCGTAAAAGATTGTGCCCATGTAACCCTTCAGGCCGAGTTCCCTCATGCCGGTAATCTCGGTTACCACAAAAGTTGCAAGCGCCAAAGCCCCTGTGACCGCAAGATTGCCAGTCGGGGTGGCCCCAAATGGAACGAGGCCGAGCAAATTCATCGTGAGAATGAGGAAAAAGAGTGTCAGTATGAAACCAGTGTAGGGGTCGGCCCCGTGACCGATGTTCTTTCGAACAACTTCATTACGGAAAAACAAGACTATCGCTTCCATGGCATTAGCAAACCCATGGGGTGCCCTATCAGTGTACTTATTTTGCATCGCCCGACCGACTAACCCAAAAATGACCGTTAATAGGACTCCTGCCAGCACAAGGAAAATGACGTGCTTCGTTGGAGATAGGTCAATTGTTAGCGCCCCTATGTGAAGAGGCTCCCACTCGGGAAGATGTATAACCCAACCCCGACCAAGAAACTCGAACTCAAGCTCGTGCCCGTCGAGGAGGTGGTGAAAGATCATCCCGGAAAGGTCCGGAGCAGCTTCAGCGTGGCCTGCCTGTGCAGTTCCTCTCCCACCCTGAAAGGCCATCAGCATCCCGATCACATTCATTCTGCGGCTTCAGCCAGTCCCGTTCCGCTCAGGCCTAAAATATACCGGCTCGAGCAGAAGGAGTCCGAAAAAGAAAGTTGCCAGTGCGAGAAGCATGGACACTCCTCCCGCCATACCAGACCGGAAAGCCACTAATGCAACTATGCCAATGACACCGATACGGACTACCGTACTGCCAACCCACGCAATAATAAAACGCTTGAGTTCGTGTCGGTAACGCTGCAGTAGGGCAAAAGAAATAACCTGCACCGGGAGGGCGACCAGTGCCGCGATCAGCACGCCGCGCCAACTCTCTGAATTAAGAAAAGGCCATGTCAGCAGTACAACGACCCCCACGACTGCTGTTCCAACCTTAGCATACCTGAACGAGCTTTTCATTTGGGCCCGTGTCCACCCTCACGAGGTTCGATCACGATGTGGTAGTAAAGGCTATAAAAGCCTGCCCCAGCGCCAACAAACACACCTAAGATCATCAGGATAGGCGTAGTACCTAACTTAGAGTCTAGCCACGCGCCTACACCCAAGAAGAGCAGCACCGACAGCGCCCAGGTCATTCCAAGACCCATGTACTGCCCGGTCGCACGAAACATCTTGTGCGGGTCCGAACCTTTTCCGTCACCGGCCAAGGTAGCACTCCTCGGGCATTAGCAAATCCCTGACCCAGTCGGACCAAAAACCCGCATACCCGGCATAAGTTAGCGCTTGTGAAAAAAAGAGCAAGCACCCTTTTGATGAGTGTTTTAGGTCACCCTGCCGCTTGACGGCTGGTAAGAAACGACTCAATCTTCGCGGCGAACTCACCGGGAAAAACATGAATACCACCCAAGAAGTGACGCTTGCTGACCCTGACGTCCAGCTACTAGAGCGTGCTGCCGACCTAGCGGGTTCAATGCGCACCCAAATTGAGCAAAGGGTTGTGGGTCAGCACGCTGTTATCGATGAACTTATAACGGCGCTTCTTGCTAACGGGCATGCCCTTTTGGTAGGTGTCCCGGGCCTAGCAAAGACTCTTCTGGTTCAAACGCTCGCCGAAGCCCTGGACCTAGAATTTAGTAGAATCCAGTTCACGCCAGACCTAATGCCGACTGACATTACCGGCACAGAAGTCATTGAAGAAGACCGGACGACAGGTGGACGCGTTTTCCGCTTCGTGAAAGGTCCGATCTTTGCTAATATCGTGCTCGCGGATGAGATCAATCGCACCCCCCCCAAGACGCAAGCAGCACTATTAGAAGCAATGCAAGAACGTGCTGTCACCGCTGCTGGTGAAAACTACAAGCTTCCACCACCATTCTTTGTGTTAGCAACTCAGAACCCCATCGAGCAAGAAGGAACTTACCCTCTCCCCGAGGCACAGCTCGATCGATTTATGTTGGAACTGCCGATTTACTACCCCTCTAAGGATGAAGAGGAAGAAATCGCTATGCGTACGACAGGTGAGGAAAACCCCGTCGTGGAGGCGGTTGTGACGGCCGATGAGCTGATCAAGCTTCAGCAGCTGGTCCGCCGAATTCCCGCACCACCTTCGTTGGTTTCCTTCGCAGTTCAACTTGCTCGGTCCACAAGGCCCGGAGAGGATGCTTCCGCAGTAGCCGATCGCTATGTATCGTGGGGTGCGGGCCCCCGTGCCTCGCAATTCTTAGTTCTAGGAGCTAAGGCGCGGGCGGCGTATCGTGGTGCAGTGATTCCATCCTATGATGACGTGAGAGCAGTTGCCCCTGCGGTCCTCGCACACCGTCTCGTGCTAAACTTCGAAGCGGAAGCGGATGGGCGAACGACGCGGGATGTGATCAGTGAACTCCTCGAGGAGAGCGAGGGTTGGACGTAGACAATAGCTCAGGAGCAGGCGAACACCCTCCCAGTAGTTGCTACAGGGACTGCGATTTCTGATGACAGGCATCGTCGGAGGTCTTATAGCGCTACTTCTGGTAAGTTCGGCAATTCTCACCGCGGCTCTGGAAGCAGCTTCGCTTATCGGAGTATCCAGGCTAAGAACACTCTCTGATGAAGGGTTTAGAGGGGCTGAAGCCCTAGCCACGGTTCACGAAAAAGAGGAAGCCTTGAGTGGCCGTGTGAGGTTAATCACAGGAGTTTTCAATCTCACAGCACTGGGCGCAGCGGCAGTGGTCGCAGTCAACATCTGGGGAACGGTAGGCGCCGTGCTTGGTGTTGTCGGAGTTGGGATTCTTACCGTGACTATTGTAACTGACGTGATCCCACACGCAGTAGCTGCTAGAAGCCCAGTGCGTATCGCTCTCTCTTCTGCACAGACACTGCTCCGGGTAGCACGTTGGACACAGCCACTTACTGCACCAGTTAAGCATTTGGAGGATCGACTCACCGGGGGCAATGGCGATGAACGGGCAAGCGAACACCGAGAATTACTAGAGATCCAGGAGCTGGGTGAAGAAGAAGGTGTCTTGGAAGCAGCAGAGAACCGTCTGGTTGAGCGAGCGTTTCGGCTCGATGAACTCACGGCCTGGGACGTCATGGTACCTCGTGTAGATATCTTTGCATGGAAAGAAGAGCTTACGCTTGCCGACATCGTCGACGAACTTCCCGAGGTCCCCTACAGCCGAGTACCTGTGTTCAAGGGCTCAGTGGACGAAGTCACTGGAATTCTCTACATCAGAGAGATATACGAACGAGTCACCAAAGGAGAGCGAGAGGTCACACTAAGCTCACTTGCCAGGCCTCCATTCTTTGTGCCCGGATCGTTGTCATGTACCCAACTCCTCCAAGACTTTCAGTCAAGAAGGATTCACATGGGAATCGTCGCAGACGAATTTGGAGGCACGGACGGCCTGGTTACACTCGAGGACGTTCTCGAGGAGTTAGTAGGTGAAATTCGAGACGAGACCGACATTGAGGAGGAAGAAGTTGTCCGCCTGTCTGAGGTTGCGCTCGAATGTGACGCCGGAGTAGACGTGCGCGAGTTGAATGAGGCTCTTGACGTGATATTACCAAAGGCTGAGCACCGATCGCTTAATGGGTTCATATTAGAAGAACTCGGACAGGTCCCTGATCCAGGAACACACTTCGAGCGAGAAGATGTTCGAATCGATATCCTCGAAGCTACCGAGACACAGGTCCTGCGGGCTCGCCTGACCAAACTTCAAGACACAAGAACACCTTCAGAATAATGGCTCTGGTGCTACCCTTTGGGGGAAAAGCCCCTACAATCGACCCATCGGCCTTCCTCGCACCCACGGCTGTGATTATCGGTGACGTAAGGATCGGCCCTGAGGCAAGCGTGTGGTTCGGAGCGGTCATGAGAGGTGACGACCCAGATCATGGAATCATTGTCGGAGCTCGAACAAGCATCCAAGAAAACTGTGTTGTGCATGTCGGGCATTGGGGACCCACCGTGATCGGAGAGGACGTGACAGTAGGGCATGGAGCCAAATTCGAGTGCTGCACAATCGGAGAACGCAGTGTCGTTGGCATGAATGCAGTAATTCTTCAGCGGGCGGTGATCGGCAAGGAATGTGTTCTAGCAGCTAACACGGTAGTCCTAGAGGGGGCAAAGATTCCTGACCGAAGTCTGGTTGCAGGTGTACCCGGTGAGGTGAAGAAGACCCTTGAGGGAAATGCTCTTTCTTGGATTGAAGGTGGGGGAGACCATTATGTGGAACTCTCCCGGCAATACATGGGTGAAGATGCTACACGGAATAAAGGCGACAGCTAGACACCCGAGAGCCCAGCAGTGGCATTCGGCTAGATTCGGATATAGGTGCTACGGGGTAGCTCCTATGAGCCTGAAACAAACCCCCTCTGCCAACTGTGATCTCTGCGGTGGTCAGATGCTGGAGCGACATTGCAAGCTGGTATGCCAGAACTGTGGCTATCAGCGCGACTGCTCAGATCCATAGTGGACGAAACTGCTAACCGGATACCTAGACCTCGTCAGATATCTATCCCTACCAGACGGAAGTACCAGTTTAGTAAGGGGTCCCCCCAGGCATAGGTCACTCCCCCACCTGCCGCCAAGAATACGCCGAGGGGCACAAGTCGTCTCGTAATAACAGCTATCGGGCCAAACACGATCAGAGCAAGAAACGATCCCAAAAGGGTGGCAAGCCCTACACCTACGACCCCGACGAAAGTCCCCATCATCATCATCATCTTGATGTCACCTCCCCCCACGGCTTGATCCACGCCAGCCTCTTCTAGTCGCCTAGGCAAAAGCTTATTAATGACAATGGTTCCGATAACGCCGACCAACCAAAGAACCAGATACCCGACTATGCCACCGATCAGCGCGGATAACCAAGTGAGTCCACCTGGCAATGCTGACAGTGCAAAACCCACAACGGCACCACCCCACGTGAATTCATTAGGAATGATGTAGAAGCGGGCATCAGAGATAGCAATTCCAAATAAAACTGTGAGAAATACTCCTCCTCTTAAGGCCTCCCAAGAAGTTCCGTGAGCTCCAAAGACACCCGCCCATATGAGCCCAGTCGTTAATTCGACGAGGGGATATTGGATAGAGATCGGCTCCGAGCAGTATCGACATTGCGCCCTGAGAAGAAGCCAAGACACAACTGGAATATTATCAAACCAAGGCAAAGGCTCCTTGCACTCCACACAGTTAGACCCCGGCGCAACTATCGACTCTTCGACCGGCCACCTCAAAGAGCAAACATTGAGAAGAGAGCCGATAAAAAGTCCAACCACCCCAGCCACTGACGAAAGGAACCACACTTCCTTCAAGTTTCACCTCTTGTCATTCCGTAAAGGAGAATTGACCCTGCCATCGCCACATTCAAAGAGTCCGCCGGTCCCTGCATGCTGACCGCAAGCATATCTTTTGCGGCGTGGCCGAGCATTGGACGTATACCGATTCCCTCATTCCCCAGGGCCAGGGCAAACGAGGTTGGGACGTTGCATGTGTCTATGTCTTGACCTCCGACTTCAGCAACGTAAAGAGGGATCTTAATGTGACTCAGGTGGCTCAAGAATTTCTGGGTGTCGGCCCGTACGACGGGAATCTGAAAAATCATGCCAGCCGAGGCACGAACCGCTTTTGGCAACCAAGGGTCGACTGTCCCGTCCAGGCAAATCACAGAGTCCAGCCCAAATGCAACGGCACTTCTAATTAGAGTGCCAGTGTTTCCAGGGTCCTGTAGTCCATCAAGAACCATATGGCGGCCCGGTGACTGTACTAGATCCAGGTCAGCGGACGGCTCGATACACACCAACATCACTCCCTGTGATCGCGCCGTGTCTGAAATCTGCTCGAGCTTTCGGTCTTCGACTACAATGACTTCGACTTCATTGAGTCTCTTCTCCAGATCCTTACCCGACTTACTTGCAGAAAGTCTGGATGAGATAATCGCGAACGCTACGGAAGCACCAGAATCGAGTGCCTCAGTTGAGGCCCTCACACCCTCGACCAAGACAGTATTCTCACGAGCCCTGGTTTTACGCACCCGTAAGCGCCCCACAAGATGCTCTCTACGCTGGCTAAGGGTCACCTGCGACGCCACCTTGCATATTCATGAGCTTCGATAATCTCCCAATAGCACTCACAATCGCTGGTAGTGATCCCGGAGGTTGTGCCGGAATCCAGGCGGACCTGAAAACGTTTCATACATTCCGTGTTTACGGTACCACTGTCATTACTGCGGTCACTGCACAGAATACACGAGGTGTGAAAGCAGTGCATCCGATTCCAGCACAAACCGTGCGGGACCAGATCGATGCTGTGGTAACTGATCTGAGACCAGCCGCCTTGAAAACTGGCATGCTGGCCAGTGCCGATCTGGTCTCCGCCGTGGCAGAAAGCCTTGGCCAGCACAGCCTTAAGCCCTACGTGATGGACCCCGTCATGGTCGCTACAAGTGGAGACCGCCTCCTTGAAAAGGAGGCGGTTAACATGCTCAAGAATAACCTTCTGCCTTTGGCTGATATTGTAACTCCAAATCTGCATGAAGCAGCCCTCCTAACGAACTTAGCAGTCGTCAGTGTAGATGATATGCGCGCAGCCGCAGAGCGTATCCTTAGCTACGGAGCCGGAGCTGTCCTCATTAAAGGTGGGCATCTACGGGGTGACCCTGTAGATCTCTTGGCTTCTCCTGGTGGGGAACGCATCTGGCGCAGGCCACGAATAGAGTCCAGACACATACACGGTACAGGCTGCACTCTCGCAGCTGCTATAACAGCAGGGCTGGCACGAGGAGATGGATTGGAGATGGCCGTCGACCGTGCGGGTCTTTTTGTAGCACGAGCAATCGCCGAGGCGCCAGGCCTTGGCCGAGGCCATGGTCCCATCAATCATTTTGCCGACGTGGACTGACTTCTGTCGCTAGTCTTGGAATCAGCTCCGTAAGAAGGGCCGTGAGCCGCCATCCAGCTTGCTGTCCAACCTCAACTACATCCTTATGAGAAAGCTTTGATGTTCGAAGTCCTGTGGCCTTATTCGTGACCATCGAGAAAGCCAAACAGCGTATCCCCAAAGCGCGAGCAATACCCACTTCAAGAACTGTTGACATACCCACCACGTCAGCACCAATCACTTCAAGGGCTCGAATTTCTGCTGCGGTTTCGTACGCTGGTCCAAGAACAGCTGCATAGGTGCCCCGAGCGAGAGGAATGTCCATCCTGACGGCAAGTTCCTTAGCCACGCTTCGAAGCATCGGATCGTAAGGGAAGCGCATCTCGGACATGCAACTCTCAAACCTAGGCAAACAACTCTGAAACGTAGCGTTAATGTGATCATCTATAAGCACGAGATCACCAGGAACCAAATTTTCCCGGATTCCACCAACAGCATTCGTGAAGACGAACGAACGGACCCCCAAAGCAGCTGCCACGCGCACAGGAGCGGCGATGACCTCCGCAGAATATCCCTCGTAAGAATGGTATCGCCCACTCTGTAACAGGACCTCCGCACCTCCCAGACGACCCGTGACGAACTGACCTAAGTGACCTTCCACGCTACAGGGAACAAAGCCAGGCACTTCGTCGAATGATACTGAGACAGAGTCGTCCAGTGCATCAACCAACTGGCCGAGGCCCGAACCGAGCACTACAGATACACTAGGGGAGCGCGGCAACCTGGCTTGCATAAAGGCCGTAGCCAAAGCCAAATCCAGAGATGAGTTCACAAGCTCGAATCTCTCAGAGAACCATCCCAGCAATCGTAGCTGTCATGAAAGTAGCAATCGACCCTGCCACCATTGCCCGAAGTCCAAGCTTTGAGAGATCCTGCCTACGAGAGGGTGCTATCCCTCCAATTCCACCAAGCTGAACTGCTATCGAAGCAAAGTTCGCAAAACCCGAGAGTGCATAGGTAGCAATGATGATGGAGCGTGGCTGTAGGTCATGTTCCCCGCTAAGTATCCCACCAAGCTGGATATATGCGAAGAACTCGTTTAACACTGTTTTTACACCTAGAAGAGAAGCGACTTGTGGAGCGTCTATCCACGGTACGCCCATCAGCCAAGCGAGTGGCGCTAAGAGCCATCCAAGGATCATCTCCAGAGTCAAGCCCTGGAAGCCTAAGAGGCTAGCACCCCAGCCCAAAATCCCGTTAAACATGTATATGAGTGCTATGAACGCGAGAAGCATGGCCCCTACGTTAAGAGCTAAAAAGAGACCTTCTGACGCTCCTCGCGCTGCTGCATCAATAACGTTCACATCAGGCTTCTCAACAGTAATCTTGAGTGAGCCTGATGTGTCGGGCTTCTCCGACTCGGGATACATGATCTTGGAGACGACCAAGGCTGCCGGGGCTGACATTACTGAAGCAGCTATAAGATGTCCGGCTATATCCGGGAAGTACGCAAAAAGAATCCCCACATAAGCGGCTAGAACTCCTCCGGCAACAGTGGAGAAGCCACCCGTCATCACAGCGTGGAGCTCTGACATTGTCATGCGCTCAATGAAGGGTTTTATGAGCAGTGGAGCTTCCGTTTGACCCACAAAGATGTTACCGGCAGCAGATAGCGTCTCCGCTCCAGAGGTCTTCATCGTCCGCTGCATTACCCAAGCAACAGACTTAACGGCGATCTGCATCACCCCAAGGTGGTACAGAACCGTCATCAACGATGAAAAGAAGATGATCGTCGGCAACACATTGAAGGCGAAGAAAGCCCCAGTATTTGCTACCTGGCCGGGTATCGCCGTGAACTCACCCTGCCCTGCAGTACCCGAGCCTACCGGGACGTTATCAAAGACGAGATTTCCAAAAACGAACTTTGCCCCATCGACCGTAAAACCAAGCAAACCAATGACAATCACATTCAAAGTGTCAAAGAGTCCTTCACCCACCGAAGTCTTAAGGATGAAAAGAGCAAATATCAGTTGGAGCGATATCCCCCACAGAACAACTCGCCACGGGACGTTCTTGCGGTCCACAGAAAGAATCCAAGCCACGAGCGCAAGTACTAAAAGGCCCAGGATAGAGCGGAGGCGAGATAGTAGAGATGTGCCCAAATTCGCCTGAGGTACGCTGATCTGTCCCATTATTTGAGAGGAAACCTCGACAGCCGGCGATTCCAACGCCTCTTCCACATCTCCTTGAAGAGGACTCCACATCCCGACAACTATGAAGAAGGCGGATACTATCCAGAGTGTTAAGTGCCCTAGTCGGGGTCGTTTCATCGGTTGGACGTTATTATGAGTAATGCTACTGGCTGACCTGAGAGAATATCTGGTCGGGAACTCTTTATCACCACCCGCCATGACCTCGCTAGCTACAAGAGAGTAATAGACGGATTCGCGCCTGGGCAGCTAGCTTCTCAGATCCTGGTTAGAAGAAGATTTAGCGGGGACCACCTGAGTCCGAATCCGAATGCCCAGTAGAGACAACAAGGCCACAAACTCCTGTCATATAGGCAGTATATTGATAGTGACCCGCCATTCCGGCGGGGTTTTTCAGCCAAAAAGAGGCCTGATAACGGCACGCTGATTGCACACCTGAGTTCTTAGTAATCAACTGATCACAACTTGAAGAGGATAGCATGGGTAAAGTCATTGGGATCGACCTTGGCACCACGAATTCGGTCGTTGCTGTTATGGAAGGCGGCGAACCCGTCGTGATCCCCAACTCAGAAGGTGGCCGCACAACCCCGTCGGTCGTCGCATTCACAAAGGACAATGAGCGCTTAGTTGGTCAGGTAGCTCGGCGTCAGGCGATTACCAACCCGGAAAATACAGTCTTTTCTATCAAGCGGTTTATGGGCCGCAAGCACGATGAGGTACAGGAAGAGGAGAAGCTGGTTCCTTACGATGTCGGCCACGACTCCAGTAGACGTGTCCAAGTCACCGTACCTAACGTCGATAAGACGTTTAACCCCCCTGAAATCAGTGCGATGACGCTCCAGAAGATGCGCCAAACCGCAGAAGACTACCTCGGCACGAATGTTAGCCAAGCTGTCATCACTGTACCTGCGTACTTCAACGACTCACAGCGGCAAGCCACTAAGGATGCCGGAAAGATCGCCGGTCTTGAGGTATTACGCATCGTTAATGAGCCGACCGCAGCTGCCCTAGCCTACGGATTGGACAAAAAAACTGAGGAGAAAATTGCGGTTTTCGATCTAGGTGGGGGCACCTATGACATCTCCATACTTGAACTAGGGGATGGAGTTTTTGAGGTGAAGTCCACTAATGGTGACACCCACCTGGGCGGTGACGATTTCGACCAGCGAATCATCAACTGGCTCGTGGACGAATTCAAGAAAGATCAGGGGATTGATCTATCTAAAGACTCCATGGCTTTGCAGCGCCTCAAGGAGGCCGCAGAGAAGGCCAAAATGGAGCTGTCCACAACGATGACATCGGACATTAATCTCCCGTTCATCACCGCAACACAGGAAGGTCCCAAGCACCTCAACTACAGTCTCAGTAGAGCCAAATTCGAGCAACTCGTGGATGATCTGATCCAACGCACGATTCCACCAATGAAAAAGGCTCTCGAAGACGCTGGGCTCAAGACTAGTGAGATCGACGAAGTCATCCTAGTCGGTGGCTCGACGAGAATTCCTAAACTGCAAGAGGTCGTGAATAACTTTTTTGGTCAGGAACCACACAAAGGAGTTAATCCAGACGAGGTTGTAGCAGTAGGTGCAGCTATCCAGGGTGGTATTCTTGCGGGGGATGTCACTGACGTCCTGTTGCTAGATGTGACCCCACTCTCCATGGGGATTGAGACTCTGGGTGGTGTGATGACCTCCCTGATCGAGAGAAATACGACGATCCCCACCAAAAAGGCAGAAGTGTTTTCCACAGCTGAAGACAACCAGACAACAGTAGAGATCCATGTCCTACAAGGTGAACGGAAAATGGCCATCGATAACAAAACGATCGGCAAATTTCAGCTTACCGGCATACCGCCAGCGGCAAGAGGAATGCCTCAGGTTGAGGTGACCTTCGACATTGATGCGAACGGCATCCTATTAGTCTCAGCAAAGGATCGTTCGACTGGCAAAGAACAACAGATCCGAATTGAAGCTTCGGATGGGCTTTCTGATGCTGAAATTGATCGCATGGTTGAAGATGCCGAATCACACGCGGCGGAGGACGAGGAGATCCGGGGCAAAGTCGAAGCCCGAAACCAACTGGATTCCCTCGTCTATCAGGTCCAGAAAGACACGGAAGAGTGGGGTGACAGTGTCTCTGAAGACACGAAAGAACGCCTTGATCAAGCTCTTGATAGCGCGAGAGAAGCTCTAAAGACAGATGACAACGTGGAAATCATGAACTCAGCTCACGATGAGCTAATGCAGAAATTCAGCGCAGCTGGACAAGAAATGTATCAGTCGCAGGCTGCCAATGCAGAAGCGGCGACCGAAGGTGATGGCCCTGGTACAGAAGAGGCCTCTGCCTCACCCGATCCCAACGACGAAGATGTCTTGGAAGCAGACTACGAAATCGTCGACGAAGAGCAGTAAAGGTTACAGATTATGTGTGGGGTCGGTGGTAGAATTCGCCGACCCCGAGGTCGTATTCAGCAACCATGTAGCAAACGTCGGACCTGCGTCCCATCTTTTCGTGTACACGAAAGGGACGATAGTAGATACGTGTAGCTATTCCTTTCCAGATATATAGAAGTAATTGGGAGGTAGTGTCGATGTACGATCCGCTCAGAGCGAAAGCCAAGGTGGTCTTTCTTAGTACTGTCGTATGCCTGCTCGGATTGGGCATAGCTAGTGGCCTAGGTTGGACGAGAAAATCTCACGCTATGCCAACCGTACTTGAATCACCGCAGGTCTTGCCAGAAGCAGTCCAGCCAGCCCTCGATCTTAGCGCTGCATTCACCAACCTCGCAGATGCAGTAACACCATCTGTGGTGAGAATCGAAAGCAGACGACAAGGCTCTTCAGCGGACAACGGCCAACAAGTACCTGAAGCCTTCCGACGCTTCTTCGACGTTCCCGAAGGTGAGCCACGCCCTCGAATTAATGGCGGGAGCGGCTTTCTTGTCTCAGCAGACGGTTACATCCTTACCAACAACCACGTAGTGGAAGGCGCAGACGAAGTAACAGTTTACTTTGCCGACCGACGCTACTTCACTGCTGAAATAGTAGGTGCTGACCCATTTACCGACGTTGCGGTCATAAAGATCGAAACCACTGAAGAGCTTCCGCATATGTCCATAGGGGACTCGGATGAGATTCGAGTCGGAGAATGGATCCTCGCAATCGGCAACCCTGGTTTTGGTAACTCGGCCCAACTCGATTTCACAGTCACTGCAGGAATCATCAGTGCGAGAGGCCGGAATGTCTCTCTGCTGCAGAACGATTTGCGCAACGACCCCCGCTTTGGCCAATCACTATCGGGGTATGCTATCGAGAACTTCATCCAAACGGATGCTGTCATAAACCCTGGTAACTCTGGAGGGCCAATGGTCAACCTCCAGGGACAGGTCGTAGGAATTAATTCTGCTATCGCTTCAACAACAGGAAGCTACCAGGGTTATGGGTTTGCCATTCCGAGCAACCTAGCCCGTCGTATCATGGAAGATTTGGTCGAGTATGGCATGGTTCGACGGCCAAGGATTGGTGTGTCGATCACAGATGTGGAGCCGGAAGACGCAGAGGTCTACGGGCTACCATCGGTCTCTGGCGTACTCGTACAGGGCGTTCAGGAGGACGGTCCCTCGAGAGGTCTCTTGGAGATGGAGGACGTTATAGTAGCCATTGATGGCGAGCCTGTCGGATACGTGGCTGAGCTCCAAGCGAAAATCGCTGAACATCGCCCAGGAGACCAAGTCGAAGTCACGATCTACCGGGACGGCAGACCTTCCGATATCTCAGTTGAGCTTGGAGAGGCCCCACTCAATAACGCAGCCCCCATTGTCTCAGAACGGACCGCACTGTCAGACGAGCGGCTAGGAATTAACGTCGAACCTCTCGATACAGAACTTGCCGAGGAAATCGGATATGAAGAGCCAGGTGGCGTAGTCTTACGAGAAGTGGCCCCAGGGAGCCCTGCGGCGCGTAGGTCAGTAGCAGCCTTCGCAGGGCAGAAACTAATCAGGATCAATGACGACGAGATCGATAGCCCAGAAGATGTGCGCCAGGCCCTCGACCGGGTGGAAGAAGGACAGATCGTATCATTACATTTTCAGAATCCTGCAGGTATAGAGCGCGTTGTGAACGTGAGGATGCCGTAGCTAGAGTGTTAGTTCTCACGCCATGAGATTGAACCGTGCTTAGGCACGGTTTTATCTTCTTTGGCGCTAGCGAAAGTGGCGGAATTGGTAGACGCGCGGGATTTAGGATCCCGTGGCTTTATGCCGTGGGGGTTCGAGTCCCCCCTTTCGCATCCCCCTTCCCCTCAGGCACCCCTACCAGGTGACGGCATGAACTTGGACGCTTCCCACCTGAAAATTTCTCTTGATGAGCAGGATTCATGGCGTCGAGTCATGAGCGTGACGATTCCCGCGTCGATCGTTCAGGAGGAAGAGCGCAATGCAGCTAAACACATAGCCACAAGGGCTCGCCTGAAAGGTTTTAGGAAAGGGCGTGTGCCCATGAAGGTGATTGAAAACCGTTTCAGCGGAACGCTGCGCCAAGAAGCATTAGACAAGCTCATTGGTTCCGCGTACAAACAAGCACTCGCTTCCAAAGAGCTCCGTCCCATCAGCGAGGGTGAACTGGAGGACCTCCAGTACAAACCGGAAGAAGATTTGACCTTTAGAATTGCCTTCGATGTAGAACCGGTGATCGAAGTCGGACGACTGAGTGGATTCGTAGTTGAACGTCCGATGGCCAAGATCGAGG
>CEUS01259772.1_pt1 | contig 46612 bp, 11 predicted proteins | sample 427031 | NCBI WGS metagenome assembly CEUS01 (sample SAMEA2622837, study PRJEB7988) | marine metagenome | biome: marine biome (ENVO:00000447); feature: marine epipelagic mixed layer (ENVO:xxxxxxxxx); material: "saline water (ENVO:00002010), including plankton (ENVO:xxxxxxxx)" | depth 140 m | reverse complement strand
TCATGGTTGCCTGGAATGATGATAGTGGGTGAGATTTTACAAAGTGATAAAAAGAAGTTTGCAACCATTCTTGTTTCTTCGGGTGATGTATCTAATTTACCATGAACTACATCTCCACCAATATAAATCAAATCTGGTTTTAAATCTTTTAATTGTTTATATAAATTCTTAAATACTTGTCTATATTCTACAAACCTATGTAATTTACGAATATGAATATCCGCAAGATGGGCTATTGTTTTAACCATATAATCTACCTTTAATTAAATCTGAAAATTTTGATTCTTTTGATTGTTTTACTATACTCCAAAACGCATTAAAACCTAATTCGGATGGGTCTTTTCCATTCATCTCTAATAAATATGTAGTGATACCATAATCCATTAGGAATTTCGATAACTTAACTGCATCTTTTTTTGCATCTTCATCAAGTGCAACATAAATTGTTTTTACTTTCTTTTCTATCAATCTCTTTACCAATGTTTTAGATGGAAACTTACCCAACAAGGGAATTACATTTCTTCTGATTGATATTGCGTCAAACACACCTTCACATAAAATAATGGGTTCATTCCAATTTATAAACATTTCGAAACATATTGTATCTTTTGACATTGGTGGATTTTTGTATTTAAACTTTGAATCTGGAAACATATCTCTAGCTATAAAATAATTCAATTTACCACCAGCATCATAACTTGGCACAATAATACGGTTAGAATAACCATTTGATGTACAATATCCAATAGAATATCTCAAAATATCTAATGGATTTACATTTCTTTGTTTTAAATAATATATTGCATTTTTATACAATGGATCTTCCGATTTTTTCCAAAGTGGCTTATAACATCGAGGTAAACTTACATCATATTTTGTAACTTCTTCTTTTTGTTTATCATAACTTACATATTCATCAAGTAATTGTAAAACATCTTTTACAATATGTTTTGGTGTATTTATCTTTCTTAAAAGAATACCAATCTTATAACCACCTTTATTACAAACCCAACAATGCCACTTTTGAGTTTCCAAATTTACTTGAAGTTTCTTTTTATGATGATGACAAAATGGACAATGGAAAGCACTCTCTCCATTCTTCATTTGATAACTATTACCTAAAACTTTTTCTAATAAAGAAATTAATTCGTAACTGATAAATACTCCCTTATACCAGTACCAACATGTTGTAAATACCATTGATTTTTATTAGTATCAAACCACGCATATGGGTTAGATGCATCTTCATTCCAACCAAATTGTGAATAATATTCATAATCCTTTCTCAAAAGATTTGATCTATGTGACGAATGAAATTTTTCATCACCAAACCAATCTGGATATTCAATAGGAGTTTTAGGCATATGTTCTAATTTCATAGTATTTTTAAAACCCCGCCTTACCCATTCTTTAACACATATATTAAAATATACTTTAAGAGCATCTTCATAACCTTCCCACATACGAGTAATAGGGTGATTACGCCAACCTTTAGTTTGTGTACGATTCAATAATATATTAAGTATTTGTTTAGTTTCAACTCGTTGTTTACCGAGTCTACGCCAATCTAATACTCTTACCGATTCTATAAATGATTTTTCTGGTAAAAATGTTTGCATAAAATATCCTTAATTTAAATTAGTATAATATAAAACATTATTGCTACATAAATCAAGCTTTTTTTTCATATAATGACATAACTAAACCATCATACATATCAATATTTCTTTTATCCCAATTTCCCCGTGTAGTTTCTTTACACCACTTTTTGGTGTCAAAATTTCTTTCCACTTCACCTTTAACAAAATCTTTTGCCTTTATACCTTTTATTCTAGCCTTCCCAAATACATTTTTTCTAGCAGTCATTGGATTAACATTTTCTACTTCTACTTGAAATTCTTCTTCCAAAATAAAACCAATAATTGCATTAAACTTTGCTAATTTAATTATAACTTGTTGAGAGGTAAATCCACCCGCAAACCCAGACAAATTATCTTCAATATTAATTTTTTCTATTTTATCAATATACGAATTTTTTCCTAATTGAGTCAAGACAAAAAATGCTTTTTCTTTTGGTGTTTTGTATTTTTTGATATCAATAAAACCCATATCAAGAATCTTTTTGTTTTTTGTGAATGCATATCCAACACAAGTTGTGGATATATCTAAACCTAATGTAACCATAATTTATTCCCCATAGTTTACTATAAATATATAAATATTATATAACTTTACCTAATTCATCATTAACAAATCCCCAAGTATCTTCTGTATCGGCATCTTTCATTCCTTGTCTTATTTGTTGATAATATATAAAAAGCATTTGTACACTACCACATAAAGTCATTATATGTGCTTTCCAAGATTCTACTAATTCTATAAATCTTTCATATGGTATGTCTATCCCAAATGTCGTTTCTATTAAATCGATTAATTCAAGTGTACTTGGATCCATAATTACATTATTGACACCGACTAATATAACTAACATAGATGAACCATTAACAGCAAATCCACTATAATTGACTGTTTTTGCTGTAACAAGTTTAGCTTCTAACCTAGCTTGACGAGCTGCGGAAATAGGATCTAATACTACCGGTTCTTCTATTATTTCTTCTTCGGGTTCCTCATCAGGTTTATCGGGAGCTTTTCTGGAGAACATTTCGGGTTCTTTTTTCTTATCACTGAAATTTTTTTTTCTTGTAAAGCTAATCCCACCATCTTTGTTAAGACCACCTGGCACATTGATTCTCCATAATGTTGGTTAATAAAAACCATAACCATTATGAAACCTTTTATATAAATATCAAATTATATTTAAAAGTCCATTTGAACTTTTATAACAATATCTCTATTTTTGGGTTTTTGAAGAGGTTCTGGTAATGAAGCTACCATTAATAATTGATTTTTATCATTGTAAAATCCTATTTCTGTAATATAAGTTCTAAAATTTTCATTTAAAAATTTCTTACTAATAACTCTACTATTTATAACTGGTACAGACATTGAAACTTCACGATTTTTATTACCAGTTGAACCAGTTTCTGTATTAGGTTCATGAGGACGGTAAGTATACCTATCCAAATTAACAGTACCAAGTTCATCCCTTAAAATAGTAGGATTAAATGTAGAATTGTATTCTCTATTTCTCAATTTACATCTGTATTCATATGAAAATACAGTAACAGTAGAATCAAATTCAATCTCAAAATTAGTTCCCAAATCGGAATAAAGAGAGGCAGAATGTTGATACTGATGCACCTTATCCCTACCAGTACCCACAACATACATTTTACTACCATCAGGTTTCCAGTGTACATCAGTAAGAATATTTTCTAAACTTGAATCTATACTCATTGAAGTATGAAATGTAGCAGTTGATACATCCCAACCAGTTGATAATCTATGTTCATAAACCATATCTCTATCATTACCCATCGTATACATACGAGTTCCATCTGGTTTAAAATGAATACCAAAAAATTCAGTTTCAGTTTCAGCCATACTTGCTGAAACATTAAATGATTGTGAAACATCAGTAAGAGTTGTTAGGTCGAATGCAGATGAAAAATTATATTCTTGTGCACTGTGATTTTGAGCTCCAATTATATATAATTTCAACCCATCATCTCTAAAATAATGACCCTGTACATTATTTTCTAACCCATCTATAGAAAATCTTTCCATATTACCAGCACCAGGATGAACCCATGACGATAAATCCCAAGCTATAGGTAAATGGAATGAATAATAATTTTTATTATCTTGATTAGTCAAAAACATTCTAGTACCGTCTGGGTTAAATGATATACTATTCCAATCATTGGCAGTGAAATCTGTATCTAAATTCAGATAAGTACCTGTATATGTTGCGGTTGATACATCCCAAGCAGTTGACATTACATATTCATAAACACCCCTAGTTTGTGAACCACCATTTCTACCAACCACAAAATATTTTGTTCCATCTGGTTTAAAAGCTATACCGTGAATTGCTGTATTTTGATCAGACATATCTAGAGATGAAGTTTCATAACCACTATTATCTAAATCCCAATAATTATTAACATAAGAACCAGTTTCAGTTAAAACAACTAAACCTTGTTCATAAAATATATTACCCACATAATTAGCGGATGATGATATAGATGATGATGGAGTTCCGCTAGTAATATCATTATATAGAGTAGCATCAGACGCATATAAATTACCATAATTATCATCTTTTATAGTTACAGATGTACTTAGTGAATTTTCAGTTATAGTAAAACTACCAGGTTTTATTTGATCACCATAATATTTTTTCTGTATATCATATACAACACCAGTATCATTAAATTTATGTTTATATTGTGGTTTTGGAAAAAAACTACTATATTTGTTTATACTACCATAGCACCAAATTTCATCCCAATTTGTAGTATGATAGTGAGGTTGATAAAATAAACCATTTAAAGAATTATAATAACTTGAAGATTCAGAATTTGAAGATCCAGACTGAAAAGTGACGGTAGATACACCGTCACTTCCAGTATTTAGATTAAATGTCTTGTGTACTTTATTTTCAACAAACTTGATGTCCGATGGAAGTAATTTTTTCATAAGATTCTACCAACTTCATCATCTTTACCCATCAACTTTTGCAGCTACTATTACCTCATTAGATGGTGTTTTTTGTACAGGTTTGTTTAATGATGCTACAGCAATTAACGAATCGTTATTATTATATAATCCCAATTCAGTTACATAAGTTGTAGGAGTATTTTGGAAATCATCTAAAATTTCACCTGTTGTTGAACCACTCTTAATTATAGTAGGGTTAGATGTGAAATTAAATTCGTGATGATTCAATCTACAATAATATGTTGTTTGGTTTAAATATTGGTATGTTCTCATACTAATACTACCACCCTGTAATGCACTTATCATTCTTAAAGCATTATCGGATGTACCATCAGATGCACTATCTGGTGTAAATCCAGAAGAACCAGTACTACTATTACCAGGAAGTCCACTACTACCAGACATAACATCACCACTCAATATTACAGTACCAGTTTCAGGATAAAAATGTCCATAAGTTAATTGACTTGATGTACCATCATGTGCTACACCAGCACTACCACTAACAACTCTATAATAATTACCCAATCTTGATGGGTAATTTTGCCAACTTCCAGTTGTAGTAAGATGTAAAGTAGCATTAGTTACATTACCACCACCCATCGTATGTGTACCACCAGATCCAGTAGCTACCATTGTCATACTCCATTTTGTAGAAACACCATCTTTCATTTGATCATTTTTCAATGAAAACACCCAAATATCATCTGTTTCAGTACCATCTGCACCAGAAACTTGTTTAAACTTAAACTTTTCATGCGGTGTAAATAAAGCGGCATTTCTCCATTGTTCATAAACAGCTCTAGTAGATTTCTTTTTATTGTCTGTTCTTGAACCTAATCCATTAACATTACCATATGCAACATCAAAATATTTAGTAGTTGATGTAGCGTCATCTATTGAACTAGCAATAGTACGAAAATATTCTTGTGATTCAGTTACAGCACCAGAGCCAGTCCAATTGTACATGTTACCACCGAGTAGTGTTCCATTTCCATTTAAAAATGCACCAGTAGTAACTATTGTAGTATCTGTATACTTATCTGCTCCCGATAATTGTTTATGTGTTTGTGTTATAGATGCCATTTTTTATTTCTCCAATTCTTTAACTTTGTGATAAATCTATTTGTGCGTTATACATAGTAGTAATACCAATTTGAATTTCTTGACCACTATTAGTTTCTTCAATCAATACATTAGTTTGTTTATAATCAGATGTTGTACCATCTTGATTGAATTGTGGTTTCAATCTCATTTTTGTACCAAATGGTACTTCCCAAGAAAGAGGTTCAGCTGAATATTCACCACCAACACTATTGGAATAATTACCGCTTGAAGTAAAATCATCTGTTACATCTGTTGGCGTAACTCCACCTATAGTTTCCATAGTTGCAACTGCTTTATTCAATATAGTCCATCTAGCTTTCAAATTAGTAGTATCTATATTCAAAATATTAAGTTCTAAATCATTATAATCTTCCAATTTATTAAAAGTCATACCAGCAGTAAAACTAGGTATAGTTTCTATATAAGGAACTTTGATAACATCATCATCCATATTTAATATTAATTTCCAACCATTTTTATGTACTGATGCATCACCATGAGGTTCTAAGTTTGGTAAACTTTCTATAGCCACACCATATTTTGTACTACCATCTGTATTAGTAGTATCATATAGTCTATAATCAACACCAGTATCCATAGGTCTAAATCTATCTATTTTAAATGATGCAGGATTAGTTAATAATAATTTTTTTCCTACGTTAGTTAATGTGGCTACTACACTAACACCACAACTACTTTTTTCTTGATATCCCATTTAATGTCTCCTAAATTGCGATTAAATGATTAATTGTAAAATTCTTACTTTATTTATATTCAAATATAAATATAAAGTTTTTGAAAAAATATACAATTTTAACATTATATTTTTTTATATTACTGCTTTCTTGATGAAATTTTCCATTCAGATGTATCTGTATCTTCTCTATAATTAATAGCCACAGATTCTGTCCATGGAAATTTTTCGTGTTTCTTAATTTCAGTATAAGGTCTTAATGTATCCCATAATAAATTACCATTTTTAGTTGACCAGCCTTTTTTATAATAATGATTATCTGGATAAATTATATCACCATAACCACCTGATCCAGTAGTAAATTGTGCAGTTCTACCAATTGCACAACATTCATAAGGATCAATAATTTGTCTAAAAAATTCTTGATCATTTGGATCAAAATTAGAAGCATGTGGATATTTATAAACCCATCTTCTATTTTTACTCACATACCAATTACCATCACCAGCAAGTACCTTATATTTATACTTAACAAATTTACCAGCATTTGGACCAGATGGTGCCTTTAATCTCCATTCAAGTCTTTCCGTATCACCAATAAATCTACCTAAAAATTGATATTGATCATATATAGAATGAGTCACAGAATGACCATGAGCACCTCTAGAAAATGCATTTTCAGAATTAAGACTCAACCAATTAGATGGATTGAATGTAGTAATAGTTTCTATATTTTTAATAACACCATGTTCTTTATACGATGCTGTATCAACAGAATTATGTATTTTTTCTGGATTAGTTCCATATCCAGTAGAATCTGTAATGGTTATATAATTACTAATTCCCAATTTCAATGAAGTATTATATTGTTCTTTATATGATGTATCGATACTTTCAAAATGTTGTTTATAATCTGGTATATTGGTATTATATAATTCATTATACCCAACTTCTATATCATATAAATCAGTTCCCCAATTAAATCTAACATCATAATATGGATTAGAGTTAACCGATAAATTTAAATTATCCATAGGTTCTAATTCAAACCCCAAAACATCGTTAATACTAACATTAGTTATACCCAAAATATCATCTATAGTTATATAATTTGATTCAATTTCATCTATAAATTCAGTACCATCAATATTCATTATTTCGAAAATTTTAGGTAAATTTGATTGAAGTACATCGTCATATACAACTTCACTTATACCACTACTTTCATTCAAAGTAATTTTATTTGTATTTAAAACATCTACATATGAAAGATTCAATGAATCACCCATTACATCTACATAATCTATATCAGATTGTAATATATCTTGAACACTTGTATTATCAATTTGAAGTGAATTATTAATATCAATATAGTTCGACTCCAAAATTTCATCAAGACTAATATTACTAATTTTTAACATATTACCTATATCAATATAATTAGATTCCAATAAATCTTCTACACTTGTTTCCATATTTAAATTTATTCCCTTTTCAATGGCATTGGGTTCTAATATATCTAAATATTCAGCTATTTGATTTGAAATATTCAAATCCATTTTATTTGATTCATATAAATCTAAATATGAAATATCCACCAAATCTTCCATATAATTGATATTATCAGCATTTACTTCCAATAGTTCACCGAATACAAAATTATCAACGGAAAGTTTACCATCATCCAATTCAATCGTAGAATTATATAATTCATTATATACAGTATTAATAAAGTCTACATCTCCAAAATCATAAATTGATGTGTTTATATAATCATCAACCACACCTGTAATATCTTTCACAATACCCTTATCAATATAATTAGATTCATATACATTTATATATTCGATGTTATTGACATTCAACATACCATCTCTATTTATTATTATATCATAATAACTATCTATACTATCAGCATTTATTTTCATCAAACCACCAGTAGAAATACTAACTTCAACTTCATCTTCAAACACACCACTAACAGATTTACTGATAGTTTTTAAATAATTAGTTTCATACATACTATAATAAACAGAACTCATATAATCATCCATGAAATTTTCACCAATTTCTACATTCCATTCATCAATTATTTTATTACTAATATTGATAGAATTAATAGTATTCAAATTTGTATCTAAATATGACTTATATTCAGCTGAATATGAATTTATATAATAATCTTCTATAGAATGAATGACTTTACTAAAAACTTCAAATGATTCTGCTGTTGTATTTTTGAAAATTCCCAAATTAATTTCACCATCAAATTGATTTATCAAATTAGTTTCATTCATATCAAATACTTCTCTTAAAATATTTAAATCAGAATTTATATTTTCCATAAAAGATGTATTAGTAAATGATACATAATCCAAATTATTCAATTTAACATTATGTGGTTCATCAAATTTTGAATTATCAATTTTTATTAAATTCAATTTAATATCATCATTAAGAATTATATCAACATAGTTAGAATTATCCATTAAAGTAGATGGTCCTAAATCAAAATTTTCAAGTTTATAATATCCATATGATCCTTGATTAGTATTAGTATAAACACCATCACCCCAGTCAACTTTATTTCTATGCAACATGTCAGATTCTAAAGTAATTGCACTTAAATCAGTTTTAACTGGCAATAATTCTTCCAACATTTCAAATAATTTATTTGGTAATAATTTTTCTGTATTCCTTATTATATCATTTATATTAGTAACATTAGGATATTGATTTAAAACGGAAGATCTCAAATCACCTAAATTATAATAAGATTTTGTTTTATCATCTGGATCACCAAATAAAGATTTTATATCATGATCACTCAACGAATAAGATATCAATTGATTAATTTTATGTGATGGTGATTGTGATGATAAAGATATTTCATAAGCACTATTTGATTTATTAATACCACTTTCATCTATGATACTTTCAATAGGGCTCAATTGATTTGCAGTAAATAATGGTTTTTTATCAACCTTAACTTTATGTTTATCAAACGAATAAGAACTCTTGAATGATCTAGCTGGTATATCTATAATTTGATTTTTTGATTTTTTAAATGTAGGATTATTAAAATTAGATAATGTTACAGAAAAATCACCCTTTGAATTGTTACCGATAACATCATTAACTATAGTAGTATTAGTAGATTTTGTAAAATCACCCTTAAATGTATACCTATAAACATATCTTTCAAAATCTCTTATATTTTGACCACGAGTACTTAATGGATTAAAAATATGTGTTTGAAATGATCTTTCATTAAAAGAACCACTGAAAGCTCTAAATTCAGTAATAGATCCAGTAAAATCTAAACCAACTTTTAAATTACCATTAGTTGAACCAGATGCAATATAATTATTTTTAGCATAAGATCCAGTAACAGATAAAGAAGTTGATGAATAATTAACAATAGTATCATCCAATTTCTTACCAACCAATAATTGATAAGAAGATGTTGCTGATGAATCAGTTCTTTGCAACATAACATTCCACACATCATTATTAGAATCACTCTTCAAATCCAGATAATCAGATGACATAGATACTTTATTTGTTGCTATAGCACTACCACCATAATGAGATGTGTTCAATTGAAATTCCAAATAAGATTTTGTATCACTACTAGCTGATGGTAATAATTTTAAATTCCAACGTTCTTCTGTACCGCTTCCACTACTTTTAAGTAATATTTCATCACTGGTAGTTGATAGCCCAGAAAACATAAATTCTACACCATCAGTTAATCCAGTATTAGTGCTGTTCCAATCAACTTCAAAATTATTATTACCACCACCAAAATTAAGAAATTGTAAATAAGAATTTACTGTATTATATGTTATATCACCTTCTTGTTGATTTAATGGTAATAATAAATCTAATTCACCAGGTGATTCTTGAATCATTTTGTTATCTGTACCGCCTATTTCATTAACTGTAATAATTTCAGGTGGAACACCAAAACAACTTAGTAAAGCTCTTATACTATTTTCAGTACCTTTAGTTTTATATATGTATATTAAATTATTTAATATATTTTTCCAAATATAATGAGTTAAATCTTCATATGTTTCATTACCAATAGAACCACCAATATAATTTTCCATTAATGTTTTTAAACTTTCAGTATTAACAAATTTCCAACCAAATGTATCACCAATTAATTTTAATAATTTTCCTGGTACTCCTTCATTTTTACCATAATCTCTTTTTTGTAAGTTTAAATAATTGTCTATGTACACTTTCAATAAATCATAATGTTCACCTAAAACAGATAAAAATATTTCTAAAGTTTTAGATTCATCCAAATCCATAATATAATTGGGTACATTTTCTTTAATACTATTTATATTTGTAGTATCATAATCTTTAGCTAAAGCCAATGATGCAGAATACCATTCTTGAACAGGTTGTGATCCAGTAGAATATATATGGGAAAATAACAACACATCATTAGGATTTGCATTATCCCATATTTGATCATCTTTAAAAACTTTAATATCAGTAAAATACGATTCAGTCACAGGTGCATTATCTGCAGATGAAGTAGTATGATAATATCTAAATAATTCACCAGTTGGTAATATTGATTGTGTATTATATGTTATATAATCATCATATTGTCCATGTGCATATGCACCATCCATTGTATATGAACCAGTAATACCAGATCCAGATAATATATCCCATTTAGTTGTATCATGTGGGTATATTTCACCACCATTACCAGTCCAATCATAATCTTCAACACTTCTCCAATAAGATTGTGATGCTTGTAAAACATAATGTCTAAATTTATCTTTGTCTTGTGTGGGTTTAGTTATATATGAACTAGTAAATGCATTAGTAGGAATTGGTAATGCCCCAGATGCATTATAATTTTCCCAAGTAGGATACCCACCGTCTGAATCCCATTTAGCCAAAAATGACATATAAAAATTACCATTATAGTGAGAAAATGGATAATCTTCGACTCTATATTTATCAGTAAATATATCTGCTCTACCATCATTATCTTGTGTTTTTCTAACAACAACATTATCGATGGAACCTGAAAATGGACTAGATGCAAATCCTTCTATCTTTAAATAATTTTCAGTTGGAACATCCCCTACATGTATATTACCAGAATAATGGCCAGTAGAATCAATAGTAAATGTTTTTGATGCATCACCACCATCATTTCCACACGAAAATTTTAATTTAGTATCAGTAGCTGATACTTGTTTTATAACATCAAATTCTACAAGATATGAACTATTAGCTTCAAATTGAGATGGTGTTATACCAAGAGGATTATTGGTCAAATCCAAACTTTCACCCGAATTATAATCAAAAATAGATCCACTAGGAGTAAATGACCAAGCCGATGGATTTGAACTTGTTACCCAAAGTTCATGAATATCAAGATCAGTACCAGAACCAGTTGCAAAACTTCCACTATAAATAACATCTTCACCAGCCGTAGTTACTTTATAAACTACATCAAGACCATTATAATCAGATAAAACTTTAATATCATTATTAAGCATATTATAAGCTGATTGCGTAGCAAAAGTACCAGAAACAGGAGGTATTCGTGTATAATCTCTACCCATATTTGGATAAGATGTTGATGTTTCATAATCATAATACATCCACTTTTCATATGGAGTAAAATTTTGTATAATTGTATTAATATCAGAAAAATATTTATTTTTATTAGAAATAGCATTTGATTCTGTAAAATTAAGTGATGAACTTATATAAGTTAATTTTTCTTCGATTGTTTTTACTTTAGAATAAAAATTTTCTAATTTTCTTTCAGCCGAACCAAAAAATACATGATTACTAAATTCATCAAAATCCACATTAACTACATCATAACTACCAGAAAAAATACTATTCTGAATTAAAGATTGTTGTGAATTAGTTAAAGATGCACTATTAAATAAATCATTATAACTTTGTATATTATCATATTGTGATTCATTTTCAACTATAGATTCACTCTTGGGACTTAATTGTCCAAGAATCATATCCGATGGTATAGTTTTAAAATATATTATTTCTTCAATTTGTGTAGGATAAAGTTCCTTAACAATACTTATTTTATCCAATCTTTCTATTTCAGGTGCTAATTCTTGTTCAAGTTTAATTATTAAACTTGGTATTATATTGCCATCTTCATCTGTATTAGTTCCAGAAATTCTATCAAATTGGTAATTTAAAATGACTGAATTATTTGAATCTAATGTAGATAAATTCAAATCCATATTATATGGTGTTGGGTGATTTAAAAATCCAGGTACACCATATAGAGTATGTGTATTTGTTACAAAAGTAACACCATCACCCAACGGATCATCATCCATATTAAGTAATCTATCTTTATATAAATTATCATCATCTAAATAATATTCTCTAATATTTAATCTAACTTCTAATCTAGATGTTGATATTTCACTTATATAAAAATATGGATATTTATAAGTACATGTACCATCACCACATTCACCAATATTAGATATTTCTAAAGGATTATACGAAAAATCCATAACACTTTCTAAAATATCAAATTTTAAAGTATAATTACCATTTTCATAATCTATATTTGGATCTTCTGCTAAAGCATCATTTGGTTTAACATAAAATTTATCACCTTCATCCTTATATAATGGTAATTGTAAATCATCATCAGATATTGGATTGGAAAGAGATGGAGGATCATTAAGATCACTATCGTAATATGCTAATAAAGTATCTTGATGCCAAAATACTTGTTTTCCACCCCACGTTCTATTTGAATAATATTGATTTATTATATCACCATCTTCATCATAAACAACCATTCTAATAAAATGACTATTATGTGGTTCAAAGGCATTAGAATCTGAACCTATTTCTATTAGACTTAATATATCTGGATCAAAATTTTCTTGTATTATTGACATATCTTAAAATGACTTTTCTTCGTTATTAATTGATGGTACATCTAAACTTGTATCTCTAACTATTGGTTGACCTTTGCCAGTTTTATTCAAAGAATAATCTCCTATAAATATAGATTTAAAGCCATTGCCACTTGAATCTCTAACCATATTATTTTCAGTTACATTATCGAAATTCAATTCCATTATACAATTATCTCGCAAATCTTTATTTTCATTATCATTAATAAATAGTTGACCAACACAAGAATCTGACGGATATTGTGGGTTATCATCATTATCTGGGTAAGAATACCATTGTTCAAAATCATCATATCTATAAAATCCACCATCTTCAGGTAACATCAATAAATCATTCATAGTATATGGTTTTGTAAAATATCTTACTTGTGATATATCAACTTTACCAATAGAATCTCCCAATTCATCACCATCACCACCTGGCATATTTTCATAAGCATCATAAGTTAAAGCTTCTTCCAATAATTCAGATTCATTAAATAAATTCTTTTGTACCAACTTAGTAACACTATTATAATATTGACTTTCTTTTGATATACCACCTATTATTGGTACAGTATCTGGCCACGGTATAAATGAAAAATCAGCACCACCCAAATCAGCAAAATCTTCAATATAAACAGAATCTAAATTCAAAAATAATTTTATAGATACCATTTTCCATCGTAATGCTTGCATGTGATTACCAATTTCATTATAAGAAAACACTATAGCCTTTACTATCTTAACACCAGGTGATGTATATTGATGTTCTACTGTATTATAAGTACCGTCAGAATTATACAATTCTTGATAAGAATATGTATCATATATCCTTTGTCTATTCCACATTTCAGATATATTGACGGGAAAATCATCGATAATTTCATCCCAATCAAATTCCATATTATCTGATTCCCAATCTACCACGAAAAATTTAAATTTTAAATTATTAAATTGATTAGTTATTGGTACTGTTTCATCTTCATCATTAGTATATTCAGTAACATAATGATCATTCGGGTTATAACCTATATAATTAGGAAACCATATTCCTAAGTTTTCAGCAATCCTAAAACTCAATTCTACTAATCCAGGAGCAGATGTATATTGATTTTCTGGATATGTATAAAAACTTTGTAAATCAAATTCTGTTGTTTTTACATTGACAAAACTTATTGGTCTAAAATCAGTCATAGCTAATTCAATTGTATCGGCCGATATAGTAAACCAATCCACACCATTGGTTGGGTTTAACATAAAATAAAATGGATTTTCTACAGTATCATCTATCCACACATTACCACTTTCTACACTTAAATGTGAACCAGCTGGTGGACCTGTAATTGTAATGGCTAAATTTCCACCAGCCCATTGTGGGCTCCAGTCACCACTCCCACCTTCTTTATAACTTGGTCTAGGGAAATAAACATCACTGTCATTTGTACCACCCCATTTAAATGTTTTTGTTCTACTATTTGGATTTACCCATAAATCCCATAAGTATCTCTTTGGTAATCTATAAATAGTCCAAGTAGCTTTTCTAGTATGATCTGCAGTCCAACCATCAAATTTAGAATCACTCCACATACCAATATAATAATTACCAACAGGTTTTGTATTGTCAACTTCATATGCCATTTCATCCGCAATTACAATTCTATCAGTTGTTATAACTTCTTCCCAATTACCTATTGAAGCATAAGGATCTGCATTTGTTGGAAATGGAAAATCATTTATAATTCCAGATTCAGCTACATTACCATTCCAAGAACCATTACCATCCAATCCAGAAGAAGGTATTATAGATGTGGGATTGTAACCAGAACCTTGTGCACAATTATCTTGGTCGGTACAATCAAAAAATAATAAACCATGACCTTCACCTTGTACTGCATTTATAATATTATAACTACTTACATTACCATTTGAATCCACACCATTTTTTATATCGGGATCCAAAGCATCATCGAAAAAATAAAGACGAAATCTATGTCTATTAGTTGATTTTGATATAAGACGTCTTAACCCAGCAAATGTTATTTCCAATCTACCTTTTCCATATGCACCGGATGTGCCTGCAGGGAAATTATCCAATGCCAATACATTACCTGATATTGGATTACCATCACCATCATATTCACCATGATGTTCTGATAAAGAATATAATTCATCACCCGAACGTATACCAGTTAATATACCATTATCATAATTATATTGACCATTAGCACCATCATTAGGTTTTTTTCTATTTATAGTTTTTTTAGTATCCATTTATTAAAATGCCTTATCTTCCTTATTAGTTATAGGTGTTACAACAACATCACCCTTATTAGGACGTTCATTGTTAGAAAAATTAACTCTATAATCACCAATTACCATACCAGCACTTTCAAATCCACTTTCATCTTCAACTGCATCATCGGCAGTAATTTCATTCATAGTTAAATTTACTATCATATCAGGATGTTCATAATTTTCATTAGTTATAGGTGCATCTTCATCTAACTCGTTCCAATCTCTACCTGGAGTACCAAATGGTATACCATTTATAGTATCTGTAAAGTTTCCAAAGTCATCTACCAATGGAATAACTGGATAATAATAACCAGCAGTCCAAGTACCGTCAGATTGTCTGTCATCGAAAATTGATAAATTTTGTGGTGCTATATTACCCCAATATCTTTCATTATCTGGGTTGTTTGTTACATTATCTTCAAATCCTAACATTTCCCACATAGGTACTACATCATTAAAATATCTAACTTGTGAAATATTAGTTTCACCTAAATGATTACCAAATTCACCATATGAATGATATAAACCTTTATGTATCATATATAATGGTTTAGTCACATCTATACTACCACTAACATCGACACTACCACTAAAAAATCCTTGATTCATACTAGAAGTAATTTCCGTAGGTGATATTATTTCACTTGGTTCAACAGAACTGGTATAAACATATAAATCACCACCAGTATCAGGATCAGGATAACCAGTACCTGTAGTTGTTGTTAATTGATTGCCATAAGAACCAGTATATTTAGAAATTTCAGATCCAAAAATATCAGAATCAATCAATGCTAATGCATATTCCGCGTCCAATCTATCTTTATAATTATAAAAATCTACTTCCAATGGTACAGAAGAATCATCTATGTATCCTAAATTTCTTTTTATTGTTTTAGCATACATACTATATTTAGAAATTCCACCAATCATTGGTACACTTTCATTATATGGTATATAAGTAAATTTACCACCACCGAATTTCTTAAATTCACCTTCATAATCTGGGTTATCGTTTAATAAAAATTTAACAGTAAACTTTTGAAATGTATTATATACACCCAATATATCATCAGATTCACCATATTTAACCCTAAACATATATCCAGTCACATCATAAAATCCTGATCTTTCATATGTATGTGATAAAACAGCATCATATCCCAATTTGAAAGGTTCAGAATCATATTCTATTGGACTACCGTCACCCCAATCAATAAATCCGACATATGTATTAGATAATTCATCTGTATCAGACCAATCACCAGGTGATAAACCTTCAGCTTCTATATCAGCTAAATCATAAGTAAATGATTTTCTTTCTTTTGCTGAAAATAATAAATCACCACCAACTTTATAACTACCAACAGTGAGTCCGTGTATATAAGATTCTTGTTCTCCATCTACTTCTGACCAAATACCATCTGCATCAGTCAAAGAATATACCAATCTATAAGAATCATCATCTTCACCTAAAGCTTTAACTTCAACTAAAAAATATGCACCTACAGGTAATCCATTACGACCTTGATCATATGCTGTAAATTTCCACCCAGGTGATATACCTTCCCCACCATTATCAATTACATTGACATCTACTTCTGTCATACCAGTATAAAATCCCACATTTGCCCAACCTAAATCCGAGAACTCATTATCTTCTAATCTCCAACCATTTTGATAAGCAGAAGTTGGATTCCAGAAAGTTATTCTAACAACACTACGAGAATCTTCATATTTAGGATATCTTCTTGGATAAAAATAAAATTGAACTTCTGATGGTGCAGATGTTTCATAATATTCTTCTTTTGAAATATCCTTATCATAATATTTAAATGGAGTACCATATTTACCATAAAAACTTATAGGTGTCCTTATATCAACATCAGGTATAAATTTATTTTCAGCTATTTGTGTTTCTGGATTATCAGTAGGTTCATAATGTAATTCAAATCCATCAGAATAACTAGCTGAATTTATAGTATCCCAATTTAATCCATGATTATTATCCCCCTCATAATAAAAACAGCCTAATGATACTCTTTCATCCAAGTCATAACCTTCTATATCATTTCTATTATTATTCATACTAGAAGTTAAATATGAAGGCACATTTCTTCCTCTCCATGGTGCATACGAGCCAGTAATACTTTGTTCAAGTGGTATAACATATGGAACTTCAATATTCATTGTAGTTTCACCAGCGTTTGTACCACCTTCAGCTGGGTTATAAAATACATCATAAGCTTTACATCTTATTTGATAATTACCCTTTTCAGAAAATTGCCAATATTGACCATTAGATAAAAATGGACCAACATTATTAAAAGAATTATCAGAATTATTATCACCATTTGCAAATGTTGGTGGTACATATTCAGATAATTCTGAAAAATCTGACCAATCTTGGAATGAAGATGAATATATAACATTGGAATCACTATCATCAAAATCATTTGCATCCAAAGAACTTTCTTTTCTTATTTCCATTTCATACTTCCAAACAGTATCAATAGGATTAATTGTATAATTTTTAGTTTCCCAACCACCAGCGTTAGGGTTAATATACATCAAATCACTCGCTTCTACTGCCGGAGATTCTTCTGTTTCAACATAATAAATATCTTCAGGAGACATTGTAAAACAAGTATAATCTGATGGCCACGGTGCAGTAAATGATATATCATAAAATCCATTTTCATTTATAATTGTATCACTTGATAATGTATTGAAAATAACATCTGATTGGCCAAATGAAAAACCTTGTTCTATCGTGTCGATACTATCAGAGATAGTTTCACATACATAATCAGTATAAATACATGAATAATTAGTTCCTTCATGTTCACATTGATCTTCAGGACCATATTCAAAACATTCGCGTGCAGCTATAGGATCATCACAATTACCTTGTCCTATACTTTGACCAAACCCAGCTGTAATAACATATGAATCAGTTGTTTCTGGGTGTGCTTCAGAACTTAAATCCAAAATTGATCTTTGATCATTACCAAATGTTTGAAAAATATATGTATCAGGTGATATACCATAAGATGATACCAATGATGGTACTATATATCCATCTGGCCCACTACTATCCACAACAGTAACTACAAATTCAATACCATTAAAAGGAGGATCATTATTTGGTGATAAGTAAGTATAATCATATAAATTTGTTTCCACCACTGTACAAGTAGATCCACCAAATATAGAATTACAAAATTCATCACCATTAGATATTGAATTTAATGTACAATTTACCCATGGTGTTTCACTACAAACCATTTGATCAACAATCAAATTACTCTGTATTTGTTCTAATGTTACAGATACTTTATATTGACCTTTTTCAAGAGCATTCAGTGTCAAGTATGGTATAACAGCTGGAGGATTCCATTCAGCTGTTTCATCTGTAACCAATGTTGTTACTGACAATCCTTCTTCTGTAGCGTCACCCATAGGTTCAACTGAAAAATCTATAGTATAAGCATCACCATCTAAATCTTCTGCTATAAAATAATAATTGGGAGTAGATTCATCAGCTATATCCAATGTTGGATTTTCAGAATATCCCAATGTTTCCAAATTTTTATTTCTATCCACCATTAACAATGGACCATAATTATTTCTATAATATGTAACTACTAGTGATTTTGTTTTTGTAAAGGTGCTAGTAGGATCAGTCAAACCTATACTATAAGTAATAACATCATCATCCAAAGAAGAATAATCATATGTTGGTACATTAAATCTAACTTTATGTGGTACACATTTTTCATCAGTACAATTTGTATCATTATTACAACATCTATATGGCCAAGTATCTATTGTATCATCATCCATACCAACATCAGGATGACATTCCAAATTAGATACTTCACAATAACCTTCCACAAATTCAGTATAATAACCATAAGGATCGTGATTTGTACCTTGAGTATCAAAATCAGTTTGTGTTACATCATCACTCATAATACAATTAGTGTTTTCTTCATCATTAACACAATCTTCATCCAAACACCCAGGAATACCAATTGGTGTACATTCACATGAAGATGCATCGTATTCACATTCATATGTTATATCACTTAAATCTGTAACATTAGAATATGTTAAATTTGGAGTTGAACCCCATATTAAAGAATGTGCATCAGTAAATGGCCATTCAGTAGCATCTTCAGGAACATTATCTCCATAATCAACAAATACACTGTCATCACCACTGTATATACTAAATTCTATATATCTTCTAACAGGTCCACCACTATATTCATATTGAGGTGCACCAGATGGTATAATAGTTCTTTTAGGTTTTTGATGTCCTATTGTAAATTCAGAATCTTCTAAATCTAAAACACCTTCATCCATAGGAATAGATTGCCCATCTTCAAAAATTTCCCATTTAAGTTTATAATTAAAATCTAATATACAAGAACCTGGTAGTCCATATGCTATATCCGACCAATAATCAGGTACACCATATACTTGACCATCACTACCAGCCCATTCTTCTATATATCCTTCATCAGCATCTTCATTTAATCCAATGTTCCATTCTTGAGATGTAATCCATTCTATTTCACTCATATAATTTGTAGCTGATGGTATTGTACATCCCCAATAAGTACAGTCTCCATTATCATATGTAGAGTAACTACCACATACACCTTCCCCAGCATCATCACACACAGTTTGATCTATTTCGAAAACACCAGTATCTTCATTTAATACACTACAAACAGTAGGAGTTGGATTCCAACCATAATGTATAGTATCTTCTGGATCAAATGAACCTATACTACCACTGCATACATAATAATTAGCTGCTGGATTACCAGGTATTACACTACCATTACCAAATTGATTATTTTCATATCCCCCACTATTAAAACCACTATCCATACAACCAGGTATTGGATATGTACAACTTTGATTACAATAACCATTTGGATAATCACACACTGCATCACTAATACTACTACATAATTGTTCGTCTTCTTCATATGGAGAACTACCTGTTAAATCAGTGCAATAATCAACTTGTGCATTAGGATTATAAAATCCAAAACCACCATCAGATTCTGGTAGGAAACATATGTATTCATTTCCAGTACCACAATATGTTAATCCATCACTATCAATACATACATTTGAACAATCTTGATTTACCCAATCACTATGTTCTGGGTATAATGTGGATAAAGCTCCACATGTACAAGCATTAATATCCATACAACCTTGAGTTACATTTATCCTAACATAATGATTATCTTCATACAAATATTGTGAAGGTTCTTCACCAAATGGATATTCCACTTTTATTTCATACACACCACTGCAAATAATATCATTCCATATACTTTCACTTCCATCACCTATATCTACAATATAATTATGCCAATCAACACAATCTGTTGAACAAACACTATTACAATCTTCTAAATCATCAAATTGTATATGTTGATGACCAGAAGAATCACTTCTAAGTTCACACCAGTTAAAATCATCCACAACTTCAGTTACATTATATGGACATAATTCAGGACAATAAAAATTTATACCAGAATATACATCATTAGTACCATCAGTACCATTAGTCCATTCCGGTAAAGTCAATAATCTACTACTAATTTCATAACCTTCTTCATATTCATATTGACAACCTTCATCTATTTGATATGTCAATACATTAATAGATAATTGTTTATAAGATTCGGCTATATAGTATGGTAATGAATAATAATCCAGTTCTGTTACTATAGATTCGTTATTTGCAAATGAACACATACCGCATTCCGGTGGATCATCACAAATACAAGGATTTATTAAAGATACAGCTGGTGTTAAAGTTACAATATTAGCTGCATACTCAGGATTAAATTCACAACTACCACATTCCGGAGTACTTTCGTAACCAACCATCCAAGACATATCATCCAATAATTCACTACCCCAATCTGGGTTACAAGAACATGGATTCCCATCACATATTGATCCAGAACAAACATAACCAATTCTATTACTTTCATTCTGCTGAATACTATCTATTAATTCAGAATCACATGTTGCAGATTCTAATTCAGTAACATAAGATAATCTTATAGATTCTGATACATCAGGATAACTTGGCCAACTAAAATCATCTTCTTGTGTCAATGCACAAACTGTTTCTACTTCAGTTTCATAATCAGTTGTACATGACCATAAAACCGCCCAATGTTGAGAACAACCATAATCCAAATGATCGTCTGATGAAATACTTTCACTGATACAAGAATTTATATTTGGGCAAAGTTCAGGAAATGCTATTTGACATCTTTCTCCAGGTTCATTTGAAGAATCTAAAGATTCACCTGTAAGACAATCCTTCACGAGATATCCAGTAGATTGATAATATCCAACAAACTGCCCAGCAGGTACTACTTCCAAACAACCATCAGAAGAATATGTTATAGCCGATTCAGTAACATTAGAATCATTTATATCATCATTACCAGGTTCACTATTTAATCTTTTTACTCTAAAAGTAGTATCTTCAAAATATTCAAAATCATGACCATTATATGACCAAGATAATTGAACAGGTTTAATTGTTTCACACACATTTTCCGAAGAACAATATATTAAACCATGAATAGGATTTCCATCAACATCAGTTTCTTCATGTTCACTTATAGACAATACAGGAGGATGGTAATAACAACTACAATCATCATATAACATTTGACCTTCAATATTATAAGCGTATACATCATTACAACCTATACAAGTAGAATTCCAACTATTATTTGATGGTAAAGTCCATTGAGTTGGGCAAACATTATAACTTGCAATTTGTAAATGATTTGGTAACCCACAACCACTATATTGTGCACCATTGTAATTTAATACATAATACCCTCCACCGAAACCAGCATTTATATTAAATGAATATTTTTGTGTTTCACTCAAAATACAATTTGAACATACAGGTCCAGAACCTATATCACATTCGGGATTAGGATACCCAGCAATACAATTATTCATATCACCACAACCAGAATCACCAACTATACATGGATATCCAGCATTAATATCAATAACATCACAATAACCTTGATTTTCTTCACCTTCTAATGGATCTTCACATTCATAAGTTTGGTATCTACATTCTGGATCCATACATTCACCAGGATTTTCTTCTATAGAATAATTGCAATTACATTCATCATTTAGATTTACACCATAACAATCACCGGCACAATCAGTAAAAGTTCCTATCAAATCACCTTGAGTAATATTTAAACAGGTAGAACATTGAGGATCTATCCAACCATAACAATCATCATTATGTGAATGATAAGTAAATATACATTGTCCGGCTGTACCAAAAGTCCCATCAATATCACATATATGTTCAACACTACCAAGATTACAATCTTCATCTACAGTACAACCAGTTACATTAAACCCAGGTTGAATTGTACCACTCCATTCTACACCATCACCTCTTTGATAACACAAATCCAAAGTTTCACTCGAAGTCCAAGTATTACCACTTAAATTACATGTATCTGATGTAGAATATTCAATTACTATGTTATTACCGCCATCCAAACATATTCCTGTTTCACCAGATAGAATTCTTCTACATGTCGTATCAGTGAAATCAGTACAACCAGATGCATCTTCACATTCATTATTTTCATCTAAACTATCACATTCACATTCAACTTGTTCTGATAATGTAAGTGATTCAACACAATAATGATGATCTATAGAAACACTTGTTTCATCTAAATCTGCAAAATATTCTACTATATCATTTATTGGATGACAACATCCCAAATTATCTTCACCAATACCTTCAACATCAGCTATATCATCCAATTCATTAGGACCATTACAATCACCCAAACAATCAGCTAATGTACCACCAGTTACAAAACATTGACCACCATTTTCTTCACATAATATTTGTGTTATATATCCACCATAATTTGTTTGTGATGGATAATTTGATACTTGTATACAATTGTCTTCATCATAAGTTCCACCAATACATGTACCAATATGACCACCATTACAAATACCACAAGAATCATATAAATGTTCATCTGACCAACTCCCATCAGATATTACAGTTACACCATCACACGATAAGCACGATATATTCCAATCAGGATCACAACAATTATAATCAATACCATTCCATCCAGTCTCTCCATCACCACATTCAGCTAATTCTCCATTACATTCTGGTCCTAATCTACACACACCACAATCATCTAATTCATTTATAATATCACGACCAGTATTTCCACCATAACAATAACCACATGAATCGTGTAAATAAGCTCCAAAACCTTCACTTCCCACACATGTACCATGACAATCAGTATTAGATAACCCAGTAACAAGTTCAAAATCATCAGTACCATCATCCAATACATAATATATACCAGAAACTGATGAAGAATCAAATGAACACATACCACATATATCTCTTGTTGTACATAAACCAGTTTTCTCAGGTGATTGTATTCCTAAATTTATCCAATCGTTTGTACCTTGTTCATCACCAACCAAACTTTTCCATGTTTCTTCGGATGTTATACAAGTAGATTGTCCACTATTATAACCAGTATGACTGTCACATTCTGAATCAGTATTACAAGCAGGAACACAATAACCTACTTCAGAACCACTAGCTACACAATCATCTTTAGCTATAAGACATTCTATATCATTTGGAGTTGTACAACCACATTCACAAGCAATACCATATTCCAAGTCAGAAGCATCAGCAATCCATATTTCACCACCAGGTGCAGCTGGTTCTCCCAAATATTCACATTGTTCAATATTACCATCAAAACACGCAAAATTATCTCCTGCATCACCATGATTGGTATACCAAGTAACCAATGAACCTTCACCTGCAGAAAAGTATGTTCCACCAGGACAAAATCCACAACCATCCATTGAATTCACATCACCATTCCCAGTATCATTACCAAAACAACATAGTGAACCTTCGATACAATTTATACCTTCACCGACACCACATTCATCAGATGGTGAAGCTAAAGAACTACAACTATTTTCACCACTTTCACATACATATTGAGTATGTGTATCAGGATATTGACAACAAGATATATCACCACCTTCAAAATCACCACTACAATCATATTGTGCATATTGATTATAATTTGTAAACAAGCTCGTATCACATCCAGTAGAACTTGAATCCATACAACCATTACCATGTAATTCAATTGTAAATTCTATTTCAGTTGAAGATCTAATAATTGAATCGGAAAATATACTACTAACTTCTTCAGGAATTATTATACCATTATAATCAGCAAAATCTATTGGCCAACTTAATACAGCTGTATATGTACCAGATGTTAAACCATTTTGTACCCATTGTTCATCATTAAAAATATGCGTAGTTTGTGCACCAGCATTTAAATTGTGTGTAGAAACGGAACCACCATCAGAATTAAAAACTTCCAATTTAAAATTATCACCATTGCTATCAACCCAATCTGGTACATTTTCAAATGTAAATTGAAGTGTAAAACTATCATATGATAAATATGTTTCATCATCAAGTAAATCAAAATATGATGGTAATGCATCATCTTCATACGAACTATCAAGAGTTAAACCAGTTATTTCAATAGTAGGGTAACCAGTACAATCTTGTTGATTATGATTACTAAAGCATCTATTATCATTAAAACCAATAGAAGCACAATCACAAAAACCATTATCAGAACCACCCACTTGAAATCCACCACCATATTGTCCAGATTGTAAACAAGAAGTTGAATATGGATCCATACAACCAAAATAAGTAAACCATTCACCTTCGAAAATCGAATAAAGCCCACCACCAATTGGATCATTAAATTGAGTTGCTTCTTCATCTTCATTTACTTCTATTAAAACATCATCCCAACCATCATTTTCAAAATCACCAGCTAAAGATTGAAATTCAATTGTCATAAAATGTCTTGATGTAGATTGATAATCATCAGCTTCAGTAGATGGCATCAATGGATCTTCAGAATCAATAATATCAGCTCCAACATCACCTTCATCAAATACGAAATTTTCGTATTTGTCAGATGTATATACAAGCCCCTCACCATCAACAATACCTGTTATCTCCCATGCTTCTGAAAAACCATCATCATTCGATCTATTAAAACTAACAACAAAATCACCCAAAGGTCCTCTATTAATTATATAAAGGTCAAATGTACCAGTATTACCATCAAATGTAACATTTTCTATAGAAGTTTCTATACAAAAATATGTGCCTTCATCCAAATCATATGCCGTACTATGGCATTTATGACAAAAATCAACATAATCACCAGCATCAACATCAGATGGACCATAATATCCTTCACAAGCCGATATATCAACATCACCAAAACCACTATTATCACAAGTTGATGCCCCAGCACAAACAAGTTCACATCTTGTTTCAGTTGTTACACAAGAACAACCATTATCGGCACAATCACCATCACCTTCACCATCCCATTCACATGTAAGACATGCACCATCCGTACAATCACTAACATTACAATCTTCAGAGGGTTGGCAATCTGCTCTATCCCAAAATGCTGTACCACCGGGTGCACCTGCACAATCAGAAGGACATTGGTCTGTAACACAATCATACCCACTACAAGTTGCACCAGAACAATAACAAGTATCTCCCAACTCTCCACCATCTATTGTACAACCAGTTTCATATGTAATTATTACACTGTCATCAGAACATACACACCCACCACTACTTTCATTACAAGAATATGTTGGATCATCTAAATTACCACCACCAACAAAACAATCACCACAACCATCTGCCAAAGATGCATATTCACTACCAGATGGCCAATAAAATCCAGCACAATCTACTTGACAATCAGTATTCCCAGAAGTACCATTTACACAACAACCTTCTGAAACACCATCTTCATCTTCATTATAAGTTGGTAGATGAACACACTGTATTCCATCACAATTATCGTCAGCATGTGCAGAACCACCATCAACACCAGCACAATCTTTGGTACAAGGTCTATTTAATGCTGGTGTACTGTCACTTACTGGATCATCACAATTTTCATTTTCAGTGATTTGATCACCAGCAAAATCAAGACCACATACACAATTTCCACAAAGATCTTCTTCGGAAGTTCCACCCCATGTTCCAGAACAATCTTCTATACAAGCTTCTGCAACACAATCATTAGTGCCATCTGCAATATCATCATCAGTTTCAAAATCATAACCACAAACACAAATATCAGGTGTACCACCAATATTGCAATGAGTATCATAGTAAGAATCACCACTATATGTATTTGAACAATCTTGAATACAAGGATTTATTTCACACCCACCTTCACCATCAGATATTGGATTACCATCACCATCATTACCACATATACACGGATTTAAAGTTGGGCAATTAGGATCTACATCAGAAGTTCCATCACATGTGCCAGAACAATCTAAAGCTGCATCTTTTTCAACACCAGTTAATCCACCATAACAATCACCACAAGCATCATCAGAATCTTCAGCTTTTGGTACAAAATCAATATCACATGCAACAGATGTTGCATCAGTAGGATCAACAATTGTGGCCGTACCACCACAAACTTGACCATCATAAACACAATCACCATTACAATCTAATAATGGAGAACTACCACCATTTGCCGTACACATACCACAATCATCAATTCCATGAGTTCCACCCCATGTTCCAGTACAATCTTGAATACAGTCATTTGAAGAATCACTATCACATGTTCCACAATTATCTACTACTGCATCTCCACCCCAAGTTCCAGCACAGTCTTGTTCACAAGGAGGATGATATCCATCTAAAGCACAATCACCACATTCATTAAAATATTTAAATGTTACACAAATATCTAATTGATTTACACCACAAGTACCATTACCTATACAAGAAGTTGTATCAGTATAACCTTTACATGGTATCGTATTATCATCACTACATACAAATGGATAACCACTTGAACAATCTGTATCATTAAGCCAAGTACCTTCACAATCTTGTACACATGTTGGTGCATCTCCATAAGTATCATAACAAACTCCACAACTATCTGTATTATGTTGAGTACCACAATATCCATTACAATCTGGTTCACCATTATTGATTACATCTCCAGTACATTCTACACTACCAGCAGTTCCAGTACAATCACCACCACAATTACCACATACATCATAACCATTATCACCTTGATCACCTATATAAGTACAACCTGTTTCAACATCACCAGATACAACATTAGTTGAACAACAGTCAGCACAATCTACATTAGTTTGAGTTGTTACACATTCTCCACAAGTATCAGTAAAATAAGTTTCAGAATTACAATATACAGTTGGATCTAAACTTAAAGCAATATAATATTCACTACATTCTGCAAGTTGTGCTGTAGGACATTTACTATTACATTCAAGTACTGTATTATTACTTGCATCATCATCACATATTCCACATAAGTCATAAACAGAAGAACCATTACATACACCAGCACAATCTAAAAAACCTTCTGATGAAACACAATCTGAATAAGGTCCGTCACAACAAGTTCCAGCTGGAACTTCTGTCACATCTACACAATAACCACCTGCAGGCATATAACATTGCCCACATTCATCTACCACTGATGAACCACCACATATACCGGCACAATCTATATCCGCATTACATTGACAATATGTATTTTCAGCCATTATACAGCACCTCCACATATAAAGTTGGGTGGACAATCAGATCCACTAAATTGACCATCCGTACATTCTATTGTTACATCTGTATTACATCCATTATCTACCGTATAACTACCACATGAGTGAAGATTTCCATCATCATCCCCATAATAATCACAAAGTCCATAACTATTCCAAAATATAGTTGGTGTACATTCACAAGTACCTGCATTACATGATGCTTCTGTTCCATAATCAGAATCACCATTAGAAATTTGACATTCTGCATCTGTACAACATTCGTGAGAACAACCACATAAATTGGCTGTACCACCACCACCACAAGTAAATAATCCTAAATCATCTACATCAAATGAATACTCTGTAGAAGTACAATCCACACAATCAGCACAATCTAATGTACCATTAACAGTGTCAGGACAATTTTCATCAGTTATACAACCACATCCTTGTATATCATCATATGCAATTTCACCACACAAACCAAAATTACTAGGATCCGCAGGATATGTTGGAAAATCTGTTTGACATACACAAGTATTACTTTCACAAGTATAATTATCATTATCAGCATTTAACAAATCCAAACCAGATGTACATGGGCTCCCTAAAGTACCAAATTCAGTATCACAATTTAATGCTGTACCACAATTATCTACATTATCACCACATTCATATCCTAAAGAACTACAAGTACCAACTTCATCATAAGGACCACCACAAGTATCACATGCATCAAATCCTGTTTCACCGCCTAAACCAACATTAACACCATTACAATCATAACACCCACCATTCCAAACATAACAATCATCAGCTGCATCAGTTGCATCTGTAGATGTGGGTTCTGTTGTACAATTTCCATCACAAACTCCACAATAATCATATTGATGATTACAACAATTAGTATCATCAGAAGGTCCAACACATGCACTATCAGGGTCGTCACAATAATCTCCAAAATCAGTTCCACCATCAGTACAAGAACATGTAGATGCATCAGATGGTGCACCATTATTACAACAAGTTGTATTGTCACCATCACATACTCCACAGAAATCTAATTCAGAATCACCAGCACAAACTCCAGCACAATCTTCTACTGAACTATTTACACCACCACAAGTACCATCACAGTTGTGATCATCATCAGGATATGAACATTCATCACATGTATTTGGATTACAAGCATCGGCACCTGAATCATTTTGAGTTCCCAATTCACACACCCAAGCAACACTACATACTGATGGGCAATTCATATATGTGTCACAACAATTTACTGGATCAGTTGAATTACAATTATTTGATGGGGTGTCTGTTTCAGGGCCACATTGACAAGTACCACAATCATCTACATATGAATCACCACCACATATACCATTACAATCTACAATACCATCACATCCTGGCCATTCATCACTACATTGACCACTTCCTTCCCAATACCAAGTACCTTCAGCTTCACTTAATGTAGTTGGACATTGTACATTTGTCGCATCATCACCACAAACTTCACAATAGCTTACCCAATTGTCCGAATTAGAATCCCCCACACCATCACCATCTGCATCATCACAATATAATTTTGATGCTGCTATAAAACAACCACAATCCGTTAAATCATTATTATTTCCATCACATACTCCACACTCATCTAATTCTAAATCACCAAAACATTCTCCTGCACAATCCTGATCTAAATTACCACCAAAACAAACCCCACAATCATCTCTTTCTCCAGAAGTACAACATTGTGATATTCCAGTATCTGGATGATCATCTGCAATTGCACCACTGAAACAAACATCATCACAACCTTGATCGGAATTACCACCATCACAAACATCACAATCATCTATTTCACCTAAACAATCATCACCACAAAAACCTTTATCATACTCACCACATTCTATACCATAACTATCACATTGTTCTACAGTATAACAACTACATGTTTGTGCACCATCAGCATAACCAGCTCCATAAATATCATTTGTACCACCAGTATAACCTGTTGCATCACCTTGACCATTACAACAACTTGAATATTCATTTCCTATATTTCTGTTTGCATCACTTGGAGCTAAACAATTATTACAATAATCCATAGTATGAAAACCACATTCAATTCCAGTACAACTATTTGGACATTCACCATTACAATCAGTTCCTCTTTCATGTTCATATGTAAAAGTACCACTCCATCCATCACCTGTATAATCAAATCCATCTAAGTTACTAGGTCCACATATACTACAATCGTCTGTAAAATTTGATCCACATTGTACATCTGCACAATCATCACCACCTTCGACATCAGTACAAGTAAGTCCATAAAATTCATCACCGCCAGTTAAACCACTTTGGTATATTTCACAATTTGGTATATCTGATGTAATTGTAATACATTCCGAACAAGAATCAGTTTCGTTTACATATGCACAATCTTCAACACAGTAAGTACCATTACAAGTCAAAGGACATCCTTCACCACCAGCTCCAGCATCAACACATGTACCACCATAACCACAACTATCAGAATCATAAACACATTGACTACAATCGTCTATATATGCGACAAGACCACCATCAACTATTGTCACGATAGGATTATATGAATCATACCACCAGTAGTCACCAGCACAATCTAAATGACAATCAGTATCACCCACACAAATATCACCATCATATGCATATTGATAATTTGCTCCCCATAGAGTTTCTATACAAGCACCACCATCACAATCAGTATTATCAATTTCAGCTAAAGTGGAACAAGAAATGGAATTGTCATCAGCACATACAAATTGAGTTGTATATAATGTAGAACCATCGATTAAACAAGGAAATGAATCAATATTAGTATGAACACAATTTCCACAACTATCTAAATAAGCACAATCTGTATATGGAAAATCAGATGCCCAAGTAGAACCTCCAGTATCTTCCATACAATAATTACCAGAACAATCTCGTGAACAAGATGTAAGACCAGTAAGTCCACCAACACATTGATCACCAGCTCCACTTATACCACAATTTGGATCTAATATAGCCTTACCACTTAATGCATTAGAACAATCACTAGCTGGATCACCAGTAACACACGATATAGTTGTGTCATCAAATGCTCCAGTATATTCAGTACCAAGATGAAAACCTTTATGACAACAATATCCAGTACCACAACCACCACCACTATTATCATCACAACCATCATATTCACCATTACAATCAGTACCACATTCACCACCAATATTTACACATACTCCACAATTATCAACAGTTTTTAAAGGTTCATCACAACTTGCACAAGCTTGTCCTGCAGGACATTCACACGGTAATCTATTATTATAGCCACCAGCTACATCTGCAGAAATATCTGGGTCAACACAATCATTACAATCATCATTTACATAATCACAACTTGAATGACCCAAAGATTGATTTAAATCACAACAACCACCACCATCTACACCCCTACAATCAACAAGAGTTTCAAGATAACCAGTATCACCACCAATACAATTACCACAAGAATCTATTGTAGATGGATCACCACCATACACACTTGGACAATGACACTCACAATCATAATTACTACCACTACCACCAAAGTTACAATAAACTTCTGCATTATATGGATAACCAGCTGGTACTTGATAGGCAGAAGAACCATCCGGACAAGTACCTTCAGGACAATCAAAAGATCCTTCACCACTATTAGTTGTACATGTACCACAGTCATCCAAAAATTCACAAGTACCACCATATGGTGCATCATAACCATCACTTAAAGTCCAACTATCATTACAACCACCACCTAAAATACAATTTCCACCACAATCTTTAAAATCAACAGGTATTCCAGTACTACCACCAGAACATACACTACATGTGTCTTCTGATGCTCCACCACGTTTTATGGTAACACCATAACCAGATAAATCATCAACAGTACCAATCCAGTTTTTTGTAGGATCCCAACTAGGTGGAAAAGTTAATTGTAAATCTTGATTATTATTAGCAAAACCTTCTATTACATAAACACCTTCCAATTCATCCGAATCATTTGTAATATCCAATAATATTTGTTCACCAATTTCAAATTTAGTAGTCCAGTCACCACCATCATCATGTATAACTAATGGATTTGCATCAGTTCTATAATAACCATCCGAACCTTCAGATACACCAACAGTTGTCAAACATTGAGTATTACAATCCAATTCCGCGTTAGCTGTATGACCACTATTACCACCAGAACATATTCCACAATCATCTATTTCTGCATCTCCACAACTACCACTACCATTAGTATCAGTACATGGAATTTGAGCATCATCTGGGCAATCACCATTACAATCTTTATATGTACTCACTGCCCCAGCAGCCCAATCACCACAATAACCACAATCATCTAAATTATGAGTTCCACCACATTCAAGTTGACAATCATATATTTGACCAGCACAATCACATTGATCTCCATGACCATCTCCTATATCATTTCCACCACCACATATTCCACAGTCATCTGTAAATCCACCAGTTGTAAAACAACTTTCTCCTTCAGGACAATCATCTAAAATTATATAAGGAGAAACTTCTTCTTGATTACAAGATTGAGCACTTCCTGATCCACCATATTCTACTAAACAAGACCCAGTAGCACCACCATCTGCAGAACAAATACCACAAGCATCATTATAATGTGTATCTGGTAAAGATACAGTTGCACAACCCACTACAAGACAACTTACTTCATATATAGAATTATATGTTTCATCATCACATCCCAATGTACAATTTTCCAAAGTATCTTCAACACATATAGGGGTGATACTACTACCATCCGACCATGTACTCCCATCGTCATATGTTATAGTAACACCACAATCTTTTTGACAAGCATCACAATCATTTGAATCCCAATCTACAACACATTCACCACAATCATTTAAACTACCACCACCTCCACATATCCCACATTCGTCTATATCACTATTTGCGTCATGACCTGAATTACCACCAGAACATACACCACAGTCATCAATTACAGCAGTACCACCATCTGCTTCATCCCATAGTGTTGTTCCTTCTTCACAACTGCCATAACAATCTTTATTTGGAGATGCATTAAATGGTGCGGAATCACTTGGTGGATTCCAAGTTGAACCATCTATTTCTTTACAATCACCACAATCATCTATACCATATGGAGTATCATTATTATAAACACATTCTCCATTACAATATTGATCATTACTACCACCACATTCACCACAGTCATCTATTTCATCTGTACCACCAAATGTTAAAAACCAACCATCATCACCTTGACATCCACAAGTTGTGTCGTCGCCGTCAGCACACCCAGATTCATTACCATTACAAGCTGTTTGACAAGTCGTTATATCATCTACACAATCAGAATTACAATCTTGAGTACAACCAGCTTCATCAGAATTTAAACATATACATCCTTCACCAGTATCTTCATTACAACACTTAAATTCACTTGGATCAATTTTTTCATCTTCAGAACAAAATATATTTCCCCTAAACACATGTCTCCACGAATTCATACCATAATCTTCATTATATTCATTCCAAGAAGTACAATGTTGATCATAAACATCATCATAATTGTCACATGACGCCACACAAGGTTCATCACCATCATCAGGATTTATACAATAACAACATGTCGCATAATAATTTTCATTAAGTTGGCATGCACCACTTGCTGGGCAAAGAGGATCAGAACCAGATATACCATCACAAGCAATTTGTGTATTATCTGTACATACAAATTCATCTTTACATTCAGGATCTCTATATGTTGGATTACATTGACCTGGATATTCACTTTCATCTCTACATTCATTACCAGAAGTAACACAACCATCTTCACTTTCCGTACAAAAATAGTCTGGGTGTTTACAAGCTCCACAATCATCTTGATATACTGGGTCAACACAACCAACATCATTGTCATTTGAATCACATAAATTTTCCCAATCTATATCCTCTACACCAGTAGGATACCCACCATAACAAGCACCACCAGTTATTTCTACACATTCACATCTACAATCTTTACCACTATTTGCCACATATCCAGTTACACCACCTGAACATTCACCACAACCATCAGCCCATGCACAATAACCATTACCAATACCATCACCATAAGAAGATTCAAGACATGGATAGTCTGAATTACAATTAGTATTATCACAATCCGTATTTGTATCAGCAGTAACACAATAATCAGTTGAGCTCCCAATAGCATAATTGTCATAAAGATATTTACAATCATTCCAAAAATAATCTACTAGATTTTTTCCATCTTGACCGCCACATACTACATCACCAACTTCACCACCATTTGAACCAGGTGGACAACATCCATTACATTGTTTATCATCCAATACCCAATCAGATGTTGCATTATTATCAGCATCATAATTACACACATTACAATGACTTAATACTGGTGTAACTCCACCAGAATACAAATCATGTTCGGTATCATCACCATAAGGAGTACTAGTTGGACAATTATCATTACAACTTAATGTTGTATCTGCACCATTTCCACAAATTCCACAATTATTATATACAGAACCATCATCACAACTACAATTACAATTTAATCCAGTATAGGTTTCCCAATTACCATTATAACCTGTTGTACATGTACTTGTATTAGCTGGAACAAAATCCCCATCCACATCGTTTTGTGAATAACATACACCACAATCATCTGGAGAACTAGCATGAACCCAATCACCAGATGTAGTAGTCCAACTTCCATCACAATCTTGTTTACAAGTTTCAGTTGGTTCTGTTCCACCACTATTACATTCATAACATTCATTTAATGAATTTACAGGACTTCCTTCAGTACCAATAGTACGATAAAACCAAGCATCTGCACAATCTTGAACACATTCCAATAAAGATGCGGGTTCTTCAGATCCACCAACACAATATGAACAATTATTATCATCTGACGCATTACCAAAACATGTATCATTACAATCCATATCACTATTTGCGTCATGACCTGAATTACCACCAGAACATACACCACAACTATCTAATTCTGCAGTACCATCACAATCACCAGCACAATCTTCTTCACATTCATTATCACCTCCACATGCTCCGTCACCAGCACCATCTGAAGATGCACAATCATGACAATTATCTACAGGATAATAACAACTTCCGTCATCACAATCATCATTCCCACCAGTACCAGAATCATAATTACAAGCATCATTGTCAGAACAACCTGCTGTATTACTTCCATTACATATTCCTGCACAATCTAAACTATTACCATCACAATCACAAAAACCATTATCAAAAGTTCCACCATCACCTATTTCAGAACCATCATAATTTAAATAATCTCCTCCACAATTTCCACATTCATCATCTACATTATCACATACACATAAAGGATTTGTTGGATCACTATCACATAATGGTGAATCAGATGCACACACATCTTCATCATCACAACAATCTACATTAGGACCAGTATCTCCACATTTTCCACATTCATCTATACCTGTACATTCACTTATATCTTCACACCAAGAATCCGGTCCACAATCAGGATATTGACAAGCTGTTAAAGATGCACCACCAGCACAATCACCAGCACAATCCAAATCAGCATATCCACCACAAGTATCACTACAATCACAACCTTCCGAAGTATCAGAACAAGTATTCCAAAGAACATTATCATCATTTAAAATACAACTACCATCATCAATCGTAGCTCCATAATCATATTCACAAGAAGACGAATCCGTACAACCACAACAAAATTGACCTTGATAAGATGCACAATCAGAATTTGATTCAATTGGACCATCACATACACCACAAAGATCTACATGTGTAGAACAACAAATTGTATCACTTGCACCATAAGAAGATTCACCTGTGTGGCCACTATCACATCCACATGTTCCAGTAGGTTGACCATTACAATGTGGATTTGGTTCCGAACAACTACCACAATCTAAACTTATATCTCCACACCCATTATCATAATTACCACAAGAATCAGTTGGACATGTAGCAAATGTAACACAACTACCATCATCAGGATTACAACAAGTACCACAATCATCGTAATTATCATATGCACAATCACAATCACCTATATCACTTGGTACATTTGTACAATTACTGTACCATGAATCAACATCACTAAAATCACAACCCACCATCAAAACATAACCACTAGAAACAACACCATCATTACACACAGATTCATAACCATTACTACAACACGCGTTTACACCATCAACTTCAGCTACACAAGCTAAATTAGGAGGGTTAGGACTTTCTAAACAACTATAATTTGGATCACCATCAGCACATCCATTTGTAGTGAAACCACCATGACATACACCATTACAATCTAGAGCTTCATCACATACACAAGATCCACTTGAACATTCATAATCATCGTCACAAGTACCATCATTATTAGAATCATTGGCATCACCAGTACAAGTAATTGTACCACCACAACCATCATCATAACTTCCACAAGTCGCTCCGCCGTGATAATCAGCACAAGTATAAAATGAAAAACCACCAGCACAATTTAAACAATCATCAAATTGTTCACTACAATCACTCAACGCATTATTACAATAACCACCAGAAGCTGGTGCATCTTCATCAGTACATATACAAGAACCTGTTAATTCAGTTGATCCTTGTTCATTACAACAAGATGTATAATTACAATAACTGTCATCAGCTTGAGTACATAATACACCAAAATCTGCAGTACTACATTGGCCACCACCATCAGATCTTTGATTATCATTACACGCATTATCTACAGTACAACCAGTACAACTTGATCCATCACCATCACAATACCCACAAATATCTAATTCAGCACTTCCACCATATTCACCTAAACAATCCTGAGTACAATCATCAGAAGCGTCAGCATTACAAACACCACATTCATCTAAAACTTCATCATTACAACCACAATAACCATCATCAGGTGTATTGTTACTTCCACCATCACATACACAACTTGTTCCTTCAGCATATTCACACCCACCAGTATCAATAGTACATTCACTACCAGCACCACCAGAAGCTAATGCTGTTGTTGAACAAGTGCCCCCATCATCAGATCTTTCATTATCATTACAAGCATCACCGTCAATACACCCAGAACAATGTGAATTTTGAACAATAGTATCACAAGATCCACCTTCATCTGATGGACACCAACAATATCCACAATCATCTATGACAGCTGAACCATCACATACACCTGCACAATCTTCAACTGCATCTCCACCACATACACCTAAACAATCTTCTACTAAACTACCACCACAATCTCCATTACAATCTTTTGTTAAACCAGCACAACAACCTTCATCAGTAACTAAACTATTGCCTACACAATCTGCATCACATGTTCCACACCAATCACCATTAGTATTACCACCACTAGCGTCAACACAATCTGGATTAGGTGGATTGCCACATTCATCACATTGATTTATATATGAATCACCACTACAAACACAATTACAATCAAAATCAGGGCCACCAAAATCTGTAGTTCCATATACAAAGTCCGCTTGAATATTTGTACAATTTGTAAGAATGTTAGGTAAATGTCCTACATCACAACTCGATGCATCATATGTTGTAATACATCCTGCTTCAGAAGAACATATACCACAATAATCAGTAGCAGCATAATTTGCAAATATAGTACCTATACCACTTATATCAATCCAACTACCACCTTCGTTATAACAATATTCACCAGTTATATCAGTACAAAATTGGAATACATTAGCGTCATCGACACAACTACTATTTGTATCTGCAGGTGCACCAAATGCATTTGGATATCCAGTCGCACAAGGGTTAGAAACCATAGTTGAATTATCATGAGATGATGCCACATGACAATCATTACATTCATCAAGTTGAGAACAACTAGTATGACAATAATAACCAGAACAATCTTTAGTACAAGCACTTGCACCTGAATCGCCACCTACACATCTACAGTTTTCTCCTTCGTTACCATGACCAGGTGTATTATTGCAACAATCATAACCTGTTGGATCATTCTTTTCATCATCACTTTCACAAAATATATCTGAATCTGGTTCTGATCTATAACCTCCACTACCATTTGCAACTGTACAATATGTATCATAATCTGCATAATCACTACCAATATCACCATAAGATGGACCATAACATTTATTATCACAACCAAAATTTGGACCAGTAGCAGTACCAGAACATACACCATCAGACATACTACCATCAGCACATTGATTGCCAGGATATGAACCTGAATCATAACATAATCCACAATCATCTATTAATCCATCTCCACCACAAACACCAAAACAATCATCTACAGCTGTAGAACCACAACCATCATCACAACCACCTATAACTAAATCTCCATCACAATTACCATCACAATCTTCACCTTCAGTTGCATTATCACTACAAATTCCACATGTACTAAAATCAGTTGTTCCATCCTTGTTACCATCACAATCATAACAACCATACTCTGTACCATTCCATGTTGTATATGAATTCCAAAAATAACAAAAGTTAGTATTTACAGATTGACATTCAGCTTGATTGTCACATACACCATCATCATTATCATCTGCTGCACCAGGTCCAGTTTCACATTTATTATCACTACTTACCAATACACAATAACCACAATCATCTTCTGCATATTCATGACTTTCACCATCAATAGAATATTGACTTGAACAATCAGTAGAACAATGAGAATCTGTATATGCACATTGTCCACAATTATCTATTTCTCTATTATTACCACTTGCATCATCACAAACATTACCATCCCCTGGCAAACCATTATAAAAACAACAACCAGAACAATCAACTAAATCTGTATTATAGGTTACATGACACCATGTATCAGGTGTATCTTCATCACAACCATATGTTTCACCATCATCAGGATTATATGGTCTTATATCACCATCCAATGCAATTCTACCACAAGGTGCAAAATTTTCAGAATATGATCTATCATCATAGTTATAACACGGATGTAAAGTACCAGATGAATCTGTCCACACCAACCCATTCGTATTACCCATATCTAAATAACCAGTATCCCAACCAGAACCTATATTTGTACAATATTTACCAGTTATAGAACCACAACATTCACCTGCTGCAGCTGTTTGACCAGCAACACATGTTAAATTAGGTGGATCTCCTTCATATTCACAACAACCTTCTTCAGTTGTTATTACTATATTATCACAAAAATTATCACCAATAGCTGGTTCAGATTGACCTAATTTACCAGCAAAATCCGCTTCACAATCTACTAAACTTTCAAAACCACCTGTACACCAATTTGGACAAATATCACTCCAAACACCATCACCATCTAAATGACCATTGCAATCTGTATCTACACAAGAATACCCATATGATGCATTGTCATCGTCACTACCATATTGAATTTGTCTAACATCACCAGTTTCATCACCAGCTGGATTGAAAGATATATCATCCAAATCAACACAACCATTATCTACCATATTTTGACCATCTTCACATTGATAATAAGGTATTGTTTCTGAAGAATCATTTAACTTTACACCACCGTCTCCAGAACATAAAAAACCACCATCACCATTTGCATCACTATAAACTATTTTTCCGAATAATGTTGATACATTTTTAAAAGAATCACCTTCAATATTTGGCCATGGTAATTCTGTTTCACCAATTAATATTTTAGGTCCACCAGAATTTGATACAGAAATAGTTCCCCAATCATTACCATCAGCAGGTAAAAAATGTAATAATTCTATACCAGAAAAATTAATTTCATCCAAATCTGCCAACTTAAAAGATGTTGTAATCCATATTTCAACAGTATTACATATACCACCACATTCAGTATCTCTTATATCATTCAAACCAGAATCTTGATCATTATATTCTGGATTTTTCATTTCAATAATAAGTGGATATTCACAAAAATCAGTATCATCCATCCACCCAGAATCAGGAATAGGATCATAAGTATTTAATGCATCCGCATCTGCACATATAGGATCCAAATCATATTCACAACAACCAAGACAAGAATCATGATAAAGATCAGAATAACAACCATAACCATCATCCCATATATCACAAGAACCATTACCACTTGTATCATAACAAAGTGGAAGTATATCAACACATGGTACTGCAGCAATATCAGTACACCCAGTTAATATAATATAATCATCAGTTAAATTTGTATTTTGATCACCAGGAGTTCCAAAATTTCTCCACTGACTATCTAATTCAGTTTCATTATCTTTTATCAAATTATAATTTGATTTAGTTTGATTAGTCCAATTCATATATCTAACATGTTTATCACCTAGAAGATCTAATTCCGTGGCTAAAATAGTCCAATCTTCCACAAAATCTAAAACTGATGATGGAGGTTGAAATGAATTAGCTACACAAGGACCACATCTTGCTAAAATATTACCACCACCAAAATAATTACTAGAACTACTTGTTTCATTCCATATATATTTTTTATAATTACTAGAGCCAGGTATACTTAATTGTATTTCATCTTTGGTTTGAAAATATGGTATCAAAAACGCACAATCTGGGGATTTATCATCATCCCAAGTTCCATAACCATAAGGATCTTCCAAACCAGGAGTACATGAAACAGTTGGGTCATAATAACATACATTTTCAACTTCAATATCAAAACCATCCAATGTCAACCCATCACAGTCATCAAATGCAGAATCCGGATCACAAAATCCACTTCCCCCGCCAATAAGTCCATGTTCAGCTTCATAAGAATAACCATTACAATAATGTTCTCGTGGGTTTTGCCAATTATCCAAATCGTTACCATAATATTCAGTATTAGAATTTGTACTTAAAGGATGATTTGAATATTTAAATTCTAAACTTTTACCATCATTATCTATTAAATCACTTGAACCATAATCAAATCTAAAACTATATATAACAGTATCACCATCCTTTTCTTTTAATTCCAAATAATTACCACCACCAGATTCAATATTATTTAATTGATTTGTCCAACCGACTTTTATATTCGATGTATCGACAGGATTACAAGTAGCATCATCATTATAATAAAGATAAAGTCCTTCATAACCTTCATCAGTATATCCTTCACCATCAAATTCTTCATCAGCAACAGCATCAACAACATTCCCATGTTCACAATCACCAAAACTTATAGAATCATTAGTTTCAATAAACCACCACTGTGGGTGAATAATCCAAGTGTTGGGGTTACCAGTACTTGGGTATTCCGAAGACCAATCATCCCTTATTATTTCCAATAAACCGGCATCTTCTTTCCAATCGATTACACCATTTAAATCTTCATTTACACACGCATTACAACTCATGTCAGAAGCTGAATACGACATACCATTACTATAATCACAATACAAAGCTACAGGTACTTCTTCATCATTTTCAGAACCACAACCAGTTATACCAGCATTCCACATAGAACCATTATTGACATTAGAATTTAATCCACATGGAACTCCACAATAAGATGGGTTTCTTAAAGATTCACTATTTAAAAGTGTGCCTTCATCATATAAGTCAGGAAACCATCCCAAAAATCCAGTCGGAGAACATAAACCATTAGGTAATCTCTGTTCACAACAATCTACATCAGAATTACAATTATTACCATTGCCATTATCCAAGCCCATATCTGACCATTTTGTATATATACAACCATAACCATCATTGTAACAATCTTCATAATTTAATATTTTATAACACTGATTTGGTTCAAAATAACCACCTTCACATTGACCTCTATTATACAACCACCTTAAATCAAAATAATCAGAATCATCTTTAATTCCTTTCGCACCATCATCATCATATCCATTATTATGAGTAAATAATACAAATCTTTCGCCAGGAGATAATGTATTGGTTTCATAACCTGTTGGTAGAGGATGTACACCAAAAGAATCTTCCCAAGTACCACCTTCATCTTCACATTCTTCTTCATCTTCTATATCAGGTAAAATATCATCACCATCATAACATCCACCCACAATACCAGTAACCAAACTAACTTCATTAATACCATCAGATATTACCCAATTACTAAGATCAATAGTTTCTGATGCTGTTGCATTGTAAATTTCTATATAATCTGGTATATTTCTATTGTCATCATAATCGTTGTGAAATATTTCACTGATTACTAATTTTGGAGGATCTGCTTCAGGTAATTCGAAAAAAAAAGTGCATTGGATTCCGACAGGAGGAGGAAATGAACCACCACCAGTTGGACTGTCATTTATAGTTCCAAACCCAATTTGGTCCCAATAACATCCTCTTTCTGGTGTACCTGGAAAATTATCTACAGTATCACAATGACCATCACCAATACCACCCTCATCTTCACAATCTTCAACACCACCCAAATTAGAACAATCGTCACCAAGTAATCCAGGTCTATAATATCTCACCACAAAATTGGCTTCATTAAAACTATCAGCATCACTTTGATCAGGACAAGAAGATGGTAATGGTATTTGAACACTATATGATTGTATATCTTCTTGATTTAATGGTGCTGGATCAGTAATACCTGCAGCCATAATACCAAATTCAGGGATTCCTATAAAGATATAATCACCTTCTTGTATAGCATTATTTGACCCAGGATTTTCTATATCATTAGAAACACCAATATAATATGCAATTTGACTATCAAAGAAACAATTCTGCATTGGTGGAACACTTGTTGAATTAAAATCTATATTACTTTGATATAATTGATCTAGTATAGATGCCATATGTTAACTTCCTATATTATACGATAACAGTTTCAAATTAAATTATTTCATATATAAATATAAAACCATTGAAAAACTCTTTTATTATTAAGAACAATCTGGAGGTATTATTGGCCAACTAAATGTTATACCTTCTTCAGGTATTTGATATATTCCACCCAAACCAAGACAATTACTAAAATCCGCATAAATAACATAACCATAACCTGGTTCAAAATCAGGTTTACTATGATCATGATAAAATGAATTATTATTTGAAGTATAATAAGTCCATTCAAAAATAGTTGTGGGACTACCTTCTGATTTAGCATATAAATGAATTTTATGTTCATTACAAAAATAATTAATTATAGGAATGCCTATTTGACCATTCACATCTTCACTCGTAGTTAATGCATTCTCTAATGCACAATTAAATGGTATAGAAAAATTATTTGTATATGGTATAGTTTGTCTAGAAATTCCACTTGGCATTAACCTTATATCTATTGGAGTCAAAGCAGGTTCATCTTCACAATCAGATTCTGAACACTCTATATTACCATTCCAACATAAGAATATTGGATCTGAACCTTCACAGTCACAGGTACCTTCTTCAATACCGGATCCACCACATTCACCACATTCATCATATATATTACCTTCACAGTCACAACAATATCCTTCTATATTATTTGGACTATATATTCCACCAATACCATCATTTCCATCACATGCTGTAGCATATCCATCACCGTCACAAACACCACAAACATCATCTACTAATGAACCACCGCAGTCACCATTACAATCATTAATATTACCTGCACAATCACAATATATACCTTCATCATTTGTACATGTTCCTTCATAATCATATAAATCATCTGAACATTGAACAGCAGATCCACCACATACATTACAAGCATCTAATGCAGTATCACCACCCCAGTCACCGTTACAATCTTGAGTACATTCTGGTACATCACCATAAGGATTATAACATTCACCACAAGGATTTTCTACATTTCCACCACCACATTCATTATTACAATCCCATGTTAATTGATTACCATCTACACAACTACATTGAAGTCCTATACTTGTTGCTGGATCTACCCAATCATTATCAGAATTATCACCATCACAGATTCCACAGTCATCTAATTCTGCATTTCCATCACATACTCCAAAACAATCTTCAACTGCATCACCCGCACAATCTCCATTACAATCTTCAACAACAATACAATTCCCATCACAATCAAAATTTTCTTCTGGTCCATCTCCATTACATACTCCACATTCATCTTCTGCTGCATCTCCACCACATACACCAGCACAATCTTCTTCTAATGTTGATCCACAGGTATTATCACATCCTGAAGGACCTACTTCACCACAACCACAATCTAAGTCAACGTTACCGTCACAGTCACAAGCTCCGTCAGCTATTCCATCTCCACCACAGACACCACATTCGTCTTCTACAGTTTCTTCTCCACTAATAGCACAATCTCCATCACACCCCATTGACCAACCATCTATACATTCTTCACAATCCACAGGATTTGTTATTACACCATCACAAACACCACACTCATCATTGACTGCATCACCACCACATACTCCTAAACAATCTATAGCAGCATCACCACCCGAAATTCCAGCACAATCACAATCGGTGATACAATTGCCATCACAATCATAACCAGATTCAGCCGCTGGATTACCACAACCACAACCTAAGTCTACATTTCCATCACAATCACAAGCTCCGTCAGCTATTCCATCACCACCACATACACCACAATCATCAAGTACTCCGTCACCTCCACATTCACCACATTCGTCTAAAGTATTTCCATCACAGTCACACTGATCATCAGGAATATCATAACAATTATTTGTATTACAAGCACTAGCACCACAGTCATTACCACTACAATCAAACCAAGTTCCTACACAGGTATCTTCGGTATCACACCAACCATCATTATCATAGTCAGTAGGACAATTACTTACATCACATTCATATACTGGATCTCCACCGTCAGTCAAAGAACAACCACAATCAGTTTTAGTTATATTATTACAACCACAACCATAATCCACATCACAATCACAATTACAATATTCACCAGATCCAAGTTCACCAAAATTTTCTATACAATACGATTCCATCCCACTTCCATCACAGATATCACATTCATCAATTACAACTTCAGGAGGACAATTTCCATCACAATCATAATTTATACAATTTCCACTACAATCATAGTTTTCTTCTGGATATGTGCATTCATCAGTACAAGATTGGTGATTACAAGCTGTTTCATCATCACAAGCATAAACATCAGTACATTGTGCTTCACAAAGCTTTTCACAACAATTATCACCATCACATACACCACAATTATCTTCTACCGAAGGACCATTACATACACCAGCACAATCCAGTTGACCTACACATGTATCTTGACAATCACATATTGGATCACCATCCCCATCAAATTCTGCATCAACATTTACACATGTATCTTCATCTACACATAATTCATATTGACCACAACCACATCCACAATCATATGCACCACCATCACACACACCAAAACAATCTAATTCAGCAGTACCTTGATAAACTCCAGCACAATCACAAGCGGTTATACAAATACCATCACAATCATACCCAGTATCTGGTTGTGTACAACTTCCATCATCAATACAATAACCTGCTTCACCAGGTGAATTTGTTTGTGTACAAATTTCTAAAAAGTTACAAGCTGTATCATCAGTACAACCTGAACAACTTGAATTATCACCATCACATACACCACAGTCGTCATATTCCTTACTACCACCACATTCACCGGTACAATCTTCTCCAGAATCACAACCATCACAATCAAAATGTTCTGGAGGGTCGACACAAGACTCATCCAATGGACAAATTATACCACCACAAAATGAACCACAATCTACACGTGGAACACATTCTACTTCACAACCACCACCACATTGATTTTCTTCACAAATATAATAAGTACCATCACAACCTTCATTATCATCTGTACTATAAAAAGACCAACCATCTTCACATGTTTGTTCACCTTCAGTACATTGGTTTTCAGTTACTTCAGGGTTACCCCATCCATCAAAATCTACATCTTCATAACAAGTTGTGAAAGTTTTAGTTGAACCACATTCATTATCACATCCAGAAGGACCAGGTAAATTTGGTC
>CEUS01039426.1_pt1 | contig 46725 bp, 35 predicted proteins | sample 427031 | NCBI WGS metagenome assembly CEUS01 (sample SAMEA2622837, study PRJEB7988) | marine metagenome | biome: marine biome (ENVO:00000447); feature: marine epipelagic mixed layer (ENVO:xxxxxxxxx); material: "saline water (ENVO:00002010), including plankton (ENVO:xxxxxxxx)" | depth 140 m | reverse complement strand
CGTTCTGGACGGCACCTATCTACTTTCGAGATGATGGCCCATCATGCCTTCAATAGGCCTAATGAGGGCGATGTGATATATTGGATAGACCAGTGTGTACGCTACTGCGACGAGATGCTCTGTGAACATCTGGGCATTGATCCGTCCGAGATTACATACCTCGAGAATCCCTGGTCGGGAGGGGGCAATGCAGGACCTGCCTTGGAAGTCATAGTCGGCGGACTAGAATTAGCTACACTAGTCTTCATGAATCTCGAGGAGTACGAGGACGGGGATATCGAGATTAAGGGACTTAGATACAGGGAGATGGACCTGCAGATAATCGATACAGGATATGGTCTGGAGAGATTCTGCTGGGCAGCTGCTGGGACTCCTACTATCTACGAGGCAATCTACCCTGAATCGGTGGATTGGCTAAAGTCGCTTGCCGGATTCGATGAGTTGGTTTCCAGTTTGGACCTGTCTGCCGAGACCGATGTGCTTCTCGGAGAACTCTCTAGGTTAGCTGGTATACTCAATATCGATGTGGGAACCGATGTGGATTCTTTGTATTCGATTCTGTCACAACGTCTAGTGGAATCAGGCTTGGATGTCTCAGTAGAGGGGCTGAAGCGACTCACTGAGCCACTATCCTCAATCTATGCCATTCCCGACCACATGCATGCAATCTGCAATATGTTGGGGGATGGCCTAGTTCCCAGCAACGCTAAGGCAGGGTATCTAGTTAGGATGCTCTCACGAAGAGTCTGTAGAATGAAAGCCGACTTAGGCCTTGATGTATCCTTGGCAGAACTTGCTGCTCACCACATAGACTCTCATCTTGACTATTCGAGATTCGTTCAATCGCGTGAAGGTACCCTGACGATACTAACTCTGGAAGAACAGCGCTACCATGAGATGCTGCGTAAAGGTGAGGCTGCTGTGAGGACTGCTCTTAGGGGCCTACCTCAGGATGTCAAGGAAGCACCAGATGAGATACTATTTCGACTTGCAGAAGAGAGAGGCCTGAATCCAGACATGGTCGCATCGATAGCAAACGAGGCTGGATGGACTCAACTAGGAGTGAGGGTCGGTTTCGCGGCAGATATGGCGGCTAGGAACGCCGAGCGAACCAAGGCAGCAGCATCAAACAGAGGCCACACCGAAGTGTTCGATTCCGGAGGATTCCCAGCAACTTCTCTCGATTACTATCAAGACACCAAATTAACCTCCTTTGAAGCCTCGGTTCTTGGCTGCAAAGAACTCACTGCGGACCAGTTGGAGGAACTAAACCTATCCTCGGAGGTAAGCATCACACCTACTCATTCTGTTGTTTTAGACCGCACTCTATTCTACCCTGAGGGTGGCGGGCAGTTGGGTGACCAAGGCGTTCTAGGGAATGCCAATGTCGCTGACACCAGAATAGAGAACGGTGTTGTTTACCACCTAACCGATGGACCAGTTAATGCAGACTCAACATCGGGGGAGGTCGATTGGGAAAGGCGTAGACAACTCATGGATCACCACACTGCCGTACACATAGTCGGCGGCAGCGCTCGAACGCTCCTAGGACCTCATGTTTGGCAGGCCGGTTCAAACAAGGGCGAGCGTTATGCCAGAATCGATCTTACACACTACAAGCGGCTGTCACGAGACGAACTTGACAGCATCGAAGACCACGCAAACGACATCATCGCTCACGACCCGGAAGTAGAGAAGCTGGTGTTGAGGAGAGCCGAGGCAGATGCCCGCTTTGGCTTCGAACTCTATCAGGGCGGACCACCCAAACACAGCGAGATTCGAGTCATCAAAATCGGAGAGTACGACGTCCAAGCTTGCGGGGGCACCCATCACGACAAAGCGGGCGAAGTCGGGGAACTTCGTATCATCAGGGCCAGTCAAGTCCAAGACGGGGTCGAGCGTCTGCAAATCGTGGCGGGAGAGACGGCGCGGGATCATGCCCGGGCGCAAGAGCGCCTTCTGACCGAATCAAGCGAAGTTCTAGGCGTATCTCCCGAAGACCTCCCGGGGACAGTTTCACGGTTCTTTGAGGAGTGGAAGTCACAACAGAAGAAGATTGAGTCTCTTGAGGCTGAAATCGTTAGATTACGCACCAGTGGTGGAGGGGACGGCGCAGTTGAGAAAGAAGGAATCAGGTATGCAGTAATGGAGGTAGGAGGCGACATCAAGGCCCTGATGACGATGCTCGGGCAACTGACTAGAGACCCTAAGAAACCCACTCTGGCTGTACTGGGAACTAGGCATGGTGGAGGCAATCTGATTGTCGCAAGCACAGAAGGTACCAGCGCTGCAGAAAAGTACGACGCTACTGAGATTCTGAGAGCGATAACCGGCCATATAGACGGCGGCGGAGGGGGTAGTCCAACAATGGCCCAGGGGGGAGGCTCCAATCCAGATGGGATTCCCGCGGCACTAGATGCAGCCCGCGAGTTACTCGGGTTGTGAATGCATGTCCGAACGAGTTGATGTCTCAAAGCGCGCGGCTGCCATAGAGTATGCAATCAGAGATGTCGTAGTCCCTGCAGTTGAGTTGGAGAAGAAGGGGCACCGGATAATCCGACTCAATATTGGTGACCCGCTAGCCTACGAGGGACTTCCAACACCCGGTCACATGATTGCAGCATACAAGCAAGCACTCGACTCCCAAGACAACGGTTACGGGCCATCATACGGCCTGCCTGAACTGCGCCAAGCGATAGCTGAAGCGGAGACTGACAAGGGCTGGACATGCTCAGAGGATGATGTCTATGTGACCCACGGAGTCACCGAGGCCCTACAGATAATCTTCGCTGCGTTCCTAGAGGAAGGCACCAAGGTACTGGCTCCGGGCCCACATTATCCTCCCTACATGGCATACCCGCAGATGTACGGCGCGACCACAGTAGAGTATCGTTTAGATCCGAATGATAACTGGCGCATCGACTTCGATGACATCCATTCGAAGATGGATGATAGCGTCCGACTACTCGTTCTAATAAATCCAAATAATCCTACTGGAAACGTGGCAACTCCTGCTGAAATCGACTCACTTCTTGACATAGCGCGCGATTATCCACAATGCACGATTATCTCAGACGAGATATATGATGGACTCGATTTCACAGGCCAGATGTCCTCTACTGCATCTCACTCCGACAGCGTTCCGGTAATCGTCCTCAACGGCGTCTCAAAGGTGTACTTCGCGCCCGGATGGCGTATCGGCTACATGGCTTGGCACGACCCCGAGGATAGGCTCTCTTTGGTCAGAGACGGCGTCGAGCGACTCCTGCGCAGCAGGCTATGCGCTTCGACTCCGGCTCAGCATGGCTACCTAGCCGGTCTGACTAATGAGCATCGCTGGCTTGATGGACATCGCTCATGTGTCAAGGAAAGACTCGACTATTGTATGGAGCGAATCGGAGAGATAGACGGTCTTGACTGCGAGGCGCCCGGAGGAGCGTTCTATCTGTTTGTTCGCATCACAGACGATAGAGCGGCTTCGGACAAGCAGTGGGTACTTGACTTGCTACACCAGCACCATGTGCTCGTGGTTCATGGCTCAGGATTCTCTCCAGAATATGGCGCGGGGCACTTCAGGATGGTCTGCCTGCCTCCGATTGATACACTGGCCGAGGCATTCGATAGAATCGAGCAGTTCCTGGGTGATTAACCCATGAGACTCTTCGATTCGCTCAGAAGGATTCTACCAAGGCGAGCCTCAATAGATCCGAAATCGAGATGGAAATTCCTCACTGATGGCACATGCAGAGACAACTCGCGAGATGAAGAATCGGTTTGGCGCATAGGGGTGAACAGATTCGAATCATTTCTGCAAGGCGTGGAGAAGAGGACGGAGAACAGCCTCGGGAGACGACTAGCTCATGCCTCTCTTGAGCATGAGGAACGCTTCATGAGATTGGGTAATATCACGAAACCATCTGGACTGGACCCTACAGCATGGACGGATTACATATTCGACTGGGAGTCTAGGGGTCTAGGAAGATTCCGCCTACTGGATGATGAGCAGGATATCAGAATCCTAGCCGAAGGTCCCGCCTCAGGCCCGATTTGTGCTGGCGCTCTTGCAGCAGCATGGGAGTGCGCCTCGTCCAGACGCCACCGTTTAACATGGTCCGATGGCCCCACTGACGGATTGATTGTCTCGTTAATCGAGCAGCATACCGATGTGCCTAGTCCCAAACCACTTAACGTCCCATGGATGACTTCCGAATCGACCATTTCTCCATCCGATGAAAATCAAATTCACTGGACTGACTACCGCTCGGATGGAGGCGGAACATGGTCGATAATGGGCGAGCGAAAGATGATGGTTCATCTCGACCTTGTGTTACGCTTTGAGGAGTATTGCACCCCATATGTCGAAGGCAAAAACTTCACGAGATCGGAAGACTATGTTTGGGATGGCTCGGAAGACAAGCGCTCAGCGTGGTGGGATGCGGTGGCCGACTCAGCCAGAGAAGGCTTCGTGTCAGAGGGTCATCACGTTCTTGTCCGCGACCACTCAGACTGGATTTCCATAGCTCGCCGACACCTATCTTCCCACGGCCTCGGAGGGCTCCGTGAGACAAAACAGACAGACACCCACGGAGGAGTCTTGCTGACCTTCTCTGGGGTGTTTCATCCTGCTATTGCAAGCGGGATATTGTTAGGCTGCTGGGAGAGGGCCTACGGCAGGAACGGAAGAGCAGTTTTCTCTTTCAAATCGGACAAACCAATCCTAGAATTACGCTCTTCTAGAGTAATTGCTGATTGATAGCCAACGCCCAGCATCCGTGAAACATTATATCCGGACCCAATCTCAAACGAACGGCCCCACAGGGGCCGGGTGTGCTTCGATGTCTCTGAATCACAATCAATATGCGGTTCTCGCAATCACGGTGACACTCTGTTTAGCAGGCTTCTATACAATCATCGATGCCGGCCTTTCGACGACCAATTCTGGTGGTTTCGAAGATGCATCTGAAGATATCGAATCCTCTGACGACGAAATTCACAGAGAGGGACAAGACTTCGATGGCGACGGACTCCCTGACAGGATGGAGCAGACGCTCTACGGCACTGAATGGGACAATGCCGACACTGATGGGGACGGTCTAGACGACGGTTGGGAGATTTCTAACGGATTAGATCCACTTGACAACGGAGAACCCGTCAACAGTGAGATTCCATTTGAGGAGCCAGACAATGAAGAGGAGACCGGAGAGCAGAACGAGACTTTCCCCAATCCTGACAACGGGCCCTTCGGAGACCCAGACAGAGATGGGTTGACAAACACCGAGGAGATGCTTCTCGGCTCTAATCCCAACCTGCGAGACACCGATGGCGACGGACTCAACGATCGCTGGGAGTCTGAGTACACATTCGTAGTTGAGACTCCTTCGGGTGAAGTGACTCTGCTGGATCCATTGGACGGTAATTGGGACTGCTATCTACTGACTCCTGAGGTTAAGGCAGAGATTGAGAACGACATCGGCTCCACAGAGTGGGAGGAATTGGGCGGCCAATTCGGACATTCTTGCGATGCTGTACTCGATCTTGAGCAACCTCAGCCCGACAGTCTGAGAAACTATGTCGAGGAGAGGTACGACACAAATCCCCTAGAGGAAGACAGCGATGGAGACTTGATTGCAGACCGGTATGAGATTGCTTTCGGAGTTATTGAGCTGGGGGTGCACTGCGGCGTACCAGTCTTCGGTACAATTTCGCTACAGGCCCCTTACACTGATTTGATGAGTGGGCATGGTGACAGAACCTGGTTCGAGCAAGACATGGATAACGATGGCCGACTGAATGGACCAGGAGACTGGGATACAGACGGCGATGGTATGCCAGATGGGTTCGAGTACTGCTACGCTATCGATTCCGATGGCAACCGATTCCTCGACCCGGCCAATGCTACTGACGCCTACGGAGACGTTGACGAGGACGGATTGAACAATGTTGAGGAGTACGAGGTAGCTTACACTTGGGGCCCTGAGAACTTCACCAATCCAATGGATTCAGACACCGATAACGACGGCATGCCTGACGGCTGGGAGCATATGAGCGGAATCCATCCGAATGATGGTAGCAATGCCGATGAGGATCCCGATTTCGACGGCTACGATGCAGATGGAGATGGAGGCGTGCGCTACACTGAGCTCGTAGGAATCACAACTGTCCACGCTATTTCTGTAGAAATAGGCGACTTTGTTCAGGTCAACAATACCGTTCTATGGGTGAGGACAGTCCAGAATAGCCAGTACGTGAATATCCCAATCAAGACCGATACAGCTGGATGGATTTACGCCATCAATGTCGAGATTGGAGATGAGGTGGTTAGCCGACTTCAAGACCTAGCAGTGGTCGTGGAGGAGAGCGAGCGCTTCACCAATCTTGACGAGTACAACGCCAGAGACCGTGACTCTGACGGATTCGCTGATGGCAGATCAACCGACCCACTGGTGGCCGATACTGACGGGGATGGCCTGATTGATGGCATAGAGGTCATCGGATGGACAATCAGAATTGTCGACCAAGGAGTCAGAGATGTACTTGTCAGAAGCGACCCAGGTGCATACGATACCGACAGGGACGGCCTCTCTGACGCTGCCGAGTATTACGAATACTTCACCAACGCAACCGATAGCGATACCGATAGCGACGGTCTCGAGGATTTCACGGAGGTTATCGATGGATTCTATTGGAATGGTTCCACCTACTTCACCAACGCATCCTCACACGACACCGACCTCGACGGCCTTGCGGACGGCGAGGAAGTAATCGACGGCTTAGACCAGTACATCACTCACGCCAACAATGCTGATAGCGATGACGATGGACTGTTCGACGGCAGTGAGGTCCTGAATATTCCACGCCCTTGGCAGGGGGCCACCAACCCACTCAACAACGATACCGATGAGGATGGCCAGCCCGACGGCTGGGAGATGCAGGTGTTCTCTGTACAACACAACACCAAGAGCCACAGCCTGTGGATTTCGGTAACCAACTGGTTACCTCCTGGATGCGACTCCATGATTGAGTGCGGTCTCGGCCCAGGGGGTTGGGTATGGTCCAGTTACCTAGGCGGATTCTCAACCTCTGGCGACAGAGATGGAGATGGCGAGATGGACCCCAAGTACTTCCTGCATGAGATGAATCTGTCAGGATTCACTGTTCCTGCTACTGGTCGCTGGGCCCTCGACCCATCATGGGGCTCTCTTCCAGACTCTCTATTCGACATAGATAATGACACCCTGATGAATTCTCTAGAGGCCCCTAACCGCTGGAACACAAACCCAGTCGATGACGATACCGATGGCGACAAACTACCTGATGGTTGGGAGGTCGCATACTCCGAATTGGCTCTGAGCTTGGGGTTGGTCGACAACAATACTCTGGGAGCTGTAGGAGCCAGAGGTCCGATGGATCCCAAGATGAAAGACTCTGATGTTGATGGCATAGACGACGGCCAGGAAGACTTCGACGACGATGGACTAAATCGTACCCATCTGCTAAACCGATATTGCCCCGGGTGGAATGACCCCCAGCAGTCAGAGTGCCACATTGACCCAACTACAGAAAGCGGAAACAACTTCTACGACGACCTAGAGAATTACACCAACTTTGAAGAGTTCCAAAATGGGACAAATCCTGTCAATCCGGACTCTGACGGAGATCAATGGTTAGACGGCTCGGAGGTCTATCATCAGGATCAGGACAATGATGGCATGTGGGCCGGCTGGGAGTACTACTTCGACTTCGATCCATTCGATCCTGCAGATGCAAACATCGACTCTGATGGCGATGGCTACATCAACAAGTGCGAAAATAAGTGGAACACCAACCCTAAGGATCCGACCAGTTTCCCAAGTCAGGGTGAGTTGTGCAGCGAATTTGAGTAAACCTCAATTCCCATATCTTAATGTTCATTCGAGGTTACAATGTCTTGGTGGATATTGCCAACAACTGCTGACATCGGTATTCGAGCATTCAGTGATGACCCTGCTGGAGCCATGAGAGAGGCTGCCTTGGGGATGCAGGAGATTCAGATGGCCACTGGAGTAACGTATTCTGACCTCTCTCGGAATGAGTTGAATTGGGCCATTGAGATCGCAACTCAGGATTACGATAGGGCACTCGTCAGATGGTTGGAAGAAGTCCTTTACAGGGGCCAAGCTGAAGGAGAATGGCTATGCGACGCTGCTATCGATATTCATGATGGACGCATTCAAGCTGCAGTCACAGTAGTCGATTCAGATTTAGTACAGCGAGAACTCGAAATTAAGGCAATCACGATGCACGAGGTAGCTTTGGTCGAGATTAGGCCCGGAGAAGTAATCGCCGGAGTCGAGCCCGATATTCCATCATTTGAGGGACCAGGATGGATGGCTCAAGTTGTATTCGACATCTAGGCTAGGGCCTCGTACATGTAGAAGGCCCCACTAAGGACTATGCCCCCCATAACTCCTCGATGAATCCACTCAGACTTCAGCCTCTCCAACCAGGTCTTACCTACGCGAACCCCAATCAGAGCGGAGATTACCAGTACGAGAGTCAGTGCGGCGTGCTGCGACATCTCATCATATCTGAACAGCAGATAGACAGGCACTCTAGACAAATCCACACACAGAGCCAACACACTCGCAGTAGCAGCATATGTCATCTTGTCAGGTAATCTGCGAGTAAGGAACATCGCCCTCAGAGCGCCTTGGTGGCCGGTTAGCCCGCCCATGAATCCCGAGCCGAATCCTCCCAGACTGTCATTTGCCTCAGGAATCCTGTATCCGGTCCACCCCTCACTCATCGAGAGAAGCGGCAGCGATACAAGGAAGGCACCAATCAGAGCGAGTAGTGGCTTCTGAGGAACTTCATTCTGCAAAGCCGCGCCGAGTATCGCCCCCAATACCAGCCATACACCATACCTTCGGAAGGCTTCGAAGTCGACACTTTCTCTCAGGGCCGCGAACTTACCGGCATTGTGGGCTCCGTGTACCACCGCAACAACAGCCACCGCCTCATGCGGACCCATCAGCAGAAGTACAAGCGGTGTTAGAATGGTCGAGAGACCGAATCCTGCTGGCACGGTCAATGCTGCTGCTAGGAAAGAACCGATTGCGACAAGCAACAACTCTTCCATGGAGCCTCGAGTTAAAGGAGCGCTATGCTCTTTGCTGTTCTCAATCCTCTACGTTGAAGCGCTGGTAGACCTCGTTCGTAGTCTGAGTTACTCGAATGAATGTAGTGCATTTGGGAAGATCCTTGATTCTCCTAGCCCCTACATATGAGCAGGCTGATCTAACTCCTCCCAATATCGATTGGATAGTCCCTTCCAGAGGGCCTCTGTAGGGGACTCTGACCTCCTTGCCCTCGGGAGCTCGATGCTTGGCAACCTCACCATAGTGTGATTCCATAGCCTTCGAAGATGACATCCCGTAAAACGACTTGAACATCTTGCCCTTCTTATCCTCAATCAATTCCCCTCCAGATTCATCATGACCAGCTAGCATTCCTCCCAGCATCACGAAATCCGCTCCAGCGGCGAATGCTTTGGCAACATCTCCAGGTGACGAGCAGCCACCATCTGCCATCACATGTCCCAGCAGACCATGAGCCGCATCTGCGCATTCTGAGATGGCTGAAAGTTGAGGATATCCGACTCCAGCGACCTTCCTAGTTGTACATACTGAACCCGGACCAATACCTACCTTGACTATGTCCGCCCCTGCAAGTATCAGAGCCTCAGTCATCTCTCTAGTCGCTACATTACCAGCGATTAGGATCTTGTCCGGGAACTCTGAGCGTACACGCTTCACGAAGTCCAAGAAGACCTCTCTGTAGCCATTTGCCACGTCAATGCAGATTATCTGCATTCTATCATCAGTCGCCATCTTACGCTGTAACAGTTCAAAACTCTCCTCGGTCGAACCACAGGTCACCGCGATCAATCCGGGGTCAACTCCACTCTTCCAAGCCTCAGAACAGGCACTTGTGGAGTAGAACTTCTGTAGGCAGGTGAGCATTCCATGGCCCTGCAGAACTCTGGCCACATCGAACAAACCAGTTGTATCCATGTTGGCAGCCACAATCGGGACGCCCTTCCAGGTAGTGTCAGAATGGCGGAAACTGAACTCCCTCTCCAAAGTCACATCAGACCTAGAAACAAGGGTGCTGCGCTTCGGTCTAATCAGTACATCATCAAAAGTAAGCTTCACATCGTGCTCTACACGCATCAGAACCTTACTACTGCAACGAAGGAGTGCTTAAGACCGTTCTGACTGGAATTTTTTCCATTCTTAATCGTGATAATGAGCATCAAATCTCATCGATACCGACATTGTCACCAAAGTCGTTACCAGGAATGTATCCTCCATCTGGTGAAATCACGGGCCCTGGATTATCCCAATAGAACCACAAATTCCTACCTCTGTCCTCACTGTAGGCCGTGAAGTACAACTTCTCTCCAACAATTGTGTATCGAGCTGGCCAACTACTTTCGCTCCCAGGGGTCGCATCCACAACCATTTCGGTACCGTTACTCGTACCATCGCTTCTCCAAACTTCAACACCATATGTCCCTCCGTCATCTGCCGAGAAATATAGGAATCCATCATAGGTCAATACCAACTCTAGTAAGAAGAAATCTTCAATCCAGTAGAAACTACTGTTATTTCCAGGGTTTATGTCTTTGACCATGGAAGTTCCCTCGGCGGTACCGTCGCTCCTCCAAAGCTCCCTCCCGTAATCCTCGGTGTATGCCATGAAGTAGAGTACTCCGTCCATTACTCTGAGCCAGTTTGGATTGCTTGACCCATTAGTGTTGATGTCCTTTACCATGAAAGTGCCCGACTCGGTATTGTCTGAAATCCAAAGTTCTCTACCATTTTCGCCGTCATCGGCAGTGAAAAACAAGTTCTGCCCAATTTTTGTCAATTCGTTTGGAGAACTACTGTTACCTTCTCCCGGCCAAATGTCCTTGACCAGTCTAGTCGTGAAAGCATCACCCTGCGTGTAATGCAACTCCTGACCAACAGATCCATCATCGGCCGAGAAGAACACTCCTCCAGAGGCAGATGTAAGATGGAGCGGGTTACTGCCTTCAGCACCGGAATTAACATCCTTAACCAAGTACAATCCTCCACCGATTCCTCCCAAATTGTAACGATACAGTTCTCGTCCATATTCATTGGATTTAGCAGTGAACCAAATCTGATTTCCTTTCTTTATTAGGTCCGTAGGGGAAGATCCCTGAAAGTCGCCACAGCAGTAGTTAGCACCGTTGTATTCCCACGATTCATCTTCCGGGACAATATTTGCTAGCATGTAAGTTCCAGCATCTGTCCCATCCGAGATCCACAATTCATCTCCCGTTGGAGGGTGACTGTCCTCAGACTCGCCTCCTATTGCTTCCATTACGGTATAGACTACTCTGTCGGGGTTGAAACCAGATGAAGGTATGACTACCAGATTTTTTGCCCCAGTGTAACCGAGACCCCATCCATTCTCTCCACTAACATCTGAACCCCAACCAACCCACTGATGTCTAACAGTGTAAGTTCCATCAGATGTGCCATCACTAACTTGTAAATTAGCAGCAGATTCAGTACCTGGCTCCCCATCAAAACCAGTGAAGAATATTTTGTTGTTCCCGGTCACAATTTCAGGATAGTGACAACCAAAAACACCTCCCCAGCAGTGTGTAGCCAAACCGCCACCAGAACCTTCTCTTAGATCCTTAATCATGTATGTCCCTCCGACAGTTCCATCGCTTCGCCAGAGCTCCCAACCATGCACTCCATCATTTCCTGCGAAGTAGATGACTCCACCCATTTCTACGAACAGGGATGGCCCCCAATCACTGGCTTCGCCACCTGAGGGCGAATCAGCCACTACTCCACTATCTCCGGGACATTCGCCGATTGTGTATTGTATCTCATCAAACTCCACACGTTCATCATCTGGAGACGCAGCACCGGAACCATCGTCGTAACCTACCACAATCTCTGTTCCCGGGTTGTCTACTGGGCATGAGTCAACGCGATCCCTAATACTGTATGTCAGACTACTCATAGTACTCTGTAGCGCTGTCACAGTGGCATCTAATTCTCCAATCTCTTGCTGCTTCTGCGCAAGCTCCGAACTAAGTCCAGCGACTTGGGAATCCGCTTCCTCAATCTGAGCACTCAGATTCGTAATCTGTCCCTCTAGTTGTGCCATCATTCCGGTATCCTGAGTATGATTCAATTGCTCTATCGTCTCCGACAACTGATTCGTCAGATTGGCCTTATGCCACTCAGCCGAATCAAGCCTAATGGAAAGGTCTGCTATGTCTGAGTTACTCTCATCCAGAGCGGCAAGAGCCTCGGAGAGAGTGACCTCCAAAGCAGCTGCATGGGCTACCGCGTCATCTGCTTGGGCTGTCGCGTTTGTTAATTCTGATTCAAGCGAGGCAATCTGCTCATCTTTCTCAGCATCAGAACTTCCTCCGGCACATCCGGCCAAGATAGAACTCAACATTACAATCGCCATCAATACGGCAGCCTTTCTCATGCCACTGCTTCATGTTCCTAGGCTAAAAGAAGTTCTCCGGCAAATACTCCCAGTCGAGCAGAGGGCCGTTTAGGTAACGCCTATTTCGCAGAAGTTGGTAAGTTTGGTGCTCGTGCCGGGATTTGAACCCGGGTCGACGGATCGAGAGTCCGTCATGATGGACCGAACTACACTACACGAGCGTGATTCGGAGCCACCGCCCTCTGACTTATGAAAACAATGGATAGGGAGCCGTTTCACCAACAACGTTCACTTTCACTTTCAGTATTCGGGACTATTCCCTTGCTTCATATGCAGAAGTAGGCACATAGAGTCATGAACGGAAAACCGAACACAGAAGTGGCCCTCCTCTACAGGAAGCGCCCAGACCCATGCAGAGTAGTTTCACTAGCCACCTTGCAAAGAACGAACGCGAGCACAAGACCTCACTCAAGGCCTGAGATGGTCAGCAACACAGGAGTGGTCTCAACTACCGACTCTTGGATGCCTATGTCACCACCGGTCGCGCCAGTGAATGTCTCCCCTTCCAGTTGGAAGGGCCTGCACGCTAGGGTTCGAGCCAGTCGTGCAACACCAACGGTGGTGGCCTGATGTCTAGAACTAGAAGACTGCGAGAGGAAGTCAGAGTATACCTCGAGGAGAACGACTCTGCAAATACTGTCGAGATATTCGATCACCTGAATGATAGGTTCCGTTGGGGCGCCACCATGAATCAGGTCGGCAACATCCTAGCTAAGGACTCAAGATTCTCCAAGATTGGCCACGTCCGCGGTCGTTTCAGAGGCAGCACCTACACCGTCTGCGTCTGGAGTCTGGCTCAGCAAGCCACACACGCCGTGGCCTAGAGGGGGAAGCAATCAAGGCCGGACGGCTCCGTGTAGAGCCGTGAGCAACAGCACCTTTGGACCATGGATTACCCTATTCAGGGCAGGGAACTCCACTACTGGAGTATTCGGGGTCTTTCTGGGCGCAATGCTGGCATTGGGAGGCCTACCGAGTGGCGATTTAGCCATAATCACCGTCCTACAAGCTACGTCCGTTTGGGCTTTCATGTGCTCTTGGAACGCGCTTAACGACTATCTTGATTTAGAGATAGACAAGGTGAACAGGCCCAGTAGGCCTCTACCTTCAGGCGACATCACCGTCGATGCCGCTAGGAAGGGTATTGCAGCGATGATGGCAATCTCAATTCTCTCAATAATCGGATCGATGAGTATTGCAATGGAGCTTGCGGGCGGTTTGGAAGACTGGTACCCGGCGTTGATAATCTGGATTGCTGCACTTTTCCTCCTAATCAATTACGAGTCATCGGGAGGCTACAGCCTACGCCTCAAGGACAGAGGATTGCCTGGCAATCTGGCAATCAGTCTGTCAGTTGGTATGGTGGTTCTATTTGGTGCAGCTGGCGTGTTTGAGCCATTCAGTGAGCGAGCATGGGCCATGTTCCTTGTGGGTGCATTGTACAATCTGGCCCGCGAGATTGTCAAGGATATAGAGGACATGGAAGGAGACGAAGGCAGGAACACATATGCCATGAGGGTCGGGCCTCAGAAGGCAAGAAATGTAGCGTGGATTTTACTCATTGTCACATTAATGTCGATTCTAACTCCATTCGGAATAGGCATATTCCCTGAACTTCACCTGATTGCTGTGATTCCTGCCGTCGTTCTTCTGCTCATGGTCAAGCCGAAACTGATGACTGCCGAAGACCGAGCCGCTCAGATGCTAATCAAGAGGTCGATGTACCTGGCACTTGCAGCATTCTTAGCAAGCTCACTTATGGCCTAATCAAGCCAGCTCACGAAAAGTGTTCCAAGCATCTTCATTACACAGCAGAGTGAGTATGGACATCTGAGCCCACATACGATTCTCTGCCTGATCGAGGACAACACTGTTCTCAGAATCGATGACTCCGTCAGTCACCTCTTCTCCCCGATGAGCAGGAAGACAGTGCATGAATAGGTAATTGGGATCTGCATGAGCCACTAAATCCTCATTTACTTGGAATCCTTTGAAAGCTTCGAACTTTCCATCCATGTGCTCTTCTCCCATTGACACAAAGATATCCGTGTAAATGACGCCAGCTCCGGTGACTGCATCGACAGGATTGTTGGAGCCAGAGATGCTGGCACCAGTCCTAGAAGCAATCTCATTCGCCCTCTGCATTACCTCATCGTTGGGCTCAAAACCCTGTGGAGTGGCAAATTTGACATCCCTGCCCAGACATACTGCTGCAAGCAACAAATCGTGAAATACATTGTTTCCATCTCCCACCCAGGCAATGTGGCCATTGACAGAATCTCCGCGTTCGACTATAGTCATCAAGTCCGCAGCCGCTTGACAAGGGTGGTGCATGTCGGAAAGGGCGTTGATTACTGGGACAGTTGCGTGCTTAGCCAAATCCTCGGCGTGGGAATGTTCGAAGCATCTGTAGGTGATGCCATCTAAGAATCTCGAGAGTACAGCGGCTGTATCTGCAATCGATTCACTCTTGCCAAGTTGAATGTCATTGGAAAGCAATGTCAGAGGCTGACCGCCGAGTCGACTGACTCCGACTTCGAAGGATACTCTAGTCCTAGTGGACGGCTTCTCGTAGATTGACCCTATTGACATCCCATCTAGGGGTTTGAAATCCCGAGTTAACTCTCCGCCGTGCTTGAATGCTATAGCCCAGTCGATTATGTCACCTAGCTCATCGCCTAGGTCGTCTATTGCCATCAGATTTCTCTTGTCAGCCTCGCTCATGCTCTATGTCTCCTGCGAAACCATCCCTTGAATCAGCCATGCCTCCGAAAATCGTTTGCGCGAAGGAAAGCACGTCAGCCAAACCATCTTCAAATTCACTTGACAACGGAACTAGGCCTGGCTGAATGGATGCGTGTTGCATCATTCTTAACTGTCCGATAGCAAACTCAGCTCTCTGGCTACCTGAGTGCGGATCTAGGGCCTGTTGGGCTGACTCCTCATACAGTGCCGCTTCAAGGATGTCGAGGTTATCTCCCCACTCCAAGATTCTCTCTAGAACTTCAGGCTCTAGCAAGTCGGACTTAGAGAGGAAGTTGGCGGTCGGTAGACCAAGTCTGAAGTGTACAATCGAGGACAGCAGCATCTGCGAGACGAACCCACTGGGAGTTTGTGATAACATCGGGTCGAAGAGGAAAATCAGACAAGCCCTACCCTGACCGATGACATCCACAAGGTGACTAGAGGCCTCTCTGAAAGCGAACAACTCAACCTGTCCAGGAGTGTCCACGACCAGCATATCGCAAGACAGGCCCTCTATTACATCGAATACGTCGTCAGCCTGAGAGGCCACAAGATCGGCAGCAAGAATCTGGGCACCGTTGGGCCCCAAGTCATATTCATCCATTACATCCGAAAGCGACACTAGCTCTCTCACATCGAACTCCGGATCATAGTGGACTCTCTCGGCTCCGGGATCGAGATTGATTGCAAGAACGTCGACTTCGAGAAACCTCGACCACCGCTGAAACGCAGTGACAAGGGAACTCTTACCAGCACCAGCCGTTCCAACTACGAACAAGACCGGGGGCGTAGTCCCATCTTGGCTACTCACGCTCTCGCCGTTAGGCGAGAGAATTTGAACCATTCGCGAGCACTATATTCACCTCAGTCCTACACAAGCAACGGTTATACCACTCCAAGTATCGTCGGAGGCCACTAGTGGAGCCGAAACATGTCGGAAGACCCTCCCCCTCTACCTCCCGGATTCCCTCCGCCACCACCACCGCCACCGCCCCCTGGGTTTGAGGAGGGAGAAGACGAGGCCGAAGACGGACCATCTTCAGAACCCGAATCTCCCCCTATACCGGCCCCTCCCGGCCTAGAAGTAACTGATTCCGATTCACCATCAGTACCTCCACCGCCACCCGGAATCATGGAAATCGAAGATAGGGCGATTATCGAGGATGATGACTCAGAAGATGAAGAAGTCATCGAGCAAGTCACCGCACCCGAACCCTTGGACTATCTCGCCGATAGCCTACAACAGAATCTTCCTGACGCAGGAGACTCAGAATCTGATGAAGAATCTCTTGAAGACTCCCTGGCTGCATTGGGCGGGTCTGATTCCGAAACCAGTGTTCATGATGTTGATTGGGACGATACTCCTGCTGGTTCTTTCTCCTCTGCTGAGGATGGATCATCCACAGACTCCATGTCTACTCCAATCGTCACTCCAACCTCACACCCCTATCTGAGGTCTGCAGCCGAGATTGATGCAATTCCGGGAGACAAACTTCATGCAACCCTTAGTGAGATAGAGGAGTCAACACTGAATCCAGATGGCACTATTCACCGACAGTCGATTGAGGGTGAGTTGATTCTGAGAAACTCTAGCAAGAAGCATCGTGCTTGGGACATAGAGGTCCTGCTTTCTACGACTGATTCAACCGATATAGGTGGCAGATCAATCTCAGTAAGGGAGTTGGAAGCCTCTGAGGAGACAGTCATCCCCTATTCTGCCAGCGGCCCAACAATGCTTGTTATGAGAGAAGTCATCGATACAAACCCCGAGAGAGATCAGGAGGACAGCCAATCTCTCGTTTTCTCACAGGAGCGTCAGGAAATTGAGGTCCACATAGAAGTAGAGAATACATCATCGGCACCTCTTTTCGACGTGGAAGTATCCAGAGTCTTCCCTGAGAACTTCGAGATTCCAGAGGGACAGCAGTACAGCGTATCTGATTCCACAGTATCATGGGACATCGGTAGACTAGCTGCCGGCGAGAAGCAGAAACTCTCTCTTACGCCTGATGTATTGACTCAAGGAATAGAGAAGTTTTCTGCAGGAACAGCCTCTGCGATATACAGTTCTGAGGACACAGTATCGAGGGCTCAATTTGACAGGGTTTCAGGCTCCACTCTGCACATGATGAGAGTTGACAAGGTCGAGGATGACCGCCCTGGAATCTGGCACTGCAAATCTGTATTTGAGAACCGCTCATCATTCGTTGTGACTCTATCTGGGGTTTCGGTTTGGCTATCGGGAAGAGAGCAACCTATTCTCGATATCTCGGACCTCAGACAGGATGTCCCTCCTGAAGGCAGTTGGAGTTCGATGGAGAAGAGAGTCGAATCAGATACTCCGAGTTTCACTCATGAGTTCAGATCATCTATCCTGCCCAGAGTATCTGTTGCCTCCAACGGATCAATTAACCTAAAGGAGCAGGAAGTGACCGTCTTGGAGGCAGAACTAAGCAAGCAATATGACAAATCACGAATCAAATCGTTTGTTCCGGCTGAAATCGAGGCGACAATAACTGTGGAGAATACCGGCTCGGCTCCTATCAATGTAATGAGACTTCTAGACGATGTCCCAGGCATCTTCTCGCCCCCATCGGAGGCAGATGTGAGCATCGAGATTGAAGGCACGGACCTAACAGACGAGCAGTATACAATCGAGGTAATCGAGGGAATCCAATTGGAAGAGGTGATGACCTCTCCAGATGGAAACGGATACAGCCTCAGGATTACTGTTGGGACATCTGCTCCACTGGGCCTACAGCCCGGAAAGAAGATGGTACTGAGCTACCCACTACATGCTCCTGATCCATCGAATTCAAACAAAATCCTAGCGGCCCCATTCAGACTCGATTTCGGCTCTGAGAAATTCGGACCAGTAGGCACTAGGAATGTCGACAGACCCCCTCAGATTGAGGTAGTTCACAGACGCCGAAACATCAGTACTGGAAAGGAAGTATTCCCCGCAGGAAGTCCTGGGAGATATGAAGTCCTGCTGATGTTCATCAACAACTCCGACAGCGCCCTCGAGGACCTCTCTCTACATGATGTCGTGCCGGGGACCTTCACGATTGAGAAATCTTCAGTACGCTCTTCTGTCGGAGGCCATAGAGATACATCGATGACCAAGGAGTCCGCACCAGAGGGAACTCATGTAGAATGGCCAATAGGAAGAATCGATAAGGGCGAGAGAATCGAGGTGACATATGTAATACAAGGGGATCCAGATTCTGAGTACAAGGTCTCAGATGCACAGGATTTCCACGGGGCAACATTCGGAGATGAAGTCGACGAGGAACCTAACTTACCTAAGTGGATAGAGATCGATGAGGAACCCGAGCCCGAGCCCGAGCCCGAGCCCGAGCCAGAGCCCGAGCCAGAGCCCGAGCCCGAGCCCGAGCCAGAGCCCGAGCCAGAGCCAGAACCCGAGCCAGAGCCCGAGGGCGAGAAGTGTCCAATATGCGGAAATGTGGCCGAAGTTGGGGCCTCAATCTGTATGGTTTGCAGCTATTCGTTCTGATTCCTAGGTTTTGGACGCCTATGGCGTCCACCGAAGCGTTCATTCTGTTCACTCCTGACGAGGACACATGGCACAACCCTCGGGAGGCGATGCCCAATCAGAAGCAATGTCATCGATGATGATGCCGATGCTAGTCTTGCTTCTCGTCATGATGGTACTCATGTTCGTGCCCGGCCTAAGGGTTCTTCTGGCCGACAGCGCGGGACTTGCTATAGAGCCCCTACTACCTTTCCACGAACTGTACTTTGTTCCAACGGTTTTCATCGTCGGCACCAGCATCATGGTGGTGAATACTATCATTCGTTCCTTTTTCATTGATCCAATCAAGCAAGCTCACTTCAGTCACAGGCAGCGACAGGTCGGTAAGCAACTGAGAGAGGCCCAGGTGGCAAGGGATACCGCTAGAGTGGAGAAGATGCAGAAGTTGCAGATGGAGATGATGCCTGAGAATATGGCCATGCAATCTGCTATGATGAGGCCAATGATGTTCACGATTGTTTTCATCATAGCTATTTTCAGTTGGATGGCCAGTGAGGTAGAAACTTTCAGAGTCTCATTCGTTAGCCTACCTTGGCTTCCCATGTGGTCATTCAATGAGAGAATCCTCTGGATTTTCCCTGCTTGGATTGCAACCTACATCACAATGAGTGCACCATTTTCGAGAATAATCGACCGCCATCTGAAGATTCTACGGTACAAATCTCATCCTGTAGTGCTCGCTGCAGATCCACTTCCAGAGCCACTACTGCATCTAATCAAGGAAGACAAGCCGAAGAGCAACTCTAGAGAGAGAAGATCAAGGATGGCGCAGAGGAGGAGAGATGGACCTAGGAAGAAAGGCCCACAGGCTGAATCTACAAAATTAAAGGGAGGGAATACGCACACCTCGGCCCCTAGGGTAGGAACTACTTGTCCTTCCTGCTCCACTGATATGATTTCGAGGAGCCAGAGCGGACGTTTGAGATGTGACGTCTGCCGTCACGAGTGGAGATGAATATGCTCAGACTGACAGTTAGTGGCCCACCCGGTAGCGGGACCTCCACCTTAGTGGAGAAGATCTGTCAAAGCAGAAATTGGTCTTCACTGAACGGCGGTGAGATATTCCGAGCTGAAGCTGCTGAAAGGAACCTATCGGTTGTGGAATTCAGCGCTCTCTGCAAGCAGGACCTGAATGTTGACAGAGCCCTAGATGAGAAGTTGAAAGAAATCCTATCTAGGCCGGATTCCCCAGATATTGTCGAGAGTAGATTGAGTGGTTGGTGGGCACATCAATTGGGTCTGGATTGCTTGAGAGTATGGGTTTCGGTTTCAGATGAAGAGATGGCCAGACGGATTCAGACTCGAGAGGGAGGAGACTTGTCAGATCGGTTACAGGAATCCAAGCAGAGGCAGTCCGATGACAATCAGAGATACAAGGAACTCTATGGCATAGACATGGCAGACATGGCCCCATATACTCTGATTGTCGATGCCGATGATATCGATGCCGATGAGGTGTTTCGCCTAGTTTCTAACGAACTCGGAGGCTAAGATGGAAGAACCTCAGTTTTGGAAACTATCTGAGCCGGCCACTAATCCGGATTTCGGTTGCCTGCCCGAAGAAAGAACGCTGGATAACCTCCTCAATTCGGGAGTTATATTGGTGGAGAAGCCTCGTGGACCAACAAGCCATCAACTGACAGCCTGGGCTAGGGACTTGCTTGGGATTAGCAAGATAGGTCACGGTGGAACTCTGGACCCGTTCGCCACAGGATTGCTAACTCTCCTATTGGGCAAGGCAACCCGGTTGACAGATATCGTACTACGGGGAGACAAGACATATGCTGGAATACTTAGATTCGGTAGGCCGGTAGAGGAAGAAGAATTGAGCGACCTACTATCCAAACTTGAGGGAGTAATTTACAATGTCCCGCCCCTTGAATCTGCAGTGAAGATCCAAGTTAGAACGAGAACTATCCATTCCTTCAGGGCCATGGAGGTGGACACTGATTCCAAGGTTGCTGCCTTCGAAGTTTCTTGCAGCGCTGGCACTTATGTCAGGACCCTAGCAAAGGACATCGGACTACTACTGGGGACGAGTTGCGAATTGACGGAATTACATAGAAGCAAAACCGGTTCGTTCTCACAGGGAATGGCCTGCACTATGCAACAGCTAGCTGATGCCGCATTCCTGCATAATGAGCACGACGATGACAGAGCCCTGAAAAAATTGATCTCACCCGTGGAGTCGATATTGAGTAAACTGCCTACAATCACTATCAAAGATGGTGCCGCAGCAGCACTCTCCCACGGAGCACCTCTAGCAAGACCGGGAGTAATCAGTGCCCAGAAGGGAGTAACTGAGGGAACTACGGTGCTTTTGAGAACAGTAAAGCGAGAAGCTGTTTCTGTGGCGACGATGAAGGTAGATTCAGATTCCCTAGGTGAGATGAAAACAGGAGAAGTGGCTATTGCCAAGTCCGTACTAATGGAGCCTGGAACATATCCGCAGAGTTGGTCCAAGGAATAGCCCTAGTTCAACTCGTGCTCTTCGTAAACCCACTCGTCGGTCTCTAGACGAATCTTCAACTTCATCATAATTACACACACCACTGTACGGGCCTAGACTCGCTCAGTACCATTCTTCGAACTCCTGACTGGTATAATGATTCCCCGAAATTGCCGGATTATCAGCCAACGGTAGGTCTGCAAACCGGTGAGCCGACTACTTTCGTCGCTCGAATGGCTTGTTGACTCTGCCTGGACCGAAATACAGCGCAGTTAGCGAAATCAGTACCAATCCAATCGCTAGGAAAAATATCGCAGGCCCCCTCTCGATTGAGTCGATTACGCCATCACCCTCTTCTGAATCTGATATTGGTACGAAGACTGAACCTCCATTGTTATCCTCTGAAGACTCGTCAATAGAATCGGTAGCATCAGCGAAGACATAGAATGATACCTCGCTACCTATGCTGGGAACCTGAGCATCACAAATCGCGATGCCCAACTCGCCCGGAGCTATACTGTCAATCATTACAGATCCGATTAGAACATCATCTACCCAGCACTTCAGATCCACTGCATCAGCGGTTTCACGTCCGAGATTTCTGACATGTGAATGAACCTCAACCACATCACCATGAGTCACTTCAGAAACCCTAGCACCATCCTTCCATATCTCAACCATCTCGATTGCTAAATCTGACTTGGCAGTCACAATCACCTCAATGGATTGTGATACACTCAACTCGCCGTCACTTAGCGTCACTTCCACGATATGGTTCCCTTTGCTTACGGGGGTCATCACAAGATCATTCGTCGAGTCGAAAGTAGCCCATGACCTACTGGCTTGCAATTCAAGAGATTCCGAATCTACATCGAATACATCCAGATCTATTACCATAGTCTCTCCCAATTCAATGTACACAGTCACAGGTAATCCCTCCATGAGTGGAGGGTCATTCACAGGATTCACAACAATTGAAAATGAATCAGACCATGTGTTTCCGAGATAATCCATCACTTCAACGAAAACGGTAGAACTACCCCAAGCGTCTCCGACTGGTTGTACTCTGACATACTGATCGACTATGCTCGCCTCAATCACTTCTGAATCACTGCTCATTGCGCTGATTGACAATTCTCCTGGAGATGTGTTATCATCTTGGCATCTAGAATCCATGGGCAGATGGACTCCTGGATCATCCTCGTTGAATGACATGTCCTCCAGTTCCAAGCATTCGGGATCGTAATCCCAATGGATTTCGAATGATCCGCTGATTGACATCTCTTCGATGTGAACCACAGTCGTTTCCTCAGTGCCATTGGAGGACCATTGGAATCTGCTCGCCACTCCGACTTGCAACTCCCCTCCAAATCCTGGCAGAGCGTGCCCAACGGGAACATCAATCGCGAATTCACCCTTGTCGAGTGCAATACTAGTGGCCAAATTATTTCCAATGGCGAAGCGAATGTAACTAGTATCGGCCAGACCCAGTGTATTGCCACTAACCATTCCACTAACAATCAATCTAGGATCGTTAACATCTACTCTAGCTCCTGAAATGCACCCATCATTTACTTCGATTATGATTTGCTGCGCGGAATCACGATTTTCTAGCAAATCCCCTGATTGCTTCTGGATGTAATCTCCATCTATGTCTTCGGGAAGTGTCCAAATCGTATGATTCCCAGATCCATATACATGGATTCTGCCTAATTGCTGCAACGGAGGGACCTCGACATCGAAACTCCAACTACCTGCGGCAGGACTGGTAGGAGTTAGTCCACAGCTTTCGGCACCCAGGCCAGTGGTCTCACCGTCATAGGGCCCAAAGTCCAGCACCGGAGAATTTGCGTCTAGAACTGTTGTGACTGCCTTTACAGTTTCAAAAGAGTACCACGGCTGATGGTACTTCACCCGCAAGCCGACTGCATCGACCCTAACTTCGGAGTCATCTGAGCCCACATTGTTTGACACATAATCTATTGTGAACCGAGTATTTTCGAGATCATTCCAGTCTTGTGAAATCATTCCATCCAAAGACAGAACCATAGGATTGGAGATTCGATGAACAGGACCTAAAGTCCGTGCATATGTCGTCACCAACTTATCAGTACCGTGGTTTTTCAGAACCACTCTGACAGAATCCTGATTGAGAACATCCGGTATAGAGAAATGGAGAACCATTGACACATTAGAGACTAACATCCCATGGAGGCCTGAGAAATCATATCCTTGCATGGAAATATTAGGCCCCTTGGACCAGGTGTAGAATGTGTCAGGCTCTCCAAGAGTGTAGTTCGAACCAGTCGAACTATAGGTGGCCCAAGAAGTAATCTCGGCGAAATTATCTGGCCTATTGTGAGTGAAAGACAACTCATCATCGGCAATCATTCCAATTGAATATTCAGCCATGTCTTGTGAGAACCCAGAAGTGCTACTTATTTCCCAAAGATCAGGGTCTGAGAATTCCCCTGCCTCTAACAATTGTACTCCTGCAGCTCCGATTACGGTATCTGCTCCTGTAATCGGGGCAGTCTGAGCCATGCCTACCAGAAGCAAAGTCGCCAATACCGCTCGAAAACGGTCTCTCATGACACACAACGATGGAGGGCACCGCTTCAATCCGTTGGTCTCGCAAGTCGCCCTAAGGTCCGGTACTGTTGATAAACAGGGAATAGTCCCTAGTCCCACGTACGGCTGTGATGGTGTAGCGGTTAGCACGGTGGGTTGTGGTCCCGCCGGCCCGGGTTCGAGTCCCGGTCACGGCCCCACTTCATTCTATACCGTTGAGGCTGTCTGAATCAATGTCATGCCCCATCCTATCTACCTTGGTTATCAGGTAATCACGATTCTCATTGCCCACTCCTACAATGATGGGCATCCTCTCTACGATATTTATTCCCAAATCCCGTAATTGCGAAATCTTGTCTGGATTATTGGTGAGCAGACAGACATTCTCTATATCCAGAGCCGACAGTATCTCTGAGGCTACCCCGTAGTCTCTGTTGTCCGCAGGATGGCCTAGCATCAGGTTAGCATCCAGAGTATCGGCGCCCCTGTCTTGCAGATTGTATGCCTGAATCTTAGCGTGAAGACCAATCCCTCGCCCCTCTTGCCTGAGATACACGATACAACCCCACCCTATTCTCTGAATCTGCCTCATGGCCGCATCCAACTGGGCACCGCAATCGCATCTGAGGCTCTGAAATGCATCGCCGGTAAGACACTCAGAATGAACCCTTACTAGAACAGGATTAGGGCCATCCATATCTCCCAGTGTCAAAGCTACATGGTCGAATCCAGTTCCTTCTTCATGGAAAACACGGATTCTGAAGTCTCCGTGAGGTGTCGGCAGGCGAGCCTCAGCGGGAATATCTCCCATCTCGCTGACATCTACAGCACTCGTCATGATTCCGCGAGTTTCTCCATGCCTTTGAATGGTATCCCGAAGCAATTTACTTTTGAATTCTGAATCCATACTCTCCTGCCTCCTCATCTACTCCAAGCAGATTGAGCCCCATTCTATCGCAGAGAGCAGGAATGTCATGCAGAGTCTCAGGGTCGTCACAAAGAATCAGCATCTCTGTACCAGAGGGAGCCGATTCAAACGCTACACGAGTCTCATGAACTGGAATCGGGCACATGAATCCGACTAGATTCACAGTGATGACGGACTCATCCGACATTTTGCAACACCTAGGGGCCGACTATCTGCGGACTCAGTGACAAACCGTTGAATTCTCTAGTCTTGATAACGTCCATTACATATGCTACTTTATCGACGTGAATCTCTACATCACTGTCATTTTCATCCTGTAGAATTTCTCCGATGGCAATGTCCGGAACTCTAGCCTGTTGAATTATCCAATCAGCCAAATCTCTCTTGCTAGAATCGCCCCTCCCCACCGAAACTCTAACTTTGACCATTCCGAAGATATCAGAGACCTCATCCCAGTCTTCTCTCTTACCTATCGGGTCTCGATCCATTCCCTCTGGTAGATCGGGTGCATCAGTGAAATCTATTGATAGGTTCCATGTCGAAGAAATTTTCACAACCTGAGATGTTTCTTGACGCGTAACAAAACTCCATGCAACTCCCTTCCTACCCATCCTTCCGGTACGTCCGATACGGTGGACATAGGTCTCCGAATCATCAGGAAGATCGTAGTTGACGACATGAGTTATTCCATCGACATCGAGCCCTCTGGCAGCGACATCGGTAGCCACAAGAATCTCTTCTCTTCCTTGCTTGAATGAATCGATTATCTTCTCCCTCTTGTTTTGAGAAAGGTCGCCGTGGAGGCCGATTGCCCGAATCCTGAACTTGCCTAGTCTCTCTGTCAGAATCTCGACCATTCGTTTGGTGTTGGTGAAAATTAGCATTTGGTCGCCTTCGTCCATGTTGCAGATGATTCTTCCAAGCGCCCATAGCTTGTTCATCCTCCCGACATGAATCGCAAATTGTTCGATTTCAGGAATCTCAACTTCCATGTCTTCGCTCATAATGTGGATTGGATCAGTCATGAACTCCTCAGCTGCATCCAGTACTTCCTCAGGGAAGGTTGCACTGAACAATAACGTCTGCTCGCGCGAGGAAGACTTCTCAAGAATCCACAAAACATCGGGGAAGAAACCCATATCGAGCATTCTGTCGGCCTCATCTAGGCAGAAGATCGAGATTCGCTCCAAGCCCAGATGACCTCTCTTGGTCATGTCGATAACTCTTCCAGGAGTTCCGACTACTATGTCGCAGCCCTTACCAAGTTTCTTTGCCTGCTTCTCTAAGTCGGTACCGCCGTAAACAGTTTGAATTGAAAGTCCTTTGTCGCCTTGCAGCGAATCCATTTCTTCTGCAACTTGAACTGCTAGTTCACGAGTAGGGCACAGTATGATTGCCTGAGGGTGGCCAGCCGGATTACATGACTCTAGAATGGGTATTCCGAAGGCACCGGTCTTACCTGAACCAGTCTTTGCTTGGCCGACAATATCCTGTCCTTTTCTTGCAGGAGGTATCGATTCCCTTTGAATTTCAGTAGGGCTTTCCCAACCGCACGATAAAATCCCCTTCGCTATCGAGGACTCTAGGTCCCAAGATGAGAAGCCCAATTGCGATGAAACCATCTTATCGCCTCAGAAGGTCTCCGATTCGCGGATCTCCCTCTGCAGTTCACCCATCCAGTACTTGCGGCAGTTTTCCTTGGTTAGGAACTGGTCCTTACTTGAAAAGCTGTGATTGAAGTGCCCCTTGTCAGCAGACGCGAACTGCCCCTTCTGCCTCTTGTGGAACTTCTGCAGTACATGTTGGCGCATGTATTGCCTGAATCTGATTGCCTTACTACGATTTATTCCCTTGGGCGTCACACCCTCCCAGAGCCTCTCAAATCGCTCCAGCTTATCGTCGAACTCATCGCTCATTCTCAATCCTCGCTGTGCGGCCGACCCGACTTCTGTTTATCATGTTCACGCCTGACTGCCGCTTCACCGCTACGCAGTCCCCCTTTGTCATCCTCATCTTTCACTTTGTCTAGCGGGGCTAGGAATCGATTCTTCTCCTCCTCGGTCCCCACTATTTCCACATCCCGTGCTAGCGAGGATAATCGACGCCTGAGGTCGGTTCTGGTTTCCTGACGTAGCAACTCAGCCGCTGCATTTCGCAAATCCTCGCCAGTCATGATTACTGAGAGATGCTCAATGCAAGCTTTTCTGAGATTGTAGTCCCGACTCCTAGCTCCATCGATAATCATCTTGCTGACTCTAGGATTCCTCATGTCGAGACGCTTGAGAGCTCTAATCACGGACTTCCGAACTCCCGAATCATCGTCTTGCATGGCCGACTCAATGAGAATGGTAGCTATGGCAGGCTCTGCATTGGCCATCTGCACCAATGTGTTGGCTGCATTCCTTCTAACCTGAGGGTCCTCGTCTTCGAGTGACCATCCTACTAGATCCCATCCTGCAGAGCCGGATCTAGTAGCGATTATTCTCAGGATTTTAGAACCTCTCCGCCTTAGATCCTTATCGTCTTCTCGAATTAACTCATCCAAATGTAGACATCCAGCCTCAGGCCAATTCTCAGCAGTCAATTTAAGCGCCTCAAATGCGTTCTTGCGATGATCTTTCTCGGGCCTCCTCAGCTCCCTCCTGAGTATCTCTTCACAACCCGATGGGAACACAGGAGCTACAAGGGTCAGACATTCTCTTGCCGCCCGGCAGACGTGCACATCCTCGTCCAACAGTCTGTCAGATAGGCACTGGAGCAATCCCTCATGCCTCTTGAGTGCCATTGGAGGGAGCCCCCTCAGGGCCGCCATCCTGATCCCCTCATCATCATCATCTAGACAATCGAGCATTAGTTCGTGTGCTTCATCGAGTCTGCTGTCCAAAACAGTATGAAGGGCTAGAATTCCATCAACTCTAACTGCGAACGAGCCCCCCTTACCAAGAGGAATTTGAACACTTGAAACATCTCCCTTTGCAAGTGAAATAACCTCGTGCTTCGGAATTCTCTCCCAGACCCCTTCTACAGGCAGCAGCCCTTGGATGTTGACATCCAAAGAAACGGCCGAGGAACCAATCTTCTTCCAAGTCCGCGGGTCTCTAGCAACGTATCTTCTGGCCATCTTTTCGGCCCCCGATATCGCCCTATCTCTTGAATCAGTTGCTGAAATGTTCAATCAAACAGGGACAATTATCAAGCATTTCAGGCCAATCACAAATCGAAAGACATGACTGACGGACCGCATCTGGAAGTTGGGCACCTTCTACATTCTGCCTTCTCGGATGGCCCAAAGCAATCAGTATCTAGAGACACACTCTCTAGAATCTGGTCGCTTGAACTGCAATGGTTCACTCCACAGGAATCAGCTTCCATAATCGACCACCTGATTTCTAAAGCGTGGCTTATAGAAGAATCCGGAATTCTATCTCCAGTGCTTGGACTAGCCCTATCGAGACCTCCTCTGGGCTGGAGGCCAATCATGAACAGTATCCTATCTGTACCGGAATTGAAATTGGATTCAATGCCTGAACAACCCATTCTAGATACAACTCATACTATGAGAACCTCCGGACCCAAGATTTCCAATCCCGAAGGAAGTGATTTACCTCCTGACAAAACCGAGGAATCAATTCCCTCTCTGATTGAGATCATCTCTTCTGGCTCAGGCTTGCAGAACAAGGAGGTACTGCGTCGCGCACAGCGCAAACGCAGGGCGCTTGGCCCGGTAACTCTGTGGATGGCCCTGGCCTTGGTTGCTAGAGAGCAAGGACTCGATATGGAGGAAGTAGTATCTGCCATAGACCTTGAATCGAGCTAGTACCCATTACCACTGCGGAATTCGGCAGCCAGAAGCCCAGGGAGCACGAGAAGGGCCATCACTAGAGAGAATAGAACCGAGATTGAACTGACGACTCCGAAGTCCTGAATCACAGGAATTGGAGATAGAAGAAGGACCATGAATCCGCAAATTGTAGTACTCGCAGATAGCAGCAATGCGGTTCCAGTAGTCGAGTACATGTCCCGCATCGCTTCCCAAGTCCTCATACCGGAGTTCCGATTAGCCTCTATTCTCCTCCAAACATGAATCGAATAGTCGATTCCCAGTCCGATGGTAAGAGCAGTGATCATGATCGTCAGGACGTTCCAGTTGATTCCGAGCATCGCCATCGCTCCGACCACCCATGCTCCAGCAAGGCCGACCGGTAGAATCACTACCAGCGACTGCCCTAGCCGGCGAGTCAGCAGCACTAGAACCAGCATGGATACAAACAAGCTGATTGCTGTAGATTCGACCTGAGAGAGAACCAGACCTGAAAGCACATTGTTTAGCACAATCACATCTCCAGTGACATGGACTTGGCCCCCAACGAGACCATCTTCCGTAAGCAGTTGAGCCTGCTTGGCAAATACGTCAGAGACCTCCTGAGCCTCCTCACTGTTACTGACCAGTACGTCCACTCTCATTCTCAGATACTTGATTGCAGTCCCGTCCTCAGTCAGAGCCACATGCATACCAATTCTATCTGACCATGAGTCTCCTCTCAATGGGTCCCCTATGCTATCATTACTCAACAGAGATGAGACTGCGGTTGAGACATCTCCGTGAGAGAAGTCCCCAGTCGGCCCCAGGCCGCCGTCAAAGATTCCCAGATGGTGAGATTCGCCAAATGACGGGTCGTTTTCAACAGCATCACGCAGGATGGTATACAGACCATCGTAAGATGGACGCTGTGAAACAGAGTTTGGATTGACAACCTCTGGTAAGGCGGAGATTCTGCTGTCCAATCTCTCCAATCCTCTTAGTAGATCCCGATCATCCACAGCCAGAGAATCAACCCCTTCTTCGGGTTCAACCAGTAGTATTACTGACTTCCAGGCAGCAGCATCGTAGGAATCGTAGATATCGTTCCTGACTTCCATTATATCCATGCCTTCCTCGGAGAGGAAGTCAGTGAGCTCAAAACTCGTATCCAACTCTCTAATGGCTACTATTACAGAGCCCATGGTGATCATCGCCACAATGAGCAGCACTCTTGCCGTATTCCTGCGCTGGAAGCGTGTGGAAACATCGGCCAGACTATCCAGCCTCAGTCCTCGATGATATATCTCGCCAGCGCTCTTCTCTACCACCACATGCACTGCACCTACGGTAATTGTGCTGGCTAAGAATGCCGAGACCACACCGAGAGCTAGTGTGAATCCAAAAGTCCTCAGCGGAGGCAGCTCTGAGAAGGTGTTTGCTAGGAACGCGAATACTGTTGTTACTACTGCCAGAGAGAGAGCTAGACGTAGCACAGAGATTGATTCGACCCATGCCTGTGCGGCGCTCCCCGAACGATTCTTGGCCGATTCGTAGGCACGTTGCAAGTGGATAGAGTAATCTATCCCCAGTCCTAGAACTACAGGGGCTACAGCGACTTCTAGGACAGACAACCGCATACCCAGCAGAGTGACTATTCCGTAGGTCCAGACTAATGCTGCAGACAACCCCATCAGCGGGGCTGCGACCATCATGAATGAGCGGAAGGCCAAGGCTAGAAGTGCTACAACGACTAGAACTGCAATCAGTAGTAACCACACGAGATTGTCCATTGTGGATTGGTTGATATCGTGGCTAATCAGATCATCAGAGATTACACCGTAACTCAGTACATCGCCGTTACTCAGAAGACTCCTAATTCCTGCTGACAAATCGCGCCTGTCCTCGTTGCTAATGTCTCCACTAATCTCAATTACCCACATCGTGCTCGATGCTACTGGAGTGGGATTACCTTCTCCAGTATCCAACCACTCGCATACAGGGTCGTAATCGAAGTCCGTATGAAGCATAGCTGAAGCTGCGAACGACGCCGAGGCGATTGCCTGATCGTTACCAATGGCATCCGAACATTCCTCTCCATCCGAGACTGCATACAGGAGATCAGTCCAATCTGAGAACTGAGAGAGATCCCTAGCCTGCTCGTCACGCTCGTCCAGAGCCGTCTCGATAATTCCTGCAGCATTGAGGTGAGAGACGATGAAATCACCATTGTCACTGGAATACTGTTTAACTCGGCCGAGGTCCACAGCAAGTTGCTGGAGCGCCCCTAGTTCTAGCACATTGCACGGGGAATCATCACAGGCATTGCCTCCGTCGGCTGATTCACTGTAAGGTCTGACATCAATGTAAAGCAGATGCGGTGTCGCCCCCATTTCCTCGTTTATCCTGTCTTCTGCAGAGTCAGAATCAGACTCGGGAGCGAAAGATGAAATCTCAGTGGTGAAGCCAGGGAAGTCGATTAAGACCTGCATCATGGCAGCAGTAAACAGTACGCTTACGACTACTATGGCCAAGGAGGACCTTTCAAACAGCCTCTCAAGGGCCTCCGAGGATGCGATTCCCTCGGTCATGCGGCGCCCCAATCGACCCCTATCTATAACTTAGGCTCCGTTTGGACCCTTGGGGGTCCAACATAGAGATGAAAGCCCTCAAAAGGGAGCGTCCGGTCGCGCGGCTGACATGACAATCAAGGTACTAATGAATGAAGGACGCGAACTCAGACTGCGTATGTCGGGTGAAGACCATGCCTCTCTACAGTTATTCCGCTCAAGACTCAACTCCAGCAAGGACGTGGAGTACTCCAACTACTTCCAGAAGCACCCCGACCTAGATGAGCCTGAACTATACATCAGAACAGTCAAGGGAAAGAGCGCCGAGAAGGTGTTCAAGAGCCTGTGCTCAGACATCTCGAAGGAATTGTCGAAGCTCAAACTGTGATGGCGGTGGACTTTTGCCGTTCAGCTCTATAGAAGGGCAATTGGGTCTGACCGGATGGTCGGCTGAGGGAGATGGAATTGGCGGCCTCCTGAAGACTAGGGTTGAGGACTTCAGGGTCGATGAGATTGCCCGCATCCCGGCGTTAGACCCTAAGGGCAGATTCACAGTTGCCAGAGTTTCATTGAATAATTGGGAGACCAATCGTTTTCTAGGACGATTGGCCAAAGCATGCGGAATCAGCAGGAGGAGAATATTCTCATCCGGCATGAAGGACAAGCGTGCTGTTACCAGCCAGATCCTCGTAATCGACGCTCATCGCTCGAAGGTCGAAGCAGCTGAGATTACCGACGCTACAATTGAGGTCATTGGAAGAACTCACCACAAGATTGGAATGAGTGACCACGATGGTAACAGGTTTACAATAACCGTTAGAGGGTGCTCAGACTCAGACGGAAATCCGATTGACAGCAAGGAGACAATGTCTAGAGTAAGGCAGATTATTTCAGGCATGTCAGAGCGAATGGGCGCAGATTCGTTTCCGAATTGGATCGGGCCGCAGAGGTTCGGCTCCACCCGCCCCGTCACACCCGAGGTCGGCAGGGCCGTAGTCGAAGGGGACTTCGAGAAAGCCTGTGACCTATACCTCGGGATGGAGGGTCAGAGCGATAACGAGGATGTGTGGCAATTCAGGAAGCTTTGGAGAGATGACAGAGATGCGAATGCATGCTTAGAGATAATTCCCGAACACCTAGGTTATGAGAGATCAATCCTCGAATCACTTGTTGATGATCCCGGCAATTGGCTCAGGGCTTTCAAGAGGCTGCCACATTCACTCCAACTGCTCTCAGTACACTCTTTACAGTCACTTGCATTCAATCATACACTAGCCGCTAGGATGGATTCAGGACTTTCATTGATTGAGCCTATTCTAGGTGATTTAGTGGCCCCCTTACATGCCAACGGAAGAATAGATGTCTCGAAGTTGGCAGAGGTAACAGAATCCAATCTGAAGAGGTGCAGAAGGAACTGCAATCTTGGAAGGCTGACTGTGACAGGACCACTTCCTGGATTGGAATCTCAACTTGCCTCCGGTGAGCAGGGCAGGTTCGAACTCATAGGACTAGAGAAATCTGGCTTGTCAGAAGTGGACTGGAGGGTCACCAGTATTCCAAGACTCACTTCTTCGGGCACCCGACGTCCTCTCTCAGTCCCATTCGATTCCTTCAGTGTGGAGGAAGCCCAAGAGATGCCCGAAGATCAACTATCACAGAGGTGGAGAGACGGTCCATCGAGCACAGACAGGTGGCACCCAGAGGGTGCTTGCCTTAGACTCAGCTTCTCATTGCCACCAGGAACCTACGCTACGGTTCTGATGCGGGAACTGATGAAATCACCGCTTAACCACTACTGACTAGAGACGACCCATCTCTAGGGCTTCAATCTGCCCGATTAGAGGATTTAGGTTGCGTACACGTGACTCGAATCCATCGACTATGCCTTCTCCCTCTCCGAGAACAGCTTGGACCTCGATGAACATCATGCCGAAGGCGAGGGGTTTGATTTCAACAGCCTGCACTTCATCGAAATTTTCTATTCTTCCTGCAATCTCCTCGTAATCGGGAGTACCATCCTCTGGTTGGTCAATAGTTACCTTGTACTTGACTACAACATGCCCCATCAAATCACCTCAGGGCCCACTGAATCCGCATTCTGTACAGATGTATTCCACTGCTTGGACTCTGCATTGCTCACTGCGCCCAATTGAGTGTCCACACTCGGGACAAGGGAAAGCTGTGCTCTTCTTGTCGACTAGAGGTAAACCAGATGAGGTACAGATGTCTGCTCTTTGACCCATCAAGAGAACTCCAGTGACGCGGCGAATCGCACTCCCTTTTTAGCGTTGACTTAGCCATTTTCAACTATAGAGCCGACAATGCCCCGCTTAGGTTAGGGTGAAATACCACAGGCCAAACTAATCGACGAGCAAGATGTCGGAAGACGAAGCGAGTCTGTCAGGCGACACAATCAATCTGAATGATTACGTCACTGACGAGGGCGGAATCTGGAGCCTGAGACAATTAGAGAAAGTCAGAGGCTGGAACAATATCGAGTACGCCCCCGGCCTCTCAGGGAAGAACACCCCCTCGACCGGCTTGTCAATGAATCGCGCTTACATCCCCCCTGGAGGAGTAGCTAAGGCGCATATCCATGTTGACTTCGACGTGATGATTTACTTGCTCAAAGGTAGCGTCAGGCACGAGTATGGGCCCGGATGCAGGAAGTCAGTTGTACACAGTGCTGGAGACATGTTCTACATCGAGCCGGGCCTGCCGCACGAGGTGTTCAATTGCTCTGATGACGATTGGGTGCATGCGGTAGTAGCCCGATCAGATGCATCAGAATGGCAGAATATCGCCCCCTACGACCGGGATTCTGAGTGAATGAATATTTCACTAGCCGTTTTTTTCTAGTCTTCTGAAGCCAACTACTGTTTCCTCGTCTTCATCTGAATCATTTACTAGTATGCCGAGATCAATCAGATGTTCATTTACCTGATCCAAGGCAGTCTTACCACGAGCTGCAGCACGTACGCGCGGCAATCTTTTCTGGCAGACTAGATAAGTCTCTGAGGACGAACTTCTACTGGCAGTAGGAGAGAATCTCTGAACGTTTGAGAATCGGTCTTTGGCCGCATCGACCAGGCCCTCTATTCCGGTACCCTGGAATATCTTGGTCACGAATGACCCTCCTGCAGGAACGAATCGCATAGCAGCATCCAGAACTAGAGTAGAGAGCTCTAGTGAGATGGTCTGGTCGGTATCGTAGCGCCCAGTTAGATTTGGAGAAATGTCACTTACAACAACATCTATCTCACGCCCCTCGAGGGCTTCGCCAATTCTTTCTATGGTAGAGCCTTCAGTAATGTCTCCGATAATCACCGTAGCACCTTCGACTGGAGACGTGGCAAGCAAATCTACTCCGATAACCAGCCCTTCTTCTCCTGATTCCTCGACTGAAACCTGCAACCACCCACCAGGGTGGCATCCAACATCGAGCACACAGTCTCCGGATCTGATTATCCCGAATCTTTCTTGGATCTGCTTCAACTTGTATGCGGACCGTGTTCTGTATCCCTTTGAGCGCGCTATGCGCCTCCAAGCATCCCTCCTGTTATCCTGATACCAGCGCTTGCTCACGGCACATCCTCGTGGTTCAGGTTAATGAAATGGTCATTACTGATTCAACATCAAAGCCCAATCTCTGATATCAGCGCGCTAGCAGTGTGCCTGATTGCTTGCTCTGACTTCATCTCCGGCCTGAAACCGGTGTCGAACAGGCTATCCACATTTAGGGATGTCTTGGGAACATCGCCTGCCCATCCTCTGTCACCGCCTGTGTATTCGATCGAGACTCCTTCGAGACCACTTTCCTCCACCACAATCTCGGCTATACGTCTCACGGAGCAAGTGTCCCCAGTACCTAGGTTGTACAGATTGACATCCGAGTCGGTGTTGTCGATGAGATGGACCATAGCATGCACACAATCTTGGGCGGACATGTACGATTTCTCTTGCATGCCATTGCCTAGAACTTCGAGCCTGCTCGGGTCTGCTTTCAGCTTGTGGATAAAGTCGTAAATCACCCCGTGAGTTCCCCTCGGACCTACGATGTTAGCGAAGCGGTGAATCCAAGACTTTGCTCCGAAGGTGCCGCACCAGGCAGTGATTAGTGCCTCTGATGCTAGTTTGGAGGCCCCGTAAAGAGAGATTGGTTTGATTGGACCATAGGTTTCGGGTGTTGGCATGACATCAGCCTCTCCGTATACTGCAGATGAGGACGAAAACGAAATCTGCCCGACATCCTCGAGCCTCATCGCCTCAAGCACATTGTAGGTCGCCACAGTGCCTTGCTTGAGATCGGTATCTGTCACAGTAGTGCCTAGTCTGATATCAGGGTTAGCAGCCATGTGGTGGACGACTTCGACACCGACCATCGCTTGTCTGACTGCCGAATTATCGAGTAAATCCGCTTTGACGACCTCGACTAGCCCTGAGCCATCGTGATGATTGAGAAACTCCATCCTACCGCTGCTGAAGTTGTCAAGCACCCTGACGGACTTACCATTTGCAACTAGTGAATCCACTAGGTGCGAGCCGATGAATCCAGCTCCTCCGGTGACCAACTCCATGTGTCTGCCAACCTAACGTATGCCTTGAGTCCATCGGGAGCGAGTCCAACGTTAGAGTTACCATTCTAATTCGTCTTTGACGGAGAGCCATTGCGAACGCTTCATTTGGCTCCCGCAGGGGCACCCTAGCGTGGCAGAGGAGGATTCGGGCGACAGATACTCTGTCGAGTCCGACGATAACCGCGACGACGAGCAGGCTTTCTGGGATCGATTCTTTGAATCCTTGAAACCAGTCAAGCAGGAAATCGACTATGCTAAGAAAGCAATCTCATCGAGTTTTATCGGTGGCGGTTTAGATACAGCTGCACAACTGATGGATGATGCCAGTGATGCCGCAGATGCAGTCACCCGGAGGACCGCTGAACTGACTTATTCCTCGATTCTCAGAAGCCCTGCAGCTGTAGTGATTCTGATGATTCTAGTTACAGCTACGATAGGCAGAGATGCGATGGAATTCGAACACCAGATTAACGGAGATGTAGAGATCTATCTGCCTGATGGGGCCGATTCCACCGAACTTCTACAACAGGTCCGTGAACAATGGTCCACTGATATCTTCATGCTCTACATCCAAACTGACAATGCGATTGCTGACCCATCCATGCGAGGGACAGAGAACATCACTCATGTCGAGATTCTCAAACAGATATCCTGGATTGAGGGTGATGATCAGAATCGTGGCATCGGAGGGTACCAATCCGGTTTGGATTACAACAAGGAAGACAGAGGGGCGATAGATGGAGTGGTCTGGATTCTGTCTCCAGCCCAGATTGTCAAGGAGGCAAACTCATCCAGTTACAGGTTCAACTGCGCTATGGAGAAGTACGCATTACCTACTGGAGATGGAGAGGACTGCGCAGTATCTTCATTGAATCCGTTTGAAGGATACTCGATTCCCGAAGGAGATGGCGCTCAAGAGAGAATTGATCGTTTCGTAGAGAACGCAGAACCTCTACTATCCAGCTTCATTCGAGACACGAACAACGACGGAATTTGGGACACGACTGTTGTCGTTATGGGCCTGAAGTTCGACATGTCAGACACTGCGATAACACCACGCGACGACCCCAAGGGCAAGTCGGAAGAGAATCCGTCAGGGCAACTCAGGGACCACAAGGCGTTCATCAGACACGCTGAGTTACTGATCTATGAGGAATCAGACGCGACAATCTGCCAGATCTGTCACCGCACATATCTCTCTCCGACTTCAACGATGGACGAATTCACCTCCACTGTAGATAGGAAGGCTGTAACCATCACAGGATTGACTCCAGTGGTACACGATATTTCGGATGCCATCTATCAGGAGTTGGTGGACCGAATGCTGCCGATTAGTGGCGTGCTTGTGTGTCTGGCAATGCTTCTGCTACACCGCAATCCTAAGGTCATAATCATCTGTGGGGCTCCAATCCTGATGAGCTTGGCAATCACCTTCGGAATCACCGTGATTGCTGACATCATGCTGACTCCGATGATTATCTCTGTAGGGCCGATTCTAGTTGGCCTGGGTGTGGATTACGCCCTGCATCTGACCAATCGTATAGAGGAGAATCGAGTCGAGTTAATCGAAGAGAGACTGGAGATGGCATGGTCGGCCCAGAGGGATGGTTTCCAGACTGAGGATATCGACCCATGGGATTCTCATATCACTCTGACAGCGACTGTTAGAGCGGTTCTTACGACGGGTCACGCAATTTTCCTCTCTGCACTGACTACGATAATTGGGTTCAGCGTTCTTAGATGGCCCAGCCTTGTCCCTATCGAGCCGATGAGGACCGTGGGAACGACTCTGCTTCTGGGCATCGCAATAACATTCGTGATGTCGATGATTCTAGTGCCGGCTCTTGTGCAGTTACTCAGGTACAGAAAGTCCCCCTCCAAGGCTTTTGACAGACTATGGGAGAAGATAGGCGAGATTCCAGTGAAGAATACAGTCCTAGTGTTGTTAGTTACTGTAGTATTGACTGTTTGGGGTGGATCGATTCTCGAAGAAGAACTTGGCAAGGGCCTGAGCGGATCCTCGGACGAGGTCCCTCCCGGACTCGAGTCATACGAGACTCTCAGAGAGTATAGTTACGTTTTCGAGGGCGGGCAGACAAACATGTTCATCGTCGATGCGACTCAACGTGGGGCTCAGAACGGGACTGCTCCGATACGCGACCTCCCTATCCTCGATGCGATAGATATTATGCAAGTGGATAAAATAGACCAGGTCGCCAATACTTCTACAGTCAGTCTGGTCACAATACTCAAATCGATACATGTTGATGTGGTCATAGGGGATTTGGAACTGTATGATCAGAGCCTGTGGGAGATTCTACACGAAGAGTGCTGGGATGAGTCGTCTAACCCATTGCGTCCGGATTGCTGGCCATACGCAGCCACCAGCAGAGAGGATATGGTCAACGTCGCTTTTGATACACTCTCTCCAGAAGTTCGCTCAATGCTGATGAATGCAGACCAAGGAAGCGGAGAGACAAAGACACTGGTATACGTCAATCAGCCCTACATCAATCTCGCAGATGCAACGGTACTGAGGGATGCAATAGACGGCTTCCTCTCTGGAGGGAACGCGTGCGACTCCTCTTGGACATGCACCGGATTGGAAATCGAGCAGGTGTTCAATTCACTGCTCACAGGAGGACTCCCAGTTTCGATTGATGTTAATGACGGGGTTCAGGAGGCCCAATCTGAGACTACGATTGCTACCATGCTGATTCTGCTGATAGCGATGGCCATCCTGTTCAGATCACCTAGGCTGGCTTTCTTCACAATGATTGCAGTAGGAGTTGTAGTCGTCTGGCAGCCTCTGCTGATGCGCAGCGGAGGGGTCAATGTGAATTTCTTCACAGCGATGGTTGGTACAATCGTGTTCGGAATCGGAGTCGATGACTCAATTCACATCGTTGACAGAATCAAAGACGAACGGGAGACTCCCTCTGGCATCGTGAAGTCAGTTGCGAAGACCGGTCAGACCATCTTCGAGACGACCACTACAACCTGTGCTGGTTTGGCCGCCGGATTGTTCGTAGCAATCCCAGGTCTGCAGAACTTCTTCGTATTGATGATGCTACTGCTGATCTTGGCCCTGTTGACCAGTTCCATCTTACTGCCTGCCATGATAGTGGCTTACCACGAAGTGGGTACGAGGATAACTAAGGGAGAGTCGTGGCTTGATTACGAGCATAGCGGGGCTCTTGCCGCCGAACCCGTACTCGATGCCATCGTGGAATAACAGGTAGGGGCGAGGGAGCAGGGAGTAAGCCCCTTTCTGTTCACCTTTCGGCTGGTCGCATTCAACTATGCGTCCTACCCGGTCCTGCCGATGCCATACGGACCTGCTTGGACTTGCTCCGGTGGGGGTGCTCGTTCCAGCCACGTTCAGGAAACCTCCCCCTTTCGGGTTCATAGTACGCCTGTCGTGGTTCGTTTCTGTTGCAGAGCCGGCCCTCCCGGACCTCCGGCTTGCGCCGGACCACCTGCATCGCGGAGAGGGGACTTTCCTCAGTGTCGTACACTGTCAGCAACCCTCCTGCTCCCTCATATTCACGGCGAGGCGCACCAACATGAACCCCTCGGTCAGTGATTGAGTCCTTTTGGAAGGCCCCGAATCGGAAAGCATCATTCACAGCCCACCACACCGCGGCGGCATGGACAACGTCGAGGAGCTGAAGCGCGAGGCAGGAATTACTGCATGTTCATTCATACGCGACGGCATGAGAATCGGTCTAGGAACCGGGTCCACAGTCAAGTACACAGTTATTGAGATTGGCAGGATGATTTCCGAGGAAGGAATCAATGTGATTGGAGTCCCTACCAGTGAGGCCACTAGGGAATTGGCAGAGGCCCTAGGAATTCCTCTGTCCACATTGGAAGAAGCAACTCCTCTCGACATCACAATAGATGGGGCGGACGAGTTCGACCCAGATTTCCAACTCATCAAGGGAGGCGGAGGGGCGCTCACACGCGAAAAACGGGTCGCAGAGAAATCCGGTGCCATGGTTGTGGTAGCAGACGACCGCAAACAGGTTGGAATCCTGGGAGAATTCGACCTACCACTCGAAGTAAGAAGGGAAGACTGGCAGAGGGCCTCTGCAGAATTACAAGAGATATGCCCCGGACAAGTCACCTTGAGAGGAAATGAATCTCCCTACATCACAGACAATGACGGATACATCCTCGACTGTAGGTTCGGACCTACTATCTCCGATCCTTCTTCACTGGAGAGGCAAATTAGATCGATAGATGGAGTGGTGGAAGTCGGTTTGTTCGTGGACATGTGCGATGCAGTTGTGATGGCTGCACCATCCGGAGTCTCTACCTTGCTCAAACAAGGTGGCAGGCTGGGTTGAATCCCGTCCGTCGTCGTTATAGAGGGGCGACAATTCGCCGTACTGGGTCTGTAGCTTAGTCAGGTAGAGCGACGGGCTCTTAACCCGTCGGTCGCGGGTTCGAATCCCGTCAGACCCGCCATCATGACCCTCTCAAACCGAGTAACCTATACCGCCCGACCTTCACGCCGAAAGGAGCACCCATGGGTAAGGAGTACTGGATAGGCGATGTCAATTCAGGGTTGCATGACGACTCCGAGGTCGAACTGAAAGCATGGGTGCACCGAACCAGAGGCACAAACAAAATCTGGTTCATGGTCCTTCGCGACTCCACAGGTAATGTACAGTGTGTCATCAAGAGAGATGCGGTAGGTGACGAGTGCTTTGAGTCTCTGAGCAACGCCCTAATCGAATCAAGTGTCATCATCAGAGGTATCGCCAGCCCGACTGACCGGCAGCACGGTCATGAGATTCAAGTTACTTCGGGAGAAGTTGTGGGGCCAGTGAATCCTGACAGGCCGTTCCCCATCACAGAATCGGCTATGGCAGAATCGGACGGAGGAGAAACGGAGTTCCTCTTGGATCACCGTCACCTTTACCTGCGAACAGGCAGAATGACTACGATGCTCAAACTCCGCTCCACAGTATTCGGCGCAATCCATTCGTACTTCCGCGACCTCGATTTCATTGAGTACCAAGCCCCTAACTTCGTATCCGGGGCCGTAGAGGGCGGTTCAACTCTATTCGAAGTCCCTTATTTCGGACGCAAGGCCTACTTGACACAATCTTGGCAACTCTACGCAGAAGCAGCGATGCCAGCGCTTGAGCGCCTGTATACCATGGCCCCCTCATTCAGGGCCGAGAAGAGCAGAACTCGTAGACACTTGACAGAGTTCTGGCACGCTGAGATGGAAATCGCATGGGCATCCAATACTGAGGTTATGGAACATGGCGAAGGTGTGGTGCGACATATAGCTAGGACACTACTTGACGAGAGGTCAGACGAACTGACTAGCCTCGAGCGTGACTTGGATCTGATAGCCCAATATGCAGACAGCGAATACCCGAGGATGCGATACGATGAGGCGATAGAGATTCTACAAGGCAAAGGTGTCGAAGTGCAATGGGGTCAAGACTTGGACTACTCAAAGGAGAAGATTCTCACTGCAGACTTTGATGTGCCTCACTTCTTGACTCACTACCCTAGGGTCGCTAAGCCCTTCTACCACCGTCCAGACCCTGATGATCCCAAGTATGTCCTCTGTCACGACTTATTGGCTCCTGAAGGCTATGGCGAAATCATCGGCGGAGGGGAGAGGACATGGTCCGAAGGAGAAATTTTAGAGAGGATTGAGGAAGAGAACACTCCTATGGAGGCCTACGAGTTTTACATCGATGTAAGGCGATTTGGAGGGGTGCCTCACGGTGGCTTCGGCTTGGGCGTAGACAGGGTCTGCACCTGGTTGGCTGGAGCTGAGCACATTCGCGAGGCAATTCCATTCCCAAGAGACAGCAGAAGAGTCACGCCGTAGGCGTGCCCTACGAATCACTCATACGAAGGCATGCACTGGGACCCTCATGGACGATTGGCGCGAATTGGATCTCGCTAACCCGACAGAAGAGCATGCTATGCTCAGACAGATGGTACGGGACTTCGTTGCAGACGAAGTCGAACCCCAAGCACTAGAGCACGATCGAGACGAGAGATTCAACGCAGCACTGTTCAGGCGATTAGGTGAACAGGGAATCCTCGGAATCTCAGTACCTCCAGAGTACGGAGGGGCTGGAATGGACGCTACTGCTGTTGCGATAATCAACGAGGAATTGTCATATTCCGATCCCGGACTCTGTCTAGCTTACCTAGCTCATGACCAACTGCTGACAAACAATCTCGCTCACAATGGCAGTGAGGAGCAAAAGAGCAGAATCCTGCCCAAATTGTGCAGTGGCGAGTGGATAGGCTGCATGGCGATGAGCGAACCTGGCTACGGAACAGATGTCTTGGGAATGCAGACTACTGCTAGTCTCAACGATGACGGTTCGTGGACAATAAACGGTAGGAAGATGTGGATTACCAACGGCTCAATAGATGATGAAGGGACTCCTGCAGACATTGTATGGCTGTATGCTAGGACAGGAACTGACTCGAAAGGTAGGGCAGAAGTCACCACCTTCATCGTTGAGAAGGGCATGCCAGGATACTCAGTTGGTCAGAAGATCGATGACAAATTGGGAATGAGGGCCAGCAATACTGCCGAGTTGGTGTTCGATGACTGCGTGATTCCCGCTGAGAACGTAGTCGGAGGCCCCGGTGAGTCGATGATTCATATGATGAGGAATCTCGAACTAGAGAGAATCGGCCTAGCTGCTATGGGCGTTGGTATAGCTAGGCGTTGTCTGGCGGCGATGAACCAGTATGCAGGTGAGAGAGAAGCCTTCGGTAGCAAGATTCGTGACTTCGGTCAGATTCAGAGGCATATCGGAGAATCTTGGGCTGAGTACAGAGCAATGCGTGCATATGTCTACGATACCGCGCGCGCCACCGACCTATCGATGTCCGGGAACAGGTTGGATTCAGACGGAGTCAAACTGTTCGGAACAACTGCTGCAAAGAACATCGCAGACAAGGCCATACAAGTTATGGGAGGATATGGCTATGTGGGCGAGTACACAGTGGAGAGGCTATGGCGAGACGCCAAACTACTGGAAATCGGTGGAGGCACTCTCGAGAGCCATCAGAAGAATATCACACGCGACCTATCAGATGATTCGGGACCCATTGAGAATTAGTGGTAGTCCCGGGAGGATTCGAACCTCCGTCACCGGGACCAAAACCCGGTATGATGGACCACTACACCACGGGACTCCGGGGCGATGACGAGGGACTCTCGCTTTTGATTTGACGGGGACAGGCATGCGACAGCATCAAAGGTTCCACGAGTGCCCTTGACTCCATGCGTCAGCGATGGGCATTCCTCTTGGCATTCCTAATGCTGACTTCTCCTGCTTCCGCTATAGTGTCCGAATCCGACTCACAAACTGGCACACCGAAGAATATTGATTACTTTCCAGCCAACTCACTATCTGAACAATCCATCGAAGGGATGACCTCACCTTGGATAGAGTCTAGTATATTCGAACGAATCGACTCAGGTTCAGATAAAGTGAGAGTGACCGTCATCTCACGCTCTCTGGCTATTCTCAACCAATGGCAGTATGACAATGGTGCTATCGAAGAGCAGGAGCCCGCGAATCCAGGCGAGTCAATGGTCGCCTTGGACCCCACAGAAGGAATCAATCACAGGACCTTCTGGATGGACTCAGAGATATTCCACAAACTCGCTGGAGTCAGCGGAGTCATCGCGATACTGGATGCACAGAATTCACCACAGCCATACGACACAACTCCGTTCGAGGCACCACCGGGAATAGAGCCTGAATCGGTGAGAAGTGGAGAGATTCACGGGGCTATCGATGCATGGGATAGAGGCTATACCGGAGAGGGTATGGTAGTGGCCGTAGCAGATACTGGGGTCGACTTCGCTCACCCCGATCTGAATGGAACTCAGGCCCGAGTAACCGATTCCAAGTCACCTTACCATGGCTGGCCTCTGATGTTCGATCACAACAGCATGTATTACTGGCTGGTGCACGGAGATGCATACCCATCCAGATCAACTTGGTATGCTGACACCTCGACAATTGATTACGATAACAACACCGATGGAGTGCTTGACATCTCAGGCTACAACATTACAGGCCTGAACGCATCTCTGTCTGGAGAGTATCACCTAGGGGAGCATCCCGACTCCACTCTTCGCAACAAGGCCGGAGGGGACGTCCCAATTCTGGTGGTCGACGACAGAGTTTCCGGCTTGTATGAGACGGTCTATCCAGACATCAACCGGGACGGAGAGTTCCACAACGATGTTCCTATGAGGCCAGGCGAGGAGACTGCTGGTTTGGATACCAACGGTGACGGACTTTGGGACATTTCAGGAGGTCTCGTATATTGGGTGGCCGACGGAACCAACGGTGTCCCATATTCTGAGACTTATGCGCCTCGTCACGGCTACAACAACAGAATTCCTGGTGCAGGAAACTTGACACTGTTCATGCTCGAGTCTGGCAGCCACGGGACCCTATGCGCGAGCGCAGTCGCAGCTCAGGGCGTAATTAGTGACGGCAAGGTCCTAGGTATGGCCCCCAACGCAACCATTTCATCGATTGGTAACCACTACTCGGGCGGACATTCATTGGATGGTTGGAGATTCATCGCTGAAGGCTACGACGGAGTTACTCTGACACAAGGCGACCAGCCTCACATGGGTTCGTTTTCGTTCGGATATTCATCAATTGATGATGCCGGAGCAGACGGGTATTCGCTTTACCTAGATTGGCTGACTAGAATCTACAACGACAACGCATCGTATTCTGTTGCCATCGGCAACGGCGGCCACGGATTCGGTACAGCAAAGGTTCCAGGTGCAGCGCACGGAATCTTCTCCGTGGGAGCATTCAGTAGCAGATCCAGCGACTCATGGGGCCAGAACGCACCTTGGTCAAACCGTGGGCCGAATGTGGTTGGGAGGATGGACCCTGACATAGTCTCTGTCGGCTGGTCCGCTACGGGCAATTTACCACTCAATTCTAGAGACGACGCGAACTCAGCATGGGGGACTTGGGGAGGAACCAGTCTTGCTACACCTATCGCTGCCGGACTGATGGCATTGGTAGCCGAGGCTTGGCAGGAGAACCTTGGAGACTATCCAGGCTCTCAGGAATTCAGAGATTTCGTCCTGTCTACTTCCGATGACAGAGGGTACGAACCATTCGTGCAAGGAGGAGGCTGGTTCAACGCCTCGCGTGCGACAGCAACACTCGACGGCGCCAATGGCACTTGGTGGGCAAGTCCGGCACAGTGGAACAGCGGGACTTTCCAAGGCAAGCATAGGGATGCTAACATCAATCTCATGCGTCCTGGCGAATCTCAAATCGTAGATCTAGGGTTCGAAAATTACGGTGATTCTGATGTCATGCTGAGGTTCACGCCTACCGCTTTCACTCCCCTTGAGCACACCGTTCACGTATGGGAGAGTCTAGGTAATGGAAGTGAAGAAGGAGTAAATGACTCTTGGGATGGCCATCAAGGAGACAGGCCGGACCTGCTGATTCCACTGCACATCTCCAATGGAACAGAGTACAAACTACCGGCGGATACCGTGCAACTCAGGGCCAGGGCTACGATAGAGTACTCGGCTTTCGATGGCAATCAGGATAGGAGTTCGGAGGAGCGAGTGTTCCTACAGATCTATCGATGGACCGATGATGACGAAGACGGAATCTATGTCGAAGATTTCGACAACGACTCAATGGTGGATTCAGATGATTGGACCGAGTCGAGTGAACTCGAGGAGGTGACCTATTGGTGGAGTAACGGGCCCAACGCCGAGGTCAGAGTCGGGTTGCCATTTGAGGATGCTAGGGATGGAATATTCCTTGGAGTCTGGAATTCTAACGGGCACCTCTCAGACGACCCTGTAAGAATCGAAGTTGACTGGACCGCCTTCGGAAGTACCGGACATGATTGGATTACCATGCCAACAACCACGGTAATTCCTGCAAACGGATCTACATCCGCGCAGATGACGATATCAGTTCCTAATGATGCACAGCCAGGACTGCACCAGCACGGGGTGTTGATAGAGTCGTTTGAAATTGACCAGGGTGGTAACTTGACAACTACGTTGCCACAGAGGAACTGGACCCTCCCTGTAGTCACTAATGTGCCTTGGATAGGCCCATTTTCTCTTGAAGCCAAGCCGCTGGACGGCAACGTCTCCAACCAGACTCTCTACGACGAGTCCTGGATAAGTGGAGCTACAAGATGGAATTGGAGAGCGGAGAGCGGCGACTGGAGATTCCTATCTGTAGAGTGGCCGGAGGAATGGGACACCGGAGGTACTGCTATTCTCGATGTCGATTGGGATGATAATCCATACACCGACATAGATGTCCTTTGGCTGTCTGAGACTCCGCACGGGTATGCGGAGGATGATCCGGACTCATACGGGGACTCAACTTTCTACATTGAGTCGCGATCTACCAACAATCATGCCGGAGGGGGCTCTCACAACTGGGGCACATTCACAGGCACGTCTCGAGAGATGTTCGCAGTGCCCGCCGAGCAAGGCGTCCACCAACTAGTTCTGCACACAGCCCTGCATGGAGTCTCTACTAACGACAATCCTCTCAATGTATCAGTCGGATATCTCGCGGCCGAGGAATCTGGATTCGATAAACTAGTCACAGACTGGTCTGAAGGCAGCGGCGTGGATGCAGTTCATGTCGTTTCGACGATTCCTCTGAACATCGATTCAGTATCTTCCTATGGCTGGAGCCAGCCAGCATACTTCGAAAATGAGACTGCATTCCAAGATGTTTCAGGAGACAAGATGACTGCATCTTGGTGGCACAATATGAGCATCCAGAACTCCACTGAGATCGACATTAGAATGAATTCACACGACGATGCCGATCTAGACCTTTATCTATTCAGAGACTCTAACGGCGATGGCACTTTCTCATCAAATGAGGAAGTAACACGCTCCTGGTCCTCCTCCTCTTCTGAGAGTATCAGAATCACCTCC
>CEUS01039845.1_pt1 | contig 47220 bp, 46 predicted proteins | sample 427031 | NCBI WGS metagenome assembly CEUS01 (sample SAMEA2622837, study PRJEB7988) | marine metagenome | biome: marine biome (ENVO:00000447); feature: marine epipelagic mixed layer (ENVO:xxxxxxxxx); material: "saline water (ENVO:00002010), including plankton (ENVO:xxxxxxxx)" | depth 140 m | reverse complement strand
AAAATAGGAACTCATTTTTTTAATTGGTACTTCCTAACTGCTTCATTATGTTCTTCTAGAGTAACAGAAAATTGATGTGTGCCATCGCCCTTAGATACAAAATATAGTGCTTCACCTCCAGAAGGGTTTAGTACTGCCTCTATAGACTCTTCACTTACTAAGCCAATAGGTCCAGGTGGCAGACCTTTTATATAATAAGTATTGTAAGGGTGCTTCATCTTGATATGTATCCTCTTAATGTTGCCTTTAAACTTATCCCCTAAAGCAAAGATTATTGTTGGGTCAGATTGAAGTTTCATATTTAAATTCAACCTTCTTATAAATACACCTGCTATTTCTTTTTTTTCAATTCCTTCCTTTTCTACTATTGAAGCTAGTATTAATGCTTCATAAGAATTTGTAAAAGGAAGTCCGTTAGTTCTATTTTTCCATAGCTCACTAATGATATCTTTATGCTTTAAATGTGATCTTTTTAGTATTTCTAGGTAATGGTCATCTTTTATAAAATTATAAGTATCAGGATAAAAAATACCCTCTAAAGATTTATATTTAATACCTAAGTAGGCTTTAATCTGTTTTTGATCTAAAAAATCATCATCAACTTTTATATATGGGTTATCCATAATTAAAGTAGCCAATTCATTGAATGAACTGCCTTCTTTTAATCTAATTTTTCTATAATTTACATGGCCCTCAGATAATCTTTTAAATAAATTAAGAACATTATCTTTGTTAGAAACTAGATATTCACCTGCCATAATCTTGTTCGATGGATTAGTGATTCTAAAAAAAATTTTAGTTAATAATGGATTGTCTATCAAACCTTTTGAAGTAAGTTCATCTATTACTAAATTAAGTCCGTAGCCTTGTTTTACATCTATCAAAATATCTGTTGTGTTATTTAATGGTTTAAGAAGAATGTAGGTGAATATCCCAAACAGAAGAACAAAAGACAATAAAATGATTTTATAAACGAACTTAGAAGAAAATAACACCTAGTTATTTTAACTCAGAGAAGATAAGGGTTGCATTTGTACCTCCAAATCCAAAGGAATTAGATATTGACTTCTGTATATTTAATTCGGTAGATTTATTGGCTGAATAATTTAAATCACATCCGTTGCTTGGTTTATCTAAATTAATAGTTGGAGGAACAATATTATCTCTTATAGCAAGAATGCTATAAATAGCTTCTACAGCACCAGCTGCTCCCAAAAGGTGTCCTGTCATTGATTTAGTTGAGCTTACAATATATTTTCCTTTGTCGTTTCCAAAGATATTTTTAATGGCATTTGTTTCAGCCAGATCTCCAACAGGAGTAGAAGTCCCGTGAGCATTTATATACTGAATTTGTTCTGAGTTGATACAAGCATCTTTTAAAGCATTCTTCATTGCTAAAGAGGCACCTTCAGCTGATTCAGGTGGTGCAGTCATATGATATGCATCTGCACTCATACCAAAGCCTATAATCTCTGCATATATCTTTGCTCCTCTCTTTTTAGCATGAGTAAGTTCTTCTAGCATCAAGCAACCAGCACCCTCTCCTATCACAAAACCGTCTCTATCTTGATCAAATGGTCGACTTGCAAGTTCCGGAGAGTCATTTCTTGTAGATAAAGCTTTAGCCGCATTAAAACCTGATACAGAAAGAGGTGTAATTCCCATTTCAGCTCCTCCAGTTAACATAACATCTGCATCTCCATAAGCAATATTTCTAAAAGAGAAACCTATAGAATGACTTGCGCTTGAACAAGCACTTGCAATTGAAATATTTGGTCCTTTGAATCCACATTTAATAGAAACATACCCTGATACCATATTAATTATTGAACCAGGAACAAAAAAAGGTGAAATTCTTCTAGTCCCTGATTTAGTAAGAATATTTGCATAGTTTTCTATTGTTCCTAGGCCTCCAATCCCAGAACCTATAGAAACACCTGCTCTATTGAAGTCTGTATTATCTTTAGTTATACCTGAATCAATTAAACATTCTTTTGAAGCTGCAACTCCGTACTGTATAAAAGGATCCAGTCTTCTTATTTCTTTCTTATCTAAATACTTCTCCGCATTAAATCCTTCTAAACTGGCTGCAAATTTAGTTTCAAAATCTGTTGTATCGAAATAAGTTATAGGTTTAACAGGATTCTTTCCTAAAAGGATATTTTGCCAGGAAGATTCAACCTCATTACCTAAAGGCGAAAGAATTCCCAGGCCAGTTACAACTACCCTTCTATTAGACATATTTACTTAGACCTGAAAAAATTCAGGAAGTTTTAGGAGTTATTATTTATATAGTCTACTGCGTTTCGGACTGTAGCAATTCCTTCAGCTTCTTCATCAGGAATTTCAATTTCAAATTCTTCTTCAAAAGCCATAACAAGTTCTACTGTATCAAGTGAATCTGCTCCTAAATCATCTATAAAGGAAGCTTCTAATTTAACTTCTTCTGGAGAAACACCTAATTGTTCACAGACTATTTTTTGTACTTTTTCTTCAACACTCATAAAGATCCCCTTTTGAAAGGTTTAGAAATGATTTGAAGGCGCATGTTACCCAAGTTTATAAATTTTTGCATTATTTATGTAAATAATAAGACTTTGATGTCAAGCTAAGTTACATGTATAAACCACCATTTATATGAATAGTTTGACCTGTTATATAAGAAGCATCTTTTGATATTAGATAGTTAACTAATTGAGCTACTTCATTTGGTTGACCAAATCGAGCTAAAGGAATTTGAGTAATGATGTCATTTTTAATATTTTCATCAATACTTTTTGTCATATCAGTTTCAATATAACCTGGGGCTATACAATTTACAGTAATATTTCTAGATCCAACCTCTTTTGCTAGTGAACGTGAAAAAGCTTCTACTCCAGATTTAGCTGCAGCATAGTTTGATTGTCCTCTATTTCCTAATGAAGCCGAAGCACTGGTTATGTTAATTATTCTTCCCCATCTTTTTTTTAACATAAATTTTAAAATCGTCTTAGTAACTTTAAATGTTCCCGTTAAGTGCACATTTACAACATCAGACCATTCTTCATCAGACATCCTTAAAACTATATTATCTTTAGTCATTCCAGCATTATTTATCAACACATCTATATCTGGATGTTCACTGATTAAATTTTTATTAAATTCTTCAATTGAATTTCTATCATTTAAATTAAGAACAATTCCATTGATGCCATTACTTGAAAGAGATTCTGCTCCTTCAATAGATGTGGATGTTCCTAGGACTTCATAATTTTCCTTCAAAGCTAAGGAAATTGATTTGCCAATACCCCTTGAAGCACCTGTAACTAATATTTTTTGTTTTTGATTATTCATTATTAATTGTTGCTAAGTTTTCAAAATTATCCGTATTAATAGAGTCAATATTAGATGAAATTCTCTTAATTAGACCTGATAAAACTTTCCCAGGTCCACATTCTATTATTGTATTTACACCAATTTCTTTCATTTCGTAAATAGAGTCTAGCCACTTAACAGGACTATGTATTTGCTGGATTAGCTTTTCTCTTATTTTATCTGGATCTTTTTCTATTTTTGCATCTACATTTTGAATAATTGGAATTTTTGGATATAGGAATTCTATACTTTGAATGTAATCGGAGAATTCAATAGAAGCATTTAACATTAATTTACTATGAGCAGGAACACTCATTGGTAGAGGAACAGCTCTTTTTGCACCCGCTGATTTACAAAATTCAATTGCTTTTTTAACTCCCTTCTTCGTTCCTGAAATTACTATTTGAGTTTCTGAATTATAGTTTGCTGCATTAACTAAAGAATTGGGGTTTTTACTTATATCTTTACAAATATTAATTACAGATTTTTTCTTTAATCCAATAATAGCAGCTATTCCTCCCTTGCCTTCAGGTACAGCATTTTGCATTAAATAAGCTCTTTTTTTAACTAGCTTTATAGCATCTTTAGTTGATAACACTTCTGCTGCAACTAAAGCAGCATATTCACCCAGAGAATGGCCTGCAAGACAAACCAAATCTTTTTGTGAAGTCCTAAGTAAGTTCCATATAGCTAAGTCTGAAATAAGCATTAAGGGTTGAGTAATTTCAGTTTGAGACAGCTCTTCTTTAGTCCCTTCAGAAATGAGCTTAACTAGATCTAGTTCCAAAAAATCAGAAAATTCATCAAAAGTGTCCCTGAAAGTTGGAATATTTTGAAAGTAATCAGCTAACATGCCAGGAGATTGAGATCCCTGTCCAGGGAAAACCACGGAAAATTTATTTAAGGTCATTAGAAGCTATTCTTCTTCTGGTAATTCTTCATCCTTATGAATTTCTACTATTTTCTTACCTTTATAAAAACCATCTGAAGTCATGTGATGACGAAGGTGTTTTTCTCCTGTTACTTGATCGGTAGACAGAGAAGCTTTTTTTACAGCATCATGAGATCTCCTTTTACCTCGTTTAGATCTAGATACTTTACTTTTTTGTACAGCCATTATGCTCTCCGGTCGCGAATTCTAAGTAATTTATTTGATTAAGTCTCTAATTTTTTTAAAAGGTCTCTGTATTTCTTTCTTTTTATAGGTATTCTGTTCAACTTCTTCAGAAGAACAACAATAAACAAAGGAAGGAAAATTTAAGTGAATTTCCTCAGTAATTAGTTTATTTATATCAAACCTCTCTAAATATTGATAATGAATATCTAAGGGGCCTTTTTTATCAAAATTTTCTAGACTTTTATCTTTTATTCCAACATTTAATTTTAAATCTAATTCTATCTTAGTCTGCCTAAAGCACTTTTGGCACTCGCTCATAAATGTGACTAAGATAGAGCCTTCAGCTAAAAAAAGGTCTTTTGAAACTTTTTTAATTATTGCATTAACTTTAATGCCTTCTTGAATCTTTCCTAATTTCTCTAATAGATCCAATTCAACTATTTCTTCTCTAAAATTTAAAGAAGAATTAATTTCCGTTAGATTTATATTTTTATTTTTATTAGTCATTAAATAATCTTTTAAAAATAGAAGGCTCTTCAGCAGTACAACTAATTTCTAGAGAAGAAAAGTTTACTTCTTTTGCATGTAGTAACATTCTATTAATCCCTTTATTTTTTTTATACATTAGATTAAGTGAAGGATCTCCATATTTTTCATCTCCAATAATTGGGTGACCCCTATTGCTTAATTGAACTCTAATTTGATGGGTTCTACCCGTTAAAAGAGTACACTCTAGTAAAGAAAATTTTTTACTACCTTTGATTCTTTTAATAATAGTTGTAGATTCTTTTCCTTCAGATGTCTCAACTACCTCCCTTTCTCCAGATCTCAATTTATTTTTTTTTAGTTTTGAAGTTATTTTTTCCTCTTTTGTAGGCCATTTTCCTGAAACAATAGCTAAATATTTCTTCTCGACCCTACCCTCTCTCATCTCAGTATTTAATGTTCTAAGTACAGATCTTCTTAAAGATAGGACTATACAGCCCGATGTACCTCTATCTAATCTATGTACTAACTGAGCATTAACAAAGCGTTTATCAATTTGTCGAATAGCTTCTATTAAACCTAATTTCAATCCACTACCGCCGTGACTAGCTAATCCTTCCGGCTTATTAATAATTAAGACTGAGTTTTTAAGATAGATAATATTCTGCTTTAATAAATCTTTTAAGCTTTGACTTGGCGAACTTAACTCATCCTTAGAAGCTTTTCTATAAGGTGGAATTCTTATTAAATCATTTCTTTCTAATCTTCTATCTGGCTTACTTCTAGATCCATTTACTCTAACCTCTCCTTTCCTGATAATTGAATAAATTTTTGATCTGGGCAAGTCTTTTAATAAGGAAATAAGACAATTATCTAACCTAGAGTTTTCATATTCTTCATCAACTTTGTAGTTCGTAACCTGACTATAAGTTTCTAATAATCTTTTTGACATGCTTTATAAAGTCTTCGCTATATGATATTTTAAATAAGAAGTTGTGATTTATTGTTAAAAAAAGACATTATTTAATAAAAACAACTATTATTATATTTAAATAAATAGAAAGGAAAGCTGATTAATATAGTAAGTTTTCTGAGAGAAAAAGAATTTTTAGTCACATGGGCGTGACACAATAAGAAAAGTAATTCGCCCAACACATAAACACCTCTCTGATATCTATATCAAGCCTTCCTTAAGCATAAAGGAATAACATGAAAAGAATGTTAATAAATGCTACTCAGCCTGAAGAGTTGAGAGTTGCATTAATAGATGGTCAAAGCATTTATGATTTTGACATAGAACAAAGTGGGCAAGAGAGAAAAAGATCTAATATTTACAAAGCTAAAGTATCTAGAGTAGAACAAAGTCTTGGAGCAGCTTTTGTAGATTTTGGAGCAGAAAAACATGGGTTTTTACCTATGAAGGAACTTGCTCCTCAGTTTCTAAAGAATAAACATGGAAAAAACTCCATAAATGATTGCTTAACTCAAGGCCAAGAGATAATAGTCCAAGTTGACAAAGAAGAAAGAGGAACGAAGGGAGCAGCCTTAACTACTTTTATTTCTCTACCAGGACATTATCTAGTGTTAATGCCCAACAATCCTGAATCAGGAGGAATTTCTAGATCTTTAGAAGGAAAAGCAAGAGAGGAAGTTAAAGAGAATTATCGTGCTTTAGATGTTCCTCAGGGAATGGGATTAATAGCTAGAACAGCTGCTCAAGGTGCTTCTATAAAAGAATTAGAATGGGACCTTGAATATTTACTTACTGTTTGGGATGCTATTCAAGAAGCTAATCAATTAAGAAAAGCACCCTTCTTAATCTATAGAGACGATGACTTAATCTCTAGGTCGCTTAGAGATTTCTTAAGAGAAGACATTACTGAAGTGTTGGTTGACAGTGATGAAGCATTTGATAAGGCATCTGAATTTGCTGGTAGACTTTCTCCTGAATTACAGGAAAGAGTTAAAAGATATACTGAATCAATACCTTTGTTCACTAGATATCAAGTGGAAAGTCAAATTGAAACTGCCTATCAAAGAGAGGTTCAATTAAATAACGGAGGTGCAATAATTATTGACCAAACAGAAGCTCTAGTATCTATCGATATTAATTCTGCCAAAGCAACAAGTGGGTCAGATATAGAAGAAACAGCTCTAAAGACTAATATTGAAGCTGCAAAAGAAATATCTAAACAATTAAGACTTAGAGATATAGGTGGGCTAATAGTTATCGATTTTATAGACATGAGCACTCTGAAAAATAAAAGAGCAGTTGAGGACATGATGCATGAATCTATCTCTATTGATAGGGCAAAGATTCAGGTAGGAAGAATTTCTAGATTCGGTTTATTAGAAATGTCCAGACAAAGGTTAAGACCTTCTCTTCAAGAAAGATGGACTCAAGATATAGGGAGCCTTTCTACAGCTGTTTTAAGGCTGATTGAAGAAGAAGCAGGTAAAAAGAAAAGTGGAGAAGTAAGGGCTGTTGTTTCTTCAGACATGTCTGTGTTCTTACTAAATGAACGAAGGTCTAGAATCAATGAAATAGAAGAGAGAACTAGTGTAAGGGTAGTAGTTGTTTCAGACCCTGTAAGATCGGACAATAGATTTGAAGTTACTAGATTAAGATCTGATAATAAAAAATCAAAAGAAGAAGCTAGTTATGAAATTCAAGATGAAGTTGAAAGTGGAAGTAAAACTAGTTCAATAACTAAAAAAGTGAATTTAGAAACGGCTGCAGTAGATCTAAGCCCTAAAAGAAAACCTAAAAGGAAAGGAAAAGGCCTTTTATCCAGAATAGTTGAAAGTTTTACATCGCAACCTGAAAAACCTAAAAAGGCTAAACCAAGTAGGAACACAAGAAAAAAACCTTATAAAAAGAAAGGACCGAATCAAAATACTAGACCAAATACTGAGAAGACAAATTTAAAAGGAGGATCAACTAAGAAAGGTAAACCTGCTAAAAAAGTAGATACGTCTAATAAAATAAAATCTACACAAAAGAAAACAAATAAAGAGGAAAAACCCAAAAGAGTTCCTAAAAATAATAAAAAAGATCATAAAAACACTAAGCCTAAAGAAAGTAACCTTAAGCAAGATACAAAAAATACAACAAAAGAAACCCAAAAAGAGAAAAGTAAGAAATCTAGACCTAGTAAAGATCTTGAAAAAAAAGAGGCAAAACAAAGCAAGGAAAAGAAAGAAGCTTTAAAGGAACCAGAACAAAAAGAAATAGAGGTTAGAAAGAGCGCTAAAGACTGGGGAAGAGCTTCAAATGACCCTAGAAATAAAACTTCCAATTAATATTAGAAGTTACCTTTTTCTAGCTTATTTATAAAATTCTGAATAAGACTTCCTGAAATAGAGATTTTAGCAGGAGGTACTTCAGGTAAAGACCGATAATGGAACCAATCAGCCTTATCTATCTCTTCTCCATCAGGGTTAATTACTCCAGCATCATATTCAGCATAGAAACCTAGCATTAACTGACTTGGGAAAGGCCAAGATTGACTGCCAAAATACTCAATATTCTTTACCTTAATTTCTACTTCTTCATAAATTTCTCTACTTATAGCCTCTTCAGCAGTTTCTCCAACTTCTATAAATCCAGCTAAAGTACTATAAATCTGATTAGGGAAATTTTTATTATGAGCCAATAACAATTTATCCTTATCTGTAACTAAAACAATTACACAAGGAGAAATTCTAGGATATATTAGATTATTACAATCCTTACAATACATAGCCTTTTCAGAAAGATGAATAGAAGTTTTCTTACCACAAGAACCGCAATATTTACTCCTTCTTGACCAGCTTACAAGCTGTATACTTCTAGAACATATTCCAAAGTACGTATCACTTAGCATTCCAAGAAGAGCTCTAAAAGGTTTTAGTGTAGTTTCAGGAATTAGGACAGAATTAGAATTTAAAGATAAAACATATAAAGAATTATTGTTTAAATAACCCACAAAAATAGGCTCGCTAGAGTCCATTCCTGACCATTGATATTCATCGTGATTTAATATAGCTAGTTGACCAGTTTTAGAATTTATTAAAAATTCATCATTCTTTATAGCAAGGTAAATTCTATCAAAATTTTTACTATCAAAATTTTCAGGTACAAAGTTTATTTCGTTTTTTTGGTTTATTATCATTTCTAACCACCATTCAATTGATTAGAATACATCTTTTAAACTAAAAATTAATATAAAACCATGGAAATACTTCATCTAGATCAAGGAATGTTGGTATCAGGGATCATTCTTGGAATAACCTTTATCTTAATTTTTACTGAAACGCTACATGGATTTCACAGAGTAAAAGTAGCCATGCTTGGTGCCGCAGTAATGCTCTTGGTTGGTCAATCATATGGTTACTACTCGCCAGAAGCAGCGTTTGAAGCTGTAGATTGGAATGTAGTATTCCTTCTTGGTTCAATGATGGCTGTTGTAGCTATTATGATAAATACAGGCGGCTTTGAAGTACTTGCATCTAATATAGGAAAAATAGCTAAAGGCAGACAATTTATGCTTCTTGCCCTTCTTGGAACAGCTGTAACAGTAATATCACTACTATTAGATAACGTCACAACAGTAGTAATTTTTGGACCATTAATAGTACTAATCTGTCAAAAAATGAGAGTGACTGCGATTCCTTATTTAATGGCAGCAGCATTGCTATCAGATACTGGAGGTGTAGCTACATTAGTGGGTGATCCTCCAAATTTAATGATTGGTTCTGCCTTTGATATCGCATTTATGCCGTTTGCCTACAAGATGTTTCCAATCGTGTTTGTAGCTTGGATAGCAACGCTTTTTTTTATGAAATACTTATTTAAAGAAGAGCTAGCAATAGAGCCTGATGGTAAATTTGAAGACTCAATTCCGTACAAAGATAAAAGCCTGTGGAATAAATCACTTTCTATTTTGGGGCTAATGGTAATTCTCTTTATCATTCATAACAAAATACATTGGGAACCATGGATGGTTGCCGGTGTAGGTTTAATTCTCTTAACTGTTTTAGCTAAGGAAATTGAATTTGAAGATGTAATGAAAAATATGACTCACGAAATACCATTACTAATGTTCTTTGTTGCATTATTCATGCTTGTCGGAGGTGTAGAAGGAAGTAAATTCCTTGAATACTTAGGGCAATTCATTGTTCCATTTTTAATTGATCCGATAACCGGTGAAGTTATCCAAGAAAACTTCATGATGACTTGTATCATATTAATGTGGGTTGCAGCTATTATGTCAGCTGCGATAGATAATATCCCATTTACTGCAGCCATGATCCCGATCATTGCATCACTAGAAACTGTCGGAGTTAATATTGCAGCATTATGCTGGTGTCTTGCATTGGGTGTGGGAATGGGTGGAAATGGTACTCATATCGGCTCGACAGCAAATGTATATATCGTTACGGTTTCTGAGAAGCTTGCTAAAACAACAGGTAATCCTGATTTGGCAATTACTCCTCTTAAATGGGCTAAAAAGGGATTACCTGTAATGCTTTTAACCTTAGTGATATGCACCATAATCGTGTATCTATTTTTTGATTATTATGCATTGCCCCTTCATGCAGCTGAATGATTCATAGATTCTGTGTTGCACCTATGATGGACAGAACTGACCGTCATGAACGATTCTTTTTAAGAAGCCTGACAAAAAAGGCTTACTTATATACAGAGATGATAAATGCTCAAGCTATTTTATATGGAAAAACAGAAGAACTTTTAATGCATGATCCCTCAGAACACCCTATTGGAATACAGCTAGGAGGAAATGATCCAGCTATACTTACTGAAGCTGCAATAATAGCTGAAACCTATAACTACGATGAAATTAATCTTAATATAGGGTGTCCTAGCTCTAAGGTCCAAAGTGGACAATTTGGTGCTATTTTAATGAAAAATCCTGAATTAGTATCTAGATGTGTTGAAGAGATAAAAAAGAAGGTAAAAGTACCTGTAACAGTTAAGTGTCGAATAGGTGTGGATAATATGGATGAGCAAATAGGCTTAAGTAGATTTGTTAATCAAGTTAGTAAATCCGGTTGTAGTCTTTTTATTCTTCATGCTCGAAAAGCTTTATTGAAAGGACTTAGTCCTAAGGAAAATAGAAATATTCCTCCGCTTAACTATAAAAGAGTTTATGAACTTAAAGATGAATTTCCTGAATTAGAAATAATAATAAATGGTGGAATAGAGACACTAGATCAATGCAAGAAACACTTAAAGTTTGTTGATGGAGTTATGATGGGAAGAAGAGCTTACGATAACCCTTACCAATTACTAGCAGTAGATAATTTATTCTATGGTTTACCTAGTAAAGAAATAACTAAAAGAGACCTTCTTTTAGAAATGATTCCATATTTAATAAAGCAATATAATTCTGGATTAAAATTAAATCTTATATGTAGACATTACATGGGTTTAACTAAGGGATTAAAGTTTGCTAAGCAAATTAGATCTACACTTAGTAATATTGATTCATTTAATGACCCTGAAAAGACCCTTAATCAAATAGCAAATCAACTGGTTTAATAATGTTAAAAAAGATAAAAGAATATATTTCAGAATTAAGTGATAACTCTATAACTCAGGAATTAGTTGTAGAAAAAGATATTATTAATAATGCTTCTGCAGCATTATTAATTGAAACTGCGTTAGCAGATAAAATTTTTAATGAATCAGAAATGGATTCTATGAAAAAAACTTTAAGGGATATTTATAATCTAGAAGACAGCAGCATAGAAGAATTAATCAAAGAGTCAGAAAAAAAAGTTTCTGAATCTACCTCACTGTATGAATACACTAAATTAATAAATGAATCTTGTAATTATGAAGATAAGGTTAAGTTGATAAAAAACCTTTGGTTCATAGCTTTTGCAGATAGCAAATTAGATAAGTACGAAGAATATTTAATTCGAAAAATTTCTGATCTTCTTTACGTAAGCCATAAAGATTTTATTCAACAAAAAATAATTGCTAAAGAAGAGCTCTAAAAATCATCAAAAGAATCAAAATCATCTTCGACTTGGCCATCTTTAGATTCATATTGTCTGTTTTGAAAATAAGCATCTTTCAAGAAAAGGTATTCATCTCCCATTGTTATTGTCTCAAGACCTAAGTATCTGGCTCGTGTATCTATAAGGTCCAAAAATTTTAAACTATAAACAGTTGGTTCATGATTAATTAAAATAGAGGGACTAAGAAATGCATCTGGAATCATTCCAATAGTATCTCTCAAAGAGCTAGGACCTAATCCAGGTAACATAATATAAGGGCCATGAGGTAAACCCCAAACTGCTAACGTCTGACCAAAGTCTTCATCGTGCTTTTCTAGTCCCATTTTGCTTGCTACATCTACTAAACCCGCTATACCTATAGTTGAATTAATTAAAAATCTACCTATATCTGAAATTCCTGCCTTAAATTTACCCTGTAATATATTATTAATGGAGATGCTTATATCATCAATATTAGAAATGCTGTTGTAGACTCCTATTTCTATTACGTCTGGAGTCACTTTTCTATAAAACCTAGCAACTGGTGTTGCTAATGTCCTATCTAATTCTTTATTTATCTTTAAAGTCGTCCTATTGATCTCTTCAAAAGGATCATTTTCTGCTATAAGTTGACTGCTTAGTAGGGTAATTAATAATAAAGGTAAAGCTTTATTCATTCATTTTTCTGAGGAATTATTGGTACCACATTTCTTTTAATATTTATTAAATGCTCAATAATCTTAGAACTAATATTGTCAAATATACACTTATAGTCTTCCAGATCATAAAGTATTTTAATTTCTTCTTTTTCACACAAAGGGATTTCAGAAAGTAATTCAATATTATATTCATTAGTAATTTTTTTACCTCCTCCCCTGCCAAAAAGAAAATATTTTTTATCTGAATCATTGGGCTGAAAATAGCTCATATTTTCTATTAAACCAATTATTGGTAAATCTAGTTTCTTGATCATCTCTATTCCTTTTTTTGTATCTGATATAGAGACTTCTTGTGGAGTAGTTAAAATTAATGCTCCATCAATAGGTAGCTTTTGTAACAAAGTTAATTGTATATCTCCAGTACCAGGAGGAGTGTCAATTATTAAAAAATCTAACTCTTGCCAATCAGTTTGTGACATTAATTGCATTACAGCACCACTTACCATGGGGCCCCTCCAAATAACTGGTTTCTTATTTTTAGCAATTAACCCCATAGAAATAAATTTAATGTTGCGTTTAAGTAAAGGAGAAAGTAATTTTTGATCTTTGACGTCTATTTCTTCATCAGCTGAACTCAACAAAAGGTGTTGACTTGGACCATAGATATCAGCATCCAATAACCCTACTTTATGACCTTGTGTAGCCAAACTAATAGCAAGGTTAAGAGATATTTCAGATTTACCTACACCACCCTTTGCAGAGAAAACCCCAAAAATATTTTTAACCTTCCTTAAGGTTTCTGGAATTCTAATTAATGATTCTTTTGTTCTTTTATTACTCATTACAAAATATCAGTAGGATATAATAGTATTTGGCAACATTCTAAGCATTGCTTGAATCTTCGCAATATGTCAAAAGATAATTCTAAAAGAGACATTCTAGTAACAAATGCACTGCCTTATGCTAACGGACCTCTTCATCTTGGTCATCTATTAGAACACATACAATCTGATATATGGGTTAGGTTTCAAAGATTAAAGGGAAATAATTGTACATATATTTGTGGAGAAGATGCTCATGGAACTTCTATCATGCTAAAAGCTGAAGAAGAAGGAATTAAACCAGAAGATTTAATAAAAGAAGTTCGAATAAGTCATGAAAATGATTTAAATGCTTTTAATATAAGTCATGATAATTATCACACTACGCACAGTAAAGAAAATCGATATTATTCTGAAATAATATTTAAACGACTTAAAGAAAAAGGATTAATTGAAGAAAAAGAAATAGAGCAACTCTTCGATACAGAGAAAGGCCTCTTCCTTTCAGATAGATATATAAAAGGTACCTGCCCTTCATGCGGAGCAGAAAATCAATATGGAGATAACTGTGAAGTTTGTAGTTCTACTTATTCAGCTATTGATCTTATTAATCCTAAGTCAGTCATAACAAATAGTGAGCCTCAAATAAAAAAGAGCTCTCATCTTTTCTTTAAATTATCTAGTCTTAAAGAAGAAATAAAAGATTGGTTAAGTAACTCAGTTATCGCTCCTCAAGCGCTAAATAAACTTTCTGAATGGACTAATAATGAAATTAAGGACTGGGATATAAGTAGAGATGCTCCCTATTTTGGATTTGAGATTCCTGAACACGAGAATAAATATTTCTATGTTTGGCTTGATGCACCGATAGGGTATTTAGCTAGTCATAAGAATTATCTAGATAAAGTAAAGAAAGAAGATAAATTTAATTTTTACTGGGATCCTGATTCAAGTACAGAGCTCTATCATTTCATTGGTAAAGACATAATGTATTTTCATGCACTATTCTTCCCTGCCATGTTATTAAATTCAGGTTTTAGACAACCAAATGGAGTATTTATACATGGATTCTTGACAGTTGATGGAGAAAAAATGTCTAAATCTAGGGGAACCTTTATTTTAGCTAAAACTTATTATGAAACTTTAGATCCAGAATATCTAAGGTTTTATTTTGCTGCAAAATTAGGTACTGGGATAGATGACATTGACCTAAACTTAGAAGATTTTTTGCTAAGAACGAATTCAGATTTAATAGGAAAATATATAAATATTGGAAGTAGAACTGCTAAATTTATTAATAAAGACTTTAATAATAAATTATCAACTACCTTGCATGAAGAATCTTTAATTCAAGACTTTATTCAAAAATCAGACTTAATATCTGATCTTTATGAACAAAGAGAGTTTAGTAAAGCCATCAGAGAAATAATGCTACTAGCAGATAAAGCTAATCGATATATTGATAAAATGGAACCTTGGACTTTAATTAAAGATGAAACTAATAAAGAGCTTGTACAAGCTATATGTAGTACTTCAATAAACTTATTTAGGTTACTTACGATTATGTTGACTCCGGTTTTGCCTACTTTATGTTCGAAGATTTTCAACTTTCTTAATGTTGAAGAACCTAAATGGATTGATATGGAGAATTTACTTATAGACCACGAGATATCTACTTATGAAACTCTTTTAACTAGGATCGAGAAAGATCAAATTGAGGAGATAATACAAAAAACAAAGGGCTTATAATGGAAGAAATAAAGATAGAAGATTTTGCAAAAATTGATCTAAGAGTAGCTGAAGTTATTGAAGCTAAAACAGTTGAAGAAGCTAATAAATTAATCGAACTTAAACTTAATCTCGGTGATTTAGGCACAAAAACTGTTTTTGCTGGAATTAAAAAAGCATACACTCCTGATGACCTGGTTGGTAAATTGGTTGTTTGCGTAAATAATCTTAAATCTATGGATATGAGGTTTGGAACTTCTGAGGGAATGATTTTAGCGGCTGGAGATGATGACATAGGCATTTTTGTTATTTCTCCTGATAAAGGTGCAACTCCAGGTATGCAAGTAAGATAATATGAAAAATCCAATAGAATCAGATATTTTAATAATTGGGGCTGGTCCAGTTGGACTTTTTACTGTTTTTGAAGCTGGATTATTAGGGTTAAAATGCGAAATTATTGACAATTTAGATAAAGTTGGAGGTCAGTGTGCTGAGCTCTATCCTGACAAACCAATATTTGATATCCCTGGTGTACCCAACCAAACAGCTGAAGAACATATAGAGGCTATTTTGGAACAAATTAAACCATTTAAATATGGACTGCATTTAAACCAAAGAGTGGAACAAATAGAAGAAATTAAATCATCAGATGAAATAAAAAAATGGAAAGTGGTTACTTCTGAAAAAAAACAATTTGTAGCAACTAATATTTTTATTGCAGCAGGAGGAGGATCGTTTGAACCCAGAAGACCACCTAATATTCCTGATCCAGATAGATTTATAAATAATGGTGTGGCCTATTCAGTAAAAGATAAGAATTTTTATAAAAATAAAAATTTAATTATCTTTGGAGGTGGAGATAGCGCACTAGACTGGTCAGTTGAATTAGCTGACTTAACTAAAAGTCTCACTTTAGTTCATCGTAGAGATGTGTTTAGAGGATCTCCTAATACTGAAGCAAAGATGCGAGAATTAGTTGAAACTGGAAATATCGAGTTAAAAACACCTTACGTAATTGAAAATTTAGTAGGTTCTGAAAAAATTACGAGCATTTCTATTAAAAACTTTGAGACAAAGAAAATCGAAAATTTAGAGTGTGATGAAATATTATTCCTTTTTGGATTAAATAAGAAATTAGGACCTATAGAAAATTGGAATTTAAAACTAAACGGAAAGAAAATCTCTGTAGATACTGAGAAATATCAAACTAGCATAGATGGAATTTACGCTGTAGGAGATATAAATGATTACCCAGGTAAATTAGATTTAATTCTATGTGGTTTTCATGAAACTACTTTAGCTGTTCAAGATGCCTATAAAAGATGTAATCCTGGTGAAAGAGTTCCTTTTGGGTACACCACATCGAATACAAAGTTACATAAAAAATTAGGGGTAAAGGTAGAAAAATAGTTCTATTTTTTCTTTTTTGAATTAATTTTAAGCCTCAAAGCATTAATTTTAATAAATCCACTAGCATCACTTTGATCAAATGCATAATTGTCATCTTCAAAAGTAACTAGATTTTTATCATATAAACTGTCATCAGATAACCTTGAAATAACTGTAGTATTGCCTTTAAGAAGGTTCATTCTAACTTTTCCATTTACATTCTCTTGAGTTTTATCGATTAAAGCCTGTAAAGCTTCCCTTTCAGGACTCCACCAAAGGCCTTTATAAATTAAATCTGCATACTTTGGCATTAATTCATCTTTGAGATGAGCTGTTTGGCCGTCCAAAGTAATTGATTCAATAGCTCTGTGAGCTTTTAGAAGTAATGTCCCACCTGGAGTTTCATAACACCCTCTAGACTTCATTCCAGTGAACCTATTTTCGACAAGATCTAATCTGCCAATACCATGTCTACCTGCAACAGTATTTAATTTTTTGAGGATTTCTGAGGAGGTCATTTGATTATTATCTATTGCAATTGGATCGCCTTTTAAAAACTCTATTTCTATGTTTTCACTCTCCTCTGGGGCTGAGTCTATAGAATTGGTTCTTTTCCATATCTCCTCTGGAGCAGGCATAGAAGGGTCTTCTAGGATTCCTCCTTCATAAGAGGTATGAAGAATATTCTCATCCATAGAATAAGCAGGATCTTCCTTTTCAAAGTTAATTTTAATCTGTTGATTTGAGCAGTACTCAATTAAATCAGCTCTAGATTTATACTCCCAGGATCTCCATGGTGCTAAAACCTGAATATCAGGATTTAAAGCATAGCTACCTAATTCAAACCTAATTTGGTCATTGCCCTTTCCAGTTGCCCCATGGGCGATGGCATCTGCTTTCTCTTTTTGAGCTATCTCAATTAATCTTTTACTAATTAAAGGTCTCGCTATAGATGTACCAAGAAGATACTCTCCTTCGTAAACTGTATTAGCTCTAAACATTGGAAAAACATATTCAGAAACAAATTCATCTTTTAGATCTTCTATATAAACTTTAGAGGCACCTATTTTCTTTGCTCTTAATGAAACTTGATCAGCATCAAGATCCTGACCAATATTTGCAGTAAAGGCAATTACTTCTGCTGAGTATTTCTCTTTAAGCCAATGCAAAATTACTGAGGTGTCTAAACCTCCAGAGTATGCAAGGACAACTTTTCTTATTTGTTTAGTCATAATCCAAGAAAATAGGCGCGTATTGTATACAGGTAAGTATAAAAGGCTAGTCAGGTATCTTAAAACGTTCTTTTAATGGCAAAAGGCCGACCTTTAAATCTTTTAGATATTCTTCGTAATTCTGCCAAGTGTTAATACTTTTATTATAAATTGGTTGTCTAACTTGTTCTGAGCTTGCTGTCTTTACTGCCCTCTTAGTCTGATAAAAGGTTAAACATTGTTCTTCAAAAGGAAGATTACAATAGTTTAAGATTTTTCGAGTTTCTTCTTCTTGATTTTGAACAACATCTTCATATATGACTCTGTGCACTTTACCTGGCAAAACTTCGTCCCAGTGATCCATAAGTTCTATATAATTTACATAATATCTAGCAAGTTCGGCTAGGTCATAAGTAAACATTTGTCCTCTTGCAAATAGTTGCTTATAACAACTAAAACAAGTATCTAGAGGATTCCTTCTTGCATCGATTATTTTTGCATTAGGCAGCAGCAAATGTATTAAGCCTATATGACTGAAATTGTTAGGCATCTTATCTATGAAGTATGGAAATTTTGTTCTAATAAATTTAGTTTCAGAGATATATTGACTACCTAAAGAACTTAGCTCTTTTTCTGATAAAGAGGATAAAACTTCAGGGTAATTAGTATTATCTTTAGTACCTGAACCAAGCTTTCTAGCTATATTTAACATATTAGGAAGTTCCATTGTTCCTTCGATTTTTGAATGACTTGATAGTATTTGTTCAATCAATGTTGAACCAGATCTAGGTAGGCCTACTATAAAAATAGGATCTTTAGATTTATCTCCGTAACCCTCTTTATCATTAATTAATTGAATATCAAAGAAAGTCTTTATTCTCTGACTAATAGCCTCAACAGATTTAGGATCGTAATTGCTCCTCCCTCTGTTTATATCATTACCCTCGTCATAATATTTAAATGACTCTTTAAAATTATTTTTATCCTCATAGGCCTTTCCTAAAGCAAATAGAAAGTGAACTTTCTCGCGCTCAGGTAGATCTTTTTTAGCTAACTGTTGTTTCATTGAATTAATTTCTTTTGCAGAAAAACTATAAGTTTTTAAATTTGCTAAACTCCAATATGCTTCTCCAAACATCTCAAAGTGTTTTATTGCATTTTTATAAGAATTAATTGATAAATCTTGATTACCGGTAGTCTTATATACATGACCTAGACTTAAGTGAACTCTCGGCTGTTCTTTTTTTAAATCAATAGCTTTTAGGTATGCCTTTATGCCTTCTTCGTGTAAGGAGGATCGTGTATATACAGTTCCTAGACCTGCCCAACCCTCTGCCCAATTGGGTCTTAAAGAGGTAGCTTTTTTAAAGCAATAAATAGACTTATCAAGATTATCAAAACCTTCTTTTTGCCTATACATATTAGCTAGATTTTCCCATGCAAGAGCAAAATCAGGAGCCATCTCAGTGCATTTTGTTAGAATCAATATTCCTTCATCTATTGAACCTCCTTTGGTAGCTAATAATCCTAATAAGCGAAGAGCATCAACATTATTTGGATCATCTTTAAGAATTTGCCTGTAAATCTTTTCTGCCTCTCCAACCTGTCCTTTTTTTACTAGTTTCATAGCTTTAGTAAGATCCTTATACTTACCACTAGTCGATAAGGCCTTTTCATAGGCATTATTAGCTTCCATTTCCTTTCCTTGATCTGAAAGTAGATCACCAAGATTTCTCCAGGTTGAAAATTTTGAAGGGTCTAATTTTAAAGCTGCTTTCAAGCAAAACTCTGATTTTTCTAATTCTCTTAAAAGAAACCATGCCGTTCCTAAATCCTCATGAGCTTGAGCAAAATCTGGAGCTATTTTAATGGCTTTCCTTAATGGAATTAGTGCCATCTCAGGCTTTCCTTGTTCCAATGAAGAAACTCCACTTAGTCTTAGAGCATTTGGGTCATTAGGATAGCTTTTAAGGATTTCAGCTAATTGCGTTTCTGCTAATTCATAATTACCAGCTTCAAGTAATGAAACAGCATTGCTATAAGCTTCTTTTATAGAAACCTGTATATTTTTTTCTTGCTTCACTCTTACATTCTAGCTTAGTGGAAGTTATGCTTCACACTATGGAAGAATTTTTTGACAGTTTTAGTAAAAAAAATGTCGACTACATAACTTTTGTAACAAGTTTAGTTGTAGTAATCAGCATTGCTTTTTTTATACTTTACAACGCTGAAAGCACAGCTGCTTTAATTTATAACTACAAGAACTCTGTTATTTCTGTATTCGGTCCAATATATTTAATCCTAACTCCACTTTGTTTTATCTTCATGCTTTATATAGCCTTTTCAAATTATGGTAGTTACATACTTGGAGGTAAAGAAGCAAAAACTGAATTTTCAACTATTAGTTGGATGGGAATGCTTTTTTGTGGAGGCATAGGCGGAGGTATCATCTACTGGTCAGGAGTTGAATGGGGTTATTATGTCGATGAAACTTTATTTGGAATCACTCCTTACTCAGAAGAAGCGTATGCTCTATCAACAGCTTATGGTCTATTCCATTGGGGTATAAGTGCTTGGGCTGTTTATGCAATTCCTGCCGTTGCTCTTTCTATATCTTTTTATAAATATAAATTAAGTACCTTACGCTTAAGTTCAAGCCTCAGAGGATTGGGACTAAAGAATGTAGAAAACTCATTACTAGGAAGGATAGTAGATTTTATTTTTGTAGTTGCAACAATTGGAGCTGCAGGAGGAACTATAGGATCTTACATGCCCATGTTAAGTACAGGATATTCAGAGATTTTTAATCTTGAAGGTTCCTTTTTAGTTGACTTAGGTGTATTGGGATTTTGTGTTGGCCTGTTTGGATTTAGTGTTTACAAAGGGTTAACAAATGGAATTAAAAGATTAAGTGATTTAAATATGATTCTTGCTGGTATTTTTCTTATTATAATTTTATTTCTTGGTCCAACTTTTGAGATTATTAATTCTGCCTTTAATGGCTTAGTCTTTATGTTTACCCATTTTTGGGAGATGAGTACTTTAGGTATTACAGAAAAGTCTGATTTTGCAGATGAATGGACGGTTTTTTATTGGGCTTGGTGGGTGGCCTTTGGACCTTTAGTAGCTTTATTTGTAGCTCGGATCTCTAAAGGTAGAACTCTTAGGGAAGTAATATTTGGAATGCTTATTTTTGGTGCCCTTGGAAGTTGGTTGTTTTTTATGATTCTCGGTGGCTACTCAATGGACCTCGATGTTAATAAAATATTAGCTGTTTCCCAAATTACAGGTAGTACGCACGGAGATTTAGCTATTGCAGCTATTGCCACAATGCCGTTTGATACATTAATGCTTTTCCTTTTTTGTGGAATAACTGTTATTTTCGTTATTACTTCTTATGATTCAATGTCTTATGTAATTGCCTATCATGTGCAAAAGAATTCTTCTGAAAACAAGGACCCAGGAAGATACCTAAGATTATTTTGGGCTATCGTGCTTGGAATACTTCCTGCTGCATTGATTTTTTACTCGAGTCACGAAGTGGCTCTTAATCTAATAATCCTCGCATCGTTGCCTTTACTTGTTATTTATCCTTTAATGGCTATTTCAGTATTTAAAGAATTGAAAGTTAAAGAAAGTAATTAATATTTTAAATTATTATGAAAGATCCTAAAGAGTTAAAACCTGATACTTTATCTTTGCATGCAGGACAAAGACCTGATCCAGTTACAGGTGCAAGAGCAACTCCTATTTACCAAACTTCTTCTTTCGTTTTTAATAATTCTGAAGACGCTGCTGGTATTTTTAATGCCGAGAGAACTGGACATGTTTACTCAAGAATTACAAATCCAACAAATTCAGTTTTAGAGGAAAGAATTTCAGCTTTAGAAGGAGGCATTGGAGCTATAGCCACTTCTAGTGGGCAAGCCGCAATGCACCTAGCTATTTCTACCATTTTAGATAACGGAAGTCATATTGTCGCTTCTAATTGTCTCTATGGAGGAAGTCATAACCTGCTTGAGTACACACTCCCACGATTTGGTATTAAAACAACTTTTGTTGATTTTAGAGATATTAATGCTTTTAAAAAAAGCTTTAATAAAAATACTCGGCTAGTCTTTGGTGAAACTCTTGGAAATCCCGGGCTTGATGTAATGGATATAAAGACTATATCTGATATAAGCCATGATAAAAAAGTTCCTCTATTAGTAGATTCAACCTTTACTACGCCTCATTTACTTAAACCTTTTGATTTAGGTGCTGATTTAATATTTCATTCAGCTACTAAATTTCTTTCTGGGCATGGTGTCGTGATAGGAGGTCTATTAGTTGATAGTGGTAATTTTGACTGGGATGAATCAGGAAAATTCCCTCAACTTAGTGAACCTTATGAAGGTTTTCATAATATGATTTTTACTCAAGAATTTGGTCCTGCTGCCTTTATTTCTAGAGCCCGTAAAGAAGGTGCAAGAGATTTTGGTGCATGTATGAGCCCTCATACAGCCTTTTTAGTATTACAGGGAATAGAGACTCTGGGTTTGAGAATGGATAGACACATCTCCACAACTCTAAAGATTGTTGAGTACCTAAATAATCATAACTTAGTTAAAGAGGTTATTTACCCTACCCTACCATCTCATCCTGATCATAAAATTGCTAAACAATTATTACCTAATGGATGTGGCGCTGTCTTTACTTTTGAGGTTGAAGGAGGGAGAGAAGCAGGAAAAGTTTTTATTGAAAACTTAAATATTTTTTCCCATCTTGCCAATGTAGGAGATGCTAAATCTTTAGTTATACACCCTGCAAGTACAACACACCATAGGATGGATAAAGAATCTCTACAAAAAGCTGGCATTTCAGAGGGAACAATAAGACTTTCTATAGGATTAGAAGATCCTGATGACCTACTTAATGACCTAGAAATGGCATTTAAAGCTGTAAAAAAGACTTTGTAATGAAGGGAGTTTACAGCTTTTCAGGACCAGAAGGTCTTACAGATAATAAAAAACCTATTATTTTTATTCATGGAACTGGTATGGATCATACTGTCTGGACCTTACCTATTAGATATTTTTTAAGGAAAAAAAGAAATGTAATAGGCATAGACCTTCCTGGTCACGGCAGGTCAGAGGGAAAGCCTTTGAAATCAATATCTGATATGGCTAACTGGCTTGTAAACTATTTAGATAGTCTAGATATAAAAGATTTCTCTTTAGTAGGCCATAGTATGGGCTCTTTAATAGCCCTAGAAACAGCTGCCTTAACACAGGATAGAACTTTAAACCTTGTCATGGTTGGTACAGCTTTTCCTATGGCAGTATCAAATGTACTTCTTGAATTAGCAAAAAATAATAAATCTGAAGCTATAGATATACTTACATACATGGGGTACAGCCATAAGGCAAGAATAGGAAGTAATGGAAATCCTGGAATTTGGATGACTGGCTCAACAAAAAAATTATTAAAAAATTCAAAAAAAGGAGTTATATATCTAGATTTACAAGCATGTTCAGAGTACACCTCAGGATTGGAAAGTGCGGCTAAGGTTACTGCAGATACTTTACTAATTTTAGGAAAAAAAGACTTTCTTACTCCTCCATTTAGAGCTACTGATTTAATAAATTCTTTTAAAAATGTCCAGGTAAAGGAAATTGAAGACTCAGGACACACCTTAATGGTTGAAGATCCAAATACTGTGTTAGATTATTTAATAGGAATATTATGAGTAATATAATTTTAGGTGATGGCGCTATGGGAACTGAATTAAGAGCTAGAGGCGTAGAAGTACCTTCTCACATTGATTCTATTTGGTCAGCTTTAGCTGTGAAAAAAGCTCCTAAAGAAATTGAACAAATACACTTAGATTACATAGAAGCTGGGAGTGATTATATAACAATCAATAACTATACAGTTACTAGACCAATTCTTTCTAGAGAGAACATGGAAGATGAATTAGAAAGCTTAACTATTGAGTCAATAAAATTAGCAAGGCAAGCTATATCAAAATCTAATAATGAAGAAATTAAAATTCTCGGAACTTTACCTCCTTTGGAAACAAGTTATAGAGCTGATCTTATACTTGATGAAGATGAAATGAATAAACAATATTCAGAACTTGTAAATATTTTAAAAAACGAAGTAGATATAATTATTTGTGAAACTATGGCCAGTGCTCTAGAAGCTAAATGTGCTTTGAAGGCAGCCTTGAAAGCTAATATGCCTGTCTGGGTAAGTTGGACTCTTCATGGAGATAAAGAAGACACGCTACCAAGCGGAGAAAATATAAATGAAGCATTTAAAAGCTTAAAGGGCTTAGATGCAGATGCTTATTTAATAAATTGCTGTGCTGCAAACTTAGTGGGACCATCTTTAAAAAATTTGAAGGAATTAACAGATTCTCCTATAGGAGCTTATGCTAATGCTGAAAATATAAATAAAGAGAAAGTCCTATCAAATGCAGAAACAGCTGAAGAAAGGCACTGGGAATCTACAATAAAGATTAATGAGAAATCCTACCTTAACGAAGTAAAGCTTTGGATAGAAGAAGGCGCATCTATAGTAGCTGGTTGTTGTAGAACCAGACCAAGTTATATAAAAGAATTAAAAAATTATCTAAAGAACTAAAGTTTATATTTTAATCTTAATCCTAAGGTCCTAGGCCTATTGGTAAATACAGTTTCTGGGCGATAACCTTGATATTCCCAAATTGTTGCTCTCGTATCGAACAAGTTATCAATGTATAAAACAGCAGACCAGTTATCTCCTTGTACTGTTGAAGACAAGTTTGCAGAAGTGTATGCATTTTGATCTATAGGATTAGTCATAGAAGATTTTCGTTTTCCAGTTCTACTTAAACTAAAGTCCCAAAAACCTGTTAGCCCTCCTCTTAAATCAAAAGATTTATTTACTGCCATAGAGGCTTTTACTTTAGGTACATTTGCTAACCTTGTTCCCTTAGTTGCTAAAACTGCGCCATCCAAGATGTAATCTTCGTTAAGTCTCGGGTGAAGTAAAGTAGCTCCTGCAATAAAGGTATACCCGTTTTCTGTTAATAAAGTAATATCAGTTTCTAAACCTTCGATAATGGCATCACCAATATTGGAATTGAATTGGATGCTAGCTAAATCTAAGTCAAAATTAGCTGACTGCATGTCTTTCCAATTCATGGAATAAAAGGTAACGTTGTATCTTTTCGTACCGTCTAAAGAAGCATACTTATAACCTACTTCTATATTATTTAATTCATCAGAGTCATAAAATAAAGGAGCGGCGTCACTATTTTTATTTGTTCTGTTTGTTCCTCCAGGTCTATATCCTTGAGAATAATTCAAATACAACAAAGCACCATTATCCAGAGCATAAGCTGCAGCAAACTTTGGTGAAGTACCGCTATCTTCTTCTATACGATCATTATCATGTCCATAATAAGCTGTACCAAATCCTCCGAAGTATCCATCCCTAGCAACAATATGCAATTCAGAGTCAAACCTTCTTAAACCAAAAGTTAATCTAAGTTTTTCTGAAACAGCTATAGTAGCTTCACCATAGATTGCCCTCATTTCATCTTCTCTAAGATTATCTAAATCCCACCATATTCCTTCTCTGCCAGCTATACCTGTTCCACCCCAGCTTCCATCAGAGTAATAACTCTGTAACCCAGGCCATTTGTAAGTATAGTTGTAAGGGTTTTCTAATTTGTCATAGAAGACACCTATTATCCACTGAAGATCATCGTCGGCATTCCCTGAAGTTAATCTAAATTCATGAGTATCTCTTTCCATACTAAGAGAATAATCAGCCCACATGGTTGGGTTATTACAAGCTCCATCCCATGTACCATAGTAGTAATAAGAATATGTATAGTAATCACAGGTGTAATAACTGTAATATCCAAAACCATTCTGAAAGGGACTATCAAGATTGTAATATTCTACGTAATCATTGTAATCCCAAAGATACCGTACATCTCTATCAAAGAAGGTTCCTGCGTAAGTAAAAGATATATCGTCTCTAAATGACCCTTCTAAAGTTAAGCTAGTCTGATCCCATTCATCATCAGTGAACTCTCCAATTACTTTACTGCTTTTTAAGTCCCCTAAAGTTTTTGGCTGATGATCCCAACTTCCATCCGTTGAAGTCTCTTGTGATATATGAGTTAAAGTACCAGTTAAATTATCATTAAACCACGTTCTTAAACTTGTCCTAAATCCAGAAACAGTACTTTCATTTGAGTTATCATTTTCATGAAGTGGGACAGAGTAGTTACTTGCAGAGAAAGTTTTTGTCCCTCCAACTAAATCTATAAATCCTCCTTCATTAACTTCATAAGCAGCTACTCTTAAAGAGGTGTTGTCAGATAAGGGGGCATTAATGAATGCTTCAAAGCTATCGCTAGTAGAGCCTTTAGATATACTAGATGTATCAACTTCAGCACCAAATTCATATTCTCCTCTTTGAGGTTTGTTAGTTATAAGTCTAACTGTTCCGCCTTGAGCACTAGATCCATACAAGGTACCTTGAGGTCCGTTTAATACCTCAATTCTTTCCATGTCATAAATATGTAAATCAGGATTTAACCCTACAAAATTTATTGGGGATTCATCGACATACAATGCAACTGTTGTATTAGGACCAGCTAAATTTCCAAAATTACCATCAGAAGTTCCTCTTAGGTAAAAAGCTGATCTTCCTGGTCCATATTGGATATAAGATAAAGAAGGAATAAGTTCAGCATAATCCATAAAATCATTTACACCTGCATCTTCTAATCTAGAGCCAGTTATTGCTTGTACGCTCATCGGAAGATCTTCAATTTTAGAAGCTCTTTTTGATGCTGTAACAATGATTTCTTCTTCTACTTCTTGATCTTCAGCTATAACATCTATACTCGGAGTTGCAGCAAATGCAACAGCAGAACCATAAATTAGAGCTTTCTTAACTTTTGATTGGTCTAGTTCAAAAGGTGGTGAAGCGAAATTCTTATCTTTCATGTTTATCCCCTAAGAAATTTAAGATTCTAGGTCTACTGAATCTATAAGTTTTTGTAATTCTCCTGAATCATGCATCTCCATCATAATGTCACTTCCGCCAACTAACTCACCTTTAATAAATAATTGTGGGAATGTAGGCCAACTGGATACCTCAGGTAGGGATGCCCTAATTTCAGGATTTGAAAGGATATCTACAAAAGAAAAAGGTTTTCCACAAGAAATTAAAAGCTGAGTTGCTCTAGATGAAAAACCACACTGAGGAGAATCAGGAGAACCCTTCATATACAAAAGTATAGGATTTGAATTGATTTGGTCTTTTAATTCTTCTTTGATATCCATAAATTCAATTTTATATTAATTACAAATCTGAAGATACTTTTTAACAGTTTTACCTAAACCACATTTCACAGCATCTGAAATTAACGCATGTCCGATTGAAACCTCTTCTATTTCACAATTAGCTAAGAATAGACCTAAATTAGATAAGTTTAAATCATGTCCTGCATTTACTTTTAATCCAATATTATGGGCGTGTTTTTCTGCCACAGAATATCTGCCTAATAATTCTATATTTTTAATGTGTTTTGCATAAGGACCTGTATATAGTTCTATACGATCAGCTCCAATATCTTTAGCTATAGAAATAAGTTCTTGATCTGGATCAATGAATAAACTTACCCTGCAACCACAAGATTTAATTTTTTGAATTACTTTAATAAGTTCGGAATTATGCTCGCGTAAATCCCAGCCATGATCAGATGTTAATTGAGTTGGTTTATCTGGTACTAAAGTACATTGAGTTGGTTTAAAAGACTCTACTAAATTAAGAAACCCGGGATATTCTCCTTTTTTTTCTGAAAAAGGATTCCCTTCAATATTAAATTCAACTTTTCGACTTTCCGTTAATTCCTTAAGTATTTTTATGTCGTTTGGAATGATATGTCTCATGTCGTCCCTGGGATGAACGGTTATTCCATGACAACCACTATCTATGCAGATATTGGAAATTTCTTTTATGTCAGGAAGACTTCCTCCTCTAGCATTACGAATCAAAGCAATCTTATTCACATTTACACTTAAATTTGTCACCTTTTAGTCACCTCAATAACTACTTTACCCCTTGAATGAGAAGTCCCAACTTTATCATGCGCTTCCTTAATATTCTGCAAAGAATAGGTAGAATCTATAACAGGTTTTATTATTTTTGCTTCTACCATTCTTCCTAATTCACTTAAACCAGAAGTACTTGGTCTATATATAGACCAGTGAAGATTAATAGGCTTAGCATTTTTTTTAGCTGTATGTCTTAATTTTAACGCCGAAGGAACACCTAATATTAAACCTTTAGTATCTAAGGTTCTTAAGAAAGGATGATTTAAAGAGATATAATGAGTATTGGTATCCTTTTTTAATATTTCTAAACAATTTTCTACGGATTCAAGACCTCCAAAATCTCCCAAACAATCAAAAACTAGATCGTAATTATTTAGTAATTTATGAAACTTTTCCTTTTTGTAATCGATAGCAATCTCTGCTCCTAACTCCTTAACTAATTCATGGTTTGAGTTGCTACAAGTCGTTGCAACTTTAGATCCCCAGTAGTTTAATAATTGGATTGCAAATGTTCCTACACCACCTGAACCAGCATTTATAAATACTTTTTTGTCTTTTAGATCATATGGTCTTATTGCTGCCCATCTAATTAAAGCTGACCAAGTTGTTAATGCCACATAAGGCAAAGAAGCAGCTTCTAAAAAGGTTAGATTTTTAGGTTTAAAATTAATTTCATTCTGGTCTAGTGAAACAAATTCAGCATAAGTCCCTTTACTTGCATCTGAAGTGCAACCCCAGACTTCATCATTCTCTTTAAATTTAGTTACCTTTAAACCAACTTGCTTAACTATTCCAGAAACATCACAACCTAGGATCCAAGGAAACAATTCTTTTCTTTGTTTTTCAAAAAGACTCTTTCCGTAACCTTCCCTCTTCATTAGATCAATGGGATTAACTGAAGTAGCTTTAACTTGGATTAAAACCTGGTTTGGTCCAACCGTAGGTATATCTAAATTATCTGAGTATTGAAATACAGTAGAACCTCCATATCTAAGAATTGGCGCACCGAACATACTTTTTATAAATTTTTATATACTGAATTTGCTACATCTATAGCTGTCTTCCATGCAGTTATGCCAGGATGCATCTGGTTCATAGTAAAGCCAAGAGAAATTTTGTTATCTGGATCTGCAAAACCTAAAGAACCACCAGCCCCTCCATGTCCAAATGATCCTGTACCAGGACCCATACTTACTTGCTTTGTTCCAAGCATGAAACCCAATCCAAATCTTGTATGTATATTGCCTAGAACTAAATCTTTTCCATCTGATTCTGTTTGTCTTGCCATCTCTATAGTTTCAGGTTTTAAAACATGAACACCATCCCTGCTTCCTCCATTAGCAAGAACGCCATATATTTTAGCTATAGATCTGGCAGTTCCATGACCATTAGCTGCTGGTATCTCTGCATTTCTCCACTCTTTAGTATTTGCTTCCATGCCTTTCTCAGGGTCCATTTCCATTGGAGGATTACTGAATGCAGATCCTACTGGTGTATCAGTATCTGCAAAATCTAATAAGAACTGCATTTGTCCAGGAACAAGGAATCGAGGTAATTTAGATAATAAAGGAAACAAGAACTGCAGTGGTCCTGGTTTAGAAGGATGAATATTTGTTACTCTAGAAAATTCTGAATCAGGTAATCCTATCCAAAAATCAAGATCTAAAGGCTCGGCTATTTCTTTTTTAAAGTATTGGCCTATAGTTCTTCCATCAATTCTTCTTAAAACTTCTCCAACTAAGTGACCGTAGGTTATTGCATGATAACCATGGGCTATTCCAGGTTCCCAAAAAGGTTTTTGAGATGCTAAAGAATCACAAATTAAATCCCAGTTACAAAACGCACCTTTTTCTAAGGGCTCTTTAACACCACAAAGTCCTGACTTATGACAAAATAAAAAACGTACAGGAATAGAGTCTTTTCCAGATTGTCCAAATTCAGGCCAATATTTAGAAACAGGAGCATCTAAATCTAATTTACCCTGCTCTACTAACTGTAATAAGCAAATAGCAGCTATTCCTTTCGTGGTAGAAAATACATTTACTAAAGTATCTTCTTTCCAAGGTGAGCTATCATTAGGATCATCAACACCTCCCCATAAATCTATAACTTTTTGACCTTCTATCTCTATTGCTATTGAAGCACCTAATTCAAAACCAGATTTAATACTATTAGTGAAAATCTCCTTTGCTTCTAAAAATTTATCATCACAACTTCCGTTAATCATTTTTCCTCCAATATATAATTTTATTTTAAGATTTTGGTTTCCATAATATTAATTGACTTGTTTTCTGCATATAGGATGCATAATCTGATCTACTAATTAAACTTCTTTTATCCATCATAGAACAAGTCACCAAGGTAAACATTAAAGTCATGCTTAAAGGAGATATGAATAACCACCAAAATTTAGTATTTATTGCTATAGCCATAAAGTAAATACCCCACCAAAATAAAACTTCACCTAGGTAGTTTGGGTGTCTAGAGTATTTCCACAACAATTGATCCATTGTCTTTCCTTTATTCTCACTTTTAGATCTAAATTTGTACATTTGTTCATCAGAAATATGTTCTAAAACAACAGCTAAAAAAGTAAATATTGAAGCCAATATAAGTAGTAATGGGATTTCAATAATATTGGTAGTAAAAACATAATATAAAGGGAACAGAGATAGATTAACTTGAAGAGTTGGATATAAATGAATTCCAAAAAAATCAATAAGATAAGAATATTTTTTAAATTGATTCTTAAGATCTATGTACCTAAAGTCTTCATGCTTTAATCCTCGCCATCCTCTTCTCCAATTATTTGTTAATCTTAAAGACCAATAGGTAACAGGGATAAGTACAAGTAGAACTTTTATTACATTTTCATCTTTATTTATAGAGATATAACTTAAGAAGAAAACTATAGGTAATGGTGCTACAGACCAGAAGGGATCATAGAAACTAGAGTTTTTAGTTAAGCTACTTATAAAAAAAATTATTATTGTGGCTGCTAAGTGTCCAACTGTAATTGCCTTCCAGAGATGTTGCTCTATAAAAAATGAAGCACTTATGAAAGCTGCCAGAAAAGCTAATAAATAACTCACGAAACAAAGAGAAAAAGCTTTATTCATTTAGAAGAAGTGATAATTATGTTTTTTCTATTTTCTAAAGTATTCACAACAGGAGACAATGGGATTGGATTTAAACCTTTTAAGTAAATTTCGTCTGACACTTCTTCGTACAGAGTAGTTCTTTGTTTAGGTTTTCTCCCTATTTTCTTAATAAATTTATCAATCTCTTTTGAAGAGAATTCTTGTCCATGTTCAGCTCCTGCCGCTCTTGTAATAGATTCATTCATTAAAGTACCGCCTAAATCATTAGCTCCAGAAGTAAGACACTCAGCTATACCTGTATTACCCATTTTTACCCAGGAAGTCTGTATATTTGGTATGTGTTTATTAAAAACTAGTCTAGAGACACTATGCATCAATATAGATTCTCGTAGTGTAGGACCAAAACGGGACTTCCCTCTTATATACATTGGAGCTTCCATTGGTACAAATGGTAAGGGAACAAATTCAGTAAAACCTTTAGTTTCTTTTTGCAATGCTAATAATTTAATAAGATGCCTAGCCCAGTGAATGGGCTTTTCAATATGACCAAACATAATGGTTGCTGTAGTCCTCATACCGATATCATGAGCTGATCTCATTACTTCTAACCACTCTGAGGTATTTACTTTGTCTGCGCATATTATATTTCTAATTTCATCATCCAATATTTCAGCTGCAGTTCCTGGAAGAGTACTTAGACCTAAATCTTTTAATTCTCCTAAATATTCTTTCAGTTCTTTGTTTAAAGTTTTAGCTCCCTGCCAGATTTCTAAAGGAGAAAAGGCATGCACATGTAATTCAGGTTGAGCTTCTTTAATTGAAGAGATAATTGATTTATAAGTATTGCCATCGTACTTGGGGTGTATACCTCCTTGAAGACAAACTTCAGTAGCGCCTCTTTGGTAAGCTTCTTTAGATCTTCTAACTATTTCTTCTAAAGAAATATCATAAGGCTTTCCTCTAAGTTTTTCTGAAGTTTTTCCTTTAGAAAATGCACAGAAAGTACAGTGAAAATAACATATATTGGTGTAGTTAATATTTCTATTAACTACAAAAGTTACTTCATCTCCAACTAGCTCTTGTCTTAATTCATTTGCTGCTCTATTTACATAGGTAAAATCCGGACCTCTAGCATCAAATAAATTAACTATTTGGTCTTCAGTTATACCTTTATCTTCTAAAGCTAGGTTGACTATTTTTTTTAATCTTGATGAATGCCTTAAAGGAATAATTGATTTTGGTTTAGGATCAAAATCTGGGTTATCTTTGCCAGTAGTCCACTCCGTGTCTCTTGCTAAACCTGAAGAGTCAGATTGTTTCAATAATCTAGGATGTAATTTCTTGTCCACCCAAGTATTAATATCATCTGCGTAAGACGGATAAATAGTTAGTCTAGGTGTTAAGGTTTTTCCTGATAAATAAGTTTGATTTTCAAGATCAATTAAATGAGGCCAGGGAGCTTCTGGGTTCACATAATCAGGTGTAATGGGAGATACTCCGCCCCAATCATTAATTCCTGCTTCCAACAGTAGATTTAAATTATCTGGACTTAAATTTGGAGGAGCTTGAATGGACATGTGAGGTCCAAAGATTATTCGTGCTACTGCAATAGTCCATAGAAGTTCTTCTGTTAAAGGCTCTTCATGTTTAGACATTTTCGTATCTTCTTTTGGTTTAAAGTTTTGAATAATGACTTCTTGAATATGACCATATTCATCATGACTTCTTTTTATATCAAGCAGGGAATCAACTCTTTCCTGCCTTGTTTCACCTATGCCTATTAAAATACCAGTAGTGAAAGGAACTTTCATTTTTCCAGCATATTCCAATGTAGCTAATCTTTTAGCGGGATCTTTATCTGGTGAACCATAATGTGGACCTCCTTTCTCACACAACCTTATTGAAGAACTTTCTAACATCATCCCCATAGAGACGGCTACAGGCCTTAGTTCTTTGATTTCATCTAAACTCATACAACCTGGGTTTAGATGTGGTAAGAGTCCTGTATTTTCTAATACTGCCTCAGAAGCAACCTTTAAATATTCTAAAGTTGTTGAATACCCCATAGAAGCTAGAGCTTTTCTTGCTGTTGAATATCTTAATTCTGGTCGCTCTCCTAAAGTAAAAAGAGCCTCTTTACAACCCACCCTTTCAGCATCCTTAGCAGAAGTAATAACTTGATCAATAGACATATAGGGTGAAGTTATCCTTTTTGGTGTTTTAGCAAAAGTACAGTAATGACATACATCTCTACATAGATGTGTCAAAGGCATGAAAACCTTAGGCGAGTACGTTATTAGCGAACCAAAGCCTTCATCTCTTATAGATGAAGCCTCTCGAATTAAATCAGGGGTGCTGGTGTTATTTGCCAAATCTAATAGATCTTTAGTTTTCAATTTAACTTGTATATTTTAATAAAAAATTAACAGAATCTTTCATAGATGCTTCTCTAGCTTCCCAGTTTCTTCCCAGATGGGCGCCTTTGTGAACCCTTTCTTTTAATAATTTCTCTCTTTCATCAGGTTCATTCATAAGATAATGATTTCCTTCTTCATCTTCATAATAATGAATTCCATCCTTTCCAATTATTGAATGTTTTCTACCTACAGCTATAGCATTTGGGATATATGTTACTGGATCAATAGAGTCAAAAGAATGGTGGCTATTTTCATAATAGATAGCTTTACTATTTCCTCCACTTTCATTAATAGCAGGAGAAAGCATCTCTACTAGTATAGGAGGAGTATAGTCATCTTCTTTTCCAATTAAAGTTAATATAGGGGATTTACTCCACCTCATTTCTTCAGGCCAAATAAAAGCACCGGGATAAAATCCTATATGACCAGCAAATCTCTCTCCATCTGGAGCAAGTTTCTCTGCTAAAGGTTCCCAGGCTGAATAAAGGGCAGTTGAGCCTCCTAAACTCCATCCAGCTATAAAGATCTTTGTCTCATCAATATCAGGGTGTTTAGATAGAATTTTTAAAGCGTTAAAACAGTCTGTAAGTGTTGTCGCCAAAGTCACTTGCATTTGATCTTCAACTATAGATATAACTTGTCTTGCATCAAAGCTACTAACTCTAAATATAGCAAAACCATTATTTAAGTAATTTACTGAGTGTTCATGATGATGCCCTCTCCAACCTAAACTACCATGCATGCATATTACTAGGGGGGTTTTTTTCTTCCTTGTTTTAGGAAACACAAGGGTTCCATACATATCTTGATCTTCATACTCTTTTGAATTCAATATGTGAAAGAATTCAAAAGGGTTACCTGATTTATAGGTAATTATTCCTTCATCTCCTGACTTAAATTTATGTTCCATCATTTTGAATAGATTCAATGTACTCTATAGCTTTAGTATAACCACTTTTTAAAATTAATTTAGTTAGATCAGAGTCTCTATCAATATCGAATTCTAATCTCTTAGAGCGATAAAGTCTGACCTGCAGACCTTGTCTGTGTGCTAATTCCATATGAGATAAGCAACTTCCAGGACCATATTTAAATTTTATTATGTCGGGAGGAGTACATAACATGCAATTAGTACCCTCACCTAAGGCATCAGGAGATATCGTTATTCCTTCTCTAAATTCTTTAATTAATTCCCTATGTCTTTTAGTAATAGATTTTAAAATAGATGAACTTGCTCTTGGAATATCTCCATGAATAATCAGTACACTTCTAGCGCCTGATTTCTTTGCTTTTAAAGAAGCCTCTGTTATTCCTTGGTTTAGACCTGGTTTTTTTTGTAAAAGAGATTTAAATCCAAACTGTTTAACAAACTTAACAACCTCTTTATCTTCAGTGACTACTAGATAATTACTAAATAAATTACTTTTCTTTTGACTAATTAAAATCTTCTTTAACATGTACTTTACTAAAATCCTTCTTTGTTCAAGGTTAAGGACATCCCCTAATCTGCTTTTAGGTCTTTTAAAGGACTTTATAGGTGTTAATGCCCAAATCATAAAATTAAATTAGCTCTTCTATTTTTTTTAAGCAAATCTCAGCAAGAGAAATTTTCTTTTCTTCACTGTCCATTAAAATAGAGTCAACTGATACGGCTTTATCTTGATTTATTTTTAAATAACCAATGTCTTTTTTATCAATTATTAGAAGATTGATTAAACCTTCATAATGTTTTGCTATAGATTCTATGTTCGATTTAATACCCATTTCTTTCATAATCTTGGCAGTAGGTCCCTTAATAGAGTCATTATCTATTATGGGAGAAACGGCAAGTACTGGTATTTTTGTAGTAGATAAGAAACTTTTTATTTCTTTAATAGATAATATTGGATCAATGCTCAAATAAGGATTAGAAGGACAAATAATAACTCCTTTCAAACTACCATTTTTTAATAGACTCTCAAGGTATAAAGGAATTTGAGGATTTTGCTTCCCGCTAAATACAATCTCTTTGACTATAGGCTCGCATTGATGTTTTACAAAGTATTCCTGAAAAGGCAAATCTCCAATAGTCGTTTTAACCACTGTTTGAACTAAATCTTCTGACATAGGAATAATTTTGCACTTAAGGCCTAATGATTTACTAAGAATTTCTGTTACTTCAGATAACTTCTTGCCATCATTAAGTAACTGAGTTCTTCTTATGTGAGTTGCTAAATCTTTATCTCCTAGTTGGAACCAAGTATCAACACCGTATCTCTTTAGACTATCTAAAGTGCTCCAGGTTTCGTCTCTCAAACCCCACCCCCTCTCAGGATCATTAATGCCTGATAGTGTATACATTACAGTGTCAAGATCAGGGGATATATGTAATTCAAGATGCTCAAAGTCATCTCCTGTGTTAACTAGAAAAATTAGTTCTTCTGGAGGAAGAATTTTAGATAAACCATAAGCAAGCTTAGCTCCTCCTACTCCACCACAAAGAACTAATAGTTTCTTCTTCATCAATTTAAATTATCTAAAAAGATCTTCTGAAGCTTTTCTTATTAATTTTTTAGCTCCACTCTTGTCTTTAGATTTAGACAAACCCCTTACAAGAACAACAGGTAGACCCTCGTTCCCTTGACCCATCAATAAAGAAGCTGCAGATGCTATTTCGTCTGCGCTACCAACTTCAGTAACTTCTAAATTATTACCATAAAGATCAGACTTACCCCTTAGGTCAGATAATACCTCTGAACCACTCGAACCTACTGCAATTCCAACAATGCCATTCCTCCAGGCTCTTCCAGAACTGTCATTAATGATTACCCCTAAGTCAATATTAATTTTTTTATAAAGTTCTTCTCTAATTTTTAGTGCACTCTTATCTGGATCTGTTGGTAATAGTAATACCCTTGGATTATTATTCTTAGATTCAATATTTGATCTATCTATACCAGCATTTGCATGAACTAAACCAAGTTTACTTTCAACTACTATTACCCCCTTTCGATATCGTATAACTTCTTCAGACTCATTAAGGATAACCTGGACTAATTTAGGATCCTTATCAGTTTCTTTCGATAAACTTAGTGCTTCTTCTGAAGGTTTTACCTCATTAAGATAAACATATCTTCCTTCTGCTTTAGAAACAATCTTTTGAGCAATAACCAATATATCGTTCTTCTCTAAATTTATTTTATTTTTTTTAACAGCCAGTAAGATGATTTCAACAAGACTATCCCCTTCTTTAATCAAAGGTATTTCTTGAATTGCAACAAGTTCTAATTTATTCAATTTTATTTTTCTAAGCCTGTAACTTTTATACCTGAGTGTGAAATTGAATGATGTTTATTTATGCTAATTAAAACTGAAGTCATAGCTTCTACTGCAGCAGAATTAGCTAACATACCAGCATGCCATCCTTTCATCTCTAAAGACTGAATAAGATCAATAACTTCTTGTCTAGAATCTTTATTATTTCCACAAACCAAAACATCACAATCGATAGATTTATCGCTTTTTAATAGTTCAGCTGAAATGTTTTGAAATGCAGAAACAACCCTTACGTCTTCAGATAAAATATTTTGAGCTATTTCTGCGGCAGAACCTTCTTCAGGTAATTGGACAGTAGCAACCCTTGGAGGTACCAAGGGGACTGTGGTATCTATAAAAAGCTTTCCTATTAATTCAGACTTACATTCTTCTAAAATACCTTTTTGATGAGCAAAAGGAACTGTCAGTATTACAACCTCACCCAAAGAAGCTGCCTCCTTATTAAGCACGCCATTTGAGGCACCTAATTCATCTTTTATTTTTGTCGCTTTTTCTAAGGTTCTAGATCCAATAATTACTTCATAACCCGATTTGATAAATCTAGAAGCTAAGCCTGTGCCTAAATCTCCTGTCCCTCCCAATAGAGAAATTATCTTTTTTTTCATAGCATGTACTACTTACTTGCCACCGAACCGCCATCACAGGCTATTGTTTGACCAACAGTATATTCACTTGCTCTTGAACAAAGAAAGATTGCTAATCCTGCAATATCCTCCATATCTCCTACTCTACCACTAGGATTACCTTCACCAACTTGAGTCCAATCCACATCTGTTTCACCACCAAAGCCTACTCCGGTACTAAGCATCCAGGTAGGAAAAGGCCCGGGAGCTATAGCATTTACTATTATTTTTTCTTTAATTAAATTTGCAGCTAATATTCTTGTTAAATGATGTAGTGCAGCTTTAGATGGCCCATAAGCATAATTTTCAAATGCTCCAGCAGATAAACCATCTATAGAACCAATATTTACTACCCTTGAAGGTTCCTTTTTAGATGCCTCTCTAAGTAAAGGTAAAAGTTTTTGAGTTAAGAAGAAAACTCCCTTTACATTAGTATCCATAACCTTATCCCATCCGTTTTCAGGATATTCATCTAAAGGCGCACCCCATGCTGCGCCAGCATTATTTATCAAAATATCTAGATGATCTTCTTTAGATTTTAATTCTTCTACTAAAGAATCTATGCCCTCTAAATTTGAAAGATCTGAAGGTAAAGATATACATTGACCGTTGTATTCTTTTGCAAGTCTTTCAGCTGTTTCATTACAAACTTCTGCTTTTCGAGAGCTTATATAGACCTTAGCTCCACTAGCTAAGAATCCTGCAGCTATCATTTCACCTATTCCCCTTGAACCACCTGTAACCAATGCCACCTTGTTTTTTATTGAAAATAAATCTTTCATTTTCTCTCCTTGATAAAAATTTTAAAACCTCAATATATATAGTGTAGGTGCCTTAGGGGCCTACGTAAATTAAATAATAACTTGCTTAAAAAAGGAGTAAAAAATGTTAAACACAACTTTTGATTCAATATGGAGAGACATCTCTCCGTTTGCAGTAGGATTTGATAGAACTTTTGATACTTTGGCACTATTAGCTAGTTCCAGAGCAAAAGAAACTAACTATCCTCCATATAATATAAGAAAGGTCTCTGAAGATCAGTATGCCATTGAACTAGCTGTAGCTGGCTTTGAAGAAGAGGATATTGATATTGAGTTAACTGAAGAAACCTTAACTATCAAAGGTAAAAGAGCCAGTGAAGCCAGTGAAGGATTACTTCACCAAGGTCTCGCAGCTAGAGACTTTGTTAAAAAGTTTATCCTTTCTGATGACATGGTAATTAAGGGAGCTGCTTTATCCAATGGTATGCTTTATGTGGCAGTTGAAAGAATTATCCCTGATGAGAAGAAACCTAGAAAAATAGAACTTACTTCAAAAAGTAAACTGCTAGGATAAAGCTAAAAAAAGAGGGGAAGATATTTGCTTCCCCTGTTTTTTTCTTTCTTAGAAATACTGTTTAATATATTTTTAGAATCTTATCTATTGGGGTTTTCTGAAAAGAAGTGTCATCCTGTCACTTTCACCTATGGACTTATATTTATCTCTATCTACTTCCTTAAGTCTGAGAGAAGGTGGAAGAGTCCAGACACCTTTAGGGTGATTCTTTAGATCCTTTAAGTTTGCATTTATCTCTGATTTTGCAACTAGTTCAAATCCATTTTTTTGAGCTACTTCTATAGCTAATGATTCAGTTACATAACCACTTCTCTTCATCAAGTTTAAGTCCGTTCCTGCATTAGCTCTATGTTCCACGACTCCAAATATTCCCCCTGGTTTAAGGGCAGTAAATGAATTTTTAAAAATATTTTCCATTTGTGGGCCTAACCAATTATGTAAATTTCTGAAAGTAACAATAGCATCGACACTATTAGCATCAGCTAACTTAGAGTCTAGAGCTACTAATTCTACTCTTCCATACATTGGCTTGCTATCAAGCTTCTCTTTAAATCTATCATAATAATAATTCCCTTGAGCAGCAATGAGAGTACCTGGGTAATGGATATAATTAGCCAAAATTTCTGTGTACCAGCCTCCTCCAGGGTTTAACTCTACAACAGTCATGTCTGATTCAATTCCAAAAAAAGATAAAGTTTCATAAGGATGTCTATAAATATCCCTTTCCTTATAAGATTCAGTCCTATCATCACTAGAGATGGAGTCCTTTAAAGTGTGCGCACTAATATTGCAAGCAATGGCAGTTAGCAAAAGAATAGATAAGATTTTTGTAATTGTCTTCATAATGTCTTTAAATATTTTAACAACTCTGTTGGATAGGTAAAACTATATAGCAGTTTTTAGAAGTGTAGATATAACTCTTTCTAACTGAGCTAAGGTTCCACACTCAAAAACTTTAGTGCAATAGGCAGAATAAGTATTCATAACTGAATCTCCGGTATTCCAACGATATTTTCCTTCAGGGTTTAACCAATATACTTGTTTTGAGCGTTCGTAAACAGACTTTAAAAGATCGGCTTTTTCTGGACCAAAGTTGTTTCTGGCATCACCTAAAATAACAATTGTAGTCTTTTTGTCTATTTCATCTATACAAAGACTAACAAAATCAGATAAAGCATGTGAATAATCCGTAGAGCCACCGCCATATTTAGAAAGTGCAGATTCTATCGAATTCTCTAGATTACCTCCCTTGAATTCATCTGTAACTTCTCCTAAGTGAGAGGAAAATACAAATGCTCTTATTTTGGATACAACCTCAGTTAAGCTAAAAAGAAACATAAGCATAAATCTTGCATAAGCCCCCACCGAACCACTGACATCACAGATCACAAGTATTTTTGGTCTATCGACTTTCTTATAAGACCATCTAAGATTAAAGAGAATACCTTGGTTAACCCAATTATCTCGGATAGTTTTTCTTATATCTAGCTTGCCCCTTCTAAAATTCTTTTTTCTTCTAGAGTGCATATTTGCAAGTTTCTTCGCCATCCTTCTAACTAAAGAGTGAACTTCATGAAGGTAAGATCTATCAATTTGACCCATGTTCATAGACTTAAAAACCTGTTCTCTTAATTGCTCACCACTTACATCACCATGCAACAAGAATTGCTGTTGAACAAAATTGGAAACCTTTTCCCTTAGATGAGTTAATTCATTTCTAAGTTTTTGTTCTAGATCAGAAGGAACTCCATCTCTATTATTCTGGCCTATTAAATTTAGTTCTTCCTCTAGTTTAGCTACTCCCATAATATCCAGAATCCTTCTCGAAAATACTGCTCTTTGAGTAAAATATTTTATTTCTCTTATTTCTGCTTCTTCTCCTGCTTTTGATATAGATAATTCAATATCTGCATTACTAGACTGAAGTAAACTTTCTGCTAATTCCGAATCTACTTTCTGATCAGAGATAAAATTATCTTCTTCTGAATCTTTATTTTCCTTAGGTTCTGATAGCCTTTCATTAAAAAAATCATCAAAACAGTCATCAAATTTTTCTTTTTCGTAAGGAGTCTTAGAAAGAGTTAAAGCGAGGGTATTTTTTAATAACTCCCTATTATCATATCCAACTCTTTCAAGTACTTCAGTTGCATCTAAAGTTTCTGCAGGAGAAACTTGGATATTTGCGTTTCTGAGTGTTTTTACAAAATCTGTTAAGACTCGTTCCATTTATCTTTAACCATCAGAGGCCATAACTAGACGAGGGACTTCCTTTTGTACTATGTCGATATCTTGTTGGTGTTTTAATAAAACATTAAGTGTACTTTTTGCTAAATCTTGATTTAACTCTTCTGCGTTCAACAAGATTAAGGTTTTAGCCCAATCAATTGTTTCACTAATAGCTGGCAGTTTCTTTAAATCTAATTCCCTTAGTCCCTGTACAAAATCAACCAACTGAACTTGAAGTTTCTTAGTAATTTCAGGCACCCTAGCTTTTATTATCTCTCTTTCTAATCTTGCATCAGGGAAAGGTATGTAAAGGTGTAGGCACCTTCTTTTTAGGGCATCACCAATTTCACGACTATTATTACTAGTTAATATGACCAAAGGCTTAACTACAGCTTTTTTAACACCCAATTCTGGTATAGAAACCTGAAATTCAGAAAGTATTTCCAATAATAAAGCTTCAAATTCTTCATCCGCTTTATCTACTTCATCAATTAGTAACACATTACCTTCAGTCGAGGTTAATGACTGCAATAAAGGTCTTGATTCAAGAAATTGTTCTGAGAAAAATATATCTTCAAATTCCATGAGTCTATCCAATGAATCTTTAAGGCCCTTTGCTCCCTCCAAGACTTCTTGCATCTGTTCTTTAAGAATCTGGGTATAAAGTAATTGTTTTCCATACCTCCATTCATATAGGGCTTTTGTTTCATCTAATCCCTCATAACACTGCAGTCTAAGTAAAGCTTTTTTATAATAAAGAGCAGCAGTATTAGCTAATTCAGTTTTACCAACTCCAGGCGGACCTTCAATTAATATAGGCTTTTCTAACTCATTAGCTAAATAAATAGCAGTGGATATCTGCTCACTGCAAATATATTGGTGTTTAGCAAAACCTTTTGTAATATCCGTTATCGTTTTTGCCGGTCCTTTGCTCATTAATTAACTCCAGTTTCTAACAGTCTCTTGATTTCTTGTATAAAAGCTATAGGTTCATCTATAAATAGATGGTGCATTGCACCCGGAATACCCACAACTGATTCTTCTGATAGATTTCCTACATATTTTGTATATTCTAAAATCTCTTCAGAAAAAATCTGGCTCATTAAACCATATACCAAGTAAATAGAACATTTTAGGTTCATGAAAATATCAGTTAAATCTTCATATTGATAAGTTTTCATAATACTTCCATCAGATTTAAGAACCCACCCTTCTTCGATCTCTTTAAAAGAATTTGCTGCAATATGTTTCAAAATAAATTCATTTCTGGTTGGCTGAGGTGGTATTAATCTAAAACTTTCAACTGCCTTTTCAAGATCTTCATATATAAAATCAGTTCTTATCATAGAACTCCTTCCAGAAAAGGTCCTGGTCTTGTCAGGTGGAACGACAATAATTGAATCTAATATGAACAAAGATTTAAAAATATGAGGATAGTTTGAAGCAGTTTTAATAGAAATTGGTCCAGACATACTGTGAGCAAGAAAATCAGCTGATTCCCAATTCATATCATCCACAACTGCCTTTATCTCTTCTCCATAAAGATCTTGAGAATAAAATTGACGATGATCACTATCTCCCATTCCAGAAAGGTCTATTGCAACAACACAATAATCTTCAATAAAACTAGGAGCAATGAAATCCCACCAATGAGCATGTGCGCTATAACCATGAATTAAAAATAAACCAGGTTTATCTTGGTTTCCCCAAACCAAGTAATGGATCTTAATTCCGTCTACTTCAATATATCTAGATTGAGGAACCTCTTTTATAACTTCCTCAAACCATTTGGGTGTTGCGGACATAAATTAGTCTAAACTTTTTATACCTAGTCTGATGGTTTCAATAATTAATTCTATTTGTTCTTTTTCCGCAATTAAAGCAGGTGAAAGAACTATAAACTCTCCAGAGAATCTAACTAAAACATTGTTTTCATAACAATACTTAAATACTTTAGAAGCTACTTCAACAGCAGTTTTACCATCTTCAGGTCCAAAGTGAATTGCTCCCATCAATCCTAAGTTTCTTATATCAATGATATATTTTTCTCCTTTCAAACTATGCAAGGTATCTTCAAAGGTTTTCTCTAAAGACAGGGCCCTATCAAATAATCTTTCGTTTTCATAAACTTCTAAACTTGCAAGTCCAGCTGCTGCAGCCACTGGATGTCCAGAATAAGTATATCCATGAAACAATTCTATAACTGAATCAGGACCTTCAATAATTTCATTATAGATTTCCGTTTTAAAGGCCGTTGCACTCATGGGGATTGCTGCTCCAGTTAAACCTTTTGCCATAGTAATGATGTCAGGAGTTACGTTAAATCTTTTAGAAGCAAAAGAATGGCCTAATCTACCAAAACCCGTAATAACTTCATCAAATATCAATAAAATACCGTGTCGATCACAGATTTCTCTAATTCTTTCTAAATATCCTTTAGGGGGAACAATAACTCCACCAGAACCAATAACAGGTTCAATGATTACTCCAGCTATAGTAGAAGAATCTTGTAAAGTTAGAATAGACTCTAATTCTTCAGCTAGATGCAATCCCCAAGTAGGTTGGCCTTTTGAAAAAGACATCTCCTTAAGATTCCATGTATGAGGAAGATGATCAGTTGCTGACAAAAGACCCCCAAAAGATTTTCTATTAGTGGGTATTCCGCCAACAGAGGTTCCGCCTATATTAACACCGTGATAACCCTTTTCTCTGCTAATAAACCTTGTTCGCTGACCCTCCCCTTTACTCACATGATAAGCAACAGCTACTTTTAATGCTGTATCTACAGCTTCTGAACCTGAATTACCAAAGAAAATTCTATCTAAGCCCTTTGGCGTAAGTTGAGAAATTTTTTCTGCTAATTCAAAGGCTTTTGGATGTGACATGTTAAAGGCAGTAGCGTAATCCATCGTTGCTATTTGTTCTTGAACAGCCTTGACTATATGGGGATGACAATGACCAGCATTACAACACCATAAGCCCGCTATACCATCTAAAATTTTTCTATCGTCTTCAGACTTATAATACATACCTTGTGCTTCTACTAATAATCTAGGTTCTTCTTTGAAGGCTTTATTGGCAGTAAATGGAATCCAATAATTATCTAGATTTAAGGAATTTGTTTGTTTCATACTTTTATTATAATCCCTCGACTTTCCAATAAATAGAAAAAGGATAAAGGTTTAACTTATCTTTTATTAGACTCAGATTGAATATAATCTTCAACTAATAGATCCAATTCATTTAAAGGTATTGCTCCCTCTTCTAAAATCGCATCATGAAACTTTCTGACATCATATTTATTTCCTAATTCCTTTTGGGCCTTAGCCTTTAGAGAAAGAAATTTCATCTGTCCTATTTTATAGGCCAAAGCTTGCCCAGGCATAACTATGTATCTGTCTATCTCATTAATAATATCTAACTCTGATTTACCGGCATTCTCCATAAAATAATCTATAGCTTTTTGTCTTTCCCATTTGAAATAATGCATACCGGTATCTACAACTAAACGAACTGCTCTCCACATATCATAAGTTAATTGACCAAATTTAGAGTAAGGATCTTTATACAATCCCAATTCGTAACCCAGGCTTTCACTATACAAACCCCAACCCTCTACAAATGCCGTATAAGGACTTACCCGTCTAAACATTGGCATGTCTTCCTTTTCAAGAGCAAGTGCAATTTGAAGATGATGTCCTGGTACAGCTTCATGTACAGACAAGACTTCCATTTCGTATTTTGGTCTGGTTTCGGGTTTGTAAAGATTAACGTAATAATAGCCTGGTCTTTTACCCCCTGGAATTGGAGGCATGTAATACGCTGTTGTTGTATCAGGGGCAGATTCAATTGGGATTGGTCTTAAACCATAAGGTGTCCTAGGCAATTTTCCAAATAGCTTTACTATTTCAGGATCAATCCTCTTTGAGACAGCAAGATAACCTTCAAATAATTCTTCTGGGGTATCGTAATAAAACCTTTTATCCTCTCTTAGAAATTCAAGGAAGTCTTTAAAGGTTCCTTCAAATTTAACTTCAGTCATTACATCTTGCATTTCCTTTCTTATTCTTGAGACCTCCTGTAATCCTATTTTATGTATGTCTTTGGGAGTCATATCCGTGGTTGTAAAAGATTTTGCTAATTCCTCATAAAATTGTTTTCCCTTAGGAATATCATAAATACCCACAGTTAATCTAGAATTCGGTAAATACTCTGAACGAAAAAATTCTTCTAATGATTCATAAGATGGAATAACTATTTCTTTAATAATCTTTTTGGCATCTTCTTTAAGCTTTTTTTGTTCTTCTAAGGAGATTGAAGAAGGTAAATCTTTGAATACTTGATAAAAAGGATGGCCCTCTACATCACTATTAGTTTGAATATTTATTTGTCTTAAAACTCTTTTCATTAATACCTTTGGGGAACGGTAGTTTTCGTTAAGTCCAAGTTTTGCTAATGAAATAGTTTGATCAATTCTCTTATCTAGATTTTTTATTCTTTCTAACCAGAACCTATAATCTTCTAATGTTTTAAGAGAAAGACTTTCAGCGTCTTCATGAGCTAATTGAACTCCCCCTCTATGACTGAAAGGAAGTAGATAACGTTTAAATGAACTTAATTTAATATCTGTTTCTATTAGTTGGCTATATAAACGTAAATTTAATTGATTAGATTTATTTAGTTTATTTTTATTAAAAGTTCTTAATGTGGATAAAGTTTTTATAGAACGCAATCTTCTTTCTTCAATAGCCCTCACAGAATAGTCTGTCCAAGATGTCTCATAACCCTTAATGCCCATTGCTGTTGCATATACAGGACTTTGAGATAATTCGTATTGCCATTCTTTATCTAGAAAAGATAAAAATCTATTATTTTCATCTAAGATGTCTGAAGCATTTAGAAATCCAAATAAAAAGAAAATTAACGTGCTTTGTATTAAAGTTTTCATACCTTCTTTAAAATATGATGTTAAGTCTACAACTTTAAAAAAATTTTTTCTGCAATGAATATCGAAGATCTTATACCAAACGAACCTAAACAAAAAAGGAGTAAGGCTAGATACAAAGAAATATTAGATACTGTAGAGAATATAATTGCTAGTGAGGGACTTTATTCCGTGACCATAAAAAATGTGTCTAAGTTTTCAGAAAGCAAAAGACCTTCAATCTATAAGCTTTTCCCGAGTAATGAGTCTCTTTTCTATGGTTTATCTTTAAGGCACATAGAAAAATTTACTGAGCTGTATAGGCATAACACTGAGAAGGCTAAAGTTAAAGAAATAGAATGGTATTTAAACGTCTTTGTTGATTTATTAAGTATTTACTTAAATCAAAATAAATCATGCGCTAATCTATTCTTTTATTTAAATACCTTTCCTAAAGCAAGGGGTATAAGCCAACAAAATAAAAGATTATTAGCTACTAATATCTTTGAAATTGTAAATAAGAAAAAAATTGAAGTAGATTCAGAAAAAATTTATATATCTTGTCAGATAAGTCTTTCTCTACTAGCTACTGGTTTTAACGAAGAAAACCTTATAAGTCCTAGATATCTAAATGAAACTAAAAAGGCAGTTAGTGCTTATTTAGCTACCAATTAAGGGCAAACAACAATCTTTTATATTATTCGAAGGATTATTTACTATTGTTGACACTTCATAAAACTCTATATTTTCAGATAAAGAAAGATCAAAAATATCTTCGTCTTCACCTTTAATCCACTCTTGATAGGCACTTTTATCAAGGATAGCTGGCATACGATTATGAATTGATTTTAGTTTCTCTGTGGCTTCAAGCGTCACTATTGCACAACCAACCTCCCCCCTATAGCCACCATAAACACCAGCAAAACAAAAACTTCTATCATTTAAATGATGAAAGTATGGAATTTTTTGTCCTTCTTCTATCCGCCACTCATACCAACCATCAGCTGGAATTAGACATCTACTAGCATCCCTAAAGGAAGGTTTTTTCCATATAGTCTCTCCTCTTGCGTTTATTAAATTAAAGGGTTCCTTGGCCCAATAAGGAGTAAAGCCCCAAGTTATAAATTGAGGTTGATCTGTGATGGCTAAAATTTTAGTTCCTGGACTAATGTTGTATTGAGGCTCTAAAGTTTCTAAATGAAATTGATTTTTAACCGGTTCAGGGTTTCTTAAAGCAAACCTTCCACACATTTTTTCAGTAAAATTCTAATACCTCGCCTAGCCTACCAGATTTTAAAAGATAGATCATTTTTAGAGTAAATAATGTAAAAGCTAAACCAACTCCTTTTGGTATAGCCTTAACTTTTTAAAACTTTATTAGCTTAAACAATCTTTTTTAA
>CEUS01284594.1_pt1 | contig 47252 bp, 40 predicted proteins | sample 427031 | NCBI WGS metagenome assembly CEUS01 (sample SAMEA2622837, study PRJEB7988) | marine metagenome | biome: marine biome (ENVO:00000447); feature: marine epipelagic mixed layer (ENVO:xxxxxxxxx); material: "saline water (ENVO:00002010), including plankton (ENVO:xxxxxxxx)" | depth 140 m | reverse complement strand
CAAGAAGGCGACCAAGAAGAAAGTAGCCAAGAAGGCGACCAAGAAGAGAAGGTAATTTCCATATAAGCCGAAAGTAGCCCTGACAACCAAATTAGGTTGAATGGTCTTCGCGGCAAGACTTATTTGGCGGGTACGGCAGCCCTGCGGAGGGCTGCCGTTTTTAGTGTGCTTGGAGTTTTTGTGACTTCGCGAAATGACCGCAATTCACAAATCTGGAAGAAGACCTTTCACAAGCCAGTGGTCTGTCCGCTATTCTGAAGGCAATCCCCACTTGGTTGACCGACCATGGTTGTAAAACCGCAGGTTGCAAAGTTCCCATCGATTCAACTCGACAGCGGCGAAACTCTGTCTGAGGTAAATGTTGCGTATGAAACTTATGGAGAGTTGAACGCTGAATGTGACAACGGAATTTTAGTGTTGCATGCCTTTTCAGGTGACGCACATGCTGCGGGTATTAGCGAAGAAGACGGCAAGCCTGGTTGGTGGGACAACATGGTTGGCCCTGACAAAGGTTTTGATACAAATCACTATTGTGTGATTAGCTCAAATGTTCTTGGTGGTTGTCGAGGAACCACTGGCCCGGCATCAATTGATCCTGCAACTGGAAGCCCCTATGGTGCCTCTTTCCCGCTCATCACCATAGGTGACATGGTACGGCTACAAAAAATGCTTGTCGAGCATCTTGGAATTAAAAAACTATTGGCTGTTGCTGGTGGATCTATGGGAGGGATGCAAGTCCTACAATGGGTTGTCGACTACCCAGAATCAGTTGTGTCGGCAATTCCCATTGCCACCACCTTGCAGCATTCAGCTCAACAGATTGCCTTCAATGAGGTTGGCCGACAGGCAATCATGGCTGACCCCGATTGGAAAGATGGCAATTATTACGACGGTTCTGGACCGATGAAAGGCTTAGCAGTGGCGCGTATGGTCGGGCATATTACCTACATGAGTGACGAGTCAATGCGTGAGAAGTTTGGCCGTCGTCGTAGTAGAGGACGGACTCCTGCAAATGAGGTTTCCGACTTGTTCGAAGTGGAAAGTTACCTTCGTTACCGAGGAGAACAGTTTGTCAGCCGTTTTGACGCCAACTCTTACCTCACTATTACACGTGCGATGGACTCAATTGACTTGAGCGCGGGCTACCATTCATTCGGTGAGGCACTGGCACGCTCGGAAGCACGTTACCTGGTGATCAGCTTCACATCTGATTGGCTGTACCCAAGTTATCAGTCACAACAAATTGTACGGACTTTGCGGAGTCGCAATCTGGAGGTGGCCTATATTGAGTTACCTTCCAATCACGGACACGATGCTTTTTTGGTCGAGGTTGGGGAATTGACAGAACTGATTAGAGATTTCCTCGCCAACACTTTCCGGGTGATGATTGCCAGGCGTCATAATCAGATCTAGTGCGAGTTTTTGAGTGAAGTCCAAACCTGTACCCTTAGAAACAGTGAAGCGAATAATCTGAAGGATATTTAGTTGAAACCGTCTCTAATGAAATCTGCATGTGGATGAAATTTAATCGTATACGTGTCGCAAAAACTGCTATTGCTGCTTTGCTCTCAAACAGTACAGTACGCCATCTCGCGAACCAATCACTAGTCGATCACCACTGATGGCGGGTGAGGCAACGATATCTCCACCCACTGTGAACTTCCAAATTAGCTTACCGTTGTCGTGATTCAGTGCATAGAGGTTGCCATCGTTGGAACCGATGTAAATAATTTCACCTGATAGTACAGGCGAGGAATCGACTCGACCGCGTGTTTCAAAATCCCAGATTGGTTTACCTGTTCTGGAGTCGATGGCGTGGATGCGTTTATCACGACCACCAAGAACAACCTTGCCGTTTGCGATCACGGGCGAAGAATAGAACGGATAACTCGTTTCGGGGTGTCGGTAGCGCCAAACTACCTCGCCCTGTTTCCAGTCGATGGCCAGGACTTCGTTACCAAAGCTTCCGACATAAATACGATTGCCTACTAGAACTGGTGTGGCTGCGATGTAATCCCCAAGCTCTATTTGCGACAATTCCTTGCCACTTGAGATGTCGACTACGCGTAGTTTGCCGTCGCACCCGGTAACAAATGTTCGGCCATTTTTGACGGCCGGACTACAATGGACACGGTCCTCCGTTGCGTATTTCCAGTTGATCCTGCCAGATGTTGGATCAAAGGCGTAAAGATTGGCATCGTATGAACCAACCAGAATGGCGGTAGGTAAACAGTTCGGTGAAGACAGAATTTCTGCGTGAGTTTTGGCGGTCCAGAGCTTCTTTCCAGTATTAATATCAACAGCATGAAAAGTCCCCTCCTCATCGCCAAAAAAAACGGCATTATCTAGAACGCAGCCCGAGGCTGGAATACCAAGATTGGCCTGGTATGTCCATTTCTGATGCCCTGTCGCCAGATCAACAGCGTGAAACCTTCCGTCCATTTCGCCGAAGTAAACAGTTTTGTCAACAATGATGGCCGTAGAATCAATTCCGGCTGGAGCGTCGTAACTCCACTCTACTTCGAGTGGTGGTGAGAGCAGATCTGAGGCAACGGAATTACGTTCTGCGTTACCGAGAAAGAGAGGCCAATTAGCAGTAAGTTGGGACGTCAAAACAAGTGCGACTACCCACCTCAGTGGATTGCGGACTGGTGGGTGTATGACTGGAGGTGTATTCGGCGAGTTCCAACTCAAGAAACGCATTCGTAGATCTCCAGCAGTTCCTTTGCGCTGACTGGGCGTGGGTTGAAATTTGCGGTCCATTCCAGTGAGGCTTCTCGGGCTAGATCAGGCAGTGCTTTTTGGTCGACTCCGTGGTCACACAGTCGTAGTGGTAGGTCAGCGTCACCCATTAGTTGTTCGACGTATTCGGCAAGCTGATTTGGTCCTGTTTGATGAGGTGATAGTTCGCTATAAAGCTGACTCACTTCTGCCGCGTTGAAGCGAATTACGGCAGGTAACATCAGTCCAACTGCCGCCCCGTGCGAGATATCATAGTGAGAAGTGAGTGGATTGGCACAAGAGTGTGCCGCACCCAACATAGAATTCTCAATCGCTACTCCCGCATAGTGTGCACCCAGTAGCATTGCGCTGCGCGCTTCGAGCCCAGAGGGATTTTCTAAGACTTTCGGAAAGTTGCTACTAAGTAACTTCCAAGACTCTCTAGAGTAAAGCTGCGAGATAGGGTTGCGTCGACTGGATACCCAAGTCTCAAGGGCGTGTGCGATGGCATCGATACCCGTCAGTGCGGTTACCGTGGCTGGCTGAGTCAGAGTCAAATCCGGATCTAGTAGTGCAACAACGGGTGCTGCCTTCGGGTCACCACATGCCATCTTACGGTGTGTTTTTGCATTAGAGATTAGAGCGAACGATTGTGCTTCACTACCCGTGCCGGCGGTTGTAGGGATGGCTATCAATGGGAGCATTGGCTTCTTTGCTTTATTTGTTCCCCAGTAGTCAGCCATCTCACCGCCGTTTGTGAGTAGAAAATTAACTCCTTTTGCACAGTCTATGGCGCTACCGCCGCCAATGGCTACTATGAGATCCACCTCAAGAGGTTCTGCGAATGCAAATGCCGCGTCGACATGTTGCGTAGTGGGATTTTGTGCAACATCCATGAACAGGTGAGCATCAAGTCCACACATCTCGATCGAAGAGGTCACACGTGCGGGATGTCCAGCTGCGACGACACCTGCATCAGAAATGACAAGTATACGGTGCCCACCGAAGGATTCAGCAATGCTTCCCACACGCTCTAGAACACCTGAGCCGAAAACGATTTGCGTACGAGTATTAAAGTTGAACGATTCCATCAGTGACACTTAATTTTTGTAGATCAAGGTGGATGATACTAGTACACTCCGACAGCTACTTTTGTTTTGTCTTTCGCAAAAGGTCGGACGTTGCGCACCCCATCCCAAGGATAGAGTTCGATTGGTGTTTCACGTTCACATTCGTCCCGTTCGGGGAATCGCGGCATAAAGAATTCCTTTGTCAAGGTTGTCAGAAGAACACGGCCCGTTTCGCCATAATCCACCAAGTTATCCATGTTGTCAGGATCGACAACTTGACTGACTGCTCGTGGCTGTGGAGGGTAGTAAATAATTGCGTAGTCGTCCACAGGGTCAAATGGTTTATGGCATGCTAGCCCCATTAAGGTATTACCGTATGTGGCCGCGAAATAGGCTCCTTCCAGCAATTCTTCAACAGCAAAACGGTGGAACTGAGGTGTCATTTCTGTACCTCCACAGAAAACACCAGAGATCCCTTTTTCTTTCAATGAAATGCGGTCACAGAGACCTTCAAGTAGTTTTGGTGTAGTGAATAAACAATGAATGTTGGGGTGGGCTTCGAGGATGTTGATGGCCTGATCTACGCAATGGTTTTTATAGGCCTCTGCTCCTTTGATATCACCACTTTTCAGTAGTTTCACAACCCAACGTGGGTCCAAATCCACTTGAAAACAAATACCACCACGAACTTGTGCCAGGTGTTCTATCGCTAGGCGCAAGCGGCGAGGTCCGCTCGGCCCGAGTTGTAGCCAATCTGAACCTTTTGGGAAATGTTTTTGTGGGAGGGTATTACTGAACTCTGAATAGTCGATGCGAAAATCGTCAATATTTATACGCGATTTTGGAATGCCCGTAGTGCCGCCAGTTTCAAATACGTACACTGGCCTGTCTGCGTATCCTTTTGGAACCCACTGTCGAACAGGCCCACCACGCAGCCATTCATCCTCGAAGAATCCAAATTTTTTTAGATCCTCAAAGCTTTGGATTTCTTTGCGTGGATCCCAATCAAGTTTTTCAGCAAAGTCCAGCCAGAACTGGCAGCCTGTTTCAGGGTCAAAATGCCAGGAAATTATTTCACGCACATGAGCGTCAAGGTTTTTTTGGGCGCTTTTGATTCTTTGTTCGAGGGGTGAAGGTATTTTAGATGTCATAGTCAGTTATCGGGTGTCTAGAATGTGCTTTACGGCACAGCTCAGCGAATCCTAGTTTTTTTCCTGCAGTGCGACAGCTACTGGTTGTTGGCGATGGCATACAAATGAGAGCGCGTCATAATGTATAGCACGCTGTTCGCAACAACAGGTGTTGAATAAATTGTGTTACCAAAGTTAACTTCCGATAGCACTTCCTTGAATCGGCCAGTTTTCAACACGGTTAGGTCACCGTCTTCGTCCCCAATCATCACTTTTCCATCCACGACGTAGGGTGAACCCCATACCGCAGCAAGTGTGTCATGTTCCCACAATAGTTCCCCTGTTTCGACGTCGAGAGCATGAAAGAATCCACTGAAGTTAACGGCGTATAATATGCCATTTTGGATTGCGACAGTTGAAATTGTGCGTCGGAATGGGTGATGCCAAACCACAGCGGACGCAGTTATATCGCCACTTTTAGTCGCATCTACTGCCCACAAATGCCCGAGTCCTTCTCCATGTTCAGGATCTTGGCCTACAGCAATGAAAACCTTATTATCGAAAATGACCGGTGTGGCTATTATGTTGTTGCGATCGCCGCGACCTTGTTTCCATTGTGAGTCTTTGGGGTTGCAGTCGAATTTCCAGATCAGTTCACCGGACTGAATTTCAAATGATCTAAGCCAGCCGTCACCTCCTGCAAAAACCACCTGTTCCTTTCCGTTGATAATGCCGTAACCTGGTGAAGCCCACTGGCCATGCAAAATTGCGTCCAATGGTGAATTGTCTTCCCATAGGATTTTTCCAGTATGTCGGTTAAGTGCCAAAAAGCTAGGCGAGCGTGGTGAGGGGATATTAATGTGACTTTCGTCAACGCCGTTCGAGGTATTGACCAAAAGTATATCTCCGACAACTAGTGGAGACGTAGCCGCCATATTGTGCGGAAACACACCGAGGTCTTCATACATATCAAGTTTCCAAATGATATCGCCATCGATCTCTGATGTTGCATCTTCGCTGGTGAAGGGACCATCATTTTCTCCGTCACGGAATCCTTCGCTGTCGACGGCGATCACTTCAGCACGGTTTGAAACATAATAGACATGATTGTCTACGATGGCAGGAGACGAACAAACGCCCTGTTCGGGCCAATCGTTCACACGGCCTGAAGCAAGCTTTGAGTGTGTCATTTGCCAAAGGAATTTCCCGTCAGACTCTCGGAAACACATTACAACGCCACGATCACCTTTGAGGCTTGGGTTACGTAATAGTTCATTATTGGTGCCAACATAGACTTTGCCGTCAGCAATCACGGGGTTGCCGTAAGATTGTGACCCCAACTCTGCCACCCATTTGATGTTTGTTCCGGTATCGATATTCCAAGTGTGCGGAATGTTAATTTCCGATGAAACCATATTGCGATTGCCCTGACCACCCCACATTGGCCAATCCTCAGCTAACAAAGGTAGAACGATCGTAATGATGATGATTGGAACGGCAAGAATGTATTTCTTTTGTCTCATGCGAGTCTCTGTTGAAATTGCTTTAGTCTATGGCATACAGACTATTTTTCTATGGATGTCAGAACTATGTTGTCATAAAAAATATCCGCAGACGAATATCCGTAGATTCCTGGGGCGCCTTGGCGATGAGGAATCAAGTCCTCGGCTTCAATATTCCACTGAGCTGGCTCTGGTTTGCCCCGTTCCCACACCTTGGCACGAATCGTGGCTGATTCAGCCTTATTATCTACTCGAACCTTCATGTGATACCAAATATTTGGACCCCAGCGATAGCGGACTTCTTTTGAAAAACGTGCTAACTCCGAAAGCCAAGTTCGGACCATCAGTTTCTGAGTGTTTCCCATCAGTGCGATGGTATAGCGATGAGAAACTAGTCCAATGTCGGGCATGCGTCGCCGCTTCTCGGAGCCTTTAATGTCAGCCTCTATTACATAGCTCTTAGCGGTAGGGTCCCCTATGTAGACCGTCGTTCGCCAGGTCCGTGGATTTTCTGAAAGTTTCTTAAGAACCTTGTTGCTGCCGTCGGGAACTATTTGAAAGCGTCCGCGGGCGGCATTCCAACCTGCCGGGACACTATCTATTTCTAGTGCATCAAAATCTTCTTGGAACGGAACTGTTGGACGGACGCTGATGCGAGCACTGCCTTTTAGTGCTCCTACGGATGCTATCACTAAGCCGCTCTGCGAAATATTTTTTTGACCTAGCTGCAGGTTCCCATCGTTGACGGTGCCATCGAGCCCATCCAGAGACCAAGATGCTTCTACTTGTCCTATCAGACGTCCTTTTGCATCAAATGTGTGGACCTTGAATTGCTTCGACCCACCCACCGGAAGGATGTCTTCGCTAGGGCTTACGCGGAGCCAGGTGGCAGGAGATCCGGAGGGAGCTTTCTCAGCGAGGTCAGGCAGTGTTTCGCTAGGTCTTGATGAGATTTTTTTTGCTCCAATTGCGTAGAGATGAGTATTGGTCAACAGGTAAATACGTCCGTTAGCTATGGCGGGTGAACCATTGATTTGAGTAGCACTCCCATCGATTTCTTTGAATTCATCAATATCGAGAATTTCAGGCTCTGAATCACCGTTGAGTTTGAGGATGTGAAATCTTCCGTCTACGTCAGCCACGTAGATTTTACCGTCGGCAACTACTGGCGAAGCTTTTTGTGCAATGCCGATGTTGTGTTTCCAGAGCTTTTGTCCAGTTTTTGTATGGAAAGCGACCAAATTGGCAGAGTTGTCGACGTGATAGAGTCGACCCGCATGAATAGAAGGTGACGAATAACCACCAGTGAAACCGTCAACCATCCACACCAGTTTTGGCTTGCCATTACTTATCACTTCGGCATCGAGGCAAACCAGGCGGCCCATAGCGGTACTTCCATCTGTGTTTTCTTCGCTGTGTGAAGCATAGACAAGGTTTCCGTCCACGACGACAGAAGAGTTAATCCCGCGTTTACTTATCGAAAAGCCCCAAACTTTTTCGCCGGTATTTGCACGAATGGCGTAGATGCTACCGTCACCATTACCACCAATCACCAGACGTTCACCTTTGATAACGCGGATGACCGGGGCAGAATAGGTCGTATCTTTTGGGGCGTCACCGGGTGTGGAAACCCAGACGGTTTCCCCTGTAATTTTGTCGAGAGCATAGAATCGGTGTCGTGGAATGTAGGTCGAACCCCAGCCGGCAGTTAGAAAACTGACAATAACGAGATCACCGTCTAAAACGGGATTAACTGTACGACCGCCAAAACCGGAGATGCGCCCTACTTCCTCTCCTAGTGATCGAGACCATACGACTGTGCCGTCAGGAGCAAAGCAGTACATCATCCCTTCAACACCGTGTGAATAGATGTAACCAGTTTTTTCATCCCCTACCAAATTTGCCCAACCAACTCGATGGTGGGGTATGTCAGTTTGGAAGACGTTGTAGCGGTGTTCCCAGTTAATTTGTCCAGTGTCGGTATCAAGACAGACAACACGCTCCTGCCACTTCGTGGCGTCCTCTGGTTCAGCAAGAGTGATGAGACAAACCTTTTTATTGATGACGATCGGAGTCGAACGCCCACCGATTGATGCCTTCCAAAGCATGTTTTTACCATCTGGAGTCCAGGTTGATGGCAGGTCAGTTTCGTTTGAAACGCCGGTGGCGTCGAGGCCTCGCCAGGCAGGCCAGTCAGCCGCCATTGCGAGAGTTGTGGCCATCATCGTCAGAGTGGCCAGAAAAAGAAAACTTCTAGATCGTATCAAGTGGAAGCTCCAGAAATAAGGTAGTTGCTACAGGGGCATTCTAGCAGATGACATTGTTGGTACTGAACAATGTCGAGGTAGCTCGTAGCCTCATTTAGGAAGACACTTTGTATTTTAGTGCTGAAAATAATAACGAAAAGTCACTCGTGATTCAACCCGTTAATCTTTTAACTCACAGAACGGGCCCAAAACCTGTAAGTGCAACTCTCTAGTAGTGTCGATTTTAGGCTTCGTACATCCAAAAGTTCTCAGTCACCCGAAGGCGCATCGGTATTGGGAGGGATTTCACCTGTTAGAGCATGCAGAAAGGACTCAAGATCATCACGATCCTTGCGTGTAAGATGATCTAGTTCAAGTAGATCTTTGTCGCGATAGTCGTTTGAATTGCCGGCTCCAATGTAGAAATCAACTACCTCTTTGAGGGTTTTTAAGCTTCCGTCATGCATGTACGGCGCATTTAAGGCCACATTGCGCAGAGTGGGGGTTTTAAAGGCGCCCTGATCTCCATCCTGCTTCGTGACGACATATCGACCCATGTCAGTTAGATTACCCTCGTCATCGACGCCAACACCTAGATTGTGGTACTTGTTGTCCGTAAAAATTGCCGTGTTTTCTTGCATCGAGTGGCAAACTTCGCAGTTGCCTTTTTTCGGGTCTTTGAAGATCTCGAAACCACGCTTGACAGCATCTTCCACTGCAGCGTCATCCTTACCGTAATACCAGCGGTCGAAGGGTGAGTTACCTGCAATGACGGTACGTTCGAAATTACCGATAGCTTTGGCAACCTTCTCGTATGTAATTGGACCAGGGCCGTAAACCTTATCGAATTGTTCTACGTAGGAAGCCTCTTTTGACAGGTATTCTTCTACAGCCTGAAGAGTGTTGGCCATTTCCACTCCGGCCTGGACGGGCCCCTCTGCCTGGTGTTCTAAACTGGGAGATCGACCATCCCAAAACTGTTCATTAAAATACGCCGCATTGAGGACCGTCGGTGCTTGGCGGCCTCCACGTTGTCCACCGACACCGGCTGAAAACTGATCGGGGTCACCGAAACCAGCATCTGGTTGGTGGCAGGAGGCACAAGCGACGGTGCCGTCGACCGATAGGTTTGGATCATAGTAAAGGCGTCGCCCAAGTGCAACTTGATCTGCAGTAATGGGGTTGTCGGCGGGGATGGAAACAGAAGGTAAGCCGACGGGAACTTGTATTTCCATTGGCTGTCCTATGGCCTTCGCAGGCTTTGCGGATGAAGGTCCAGATCCGCATGATGTTGCAAATAGCAAGACAATGGCAGTTGTTGTTACAGCATAAGCAAGTGGATATTTGTTCACGGTGTACCCCCCCAGGTGAATTCTATGATGAGATCCTATGAAAAAATTGTCAACACGTTCTGGGGTTGACCAACAAAAACACTGCCGAATTTCATTGAAGATGGTTTCAGTCGATTACATCATGGCGGCGAGTTTTTCCACTTCTTGCTGGACCGTAGAAATAACGTGTTTCGCTTCATGGCTATCTTTTCCAATGGTTGAAACGGGTTTGCCAATCCTCAGTTCGGCATGGCCAGGGTGCAGATGGATCGAGTTAGGGGCGAGAATTTTTCTGGTGCCGACTAGTGCCATCGGCACAATCGGCACTCCAGCACGAATTGCAATGTGGGCGGCCCCAGATTTAAAAGGACGCATGTTCGGCTCGCGTGTTCGTCCACCTTCCGGAAATAACAAGATGGATGTACCACGTTGAACATGTTTCGCTGCTTCTTCGACATTGCGCACTGCTGCTCGAGGACTTTCTCGATTTACCGGTATATGCCCTGCGCGATTTAGATGCCAACCGAGGAATGGAATATGCCAAAGTTTGTGTCGTGCCATGATACGGAACTCGCGTGGCATGCATCCGAACATCACAGGTGTATCAATCAAACTGAAGTGGTTTGACACAAAAATGTATTGCTGGCGGTCGTCAAGTTTTTCTGCCCCCACAACTTTCACGGTAACCAGACAAATCCGTAGCACCATCCGGGCCCAAGTGGTTGCTACTGTATGTTGCCACCTCCCAGATCGATCGACCAGTGACGTCGCCAGCGAAATGGTCCCCATTATTAGCACCGAGAACCCTATTGAAGGACACATCCATAGAACAGAGCGTAAGTAACTCAACATCAGCTAGTAGCCTCTTGTATCAGATAACGGTATCAGTGAACGGACTTTGGGGCAACACTTACAGCATGGAAACTAATCGGTGGGTGTCTCATGGTAAAACTTCCCACACCGCACGGATTTCTAATGATCGTAAGCAGTGTACATAGCTTGTTTTACCTGAAAAGTCTTCCTTGAAGCATCGACTTGTAGTACTAATAGACAAGAAGACAGCTATTCGACAATCGACATGAGGGTCAGTGGCAGAAATGATTTTGAGGCCCAGGTGTTATGTTTTGTTGGCTAGTTGTGGTGTGAACCTTGATTCCCGTGATTAGTAATAAAAGTCTTCGTCGAGGGATGCTTTCACTGAGCCGTAGGTTACGTGAAGCTCGTCTGGTGGCACGTGCTTTGTACGACACTGAACACCCGGTGGTAGTGCATTTGATTCCGATGCGCCGATGTAACCTTAGCTGTACCTATTGCAATGAGTACGACAAAGTATCCGATCCGGTTCCGGTGTCAGAGATGCAGCAACGTATCGATAGACTTGAGGCATTAGGGACGAGCGTTGTCACTTTCAGTGGTGGTGAACCAATGCTACATCCGGAGCTTGATTCTTTACTACGTCACATACGCAATCATGGCATGATTTCAAGTCTAATTACGAATGGCTACTTTCTCACTGCACAACGTATCCAGGAACTCAACACGGCCGGTCTAGAGTACCTACAAATTAGTATTGACAATGTTAACCCTGATGACACCTCGAAGAAGAGTCTCAAGGTTTTAGATGCGAAACTACAACTGCTTGCTGAACATGCCGAGTTTCACATAAACATCAATTCTGTTGTCGGTGGAGGTATTGAACATCCTGAGGATGCTCTAACGATTGCACAGCGATCCGTTGAGCTTGGCTTCTCCAGCACGATTGGTGTGATCCACAACTCGCATGGTCAACTTCAGCCACTTTCAAGGCAAGAAGAGCGTATTTACCAAAAGGTCAAAAACCTCGGGCGAAATTCTTACAGTCGCCTAACTCATTTTCAGGACAACATAGTTGCTGGGAAACCAAACACTAGTTGGCGTTGTAGAGCGGGTGCCCGTTATCTCTATGTTTGTGAGGATGGACTGGTGCATTACTGCTCTCAACAACGCGGGTACCCCGGTATTCCACTTGAAGATTATACGCGGGAACATATTCGCGAAGCGTACAATGCTGAGAAACCTTGTGCGCCGCTGTGCACGATTTCCTGTGTCCACAAAGTTTCAACAGCTGATTTTTGGCGAAACCCACAAACAGGGCCCCCATCTCGAATCAACCCCGACACTTTCGTTGCTACTCAGGTAGCCTCGGGCAAATGAGAAACCTCCACGACCTCAACGGCCAATCAACTCGAGCGTGGCTGTTTCACCTGAGTGCAATTCATCGCGTCGATAAATCACCCCGGTGAGACAAGGCTAATACACTGTAAAACAGAACACTTTGTTCGAATTGTCAGGGGTGAGGCAGTATTCTCCATTTTTTAGAATGTCGTCGACATGTATGTGAAAGATAGTTTCACCTAATTGATCCACAGACAGGAAGTACGGTTGGGTAACCCTTTTTTTCTTTTTGCGTAGCAAAATTTCACGATGATCGACCTTTGATTCAAAGCCGTAGAGCTTCAAGTGATGGGGATTGAGGCGGTTTGTGAGAATCACAAATTCTGGACGTGCCATCGGCGTATTGACCCCAGACGAGCGGCTTGCAACTCGGTAAGATAGGGTTTTTTTTGTGTTGTATTCGGTTGCTACACTTGATTCAGTTTCAATTAGGTTGTTGGCATGCAGCAGAAACGGAACATCATGTTTCGGTGGTTTTGGAAGCCCGTTTTGCCCCACAGCGGAGGCGGGTGTTAGCCCAACGAGTAATGAAGTAAGAGCTAGCCATTTTTTTGCCATAGTTATTTTTTCTCAAGAAGTCAGACTGGCGAAGAGTTCTGTTGTTTTAAGGTGAACTTTCATCTTTAGGCAGTTGAAATTGTCGTCGGTGATAAGAAACCAAGGCAAGAAACTCGGATTACAACTGTGCCAGATTGGTTCCACGGTGTGCGTAATTCTTCTCGTAGTAGTCTCGATATTCGCCGGATCGTACACGTTCTATCCAGTCGGTGTTTTTGCGGTACCATTCGACTGCTTTCATAAGCCCTTGCTCAAATTCTACTTGTGGAGTCCATCCCATTTCAGTCATCACCTTGTCACTTGTAATGGCGTAGCGCTGGTCGTGTCCAGGGCGGTCTTCGACCTTTTTGATTAAGGTATTTGGCTTTCCGACAGCCGTCAATATCTTTTCCACAACATCGATATTTGGTAGAGCGAGGCTTCCTCCGATGTTATAAATCTCTCCACTGCGGCCTTTTTTGAGAACAGCTTGGATTGCACGGCAATGGTCATCTACCCACAACCAATCACGGACCTGCGTTCCGTCGCCGTACACTGGCAAGGGTTGATCCTCAATGGCATTGGAAATCATTAAAGGGATTAGTTTTTCAGGAAACTGATATGGTCCGTAATTGTTCGAAGCGCGTGTGACGATGACATCGAGTTTGTATGTCTTGAAATAGGCAAGAGCCAACAGGTCTGCGGCTGCCTTTGAAGCTGAATAGGCACTACTTGGTCGAAGTGGATAGGTTTCATCTGCTTCGGCCGGCTCATTGATGCTCCCGTAAACTTCATCTGTTGAAATTTGTAGGTAGCGAGAAATTTTGTGTTTTCTGACTGCTTCTAGGAGTTGAAAAGTTCCATTAAAATTTGTCTCTACAGCGGGTTGTGGGGAGATGATGCTTCGATCAACGTGTGATTCTGCAGCAAAATGAACAATTGCATCGGGTTGCCATTCCACGATTGTACGATCCACCGCTTGTGGGTCTACAACATTGCCTTTTACAAAATGATATCTGCTGTTTTCGGCTACATCAGTTAAGTTCTCGAGATTTCCAGCATACGTAAGTGAGTCAAAGTTAAGAACTTCCGTGCCGGGTTCACTCTTGATGGTGAGCCGGATGAAAGCCGAGCCGATGAACCCGGAGCCGCCCGTGACGAGCAATCTCATTTATGCTGAATCTCCCAGTCGTAGTTGATCCTCTCATCGTCGTGAGGAAGACGTCCTTCATCTTTGGGGTTATAAGTACGGTTGGTGACATAAACTAACATGGCCGAATCATTACCGATAACCTTGTAGCCGTGCCCAACTCCGGGCGGAATCAAGATCTGCCATGGGCGCATAACGCCTACGTAGAAGGTGTTGCGGACCCCAAACGTGGAAGAACTAACTCGCAAGTCAACCAGCGCGATTTGCATCATACCCTTTACTGGAACCCAGAAGTCCGTCTGCTTCAGGTGATAATGGAAAGCTTTGATGGTCCCGGAGTAACTAAGTGCTGCTGAGATTTGTGTGGACGCTGGTGGAAATTCGTGTGGCAGGCCTTCACCAATGCGTGCTACCTCCAGGAAATAACCTCGGTCGTCGGGCCATAAGGGAAACGAGTGCACCATGACACCATTGATCAGTTCAGTTGATTGTGGAGAATCAATAACTACGCCTATGCCAGCTTCGCAATCAGGTGTGCGAAGCTCTATGGGATCAGAATCCGTTGTGATGGACCCGCTAGATTGAGTGGTCGGCTTATCTGTCATGATTACGTGGGACCTCCCGTTGATAAGATTTACACCACCAACACCCCGTAGCCTAACAGGATACACGGGTGAGACCAATGCTTCGACTCAAGAGATAAAGCTGAGATGGTTTCTTCAACGTGATTTTAATGCTTCGTTCGGTCTGAGACCCGTCGAATGTAGTTGGGGCATCAGGGTTCGATATAATTCGACGATAGCTTATGGACGGTATATATTGCGAGTTGACTGAAGCCATAACAAAGCCCCGACGGAACTTGATTAGTAGTGACCCATGCACGAAGAGTTGTATTTTATTTGTATTTCTTCCGTAAAAAATTTTAATGTCTGATTCAACAAATCCTGGTGCTGAAATTGACCGTGGTCAATCCGGCTTCGTTTCCTCAAAGAATATTTTTCTGAGGGAGCGTTTGATCTTTGCGTTGGATGTTCCTAGTGTTGGTGATGCTATGAGCATGGTCGATAGACTGGGTAGTAGTGTCATGTTTTACAAAATTGGTCTTGAGCTGTTCATGGCAGGAGGCTATTTCGAATTACTCAGACAGTTGCAAGATCTTGGCAAGAAAGTTTTTGTCGACCTCAAATTCTTCGATGTACCTCAAACGGTCGGCGCTGCAGTGAGCCGCCTAAACGGACGTGGCGTGAGTTTTTGTACGGTTCATGGGAACGAGAATATTCTAGCGGCCGCTTGCGACGCAAAAAAGGATCTCAAGGTACTTGCGGTGACGGTTCTTACTAGCCTCGATGAGAGTGACCTCAATGATTTGGGTTTTAGGTGTAACCCGAAAGAGTTAGTGTTGTCCAGGGCGCGACGAGCCCTCGAGGTCGGTTGCGATGGTGTGGTTTCGTCGGGACTTGAAGCACCGGATTTACGACAGGAACTAGGGGAAAGGTTTTTGGTCGTTACTCCTGGCATCAGACCTGTTGCGAATGTGGATGACCAGAAGAGGGTTGTAGGCGTCGAGCAGGCTTTCCGAAATGGGGCTGACTACATCGTAGTCGGACGTCCCATCAAAAATGCTCCTGATCCTCGCGAGGCTGCAGAGAGCATTCAGCGGACTATTGCGACGGTTTTTGAGAGAGTCACTACTGCTTCAGACAGTGCGAACACTGGTGCTAGTTTGGAAGATAACGATTGATAATCTCATCGAGTCCCTCACCCGTAAAGATATTGTCGTTCAAAGCGTTATAGCCATAATCGTCTTGAATCCAACCCAGCGGGTCAATTACAAAGAAATGTGGGGTATCGATGCCAGGGTTCTCTGGTGTAACTCTTAGATAAGAAGCAGAAACCTGCCCGCAATCAAACAGGAATAATTGTCTGGATGTATAGCTTCCCATATGATTCATGTACTCGCGTACGCTTTGTTGGGTGTCCGGTGGTAGGACTATGTTTATTACCTGAATCTTGGCCCCGTATTTATCTGCGACCCGTTTTAGGTTCTTGGAAAAAGACTTACAGTGTGGGCATGTTGTCTGCATCACGTTAACGATGACTACCTTGCCACGGTACTTGTACAGGTCATGGTATTGCACATAGAGGTCTGGCAATGCGAACCCGGGAGCGCGGCGATTGGAAAGATCACTGGCAGCGTTCAAGGTTCCCATAAAAGACAGGAAAAATAAAAAAATGATTATATGCTGACGAAACTGCATGGTTAAGGTCACATTAACATAAATGTAACGTCAACCAAACCCTTGTAGTCTGCGCCGAAAGTAACGGGGTTATGCGATACACGGTTGAGCAATGACACAAGGCTAGACCTGTTTTGTTTTGAAAACTAAGTTAGAATGGGCAGTGTGGAAAACAGCTTTGAACCCGCAGAAGAAAATCCAGATGTAAAAGTGAAGGATCGTCGTCGCTTTACTGCTGAGGGTGACCCTATAGAATTGACCTCAGACGAGGATGAAGCGAGTGAAGATTCGACAGTCGACGTTGAAACTTCATCGACAGAACCAGCACCTGCTGTCGATGATGTTGATGAGAGGACTACCGGTGATAACCAATCTCTGGCGGATGATCCTTTTGATGCTGAACCTTCGAGTGCCGGCTCTATACCTCCCGCAAGCTTTGAGATGTTGATTCTGTCACTCGGGATGCAGGCACAGATGGAGCTTGGTACGGAGGCAACTCAATCTGATCGCCCTCCAAACCTAGAGGTAGCGAGACATACGGTTGATTTGCTGGGTGTATTGCAGGAGAAGACCAAGGGCAATCTTTCACTCCAAGAACAACGTTTGCTGGAAAACACCTTGACGGAGCTACGTTTTCGCTATGTGCAGGCTGTGGGAGACATTACAAAGAACGCAGGCAGTTCCTAGTTGTAAAAGGATGACAAGTTTTTTTACATAGGCTAGGCAACGCTTCTGACAATTGTAACTATGCTTGCCGAAATGTCGATCGAGATTACTGTACTCGGCTCCGGCACCAGTGTAGGCGTCCCGACGATAGGATGTTCGTGTGCTGTATGCCTTTCTAGCGATTTTAGAGATAAGCGTCTGAGGCCTTCCATACTGATAAAGTTTTCCTCTGGCACCAATGACTACCAAGTCGTTATTGATACGACTCCTGATTTACGTCAACAGGCACTCAATGCAGATATAAGAACATTGGATGCAATACTTTACACTCATTCTCATGCTGATCACATCATGGGTTTAGATGATGTCCGACCATTCAATTATGGACGTAAGGAGCGGATTCCTGTTTATGGACGCCCTGATACCATTGCAGCTCTGAAAAGGGTATTTCCTTATGCTTTTGAGGGTGAGGCCAAACACCCAGGAGGAGTTCCACGACTGGTGGCAAATGAGATTGGCAGTGACCCGGTTGACTTGTTCGGACTAATTTTTCAGCCCGTGTCGCTCCAGCACGGCCCACACGAAATCATCGGTTATCGTTTTGGACGTGCCGCGTACCTCACAGATCACAGTGATATTCCAGAATCGTCACTGCCACTACTACAAGAATTAGATGTACTATTTCTCGATGCGTTGAGGCACGAACCTCACCCCATGCATACTACCGTCGATCGCGCATTATCATGGGTAGAGGAGCTTCGTCCTAACAAGGCTTTCCTTACACATATTTGTCATGACGTAAGTCATGCTAAAACCACCGCCGAGTTGCCTTCTCATGTACGTCTGGCACATGACGGTCTGAGAATTGAGGTTCGCTGAAGCGAGCAATGTTCAAAGCTTATTGGAGTTTGGAGGACGTACCTGAGGATCAAGGGTACACCGCGTTGGCAATCGGAAACTTCGATGGCCTTCATCGTGGTCACATAGAAATCCTTGAACGGACCAAACGTGAAGCACGTCGCCTAGGAGGTGAAGCCGTGGTGCTTACCTTTGACCCCCATCCGACCACTGTCGTCAGACCGGAACATGCACCAGCATTGCTTATGACACCAGCTGAACGAGTACGACATTTTGACCGGTATGGACTCGATGCAGCTGTTGTATTGGCCTTCACTCCCGAAATTGCTTCGTTGAGCCCCGCTGATTTTGTACGAACAATACTTGTCGGAAAACTTAGAGCACGGTCCGTAGTCGTTGGAGAAAGTTTTCGGTTCGGGCACCAACAATCCGGCACACTGGCAGTACTGAGAGCACTAGGACGAGATCTGAACTTTGAAACTCACGACGTCCGACCGGTTATGGCCGTTGGTCGTACAGTGAGTAGTACTGCGATTCGTGAACTAGTGCGAGCGGGTAAAGTCGAGGCAGCCCGCCGTTTACTCGGACGACCTTTTAGTGTTGTTGGTGAGGTTGTACCTGGGAAAGGCATTGGTTCTAAACAGACGGTTCCAACACTGAACCTTGTGCCCGATGCTGATGTTCATCCCGCACACGGGGTTTACGTTACTCTGACGTGTGATCGTGAGAGTGGCAAACAATGGAGTTCTGTTACGAATGTTGGGTTACAACCAACTTTCAATGGTAATGAGCAAACCATTGAGACTTATATCATCGACCCTCTTGAAGTGCATACGTTTTCACGTATCGAACACTCATTTTTACACCGTTTACGGGACGAGAGGCGGTTTGATTCAGTAGAGGATTTACGGCAACAGATTCTCAGTGATGTGGAATCAACCAAGAGATATTTCCGTCGTTTTCGGTCTTCCAAACTCAACTAGGACACTTGTCACCATTGAGAATACCCCGCTTCGGATAATTTTCCAGTAAGATCGGGGGAGTGTCAGTGTTTCTTACTAGAATTTCCGAGCAAGCTTACACCCTGTCGAAACGTATAGTTTTTCCGGAAGGTGACGACGCGAGAATTCGTGAAACAGCAAAAAAGCTCGCTCAGGAAAAAATCGTGCAACCAGTTCTGATTAGCGGAGAAGAAGGCATTCCCGGGGTTGAGTTTGTTAATCCAAAGACGTCTGCAGCTCGTGGTTCCTATGCTGCGGTTTATCACGAAAGACGCAAAGCCAAGGGCGTTACCGAACGTGAGGCACAGCAAGTCGTTCTAAGCCCACTTTATTTTGCGTCTCTAATGCTTGCGTCTGGTGATGTGGATGGGCTTGTAGGTGGTGCTCTCAACACCACGGCAGAAACCGTTCGGGCCTTGATTCATTGTGTTGGTGTTCATCCTGATTTTCGTCTGGTCTCAAGTTTTATGGTGCTTGTTCACGATGACTCGCAATGGGGCGACAACGGCGTGATGATTTTTGCTGACCCTGCTGTTGTACCCGATCCTTCGTCCGGTCAACTTGCTGATATAGCCATAGCGACGGCTAGGAGTGCCAAACGGATTTTGCGTGACCAGCCACGTATAGCACTGCTGTCCTTTTCTACTAAAGGGAGTGCCAAACATGCTATGGCCGAAAAGGTAATAGAAGCCCACCGCATAATTAAGGTGCGATCACCTACCATATCGGTCGATGGTGAATTACAGGCCGATGCAGCTTTGGTTGATGCTGTTGGTCGCTCGAAGGCGCCAGGATCGCCGGTGGCGGGGCGAGCCAACGTCTTGGTCTTTCCTGCTCTTGATGCTGCCAACATAGGCTACAAACTAGCTGAACGCTTAGGCAATTGTGTTTCATTAGGCCCATTTCTTCAAGGCTTAAACAAGCCTGCAAATGACGTGTCTAGGGGTTCATCAGTCGAGGACATTTACTACACAGCGGCGGTAACAGCTTTACAGGCTGGAGGCGAGGTGTAGCGTTGCCGATGATTATTTTGACCGCTGTTGTGGTCTTAGTAAATTTAAGTTTCAACACCTAAAATCCGAAAGGGTGGGTGGTACCAATCCAAATGAAAGAAGCAGAGTATGTCGGAAATTCAAAACAGCATAATTGATGGCCTACAAGATAAGGCTACTTTGATGCGAATCCATTCAATTCGTGCAACGACCGAAGCCGGCAGTGGTCACCCGACTAGCTGCACCTCCGCTGCTGAGATCATGTCCGCATTGTTTTTCTCAGTTATGCGATATGATCCACAAGATCCAGCACATCCTGACAATGACGTTTTTGTGCTTTCTAAGGGTCACGCGGCTCCGGTACTCTACGCTGCATGGGCTGAAGCAGGGTATCTCTCTAAAGATGAACTGCTAAACCTGCGCAAAATTACTTCTGAGCTGGAAGGTCACCCGCCGGCAAGTCTTCCCTTTGTAGATTTGGCAACAGGATCACTAGGTCAAGGCCTTTCAGCGGGCGTCGGTATCGCATTAGCTGCTCGTATTGATAAACGCGCACAGCGCGTATACGTGTTGCTGGGTGACGGCGAATCTGCGGAGGGGTCAGTTTGGGAAGCTGCTGCAATGGCATCCTACAGTAATGTCACTAATCTCTGCGCCACTATAGATATCAATCGTTTGGGGCAGAGCGCGCCAACGATGCTGGGACATGATATCGAAACATACAAGAAGCGATGGGAGGCTTTTGGGTGGCAGGCCTTTACTGTTGACGGTCACAGCATCGAAGAACTAATAACAGCCTATGAGCAAGCCGCCGAGATCAAAGACAGACCTAGTGTCATTCTAGCGCGCACCTTCAAAGGTAAAGGTATCAACTTTGCTGAGGACCAAGACAACTGGCACGGCAAACCTATTCCCCGCGGTGATAAGGCTGACAATGCAATTCAGATTCTCGAAAAACAACTTAGCGGCAAGGATTTCTTGTGGAACCCTAAACTGCCTTCTCCAACCGATGTTGATTCTGTTACCACAGTTGTTGCACCTGAACCACCCTATGCTCTGGGCGATAAGATTGCTACACGTCAGGCGTTTGGAGCGGCATTAGCGGCTTTAAGTGGAGTCGACTCACGGATCGTAGCTCTAGATGGAGATGTAAAAAATTCGACGTTCACACAAGAGATTGAGAACGAGCGACCTAACCACTTTTTTCAGGGGTTCATTGCAGAGCAGAACATGGTCGGTGTCGCAATGGGTTTGGCCGCACGTGGAAAGATTGCATTTGCTGCTAGTTTCGCCTGCTTTCTCAGCCGTGCATACGACTTCATGAGAATGGCGGCAATTAGCAATACAAATGTCAAGCTCATCGGCACTCATGCGGGTATTTCAATTGGCGAGGATGGGCCTTCGCAGATGGGTCTCGAAGATATTGCTATGACCTGCGCCGAACCCAATTACACGGTGTTGTACCCAAGCGACGGGACGAGTGCGTGGCGTGCAATAGAATTAGCAGCAGAGAATGAAGGACCCTTCTACGTAAGGACAAGTCGTCCCGCAACGCCTGTGATCTATGACCCCACCGAGGAGTTTGAGGTGGGCAAGGCGAAGGTCATACGTCAAAGCGACAACGATCAAGTTACTGTGATTGGTGCAGGTGTTACCTTGTTCGAGGCTCTTACAGCACATGAACAGCTTAAGAATGAGGGCATCAATATCCGTGTTATAGATTTGTTCAGTGTGCAACCGATCGACCAGGAAACCCTTGTTAGTGCTGTTCGTGCCACGAAAGGTCGAGTAGTTACAGTGGAAGATCACTATGCCCACGGAGGAATTGGCGATGCCGTTTTGTCAACCTTGTCAACCGAAGCAGTTAAGGTGCACAAGCTGGCAGTCCGAGGGATTGCTCGAAGCGGTCGATCTGGTGAGTTGCTTGAAAAGTTCGGTATCTCAGCTCGACACATTGTAGAGTCAGTAAAAAGCTTTCTGGGTTAGGCATCGGATACTTTTTCGCAAGACCTAAGACATTCGAGTGTTTTCTGCCTTACTTACGCCAAAAAGAGGGTGTAAAGATTACTAGAACGGTGTAAAATTCCAGCCGCCCTGCAATCATGCAAAATGACAACACCCACTTTGCTAACGTTGGCAGGTGACCGTAGTTTTGTGTCGGTCCAACACTGCCCAACCCCGGTCCGACGTTGAACATCGAGGCGACCACTGCAGCAATGGACGTGAGTACGTCTACCCCCATGGCAGTAAGTAGCATGCACGAGGTGAGGTTGATGAACAGTGCGATATAGACTAGGTTTAATAGACTTTGAATTGTAGTTTCGGGAATCACAGCGTTGCCAAAACGTACAGTGAAGATTCCACGTCGTTCTACCATTCTTTTGAACTCTCGGCTGACGACACGAGTCAATAGCAAAACTCTAGAAATTTTCATCCCTCCTGCCGTAGACCCGGTGCATCCACCTGCGAACATGAGAACCAAGAGCACTAGTTGTGCAAAAGGGTGCCAAAGTGCAAAGTTTTCAGTGGTAAAACCAGTGCCAGTTGTGATTGAAGTAATCTGAAACAAAGCAGACCTGAATGCCGCCTCGAGGACGGTGCCATCGTAAAACACAAAGAGAACTGTAAGGACTAAAGAGGCACAGGCAATTATGCAGAGAAAGAAGCGTGTTTCAATGTCCACAAAAAAGCTTCTCAGGCGTCGCTCGACCCAGAAACGATAATGCTGTACAAAGCTTATAGCTGACAGCATCATGAGAAAGATTATGGTGTACTCAATGGCGGGGTTGGAAAAGCTAGCGATGCTTGTATTTCGGCTAGAAAACCCTCCAGTAGCTACTACTGAAAAAGTGTGACAGATTGCGTCGAAATAACTCATTCCGAGCACACGCAACAACAAAAATGCTGAGAGGGAAAGCCCAAGATATATTTTTCCAAGAGAAACAACAGTTTCTAAAAAGCGTGGTTTGAGTTTTTCTGATTTGGCACCTGAAAACTCAGCTCGGTAGAGATGCATTCCACCGTGGCCGACCAATGGCAAAATGGCAATGCCTAGTAGGACGATACCCATACCTCCGAGCCAGTGAGAAAAACATCGCCAGAGTTGGAGTGGTTCAGGCAGACTTTCGATGTCAGTTAGAACAGTAGCTCCGGTAGTTGTAAAGCCTGAAACAGACTCAAAGAAGGAGTCAGTGAAAGAGGGGAATTGCGGTGAAAAGTAGAGTGGCAAACATCCAAACAACGGAATAAAAACCCAGATCAAAACGACAAGAAACAAACCTTCACGTTGTGTAAAGTCGCGTTGTATAGGTGATGAAACTAGCCAGAGGATAATGCCAGAGGTAGTGGTTATCAGGGCCGTTATGCCGATTTCCCAAACCCCATCAGCACTAATGAAATACCCGTAGCCAAACGGAATCAGCATCACCGCTGCTAATGCAAGTAAAAACTGGCTTAGGATACGTGCAATTGCTCGGTAGCGGATCACGAATCTGCCTTCCGGCGTTCCATTAAAAAGGCAGTTTCTAATTCTGAGACGACACTCTCCAAGGTAAAAAAGATGACATGGTCGTCTGGGTTAATTGAAGCTTCCCCACGTGGAACTATGACTTCACCATTCGACCGGGCAATTGCTCCGACAATCGCTCCGCGCGGCAGACTAATATCACGCAGTTTTTTGCCAACATATCTCGAATTTTCTGTAGCTATTAATTCGATTGCCTCGGCTTCTTCCTCGCGAAAGGTTGTCACTGATAAAACACGCCCCTTGCGAACAAACTGTAAAATTCGATCAACTGCGACTAGCCTAGGACTTACGGAAGTACTGATGCCTAGTCGCTCGACCATCGATAAATAGTTGAGGCGATTGACGAGTGCAACAACTTTTCGAGCACCCAAGCGTCGTGCAAGTAAGGAGGCAATGATATTATCTTCATCATCGCTGGTGAGTGCTAGAAAAGTGTCAACCCCTTCGATGTTTTCCTCTTCGAGGACTAATTGGTCCGTGCCGTCACCGTGGATGACGATGGCGTTGTTTAGAATTCCTGCAATCAACTCACAGCGGCCAGAGTCTTGTTCAATAAGCTTAACGTTGACGCCCTGCTTTTCTAGCGCTTCGGCAACCCAGATGCCAACTTGCTTGCCGCCAACGACAATTGCTCGGCGTAGTCGTTCCTGTATGTCCAGGCCCATGAAAAGCATTACTTCCCGCAAATTATTTTTGGTTGCGATTATGTAAATGTGATCGCCCGGCTCTAGCACTTGTGCGCCGTGAGGGATGATGACTTGCTGACCTCTGAAGATCAGAGCTATTAGGGAGTCTTTTGGTGGACCTGCACGATCGAGGTCCTCCAAAGTTTTTCCAGCAATCCAACTGCTGGGCTCCACATTCATACCAAAAAGTTTGACGTTTCCATCAGCGAAGTCGATCACATCCGAGATCCTGGGTAGGTGTGCGACACGAAGGATGCGCTCCATAATTTCAGTTTCTGGATGTATGACTAAGTCAATTTTGATACCGATTTCACTGATGACACGCTGCCAGTGCTCAAACTCATGGGTTCGAAGTCGTGCCATTTTGAGGCAGTTTTTCGATTCTGCTTGCACGGCTAGGCAAGCGAATACGTTGACTTCGTCGGAATCAGTCACAGCTATAAAAATTTCGGTTTGAGCTAGACCAGCATCGCGAAGAGTAGAAATACTGGTGGCACTTCCACGAACCACCTTCACATCAAGTTTTTCTTGGAGTTCCGCACAACGTTCTGCATCACGCTCGATTATGACAACGTCGTTACCTTCTCGAGTAAGGCGTCTGGCAGTTAGGGTGGCCACATGTCCACCACCTGCGATTAAAATACGCATAAGCTCCCCACTGCGTCAATTTGAGACTAGCATAGGCCCATCCGAACAGACGATTCTTTCCAATCAGTGAGACCCAAAAATCTCAGAGAATGTTTCATTATTTTGACAGTGTGTTGTGGCTAGTTTGTTTGGAATGTTTCGAAACGCAGTTTTTAAATTTCGAACCTTAGACAGGATGGTTACCCAAGGGGTGTCACTAACACTCGTAGGTGTTGAGTATAATGGGGCGGATTGGAGTTCTCAGGACTACGGGCATTGTCTACTGAGTCTCACAGCTTCTTGGATGGATTGACAATGAAGGTTTCCGTCAACGGAGAGTATATAGAGTTACCCGCTGAGGCCACGGTTTCAGTTTTATTGAAACAGCTAAAATTATTGCCAGACCGTGTTGCCGTTGAGATGGACAAACAGATAGTTCGCCGCTCGGATTGGGATAGGGCTGAGATTTCTGCAGGAGCTTCTCTCGAAGTGGTCCAATTTGTTGGTGGCGGATAAATACTTCTACATTAGTGAGAAAAAAGCTCGCACAGAGCGATAGGGTGTCGTAGAATCGAAGAGTTGTCCTTCTGCGGTTTAGGTTAGGCTTCAGTAATGTCAAAGGTAAACAAGACGAACTCACTTCACGGACTCGCCCAGGAGATTTTCAGCAGTCAGGATGTCACGCGCATAACAGGCGTCAGTCTGAGACAGCTGCAGTGGTGGGATGAGCAAGGTGTGGTCAGCCCGGTACAACGTGGTCACAAGCGCTTGTATCAGATTCATGAAGTGATCGAGGTTGCGGTGATCAATGAGCTCCGGAGCAAGGGGATTTCGTTGCAGAAAATCCGCCGGGCGATGAAATTTCTTCACAAAGAAATGGGAGCAGGCTTGTTTGATGCTGCTAGCAATGGCAGTGATGTACACTTACTCACCGACGGCAAAAACTTCTTTCTTGAAGATAATCACAGTCGCATTATAGATATATTCAATGAAGCTCGACAGCCGATGATTGCGGTCTGTGTTTCCAGTCAGATCCGTCAGCTGGCTTCAGTGTCGACACTCAAAAAATCGGTCAAACCTGAGACTCGTACTGCCGTACCATCACGAGTGGTACGGGTTTCCTAGGCCTGGTTTTTTGCCTTGTTGACTTTTGGCGGTTTCTGTATAGCTGCACCCTGGGGATGTTATTTGGAAAATGGCAGGGGCAGTGTGACTGTAGAGATCGTGATCCTGGGCTAACACCCGACCAATTTTTTTCCACGGCAAAGCTACCTTTTGCGTCAAACTTAGTGTGCGTGTATTGACTTTTCGTTACATTTGTCTGCTAGCGTTCCTGCTTGGTGTGTACTCCTCTAGTGCACATGCAGATCCGCCGCCGGTACTGAGTACAGTGGTGTCGAATATAGAACGCCGCTACAACAGCCTAGCAACCCTAGTTGTCAGCTTCGAACAACACATTAATTTTGGTGCTCGTCCCGCAATTCACGAAGCGGGCACGCTTTATTTGCAGCGTCCCTCCAGGATGCGTTGGGATTATACGAAACCTTTTGGGAAGTTACTAATTGCTGACGGTGAAACCATGCAGATGTACAATCCACGTACGAATCAAGTACGACATCTTAAATTTTCTGCCACAGCTGACTTTCGGGCACCGCTGTCTTTTTTGCTTGGCCGTCTTCGATTGAGACGACAGTTCCGCAATTTGCGCTTGGCCAAACGACAAGAACAAACAGTTTTGCTGGGTGATGGTCGTACAGGCAAAGAGGTTTACCGCGCGGTCGAATTCAGTTATGACGCGAGCGATTACCGTTTACTACGACTTGAACTGCACGGGCATGACCAAAGTATCACCACCTTTGAGTTCAGCGATGAGAAAGTGAATACCTCCCTCCGTGCGGCACTATTTGTATTCGATGCACCACCAGGAGCTGAGATTCTCAAGGGAGTATTTGTGGAGAACAGTCGCTAATGCCAGAATTCGATTGTAAATTTGCCGACATACAAGGGCAAGTGCACCGACGGATCGAGACTTGGAGTTCTGAAGAAGAATTGCGAAATGATTATGCTGCTCGTGGTTTTCTCCTTTACTCTGTAAAGCCCCATCGTCCTCTCGTTTCCAGTCGCATCGGAGAACGTCTAGGACGGCTCAATCTTCAACAGTTCGTTATCTTCAATCAACAATTCGTGACATTAACACGGGCAGGACTACCAATTTTACGTTCACTTGAATTGCTTGCTGGCAATACGAAGCACCGCCGCTTAGCTGCTTGCCTGAATGTAATCCATGAAAATGTTAGAACCGGAATGCCGTTGTCAGAAGCATTTCGGGCACAGGGAGTATTCCCCCCGATTTATACGACTTCCTTAGTTGCAGGTGAAAAAAGTGGAAGTCTGTCTGAAGTTATTGACCGCTATGTTCAGTACCAAAAATTGTCATTGTCAGTTCGCAAGAAACTTTTGGTCTCGCTAATTTATCCAACAGTGCTCGTAGCTCTGGTGATCGCCATGGTTATTTTCTTGGTCACATTTGTCGTGCCAGAATTTGCGGAGTTGTACGACAGCATGGGAGCTCAACTACCGTATATGACTCAGTTGTTGGTATCGCTTGGAGTGACACTGAATACGAACCTAATGCTTATTGCAGTCTTGGTTGTAGGCACTGTAGGAATACTTACGGTGTCACTAAGATCCGAGAGAGCTCGTGATTTCATGGATCGAGTTAAGTTGAAAATTCCGTTCCTTGGACAGATCTGGATCAAGTATCAAGTGTCACAGCTTTGCAGATTGCTGAGTACTCTACTCACTGGGGGTATCCCACTAGTGCAAGCCCTCGAGACGACCGGACAGTCAATCGATTCTCGCTTGCTGCAGAAACAAATGAGAACAGCACAAGAGATGGTAACAGAAGGCCAACTACTTTCAGAATCTCTCGCTACCGATGCAATTTTTCCATCTTTGGCGATCGAAATGGTCCAGGTAGGAGAATCAACTGGTGCATTGCCTGAAATGCTAAATTCCGTGGCAGAGTTTTTTGACGATGATGTGAGCACTCATATGGCCGCGGTACTTTCACTGATCGAACCCGCCATTATGATTTTCATGGGAATTTTTGTTGCTTTTGTGCTGATTTCTCTCTATCTTCCGATTTTCAGTCTGGCAGAGAGGATTTAATTATTTGGTGACGCTTGGTCCACGAATCGAAAATCATGCCTAGTCTTGAAGAAAAATTACAGCATATAGACCTTGAACTAGAGGAAAAGCAAGCTCGTTCTGTGGCTGAACGATACCGCTATTTGTTTGTTGACTTGGGTGATGAGCATATAGATGCTGAACTCTTTCGTTCAATTCCGGTTGAGTTGATGTTCCGTTACAACTTTGTGCCTATTGGTTCAGAAAACGGAATTCTTGAGATTGCGATTGCCGACCCGCGACAACTTCCAGAATTAGATGAGATTTCGTTACTCCTTGGCAAGAAAATCCGCATCCGTGTAGCTACGTTATCGCAGATTAACGATCTGCTCAAAAAAACTGAGCAATCGCAACGTGTCCTTGAGGAAGTGACCGAGGGTTTTGTTCTTGATAGTGTTCGGAACGACGCAGTGGACGATATCTTATCTATCGAAAAATTGACAGGCGATGATGATATAAGCCCTGTTATTCGATTGGTCGACACAACGATTTTCAACGCTCTTGAGCGCCGAGCAAGTGATATTCACATTGAGACAGGCAATAGTGAGGTGGCCATCAAATACCGTATAGATGGTGTATTACATCACGCTATGCCACCAATATCGAAGGATTGGCACCAGACCATCATCTCCCGAATTAAAGTGATGTCCGAACTCGACATTGCCGAGAGTCGTGTGCCGCAGGACGGCCGGTTTCGTGTTCGTTACAAGGGTCGTCAAATTGATTTCCGTGTTTCGATTATGCCTACAGTGCATGGCGAAGATGCAGTGTTACGTATTCTCGACAAGGAGTCGATGAGTGAAAAATTCAAGCAGCTTTCTCTTGATGTGGTTGGTTTTTCGGAAGATGATCGAAGAAAATTCCGACGGTATATCTACGAACCTTACGGAATGGTCTTGGTGACGGGTCCAACGGGTAGCGGCAAGACGACTACACTCTATGCAGCACTGAGCGAAATAAAAACCGATGAGGACAAGATTGTTACGATTGAAGACCCAGTAGAGTATCAATTGAATGGCATCACACAGATACCAGTTAACGAAAAGAAAGGACTGACATTTGCACGCGGTCTGCGCTCGATCTTGCGCCATGATCCAGACAAGATCATGGTCGGAGAAATCCGCGACTCCGAAACTGCCCAAATTGCGATTCAGTCGGCTCTAACAGGACATTTAGTCTTCACAACGGTTCATGCCAACAATGTGGTAGATGTCCTTGGGCGTTTTCTCAATATGGGAGTTGAGGCGTACAACTTTGTATCTGCCTTGAACTGCATTTTGGCGCAACGCCTAGTGAGAATTATTTGTGAACACTGCAAGGTGCGAGTACGTTATCCCAGCAAGATTTTAGAAGAAGGTGGCTTGGAGTTCGAATTATGGAAGAATTTCGAATTTGCTGAAGGCAAAGGTTGCATCGAATGTTCAGGCACTGGGTTCAGAGGTCGCACAGCGATTCATGAATTGCTCGACATGTCGGACCAGATTCGCGAATTGATTCTTGCCAGGAAGCCGTCTGCGGAAATCATGCGAGCAGCTCGAGAACAGGGGCTGGTCACTCTTCGTGAATCGGCTATTCAGCGAGTGCAGGATGGTCTAACCACGTTGCAGGAAATCAACAAAGTGACTTTTATTGAGTGAGATCGATGAACCTATCGAAATTATTGCAAGGTCTATTTCGAGACCCCCCGGCATTGTTTGCCATTGAAGTCGGTCGGAGCTTTGTGGCGGGGGTTCGCCGCGACCCAAAAACTTTTGAGGCAGTTGCCAGGGCTTACTGTACACTTGATTCGAATGTGGTCGAACCGTCTTCCAGAAAACCAAACGTTAACCAACCCGAAATCTTAGCCCAAGCGATCCATAAAATATGGACTGAGCTTGGTCCGGCCCGAAGCCCCGATGCGGCTTTGATTCTACCTGACACTTCCTCGCGGTTGACAGTTCTAGACTTTGATTATCTACCTAATGATGAAAAGCAGCGTTTGCAGCTCATCCGACTTCGTCTAAAAAAAGCTGTTCCATTTGATGTGCAGAACGCTCGCATTGCCTACCAAGCATGGAAAATCGATAGTGGATTTGCGGTGTTGGTGGCCACAACACCTGCAGAGATCATCGAACAGTATGAACAGGCTCTAAAATCAACAGGGTTACAGCCAGGATATGTTTCCCTATCGGCCGTGGTGGCTTTGAACTTACTTCCTGACAGCGAGATGAATCTTTTTGCCAAGCTTTCCGAAGATTGTTTGACTATGATTGCCTGCGATGTGCAGGCCGTCAGGATGGTGCGCAGTGTTGAGTTAACCCCTAACGCCAGGAAAAATATTGTTGACAGTCCAGATTTGCTGTTCGATGAAATAACCGAGGATCTCTATCCAACTCTTGTATTCATAGCCGACAATTTTCAGCGCCCAGTTAAAAAGTTAATACTGGGTGGCTTTGACAGTCTAATTGAAAGAGCTCTTAATCGTTTTCCGAGCGAATTCAATTGTGAGGTTGAGCCACTAAAGGACATCATTGGCGTTGTTGGCGAACGAGATGTAGGTATTCAAGGGGTTTTGAATCAGAATTGAAGAAACCGATGCAATTTGAACTCAACATGGCAACACGACCTTTTCAGAGAAGGCGCCTTGCAAGCATGCTCATAGGTGTCGCTACTCTGACACTAACTGTGGTAACAGCACTGATTGTCGCGACTTATATTTTGCATCGTGAACTTCCTATTGGATTGGCGAAACATCAATCACAACTGCGTGCAGAACTTGCTGATCTCAGTGCTGATGAGGCCAAACTCCGCAAGATTCTTCAAGATTCAGAAAACGACGTTGTATTTGAGCGTTCGATGTTTCTAAACCGACTTCTGCAACGCAAAGGTATTTCATGGACGAGGACCTTTTTCGATCTGGAAAGTATTCTACCTTCCCGTGTTCAAGTTATACAGATTCGTCCGGAGGTCACTGCTTCGAATGACATTGCACTCTCTATGCAGGTTGGCGCTGAGGCGCCTTCTGACTTTATCGAATTTCTGAAGGCGTTGGAAGGTTCGAACTTGTTTGAGTCACCAAATCTTCGTGGCAGTGTACCCCCGAGCGATAATCAGCCACTGTTTCGTTATCAATTGACCGTGCGTTATGACCAACAACTCTGATTCAGCATCATTGCAAAATGTGCCATTGTCGAGACGCATTTCTGTGGCCCATGTTACCTTGGCGCTAACGGCACTTTTGTTGTTTGATGGGGTTTTTTACTGGTTTGCAGTTCACCCATTGGATGCACGAAAACAAGAAGTCATTACCGCAATCAAAGTTCTTGAGAAGCAAGTGAGGCAACGTGTTGAAACCGTTGAACATGTCAACTCGGCCATAAAAAGAATCGAATCGGCCCGCTTGATAGGTAGTAATTTGATGAAAAATATTACCGTGAGTCGGCAAGTTGCATTTTCCACCCTGGTGACCGAATTAGATGCTGCAGCAAACAGAGCGGAGATCGAAAATCGCGACCGAACGTATAACATTGAACCTGTAGAGGGCACCAGCGGATATGGCATAGTTCGAGTGAACGCAAATTTCCGTGGACGTTATGAGAATGTCGTACGCTTTTTGAATCTAATTGATAGGTCTGAGACATTTTTAATTATTGAATCGTTGGGGGCAAGTCCGCGGTCGGACTCCGATGATCTTCAGATCACTATGCGTATAGACACGTTTGTTCGAGATTTATAACTACGGAAAGTCTACAGATATATGAAATTAGGTGCAGAAAAGAAAAAAGTTGTTCTACTGGGAGTGCTGACGATCATCGCAAGTTACTCGATATACACCCAATTGTTGTCCAACCCAACCTCGAAGCCGAGGACTAATCGGCGTATCTCAAGTGTGGAACAAAGGAGAGCAGATTCTCATCTACACACGGCCACCCGGGGACACACATCACACCCTAATTCAAGGGTCGTTAAGGAGCGTCTTGATCCGATAAACATCGACCCAACCCTACAAACAGAGCTTCTTGCAAAGGTACGAGCAGTTACCTTCAAAGGTGTTCGTAGAGATCTATTCCGGTTTAGTGAGCGTGGTAGGTCTAATGGTGTACTGCCTGCTGCCATCGAAATCAAGGCAGCACGAAACCGACTAGAGGCAACCACCAGTCAATCGAAACTAACCAAGCCGAGAGAGTCTGTCGACCCTAGGCTCGTGACACCGTCCATCAAATGGAAATACTATGGCTTTGCAAACTCTTCAAGCGATCCTCGCAGGAGAGCCTTCTTGATTGGAGATGAAAATCAAATTTTTATAGCTACAGAAGGGGATATCTTCAAGAAACGCTATCGTGTTGTGAGTATTGGAGCAAATTCGATTGTCATAGAGGATTTAAAGTTCAAGAACGAACAGTCGCTGCCTCTTGAGCGAGGGTAACGTTGATGAAGACCCAATTGCAAACAGCCCCAAACACTGATCAATGTGGCAAAAGTGGTTTTGCTTTACTAACTTTGCTATTCACTGCTGCAGCTATTGCAGTCCAATTGGCAATCACGTTACCTAGGGCAGCTATGGAAGCTCAACGTATTCGCGAAGAGAAACTGATTTACAGAGGTGAACAATATAAGCGAGCTATTCAGTTGTATTATCGGAAACATCAAAAATACCCTCAAAGACTAGATGACCTTGAAGACACTAACGGGGTACGCTTTCTGAGGCGGCGCTACGAGGATCCATTAACTGGTGAAAATGAATGGCGGCTAGTTCTCATGGGTCATGATGGACGCTTTAAAGATTCGATCATTTACGATGTTGAAGGCGAAAACCGGACTACTGTTGCAGGTTCTGTCTCATTTGTGCCTGCCGATATTGTGATGTCAAACCGAAGGTCAGATTTAGATGATGGTACCGTTCAGGATTCTAGTGTGGACCGAGTTGGCCTCACGAGACAGCATTATCGTCAGCAGTCAAGGTTTGCTCCACTAGATGGTCGTTTCAGAGGTGCCGATCGGGCTCGGGCTGTACGACAGTCAGCTACGTCTTCGCACCTTTCAGGACGGAGAAGTTTTTATGGTAGCGATCGGAGTCAGAGAGGCATAGAATCAACTGCCGCAAACCGTAACGGTCTGGACGAACAATTTGGCGAAACCACCCCAACACCCATGACCGGCTCAAATAGAGGTTTTGCCAATTTACTCCCTAGTCAGATTCCATCTGGAATGGGCCAGTCGAGAAGTTTGTCGCTGCCGAACGGATTAGCCGAAGATGTGGACTCCCTCGATTTGCGATATCAAGAGGTGGCTCGTCGCAACGATAATTTTGGTTCTGTGCACACTAGCACTGATTTGCGACGTAGGTCCGAGAGACGGAGAATAGGTGAAGCTCGCCGTGAAAGACAGCAACGCTCTGAGGTTTTTGGGGGACGGGATGCGAGTTTGCAAGCCTCGACTGCTATTGGCCAAATTTTGACACAGCCACGCCCAGGTGGCCTTGACGGCTTAAAAGTCACTCAACAACGTGGTAACGACACCACATTCGTTTTCACTGGTGGTATTGCTGGCTTGGCAAGCAAGTCTGAAGAATATGGAGTAAAACGTTATAAGGGTCGGGAAACATACAACGAGTGGGAGTTTGTTTTCGATTATCGAAAGACTGCTGGTCCCCGTGGTAGACGGTCCTCAATGTTAGGATCGAGGCAAGTTTTGCCCTCAGGTTCCACGAACAGTTTGTCTGTAGGCCGTGATTCACTGAGGGCTCGTGTGCCCGGCCAGTTGACATCGAAGTAGTTCTACGTACGGCTTCGTTCGGATTTGCAACATTTCAACTCAGCGGAAGGGTTAATGAACACAACTCTAAAACTCTTCAGTCTTCGGCAATGTTGACATCTAACCAAACCAGGCTCAGAATAGATATACCTTATCCTTGCCGTAAGAAATATCGCCTGACACGTCTTTACTACAGGAGGTTTCACAGTGGGTTTTGACGGCATTGAGGACACTAATGGTGCCGGACCTAATGAATACCGCCATACGGGAAACCGAGTATGTTTTCGGTCAACACAGGAGTGGTTTACTTAGGTACATAAAATATCATCTCAATGATGTTTCCGAAGCAGAAGATGTAGCACAGGAAAGCTTCATTCGCTTCTACCAGACACGGCTTAAGGGAGAAGAAATTCTGAAGCCGAAGGCGTGGCTATTTCGAGTTGCCCACAACCTACTGATTGATTTGGGCCGCAAGAAAAAACCCGAATTACTTGATGAGAAGGAGTGGTTGACAGCGGAAGCTCTGTTGGTTGTAGTTCCGACCGGTTTAGAGCCCGAGCTAACGACTCTTCCTTGGGATCGTCTGACCAGGTTGGAGCTGGAGTGCCTGCGTTTACGTACGGAAGGTCTTAAGCTACGAGAAATTAGTGAAGTACTAGAGATTTCGATCTCAACGGTTGTTAGCTACATTTCTCGAGCACTTACGAAACTTCGTCCGGCAACAGAGGAAAAATTTGAGACATTTGACGACCAAAGAGTTGCTGCGACACTTTGACGGGCAGCTAACTCTCAACAAATCTCAACATATGAAGGAGTGTGCCTTCTGCCAAAGTGCGGCTGTAGATCTTCAGGCTGTACTGTATGAGGTAGAGCGCGATCTGCGACACTCGATTCCTGCCGAAACCGAGACTTCACAAGCAGCATCGCTCGAGCGACTTCGCGAATCCATGTTGCTGCAGACACCCGTCGTGCCTGGAGTCACTGAGTCGCCTTGGCTTCGGCCAGTTTATGGAGTTGCTGCGGCTGTACTAGTAGCCGCTCTAGGTGGATATTTGGCCTTTGGCTTGCTCGCACCTCCTCTAAGGGAGAACGGTGATGGGCGAGCTTTGGCTAGACTGAGTTCCATACCAGCAGAGGAGCTGGTGGTGCCAGTTGCAACCGCCGATCTAGTGAACAGCGAGCTCACCTCTGAGATTCCGGAAAGTACTGTGGTCTTTCCCAAGGAACCGAAAACAGTGGAGCTTTTTGAGGTTAACTTCGAACCCTCTCTCATGGTTGCTCAACAACCAGCGTTCTTTTCGGAAGGTCCCACGTTGGAAGGTATTCCGAGTGACACGTGGAACAAGGCAACGAGATTTTCGAACCTGGATCTGCCGATTGTGAGGCCTTTGAAAGTTACGGGTTCCGACACTTTTGACTCTACTGAGCTGGTTCCGAGGCATTCAGAGGCAGTAGAGACTGTGGTAGAAGGCTACTGGTTGTTGGCGAAGGCGGGTGTATGGGAAGAAGATCTCAGACCAGTGGACCGCAGTGGTCAGCTTTATTTCGTAGGCACGGTAGAGAATAATGTGACCCGAGCGCGCGTTTTGGAAGCGCTTTCTGGTCGAGCAGGACAAGCTCACATTGGTTTCGATCTAAGTTCTCGTGATCTGAATAAGGCCACAAGCAATAACACAGAAGGGCTGGTAAAAAAGACCATCCGCCCTACAAGTCGACCGAGTGGAGGCGTTATGAGGACTGCTCTACTGTCACATTTCCAGGATGCAGCCAGAAGGTCGTTTCAAAGCCCCGAATTCTCTCTGCTTGAGGCGGAGTTAGATAGCTATGTGAAACGTATCTTCCGTGGGCAGACTCGCTTATTGGCTCATGCTTACGCACTAAACTCATTGTTAAGTGATATTAAATTGGGGTATGTCGATAACCTTTCCTTCGGGGCAAAACGTAGGCTAAGGGAAGTCATCCGTTTTCACTTAGCCGCTTTACGAGATGAAGAAGAAGCTCTTCATGATCGACTTTCTGAAGTTTTACCGCGAAAATATTGGGCTTACAAGTCAGGTGAGTTTCTGAGTCAGCGTCACGACGACTGGTCAGCAGAGGGTGAAGCTCTTCTCAATGATGCCCTTCGGCTCGATTCGGTATTAGGATCATTATTTGGTGCAGTACCCGAGACAATCCAGATCAGCGATGTGAACCACTCCTGTAGTGACCTTCTGCGCAGTATTCGCGTTCATTTAGATCACCTCAAGGCGCCTCTTAAAACTCTACAATAGAAGTCATGTGCGGGAGGATACTCCTGCCGGCGGTTGTGTATCTTTTGTTTGCTCAACCCCTGGTTTGTCAAACCCCGAGTGGCTCAATAGTCGGTCTAGTGGTAGATCGCGACCATATTCCTCTCGATCGGGCGGAAATCCGCTTGATCGATAGATCTACTGCTAAATCCATCAAGACACATAGTGACCTTGAGGGGAAGTTTTTTTTCACAGACTTGCGTCCGGGGCTCTACTCATTATCTGTTGATCTAGAGGGTTATTCTCTGCAACGGCTTGGTCCTTATGAGGTGTTACCGGAAATTCCTGTTGAGGTTGGCATAGAGCTAAGAAAATTGATCCTGTCTTCGATTAAACCCACTGGAGGATTGGGAGGAATTGCTCTTGAATATGGTTTGGTACGGGAGCAGATTGAAGCCATGCCGGTGATTTTGGGTTCGGACGGTCGAACGGCTACTGACAAATTGCTGCATCTTGTACCTGGTGTAACTCCCACTGCTTCGCTGGAAGTAAATCCATTTACGGGATTGGCCGCACCAGTTTCAGCCAACGGATTGCGCAGTTCCGCTATCAATTATCAACTCGATTTTTCCTCTAATAACGCACAGAATCGTATCAGTGGATCACAAGCAGGAACATTTGGCCCTCCGCCAGAGACCATAGAGACATTTAGGGTAGTAACGCACACCTATTCGGCTATTGATGGTCGTAATGCTGGTGCAGTGGTGGCTGTAACCACGCGGAGCGGTAGTACTGATTGGCACGGACAGGCCAGAACTTTTTGGCGACCACGTCGGGGTCGCCGTATTGAAATGTTTAATGATGCAACCGACACAATTGGTGGCATAGACGGAGGTGTCCAATTCGGTGGACCTCTTCCCAAAACGAAAAATATTTTTCTGTTTTCTGATGTGGAGTTTTGGGGATCGGAGCGATTCCATACGGCAGTTTCACCAGTTTTAAGTATGGCCGAACGGGGTGGTGATTTTTCATCGGCTCCGCAGCTTAACTTGCCGCGAGATCCGACCAGCTTGACTTTATTCTCGAATGGGCTCGTGCCGCCAGAGTATTTTGATCCACTGATGATTAAGTATCTCGATACTTTAGTGCCGCTTCCTAATGAGGGGGATAATCTGCATCGTTCTACTAGGCGTATGACTGGTGAAGGGGAGACGTTTTTAGAACGGATCGATTGGCGGCGAGGAGATTGGGCACTGAACGGGAGCTATTTTAATTTCCAGAATCGAGTAGTGGAACCCTCGTATAATATTCTCGCAACACCTGGATTAGCTTTACAACGACGTCAACGGGCACAGAACGCACAGGTTTCACTGATATACACGCCAAGCGCTCAAATTATCAACACTGTGCGATTGGGTGGACAACGACTAACAAGTAACAACCGTGAAGGGCAGCTTGACTTTTTAAATACATCGGCTGAGAGTTTTGGATTCGATTTTGTGCAGTACGGCGCAGCTCCACAGGCTTTACCTGACCTTTCAATTCTTGACCATGATGGCAGTGAGAGATTACGTGTTCCATCTTTTTTGACTTCTGAGTCATCTGCACAGACCGGTTTTCAAATTCGCAACGACTTTTCCTACAGGAAGGAAGGGTTTGTTTTGCGCGGTGGTCTGATGTGGAGACGTGGCATTTGGCCATTTTCGAATACCGAAAATCCTGCTGGTAGCTTTACGTTTTCTTCAACGGCATTCCGTGGCAGTCGCAATAGTGGTGCAGATCTGTTGATGGGTATTCCAGCTCACTATCGCATTACAACGCCTCGCAATATGAATCTGCGCTGGCGTGAGTTTGCTGCTTACGGTGAGATCGAATGGCAACCGTTGCGGGGTTTTCAAATTACAACTGGTGTTCGATATGAAGCTCAACCGCCAGCTGTAGAACGACTTGACCGCATCGCTGCATTTCGTCGTAATGTAGATACACAGGCCTTTGCCAACACCCTGCCCAACCTAATTTTTCCGGGTGACCCGGACGGCGAATTTGGATCATTGCCACGTTCCACAGTGCGTACGAATGGTCGGCACATTGCACCGCGCATTGGTTTAGTCTATTCTCCACCGGATAAAAGCAAACTACTTCGATGGATTTTTGGTGAGTCTGGACGATCCGTTTTTCGCTCGTCTTACGGGGTTTTTTATGATTTCGGAGCCTTTGCCGGCTCAAGTGTCGCTGCGTTGTTTCAAGCCACTTTTCCACCTTTTAGTACGGATACACGTTACAACTTTGGCCGATTGCAACGGCAAGGGAGTTTCCGAGCTCCGCTGTCGATCGTTCCACCGAAAACGGCTGCAGTCATCCAAAGTTCACATGTAAGCTTCCCTGTACTCTCTTTTGATCCTATGTTTGAGAACACACTAGCCCACCATTGGACTTTAGGTTGGCAAAGACTTCTCCCACACCGTATTCTTCTCAGTGCAATTTATGTAGGATCACGCTCATTGAATCTACAACGCCAACGAGAGCTAAACATTTTTGTCCGCAATCCTTCTCTTGGGTTCGGTCAGGTCCGTAACATGCGATTGTTTTCGCAGTATGACAATGTGCGCTTGTTTGAAAGTACAGGAAAGGGCCTATACAACGGATTACAATGGAAAGCCACCCGGTATCTCAGCAACAATATAGCCTTTGATCTCAGTTACACTTGGGCAAACTCTTTTGATAATGGCAGCACAGTTTTTCGGGATTCTCTTGTGACGGAGTCCTGGGCACACTCCGATTTCGATCGCCGACACTCGATTGCGGCAACCTGGTTCTATCAAGTTCGACTGCCTCGCAAAATCAGGGAAAAACTGCCATGGGCCGGGGGATGGAAGGTTAGTGGTATCTGGCGCTTGCATTCCGGTCTGCCACTTGACATACGACAGAGCGAGGACCCGTCATACAGTTTTGACCGTGTAGGGAGACCAGATCTTGTTGGAGAGTTTCGGCGCGTAGACCCGGGCAAGGAGCGTACATTTACTCTCGCCAATGGGCATGAAGTTACGGGCCGCTTTGCTTTTGACCCGACTGTCTTCCAGGCTGTTGTCCCGAAAAGTTTTGACGAGAGACGTCTTGGAACCATGGGCCGTAATACGGTAAGGATGCACGGATTTCAGCAGTGGGATTTGCACATCGGACGTCAGGTGGCTACAGGTGAAACGACTTCACTGGATTTTGCAATTGACCTACTTAATGCTTTCAACAACCGAAATTGGGCTATCCCTTCCACTGACATTGATGACCCCTATTTCGGAATCGTGAGATCTGGAGGGTTACCACGCACTTTTCAGCTTAGCCTGAGGTTCAGATTTTAAGAAACGAATGCTGCGCCGGCGGTTTGTAGGCAGGCAAACTTAGAGCTCTGATCATCTTTCAAGCGTTAAAGTTATCGAATGTAAAGAAATTCGTTCAGGCTAAGCAATGATTGACAGTAATCAACCAGCGCGGATCTGATGTAATTACTGCTGTTTCCAGACTTATGCAACTGTTGTTGCTGATTGATGAACTTTTCCCCTTCAACAACTTCCATATTTGTGGGTTTCCGACCATAGGTAATACGGTATGCCTCGTGTATTGCCTCTGCCCCCACTCTATCTTGCAATCGACTGGCCAATCCTTCGGCATAACGGCGAGCTTGCGGGCTGTTGAGAAACATCAGTGCTTGAGGTGCAATAGTAGTGGAAGGCCTGTGTCCGACCCCAACTAGATGTTCGGGCCAGTCGAACAGCATCATTGAAGGGATTGGCATGCCACGTTTAATAAAAAAGTAGATGCTACGCCGTCGCATGTCCGTCCGTAGTGAGCCGGGACCATACATGGTGGTGTCGAGCAATTTAGAAACACTCAATAATGAATCTCGGATAGCCTCGGCTTCTAATCGTCGGGGTGTCCAGCGCCATCTGTAAATGTTGTTTAGGTCTAGAGAAGCGTTGGTTGCGTCATACCGATTGGAGAGTTGATAGGTTCTACTCATCATGATCATCTTGTGTAGTCTTTTTAGGCGCCAGTCGTGAATGATCAGGTCCCGGGCAAGCCAGTCTAATAGTTGAGGGTGCGTTGGGCGATCACCCTGCATGCCAAAATCATTAGGGGTAGCCACGATGCCACGACCGAAGTGGTGATGCCACACTCGATTCACAATTACACGAGCTAGGAGGGCGCCAGCACCGTTGTCCACATCGGTAATCCAGTTTGACAAAGAGGCACGATCGAACCTGCTGCGGTTGTGCTCGATCGGTGGGTCAATTCTCCATCTTTTTTCATCAAAGCCGCTACGCATTAGCACCTGAACGTAACCTGGTCGAGCGACGTCGCCTTTTTGAGCCACGTCGCCACGATTAAGGAAGTAAGTCGCAGGGTAATAATGAGGATAAGAGAAGCCTGCTTGCTCCTCAGCGGGATGTGGGAGAGTAGGTAAACCTTCAACCGTAACCTGCATTCTAGTTTTTGGTGAACGTGGCTTCACATTCAGATGCAAACGAAGTTTCTCATTATGATCCTGTCGACTCTTTTTAGAGCGTACGAACCATTCAAATAAAGCCCCCTTTTGTTTTTTGGAAATAGCGTTTAGGCCTTCTTTCTTTAGCGCACCTAAGCCTTCGACGACATCTTGTGGAATGCCATCTCGCACGGTCACTTCTGGTCTGCTTTTCGAGGAGATCGACAGGCGTGGCCTACCAATTGTAAATTGTGTGTTAACTCTGAAACTCATGGTGACGATCAATCTTGTTCCACCTTCAAAACCGATCGGTTTATCAAAAGTGAAGACTGCTGCTTGGTCGACTCCGGTCTCCGAAGGTTTCAATAGCCACTCAATTCGATTAACAAGGTAAGTCTCGTCGTATGTCACCACAGTTTTTTCACCAGTGGCAGTCCCTGCAACGAGCTCTGCTTTGAATGGGCCCACCTCGCCAACTTGCATTGGCTGTATTTCGACATCGACCTGATTGAGATTAAACTGCCCAGAATGAGAACGTCCAGGACCCTTCCCGAACAACGAAGGATGAGTAAGAGCCTCTAGTCGGATTGAAGTAATGTCGGTGGCAAGAGTTTCCGCGGTAAAGGTGTACGTCGTAAACCTGGGATTAGGGCCCGTAGCAAGCAAGGATCCATCCTCAAGTTTTTCGAAGATTGCACTATCTACAGAATCACGAACAACTTCTGATTTGTGTGAAATTATGTCAAGCACCTGCCAAGATAGGTCTGTTACGAAGTCGTTCTCCCCTTTTTCGAGGCGTGTTAACCATTTTGAGAAAGGCTCAGCAAGATGTTTGTCGTGGTTGTCACGTAGTGTTTTTAGGGCTTCGTATTGCTGTTGCCACTCTTGTTTTTCTTTCAGATAATCTTCATGGTTGGGGGTGTAATCAATTTCAGTACGAATAGTCCGCCCAAAAATGGAGACCAGGCGGTAGTACTCCTGGCTTGAAATGGGATCGTATTTATGATCATGACAGCGTGCACAGCCAATAGTGAGGCCAAGGGTTGCTGTGCCCATCGTTCCAACCATGTCGTCTAATTCGCCATAGCGAGTTGTCTCAAACTCTGTTTCTGGAATCTGGCTTGGGAAAGGGCCAGCACCTAAGAACCCCGTTGCCATCATGGCTTGAGGGTTTTCTGGGGCTAGTTCATCCCCTGCTATTTGCCAGCGCACAAATTGGTCGTAGGGCATGTCGCTATTGAAAGCGCGGATTAAAAAATCACGGTAATGATAAGCCGCATGTCGATGCCAATCTTGCTCAAATCCATCGCTCTCGGCAAAGCGGGCTATGTCCATCCAGTGACGCGCCCAGCGTTCACCATAGTGTGATGAGTCCAACAGGTCATCAATTAATCTCTCATAGGCATCAGGAGAAGGGTCCTGAACAAACGCATCAATTTTTTCTGGTTCAGGAGGCAGTCCAAGCAAATTTAGATAAGCACGACGCGCCAGTGTAGCGCGATCAGCAATGGAATTTGGTTGCAGACTTTGTGATGTAAGTTCCTGATGGATAAATTGATCAATCGGGTTTGCATTCCAGAGTGAATCTGAAGCAGACGGTAGGGCTGTCTGTTCAAGTGGGAGAAAGGACCAAAAACTACTCTGGCGGTTCTTGCTTTTAGGTAGTGAAGTAGTTTCGATGCGATCTTGGGTAGTTGAACTAACAAGTGGCTGATCGTAGGGGACTCCGAGATCAATCCAACGGGAAACCTCATCGATGTCCTTATCCGATAACTTGGCTTGCTTGAAGGGCATGTGTGGTTCTTCTTCATGGCGGAGTAGTTTAATTAAAAGGCTTGACGCGGCATTTTCACCTAGGTTGCCACTGTCTATTAATGCTTCACGGTTCGATAGGTCAAAACCTCCCAATTTTTGTGAATCACCGTGGCATACTAGGCAGTGTTTAGTGAGCAGCGGGCGAACCCGCTGCTTGAATAACTTCAGCCCTTCAGCCATATCTTGGGCGTGCTGCGCTGAACTTGCAGACTGCCGCGATGGGACCGGTTGCTCAGCGCCTGCCAGAAGGGTCGAGATTAGATAAAAAGCCACGCAGGACAAGGAGGCAATACGTTTTGTCATACAGAAGCTGCCTGTGTCCAGCCGGTCGCCGATCATCCTACCCACAGATCAGTCAGCGCTTTACCATTGACCAAAGTACGAGGTTGCTCGAGATGGTTAAAAACTTCCTGGTTCGGGTCTATTCCAAGAGCGTAGTAAACCGTAGCGAGTAGATCATTCGGATGCACAGGTTTTTCTTTCGGCGAAGAGGCGGTCTCGTCCGACTCGCCATAAAGGCGACCTCCCGGAATGCCGGCGCCGGCTACGAGGGCAGTGTAACAGTAGGGCCAGTGATCTCGTCCATCAGGCGAATTTGTATTACCGGATGTGCTGACCCCCAACCTTGGGGAACGTCCGAATTCACCTACGGCAACGACAAGCGTCTCGTCCAACAAACCTCTGTCCGACATGTCTTCGAGAAGTGCTGACAAGGCCTGATCTAATTTTGGACAATGGAGGTTTTTTAATGGTCCAAAATTAGCTGCATGCGTGTCCCAAGCTGTTGTCTCGGGATTACCGTTCGCGACAGAAGGCCAATTTAACTGGACAAAGCGCGTGCCGGCTTCAATTAAACGGCGAGCCATCAAAGCTCCTTGTCCGAAGGTGAAGCGTCCATATCGGTCTCGCACAGCGGCAGATTCCTTCTCCAGATCGAAGGCATCACGAGCTTTACCCGAAAGTACGAGATCGAATGCTTTCCCATAGTATTTATCCAGCGCATAAGAATCAACAGCTTTTTCAAGGTCTCCCATCGAACCATTAATGCCCTTCAGTAGTTCGAAGCGATCTTGTAATCTCTTTTCTGATGTTTCTCTACGAAGTGTCAGATCGTCTAACTTGATCGATTGAGCAGGGTCTTGGTAGAGCCTGTACGGGTCATATTCCTTACCTATGAACCCAGCAGCTCCACCCTTGCCAATCACATTCGATTCTTGGAGGGGGCGTGGCATCTCCACGAACGGAAGAACGGGTTCTGTCGGGGGTAAAAATTTGCTGATCCAGCTTCCTGCAGTTGGAAAATCAATTGGTGAAGGCGGCTCTAGCTGGCCAGAAGGGGATACTTTATCGGGGGCGTAACCAGTCAACATCTGGTAGATGGCGGCCGTATGATTGAACAGCCCAGCTGGCGTGTAGCTCATAGAGCGAATCAATGTAGCCTTATCGATTGCCTGACCCAGTTTCGGCATCGTCTCACTGAGTTCTATGCCAGGCACCTTGGTTTTGATGGGTTTGAATTCACCACGAACGTTTGAAGGTGCATCGGGTTTGGGGTCCCAAATATCAATGTGACTCGGACCGCCTTGTAGAAAAAGCACTACTACCGATTTCGCCGCTCCAAAACCTTGTGCACCAGCAAAGCTGGAGGTTGCGGCCTGGGATGTTTCCTGTAGTGCCAAAATCTGGGAAAGCTGCATACCCATTAGACCTAGAGAACCAACCTGCAAAAAGTCACGTCTAGACACACCTTCACATGTCGTTGTTAGTCTACCCGGAATTCTTAACATGGTTACCTCCGCTAAATCGCGAGTGCACAGCACTCCGAACCATTGTACACCTAGATAGAATATTGATAAACCTAGAGTGTTTAGACGGAGTAAATAATTTTGCTGGTTTGCAACAAAATATGCTTGTTGTACAAGGTCGAGATTTGAAAGAGAACAGAGACTCTAATACCTCTATTGTCAAAATCCGAGGCATGGTGCTGCCTAGTACGGGATAATGGACCTCCATGCAGAAAGTTCTTTCTATGCGCTACGCTGATGCGGGCGTTAGTATCGAAGAAGCTGATCGCACTACTGCGAGCATTAAGCGGCTTGTTCGCGGTACGTTCAACAAAAACGTTTTAGCTGGCATAGGAGCGTTTGGTGCCTCTTACGCCTTGCCTACGGGATTCAGGAGGCCGGTTTTAGTTAGTTCGGCTGATGGCGTCGGAACAAAACTAAAAGTTGCTTTCGCCGTAGGTGTTCATGACACGGTGGGGCAAGACTTGGTCAATCACTGTGTCAACGACATTGCTGTTCAGGGTGCGCAACCTCTGTTTTTTCTTGACTATTTTGCAACCGGTAAACTCGAAAGCCGGATTGCATCTGCAGTAGTCAAAGGACTTAGCGTAGGGTGTCGCGAAAACGGTTGTGCACTCATCGGGGGTGAGACAGCTGAAATGCCTGATATGTACAAGGCCGGAGAATACGATTTGGCGGGTTTTATTGTTGGAGTGACTGAGCGCCACCAGACACTTGATGGAAGTAAGATTCGTGAAGGCGATGTTCTGATGGGCTTGCCCTCAAATGGACTTCACACCAACGGTTATTCTCTGGCACGAAAACTTTTGTTTGAAGTGGCCCGGCTTAAACCACAAACCAAAGTTGCGCTGCTTGGTACTACGGTTGGGAAGGAGTTGCTGAAGGTGCACCGGAGTTATCTCAAACCGCTTCAGGCTCTCGGTAATGCTAGGTTGCTCAGAGGAGCTGCGCACATTACTGGTGGAGGTATCACTGATAACACACCGCGTATATTGCCAAAAGGTCTATCGGCACAGATCAACATTGATTCGTGGCCGCGATTGCCAATATTTGAGTTACTCCAAGATATTGGCAATGTTGGTCAGAGCGAGATGCTGAAGACATTCAACATGGGGCTGGGAATGATTGTGGTTGTACCTGGGCGCAGTAAAAAACGCGCTGAAGCTCTACTGACGAAGATGAGAGAACCATTTTATTCGATTGGGTCTATTGTGAAGGGTCATCGAAGGGTGCGCTACCAATGAAGAAACTAGGGATCTTACTTTCGGGGCGTGGTTCGAACTTTGAAGCTCTCGCGGATAGTGTCGATGCGGGTAGGATTAATGCCGAAATTGCTATTGTGATCAGCAATAAACCGAATGCTCAAGGGCTTGAGCGGGCGCGCGAACGTGGTTTTGAAGCCGAGTGCATTCCTTCGAGAGGGTTCGGACGAGAAGAGTACGACCGTCAGGTGGTACAACGCCTCAAGGAGAAGTGTGTTGATTTGGTTTGTCTAGCTGGCTTCATGAGATTGGTAAGTGCTTATTTTGTCGGTGAGTTTCCAGAGCGGATTTTAAATATTCATCCATCACTGTTGCCTTCATTTCCAGGGTTGGATGCACAGCATCAGGCACTCGAGCACGGTGTCAAGTTCTCGGGCTGCACGGTACATTTTGTAGATGAAAACTTAGATGCTGGCCCGATCTTAATTCAGGCTGCGGTGCCGATTCTTGACAACGACACAGAAGAGTCTCTTTCTGCTCGTATTTTGTCCCAGGAACACCGGATTTACACTGAGGCAATTAACCTGGTAGTCGATGACAAGATTCGAATTGAGGGTCGCAGGGTAGTTCGAACTCTATAAACTATTTTGGCCTGACTATGAGTGGTGAAAAACACAATAAAACCCCTATCGAACACAGTATTTCAAGACCATGAACTCTACGATCGAACAGCAATTTGAATACTTAACTAAGGGCTTAGCAGAAGTCATCCGTGGGGAAGATCTACGCGAGCGCATGATTGCAGCTAAAAAGCAAGATCGGCCATTACGGGTCAAGGTTGGCTTTGATCCTACTGCTCCTGACCTTCATCTGGGTCACACTGTTGTTCTCCGAAAAATGAAACATTTTCAGGACCTTGGCCACACAGTTATTTTTTTAATTGGAGATGGCACAGGACTTATCGGTGATCCCAGTGGGCGCAATTTGACACGTCCACCAATGACAAGCGACCAGATCAAAGCTAACGCAGAAACCTATAAGAAGCAGGTTTTCAAGGTGCTTGATCCCGAAAAAACCGAGATCCGTTTTAATAGCTCTTGGTTGATGAAGCTTGGCTTCGAAGACCTCATTAAGCTCTGTTCTCACTACACCGTAGCTCGTATTCTAGAGCGCGATGATTTTAGTAAGCGTTTCAAGAGTGGCCACCCAATATCGGTTCATGAGTTTCTATACCCTCTAACTCAGGCCTACGATTCGGTTGTTCTCAAAGCAGATATTGAAATGGGAGGCACTGATCAGAAGTTCAACCTTCTAGTCGGCCGTGAAATTCAAAGAGATTTTGGACAGTTGCCACAGATCGTCGCAACAGTGCCATTGCTTGAAGGCCTCGATGGTGTGCAGAAAATGTCCAAGTCGCTCGACAATTACATCGGAATCGATGAACCTCCTGAGTTGATGTACCGCAAGGTCATGCAAATTAGTGATGAACTGATGTACAGGTATTACGAGCTGCTGACCGACAAGAGCTTAGTGGATATCCAAGATTTGAGCCACAAGATCAATAGCGGGAAACTGCATCCCATGGAAGTGAAGATGAACTTAGCAAACTCTATTGTGACTGACTTCCATTCCGCTTCTGAAGCGCGAAAAGCCGCAGAAGCTTTCCATAAAGTTGTTCAGATGGGACAAGCTCCCGATGATATGCCCGTGTTTACGATACCCGAATCATTGCAGGCGGATTGCACAGTTCGAGTTGACAAATTATTGAGAGAGATTGGACTGTGCAAGTCAGGCAGTGAAGCTAATCGAAAACTTCGTGAGGGAGCAGTGTCGATCAACGGACAAAAGCACCTGGAAATGACCCTAGATCTTGGCTCAGCCGATCAAGAACTGATATTGCAAGTCGGCAAAAGATGGGCAAAGGTGACAATCTAGCTCAGGTCAGTGCTGTTCACAGCTAGAAATTTGATCAGACTCTCACTAATCAGAGTGGAGGTCAACGCATGCGGTGGCGCGGTTGACTCTGGGCAATTAGAATGAATAAATTCTATCTATCTCTGCAAGTTAGCCACGGTAGCTCAGTTGGTAGAGCAGCGGTTTCGTAAACCGCAGGTCGTCGGTTCGAATCCGACCCGTGGCTCCATTGAAGGTCTGGTTTGGATTTCCATATTTTAGTTTTAAAGACAAGGGCTATGCTGGTGTAGATTTTTTTGTATAGCCGTTGGGGCGTCTATATATGTGTTCTTGGCTGTTAGGAAATAGGGTATTCTAGTGCTCATCGGAACAAACGATGGTTCCGGAAGTGT